>Ga0207708_10004442_pt1 | contig 10338 bp, 6 predicted proteins | sample KBSK5101metaG_FD_184340 | JGI IMG/M metagenome (GOLD analysis project Ga0207708, IMG submission 184340) | Corn, switchgrass and miscanthus rhizosphere microbial communities from Kellogg Biological Station, Michigan, USA - KBS K5-10-1 metaG... | ecosystem: Host-associated > Plants > Roots >...
ACAAGGCGTCGTGGATGGCGACCTGGTGGCCGCCCGGTGCCGGAATGAGGCGGTCCTCGCGACGCACTTGGGGGAAGGTCGGGGTGCTCGATGCAGCGGCGTTGACGAGATCTATGTAGCGTTGACGTCTTTGTTGGATGCTGCGAATTCCTCCCAGGCCGGTTGGACCGACAATGGACAGCAGACGCGGCTGCTGCATTTCGACGCGGCGCGACGCCCCGCCCCGCCGTCGCTGCAGGGCGACTCTGTCGCGGAGTGGCAGCGGACGCTGCCCCCCAACAATCCGTTCGGCATCAACTTCCCGGGCGGCCCGCCACCGCCGCCTGGCGGGTCGTTGCGAGTCATGACCACGAACCTGACAGGCGGATGGCTCCGCCGCAACGGCGTGCCGTACAGTGCCCGCACGACCGTCACGGAGTATTTCGATCGCTTCCCGGGTCCGGACACGTCGGAATGGTTCGTGGTGACGACGCAGGTGGTCGATCCGGAGTACCTTCTGGGCCGTCTGGTGACCAGCTCGCACTTCCGGCGCGAATCCGACGCGTCCAAGTGGAGTCCGAAGCCATGTAAGCCGGTGTAGGAGACGACGGATGGCCTTTGATCGGCGCGCGTTTCTGAAGACGACCGTGGCCGGTCCCCTCGCGCTCGCGGCCGAAGCGCAGGTGCGGGGCCCGGCGCCCACGTTCTTCCCCGGCTTCGTCACGCAGAAAATCCAGACGTCCGGCGCGACGATCCACACGCTGCGCGGCGGGAGCGGTCCGCCGCTGCTGCTGGTGCACGGCTATCCGCAAACCCACGTGGAGTGGCACAAGATCGCTCCACGGTTGGCGGAGAAGTTCACCGTCGTGATGGCGGACCTGCGAGGCTACGGCGACAGCAGCAAGCCGCCGGACGGCGAGAACCACGTCAACTATTCGAAGCGCGCGATGGCCCTGGACCTGGTCGAGGTCATGCGCGCCTTGGGCTTTCAGAGGTTCGCCGTCGTCGGTCACGATCGCGGCGGACGGGTGACATGGCGACTGGCCGTGGAGCACCCAGACGTCGTCACGAAGGCGGTCATTCTCGACATCGTGCCGTCGCCCTATACGCGAGTCACACGTCAATTCGCGACGGAGTACTTTCACTGGTTCTTCCTGATCCAGCCGGCGCCATTTCCGGAGACGATGATCGGCAACAGCGCCGAGTACTACCTGCGCTCGCGCTTTCAGCGTCAGGGCGCCGCGACGAACGTCTTCACGCCCGAAGCCGTGGCCGAGTACATGCGGTGCTTCAACGATCCGGCCACGATCCATGCGACCTGCGAGGACTACCGCGCGGGCGCGACCATCGACCTCGAGCACGCGGCTGAAGACGGCAGCAGGAAGGTCGTCTGCCCGCTGCTGGTGCTCTGGGGCGAACGCGGTACTGTCGGCCGCCTCGAACCGGTGATGGATCTCTGGCGGGAGAAGGCGGTCAACGTGACGGGGAAGTCGCTGCCGGCCGGTCACTTCCTGCCGGAGGAAGTCCCCGACGAGACCTTGTCAGCCCTGTTGGGATTCCTGTCGTAAGCGTCTCACGCCGATCGCCGCGGCCGCAGGCGAGTGGGTTGACGCTTCACGGGAAACACGTCGCGCGCGGCCTGGACGAATTCGCGGACGTTCTTCGACGTGTCGTTCCGGTGCCACGCAACGCAGATTTCGAGTCGCGCGTCCGGCTCGTCGAGCGGAACGACCGCGACGCCGCTGGTTCGATGGGACTGCGTGTACTGGCTGGCGATGCCAAGGTAATAGCCTTGACGGGACGCGACGAGCATCATGGCGTCCTGCGCGTAAGGCGGCGGCTGGTGCTCGACCACCATCGGCTTGAGGCCGGCCGACGCCCACAGCGCGATGATTTTGTCGTAGACCGACGGGCCGATGTAGCGTTCGAAGAGGAGCAACGGTTCGGAGGTGAGGTCGGCGAGGGTGAGCGACGCCCGCGAGGCGAGCGGATGATCCTCGGCGAGCAGCACCACGAAGCGCTCGTCGAAGAGCGGCTCCGACGCCTTGTCGAGGTCGAGCGGCGGCCGGGTGACGGCGACGTCGATGTGCTGGTCGACCTTGCCCGCGCGATGCAGCTCGCACAGGTCGTGAGCGACAATCGGCACGTCTGGAAAGCGGCGGGCGTGATGCTCGCGAATGAGGTTCACGGCTTTCCACAGTCCCCAGCCGATGCCCAGATGGAGCGCCTTCGATTGACGCGTCTTGAGCGATCGTGCGGCCGTCTCGAGGTCGCCGAGTGACTTGGTCACCGCTCGCGCGGCATCGAGCAGGGCGACGCCCTCGCAGGTCATCTCGGCGCCGGTACGGTGCCGCACGAACAGGGTGACGCCGAGCTCGTCTTCGAGCTGACGAATCTGGCGCGTCAGCGGGGGCTGCGAGATGTGCAGACGGTGTGCGGCGCGAGTGAAGTTCCGTTCTTCCGCGACTGCCACGAACGCCCGGAGGTGTCGAAAGTCCACGACCCGATCTTACCCAGCCCAGGCGCTGGATCGGGCGATGCCATTGCGGTCGCGATGAGAACCAAACCTGTATGGCATTGGGGCGGCGAGATGGCGATACTTGGCACGATCTTCGTGTTGTCGAGACGGTATTGGACAGCTCCCCGGCCCGCCGGGACCATGCGGGCATGACATCCATCACGAGGCCACACATGCGAACGACCTTGACATCCCGCTGGATGGCGGCCGCCGCCGTTGCCTGCTCGTGCATTGCCGTGACCGCCCAGACGTCGCCCCCGGCCGCACCCGCTGTCACGGCCCCGCTCGACCCGAAGATCGCGCAGTACAAGCGGGACGTCGCAGCCGAGATCGACGCCATGAAGGACCAGAGCCAGCAGATGGTGGACATGGTCTTCAGCTTCGGCGAGCTGGGGTTCCAGGAATACGAGACGATGCGGTACCTCACCGGCATCCTCGAGAAGAACGGATTCCGCATCGAGCGCGGCGTGGCCGGCATCCCGACGGCCTGGACCGCCACCTGGGGCAGCGGCAAGCCGGTGATCGCGCTGGGCTCTGACATCGACTGCATTCCGCAGGCGTCGCAGAAGCCCGGCGTCGCGTATCACGATCCGATCATCGAGGGCGCGCCCGGGCACGGCGAGGGGCACAACTCCGGCGTGCCGATGAACGTCACCGCGGCGCTGGCGCTGAAGAAGGTCATGGAGCGCAACAAGCTGGGGGGCACGATCCGGCTGTGGCCGGGCGTCGCCGAGGAACTCCTCGCCACCAAGGCCTACTTCGTGCGCGCCGGCGTGTTCAAGGACGCCGACGTCGTGCTCTTCGCCCACGTCGGCACGAACCTGGCGGTGGGCTGGGGCGACGGCGCCGGCAACGGCCTGGTGTCGGTGGAGTACAGCTTCAAGGGCGAGAGCGCGCACGCGGCCGGCGCGCCGTGGCGCGGCCGCTCGGCGCTCGACGCCGTGGAGCTGATGGACGTGGCCTGGAACTTCCGCCGCGAGCACCTGCGCTACCAGCAGCGCTCGCACTATGTGATCACCAACGGCGGCGATCAGCCGAACGTGGTGCCGCCCAATGCCACCGTCTGGTACTACTTCCGCGAGACCGACTACGACCACATCAAGGAGATGTGGGACATCGGCAACACCATGGCGCAGGCGGCGTCGATGATGACCAGCACGCAGGTCAGCTCGCGCGTGCTCGGATCGGCGTGGCCGATCCATTCGAACAAGGCGGTGGCCGAGGCGATGTACGTCAACATCCAGTCGGTCGGGCTGCCCCAGTGGAGCGCCGACGACGAGAAGCTGGCGGTGGCGCTGCAGAAGGAGCTGAAGGTGCCCGAGGTGGGGCTGGCGAAGAAGATCGACCCGTTGCGCGGCGCCGAGAAGATCCCCGACGAGCAAAAGCTGTTCGGCGGGTCGGACGACATCGGCGACGTGTCGTGGAACGTGCCGACCGTCACGCTGAACTATCCGGCGAACTTTGCCGCCGGACCCGGTCACAGCTGGGCCAACGCCGTTGCCATGGCGACGCCGATCGCGCACAAGGGGGTGCTGGCCGGCGCCAAGGTGCAGGCCATGACGGTGCTCGACCTCATCACGCAGCCCCAGCTGGTGTCGGACGCGTGGGCGTACTTCAAGAACGTGCAGAACAAGGATCGGCAGTACACGCCGCTCATCCGGTCCGGCGACGTGCCGGCCATCTGGCTGAACGAGCAGACGATGGCGAAGTATCGTCCCGAGATGCGCAAGTACTACTACGACCCGACGAAGTACAAGACCTATCTCGACCAGTTGGGCATCAAGTACCCGACCGTCCGGTGACGATGAGCCGATCCACACGACGGACGTTCCTGCAGACTGCCGGTGCGGTGCTCGTAGCCTCCGCCGCCCCGGCAACCGAGCAGCGGCGCGCAGCCGCCGCCGGCTATGACGCGTTCGAGAAAAGCATCGGCGAACTGCAGGCCGACATGGCCTCGGGCACCACCACCGCCGTGGATCTGGTGCGCTTCTATCTGCGCCGGATTGCCGCGTTCGATCAGACGGGCCCGCGGCTGAACGCCGTCATTGCGCTCAACCCGCAGGCCGAGGCCGTGGCCGCGTCGCTCGACGCCGAACGCCGGCGCGGCAAGACCCGCGGTCCGCTCCATGGCATCCCGGTTCTCATCAAAGACAACCTCGACACCACCGACATGCCGACGACGGGCGGCTGTCTGGCGTTGTCGGGGCGTGTGCCTCGTGCGGACGCCTTTCAGGTGCGGCGGCTGCGCGAGGCCGGCGCCGTCGTTCTCGGCAAGGTGAACCTCCACGAGCTGGCGCTCGGACTGACCACGATCAGCTCCTACGGCGGACAGACCCTCAACCCGTACGACCTGACGCGCGCGCCCGGCGGATCGAGCGGCGGTTCGGGCGTGGCCGCGGCCGCCAACTTCGCGGCGTTCGCCATCGGCACGGACACGAGCGGTTCCATCCGCATCCCGGCGTCGCACAACGCCATTGTCGGCTTGCGCCCGACCGCGGGGCTGTCGAGCCGCAGCGGCGTGATCCCGTTCGGTCACACGCAGGACACGGCGGGGCCGATGGCGCGCAGCGTGGCGGACGTCGCCGTCGTGCTCGATGCCACGGTGGGGCACGATCCGGCAGATCCGGTGACCGCCGCGAGTGAGGGGAAGACGCCCGCGTCGTACACCTCGTCGCTGCGCGAGGACGCACTGCGCGGCGCCCGCGTGGGCGCGCTGACCGAGTTCTTCGGCACCGCGCCCGAGGATCAGCCCGTCGCCACGGTCGTGCGGCGGGCGATCGACGACATGAAGGCTCGTGGCGCCACCGCCGTCGACGTGACGGTGCCGGGCCTCGCCGCGCTGCTCACGGCGTCGAACCTGCTGACGCAGGAGCTGAAGTTCGATCTGCGCGACTACCTGCGGCGCCCGCCGGCGGCGGCCGTGACGTCGCTCGAGGCGCTGCTCGCATCGGGGCTGCACACCGCCCAGTTCACGGGGTTCATCGAAGGCGCCAACGCGCTGCCCGACGACTATCCAGCCGGCACCGACTACAAGCAGCGGCTCGAGGCACGCGACACGCTGCGTCGAGCGGTTGTCGAGGCGATGGACGCCAACAGGCTCGACGCGATCGTGTATCCCACGACGCGCCGCATCGCGCCCGTCATCGGCGGCAATCAGCTCGGGAGCAACGCAGGCCTCTCCGCACAGAGCGGGTGCCCGGCCATCACAGTGCCCGCCGGGACCGTCGAGGGCGGTTTTCCGGTAGGCGTCGAGCTACTGGGGCGGCCGTTTGCGGAGCCGGTGCTATTGGCGCTCGCGTACGCCTACGAGCAGTCGACGAAGCATCGGCGTCCGCCCGCGTCGGCGCCGCGGGTTGTAGCGCCGCCTGTCCGGCGCGAGGCAGCGGCCGCGTCGTTAGACGGCGTGCGCATCGATGTCGAAATGGCAGGTCCTTTCCGCGTCTCGGCGCGTCTCGCGGTGGACGAGGCGACCCGCCGGCTCTCCTACGCGCTCTCCACCGCGGGCGCGGCGCGCGACCAGATTGGCGGCGTGTATCTCCACCGCCGCGCGAACCGGCCCAACGGCGGCGTGGCGCACATCCTGACGAAGCGCCTGGACGGGCGCATGTCCGGATCCGTCACGCTGCTCGACGCGGAGTTCGCGGATCTCAAAGCGGGGAAGTGCTATATCGCCGCGGTCAGCCGCCGGAGCCCGCTCGTCGCCGCTCGTGCGGATATCAAATGGCCGGTCTAAAGACCGGCAGCCACGTACGTAGGGGCCGCCTTCAGGCGGCCCGTCACGCCGTCACGGCGCGGCCTGCGAACTGGCTCTCGTAGAGCGCGGCGTAGCGTCCCTTGGCGGCCAGCAGGTCGTGGTGCGAGCCGCGCTCGACGATCCGGCCGCCTTCCATCATCAGAATCACGTCCGCGTTGCGAATCGTGGACAGCCGGTGGGCGATGACGAAGGCCGTGCGCCCGTGCATCAGCCGGTGCATCGACTCCTGAATGAGCACCTCGGTGCGGGTGTCCACGCTGCTCGTGGCCTCGTCCAGAATCAGGACCGCCGGGTCGGCCAGGAACGCGCGGGCAATCGTCAGCAGCTGCTTCTGCCCCTGTGAGAGGTTGCTCGCTTCCTCGTTGATGAGCGTGTCGTAGTTGTCCGGCAGCGTGCGGATGAAGTGATCCGCCTGTGCGGCCTTGGCCGCCTCGACGATGGCCGCCTCGGTGGCGCCCTCGCGCCCATAGGCGATGTTCTCGCGGATGGTCCCCGAGAAGAGCCACGTGTCCTGCAGCACCATGCCGAAGGTGCGGCGCAGGGCGCCGCGCTTGACCTGCCGGATGTCGATGCCGTCCACGCGGATGCTGCCGCCGTCCACGTCGTAGAACCGCATCAGCAGGTTGACCAGCGTGGTCTTGCCGGCGCCGGTCGGGCCCACGATCGCGATGGTCTGCCCGGGCGCGACCTCGAGCGACAGGTCGTCGATGAGCGGCACGTCCTCCTTGTAACGGAAGTGCACGCGATCGAACTGCACCGCCCCCCGCGGCTCGGCGATCACCGTGGCGGTGGGCGCGTCCGGGGCTTCCTCGGGCTCGTCGAGCAGCTCGAACACGCGCTCGGCGGCGACGATGGTCAGCTGAATCATGTTGGCGATGCCGCTCAGCTGCATGATCGGCATCGAGAACTGGCGGGCGTACTGGATGAAGGCCTGCACGTCGCCGATGGCGATCGACTGGCGGGTGACCAGCAGGCCGCCGACCACCGCTACGAAGACGAAGCCCAGGTTGCCCACGAACATCATGGTCGGCATGATGATGCCGCTCACGAACTGGGCCCGCCACGCGCCGTCGTAGTACTTGGCGTTCAGCTCGTTGAACCTGGCGACGGAGCGGTCCTCGTGGCTGAAGGCGGTCACGATCGTGTGCCCGCCGTACATCTCGGCGACGTGGCCGTTCAGGGCGCCGAGCGCCGCCTGCTGCTGCATGAAGAACTTCTGCGACCGCTTCGCGATGCGCGCCACGATGGCGAGGCTCACGGGCAGCGTCAGGACGATGCCGAGCGTGAGAATCCAGCTGATCGTGAGCATCATCACGATGACGCCGATCAGCGTCAGCACCGACGTCAGGAGCTGCGTGAGGTTCTGCTGCAACGTGCCGCTGATGCTGTCGAGATCGTTGACGGCCCGGCTCATCACCTCGCCGCGCGTCCGCGAGTCGAAGAACTTCAGAGGCAGCCGATCGAACTTCGCCTCGACCTCCTGGCGCAACGCGTACACCGTCTTCTGGGCGACGTTGGCCATCAGGTACTGCATCAAGTACTGGAAGGCGTTGGAGACGACATACAGCGCGACGAGCCATGCGAGCAGCCGGGCGATTGCCGCGAAGTCGATGCCGGCGCCGGGAACGCCCGACGTCTTCGCCAGATAGCCCTCGAAGATTTTCGTCGTCGCGAGCCCGAGAACCTTCGGCCCGACGACGCCGAACACGGTGCCGATGGCGCCGGCAACGACCACGACCACGAGCGCGCTGCGGTGCGGCCGCAAGTACCCGAGCAGCCGGTTGAGGGTGCCCTTGAAGTTCTTGGCCTTCTGCATCGGGACGCCGAGGCCGCCGATCGGACGCGGTGGTCCGAAGATCGGCGCCGGCGGGCGCGGCGCGGCCGGCGGTCCGGACGGCTGGGGGCGTGGCGGCGTGCTCATGCGACCTCGTCGAGCGAGACCTGCGACGACACGATCTCGCGATAGACCTCGTTGCTCTTGAGCAGATCGGCATGAGTGCCGACGCCCACGACGCGGCCGTCGTCGAGCACGACGATACGGTCGGCGTTGATCACGGTGCTGATGCGCTGCGCCACTACGAACACGGTGGCCTGCGCGGTCTCGCCCCGCAGCGCGGCGCGCAGCCGGGCGTCGGTCGTGAAGTCGAGCGCCGAGAAGCTGTCGTCGAAGACGTAGACATCCGGCCGGCGCACGATCGCGCGGGCGATCGACAGGCGCTGTTTCTGGCCGCCCGAGAGGTTGGTGCCGCCCTGCGACACGGGCGAGGCGAACTGCTCCGGCATCGCCTCGACGAAGTCGAGCGCCTGTGCCACCGTGGCGGCGTGCCGCACCTCCTCGTCGGAGGCGTCCTCGCGCCCGTAGCGGATGTTGGCGGCCACCGTGCCCGTGAAGAGCACGGCGGTCTGCGGCACGAACCCGATGCGCGCCCGCAGGGCCGCCTGCGGCATGGTGCGGATGTCGACGCCGTCGAGCAGCACCTGCCCCTCGTTGGCATCGTAGAAGCGCGGGATGAGCCCGGCCAGCGTCGACTTGCCGGAGCCGGTGCCGCCGACGATCGCCGTCAGCTCGCCCGGATGCGCGGTGAACGAGACGCCGGTCAGCGCCGGTTCTTCCGCGCCCGGGTACTGGAAGCTCACGTTGCGGAACTCGACGTGGCCCTTCCCGCTGGTCAGGCGGACCTGAAGGTCCGCCTCTACGTCGGGCGTAGGGCGCCCCTTCAGGGGCGCCGGATCCGCAATCTCCGGCTCCAGATCGAGCACCTCGCTGATGCGCGCCGCCGACGCCGACGCGCGCGGCAGCATCACGAACATCGCGGTGACCATGAAGACGGAGAACAGGATCTGAAATGCGTACTGCAGCGACGAGAACATGGCGCCCACCTGCATGACGCCGGCGTCGACGCGGTGGCTGCCCACCCAGATGATCCCCACGCTGGTGAAGTTGAGCATCAGGATGAGCGCGGGCATGAGCACCGCGAGCAGGCGGTTCACCGCGATGGCGGTGTTCGTCAAGTCCAGGTTGGCGTGATCGAAGCGCTCTCGCTGCCGCGCGCCGCGGTCGAACGCGCGGATGACCCGCACGCCGCTCAGCCCCTCGCCGAGCACCAGGTTGAGCCGTTCGATCTTCACCTGCATGGCCGTGGAGAGCGGCACCGCGCCGCGCATGATTACGGCGAACACCACCGCCATCACCGGCATGACGGCCACGAGCACCCAGGCCAGCTGCGCGTCCTGCGACAGCGCCAGGATCACGCCGCCGGCGGCCATCATCGGCGCCGCGATCACCATGGTGAGCATCATGATGAGCATCTGCTGCACCTGGGTGGTGTCGTTGGTGGTGCGGGTGACCAGCGAGGCGGCGCCAAACCTGGCGAACTGGTGCACCGACAGCCGCTCGGTGCGCGCGAAGATGGCGCCGCGCAGATCGCGCCCGAACCCGGTGGACACCTGGGAGGAGACGTAGCTGCCGGCGATGGCGCCGGCGGTGGCCAGCAGCGAGATCAGCAGCATGAGACCGCCGATCTCGACGATATGGAACTGGTCGCCGCGGACGATGCCCTGATCGACGATGTCCGACGTGAGGCGCGGCAGCAGCAGGTTGGCGAGCGACTGCGCCAGGGCCAGCACGAGGACCACGGCGAGCTGGCGGCGATGGGGAGCAAGAAAGCGCGTGAGTTTCAGCATAGGCGGCCAGTGCGGGATTCTAGCAGAGCTACTTAGTCTGGCAAATAGTTAGCCGTGCAAACTGTTCGTGCTAGACTCGGTGCCGATGCCGCGCCCTCGCAAGCCAACCGGAAGCGGCGTGGATCCTGGCACCGCGGCGCACGAACTGCTCTTCGTGGTGATGCTGGTGATGCGCAGCGTGGCCGCCAACATGCGGCGGTCGCCGGACGCCCTGGCGCCGGCCCAGATGGGCACGCTGATGAAAGTCGCCCTCGGACCGTGCTCCATGAGCGCGCTGGCGCGCCATCTCGCGGTCAGCCTGCCGACGGTGTCGAAGTCGGTGGATATGCTGGTGCGGCGCGGCTGGTTGGAGCGCTGGGTGGACAAGCACGATCGCCGGCAGACGATGGTCCGCCTGACCGTC
>Ga0207708_10004445_pt1 | contig 10336 bp, 8 predicted proteins | sample KBSK5101metaG_FD_184340 | JGI IMG/M metagenome (GOLD analysis project Ga0207708, IMG submission 184340) | Corn, switchgrass and miscanthus rhizosphere microbial communities from Kellogg Biological Station, Michigan, USA - KBS K5-10-1 metaG... | ecosystem: Host-associated > Plants > Roots >...
GACGCTACAGACCCGAGAACGGGTCTTCGCCGTCGGCGGCGACCTCCTCGCGCCGGGTCGCCCACGGTGGGAACGGGAAGGTCACGACGAGCGGCACGGGCACGGCCGGCTGGCTGACCACCATCGTGCCCGGCTTGAGCAGCCGCGCCCGGGCCCGCGTCGACGGCAGCATCCATCCGTACTCGGCGCGCTCGGCCTCGGCGGCGTCGAGCCGGCCGCTGATCCGGATCGACGCGTTCTCGAGCACCTCCGGTGCGACCCGGCTCGCGCTCTGCTGCGCGCCGACCAACAGAACGCCGAGGGAACGGCCGCGCTGCGCGATGTCGATCAGCATGTCCTTCAGCGGACTCGTGCCTTCGCGCGGCGCGTACTTGTTCAGCTCGTCGAGCACGATCACCGACAGCGGCAGGCGCTGGCCGGTCGCCTCCTTCTGCTGGAAGGTCTCCTTCAGCAGCGCCCCGACGACGAACCGCTGCGCTTGTTCGTGGAGCGACTGGATCGCGACGACCGTGACGTTGGCGGCGTCGCGGTCGATGCGGGTCGAGTCGCCGGCGCGCACGAGGTGGCCGAGCCGCGCCGACGCCGCATGCAGCCGCCGGAGGAAGGCCGAGACCGTCGAGAGCTGGACCCGGCCGGTCCACGCCGTATCGGGCTCGCCGTCCTCGGGGTCGAGGATCGTCTCGAGCTCGGCGACGAGCGTCGGGAGGTCGGCGATGATCCGGCCCGCCTGCGCGGCCGCGATGGGACCGTGCCAGCGGCCATCGGGCTGGTCCCGCGGGTCGCGCAGCGCGATCGCCCCCGGCCGGCCCTCGATGTCGACGGCGAAGCGCTGCAGCTGCTGCTGGACCCGCTCGCGGATGAACGGCAACTGGTTCTTGGCGTCGTTCGCGTCGGTGAAGCAGAACTCGAGCAGCCCGAGATCCACGAACTCCCGCGGTGTCCACGCGAACACGTCGATGCCCTCGAGCCGGCCGCCGGTGTCGGGCACCAGGTCGGCGACGCCTCGGCGGGGTGGCGCCCAGAACCGCACGCTCGGGAACGGCGCCGGCGCGACGCCGATCGCGCCCCATCCTTCGGCGGCACCGTCGGCGGACGCGAAGCGCGCGTTCGGCTTGTCGAGCCACAACAGGTCTTCGCCCTTGACGTTGAACACGAGCACCCGGAGGTTGGCCGCGCCCTCGCCGACGACGTCGGGCGAGGCGGTCAGGACCCGGAGGAAGAACAGCGCGAAGGAGGTCTTCGTCGCCACGCCCGAGATGCCGGCGATCGACATGTGGCCGCCCTTGCGCCCGTCGAAGAAGTCGAGGTCGACGTGGACGGGCGCCCCGTCGCGACCGAGTCCGACCGGCAGCGGCCGCTCCATCTGATCGGCGTACAACGCGCGGCTCCGTTCGTCGCCCGTCGCACGCTCCACCGGTTCGCCCGGGTCGGCCGACACCCACACCTCGGGGTCGACGCGGGTGACCGCGATCGTCGCCGACCGCACCTTCTGCGCCGGCATGATCCCGAGCTCGGCGATCCGATGGGTGTCCGACTCGTACCGGGCTCCTTCGTAGATCGCCTCCGCTTCGGTCACGACGCCGTACGTTCGGACCTCGCCCATCTTCGGCACCTCGGTACGGACGACCACGAGGTCGTCCAGCTGCAAGAACTGGTCGTCGTCGACGACCACACGGAACGTTGCCGTGCTCGTGTGCTCGGAGCCGAGGACGCGCCCGACCTGGTCGTCGCTCACGACGCCCTCCGCTCCGCGACCGCCGCGCGGAGCGCCCGGTAGACGAGCCCGGGGTCGCCCATCCGGTGGCGGAGGTCACGCTCCAGCGCGCCGATCGGCACCAGGTTCTGCGGCGCGCGGGGATCGAGGTGCGCTTGCGACGCTACGAGAGGCAGCAGCGCCGCAGCGCGGTCGGCGATCGTGCGCACCGTGTCGAGCGGGAGATGCGCCGAGGCCTCGCAGCGCACGAGGCCGCTCCAGGTGTGGCCATCGTCGATGGGCGCGAGGCGCACGTACCAGGAGTACCGGCCGTAGTCCTTGATCGCGAACAGCGGGGTGCGTTGGCCCGCCGCGAGCGCGGCGATCACCGCGTTGCGCGCCGGCTCGAGGTACGTGACGCGGTGGCTCTTGATGACGCCGACCACCTCGTGCGGACCGAGTTCGTGCAGCGGCCCGTCGGCGAACACGCACCGGTCGACCGCCAGCGACGTCGCGAGCGAGGCTTCGGCCGAGCGCATCGTCGACTGGAGTGCGTGCACCAGCGCGTCGCCGTCGCGCGTCGCGATCGCGATCGTCTCGTACGGCGGTGTGAGATCGACGACCGGGAACCGCTCCGCGCGACCGCCCGCGAGCACCGCCCACCGCTGGACCCGCTCGCCGGTCACGGTCGAGCGAACGGCGGCGCGGTCCCAGATCACCGCCCCGATCGCGATCGTGCCGCACAGGCCGGGGATCGGACCGGCCACGGCGTCGTCGACGGTCAGCCGGGCGTCGATCCGACGGACCCCGTCGACGAACGCGATCCGCATGCAGTCGTCGTCGTGTCCGTCGAGCGGCGCCCAGTCGACGCCCTCGACGGAATCGTCGACCGTGCCCTCGGCTGGCGCGAGCTCGGCCGCGTCGAGGGGTGCGCCGTAGTCGGGCGACCAGCCCTCGACGAAGATGCGCGCCATACCGGCCGGATACTACGTCCGGCCCCCGACACCTCCGGACAGGTGCGGTCAGGGTGTCGTGGTCTGCACGCTCGACGTCTTCCAGGTGCCGCCGTCGTCCACCAGGACGGTCGTCCGCACCCGGCTCGGGCAGCAGTGGGCGTCGCCGGGGCGGTAGACCGCCTCGCGCACAACCAACCCCGGCGGGTCGGCGTTGGGGTCCACCGTCCGATCGCAGCCGCTCGAGCGGTAGACGAGCGTCCCGGTGGCCAGATCGACCGCTGACGTCGTGCCGCACGAGCCCGAGCCTCCGGTCTCGGCGAGGATCACGGCGTCATCCGATCCGTCACCGGTCACGTCGGCGATCTGGGCCGTGACGTTCTGCACCGGTGCGCGTCCGGACGGGTACGCGCGTCCCCACACCGGCCGCCAGGGGGCGCCCCCGTCGTCGAACCGCCGCCACGCGGCGATCCCGCGATCCGTTCGGAACGGGTCTCCGCCGGGCACTTCCCAGCTGACGAGGATGGCGTCGCCGGCCGACGTCGTGGCGCGCCACGAGCCCGTCACCTGCGCTTCGAGCGGAACGAGCGCCGCGGCGGGCACGTCGCCCGGACCCACGGCGTCGCCGAACGACGGGGGGAGTCCCGCCGGCAGCCCGCTCGGGTAGGGCGACGCAGACGGGGTGTCCGAGGGAGACGTCGAGGCGCCGGATCCGCTGCACGCAGCCGCGAGGATCACCAACGCTGCGAGGAAGGGGTGGCGCATCGGCGCGATGGTAGCGGTGCGAGGTGCCTCGGAAGGGGAGCGTCAAGAGCGCGGCCGGGCGCGGGAGGGTACCGGGAGGAACTGCGAAGGGGGGTTTCCCGGCGGATGCCCCCGGCCGCGCTCAAAACGTTTTGCCCTTCCACGGTACCGCGAGCGAGAACGGATGACATCTCCGCGTAGGATGCGCGCGTGACCACCGGGGAGGCCAAGCCGGTCAGCGCGTCGCACGTGACGCTGACCCAGCTCATGGAGGTCACCGACGCCAACGTGGCGGGCAACGTCCACGGCGGGGTGATCATGCGGCTGGCCGACACCGCGGCAGCGCTCGCCGCGATCCGGCACGCCGAGGGCCTCTGTGTCACCGTCAGCGTGGACGAGATCTCGTTCCTCGAGCCGGTCCACGTCGGCGACGTCGTCCAGCTCAAAGCCTCGGTCAACGACGTCGGCACCACCTCCCTCGAGTGCGGGGTCCGGGTCGAGGCCGAGAACCCGATCGGCGGGCGCACGGTGCACGCCGCCACGGCGTACTTCGTCTTCGTGGCGCTCGACGACGACGGGCGCCCGCGAGCGGTGCCGCCGATCGCGATCGAGACCGAGATCGAACGCCGGCGCCAGCGCGCCGCGAAGCTCCGCCGCGCCGCGCGCATGCAACACAAGGAAGCGCTCCGCGAGGAGCGCGAGTCCTCTCCCGCCTGATCCGCGCCTGACGGGTCGTCGCGACCCCGTGGGAGGATGGATGCAACGACACCAGAGGGAAGGACGACGATGACGACGATGTTCGACGGCGCGCATGGACGCCTTGCCGTCGCCGACGGGGAGCTGGCGTTCGCGAGGCTCGCGTGGCTGGCTGACCAGGGGATCGGCGACGTCGGACGGCTGCCGCACACCGTGCGGATCCTGCTCGAGAACCTGCTTCGCCGCGCGGGCACCAGGGATGTGGCGGACGAGGACATCACCGCGCTCGCGGCCTGGCCCGGACCGGCCCAGGACATCGCGTTCATGCCGGGGCGCGTCCTGATGCAGGACTTCACGGGGGTGCCGGCCGTCGTCGATCTGGCCGCGATGCGCAGCGCCGTCGAACGGGCGGGCCGCGATCCCGACCGGGTGAATCCCTTGGTTCCGGTCGACCTGATCATCGATCACTCGGTGCAGGTCGACCTGTTCCGCACACCCGAGGCGTACGAGGCGAACATCGACTTCGAGTACCGGCGCAACGGCGAGCGTTACCGCTTCTTGCGGTGGGCGCAGCAGGCGTTCGACAACGTCCGCGTCGTGCCGCCCGGCGCCGGGATCGTGCACCAGGTGAACCTGGAGCATCTCGGCCAGGTGGTGTCCGTGCGCGAGGGAGTCGCGTTCCCCGACACGGTCGTGGGGACCGACTCGCACACGACGATGATCAACGGGCTGGGCGTGCTCGGCTGGGGCGTCGGCGGGATCGAGGCCGAGGCGGCGATGCTCGGGCAGCCGATCGCGCTGCCCCAGCCGATCGTCGTCGGCGTCCGCCTGACCGGCGCCATGCCGGCCGGGACGACCGCCACCGACCTCGTGCTGACGCTCACGCAGATGCTCCGCGCGCACGGTGTGGTCGGGCGGTTCGTGGAGTTCACCGGCGACGGGCTGTCCACGTTGCCGGTCGCCGACCGCGCCACGCTGTCCAACATGTGTCCCGAGTACGGGGCGACGAGCGCCTACTTCCCGATCGACGAGCAGACCCTGGCCTACCTGCGATTCACCGGCCGGCGCGATGCCGCCGACCGGACCGAGCGCTACGCGAAGGAGCAGGGCTTGTTCCGGGTGGACGGCGCGCCCGAGGCGACGTTCAGCGAGCTGCTCGAGCTGGATCTCGGCACGATCGAACCGTCGCTCGCCGGCCCGAAGCGTCCTCAGGACCGGGTCTCGCTGCCCCAGGTGTGGCACTCGTTCGTCGCCGCCTTCCACGAGCACGCGATCCCCGACCCGAAGGCCAAGGAGATCGGCGAGTTCATGGCCGAAGGGGGCACCGCCCGTCAGGACCGCCTGCCGGGCGGCGACGACCTCTCCGACGCGCAGGTCGAGACCGACGGGATGACGCTGCGCGACGGCTCCGTCGTGATCGCCGCGATCACCTCCTGCACGAACACCTCGAACCCCTCGGTGATGGTCGCCGCGGGGTTGCTGGCGAAGCGCGCGGTCGAGGCGGGGGTGCAGGTCCGGCCGTGGGTCAAGACCTCGCTCGCGCCCGGCTCGCGGGTCGTCACGGATTACCTCGATCGCGCGGGGCTCACCCCGTACCTCGACAAGCTCGGCTTCGGGCTCGTCGGGTACGGGTGCACGACGTGCATCGGGAACTCCGGTCCCTTGATCGACGAGGTGGCCTCGGCCGTGGACGAGGGCGACCTCAACGTCGTCGCGGTGCTGTCGGGCAATCGCAACTTCGAGGGGCGCATCCACCCGCAGGTGCGCGCGTCCTACCTCGCGTCGCCGCCGCTCGTGGTCGCGTACGCGCTCGCCGGGCGGGTGGACGTCGACCTGACCACCGAGCCGATCGCCAACGGCCCGGACGGGCCCGTGTACCTCCGTGAGCTGTGGCCCGCGCCGGAGGAGATCGCGGACGCCGTGGGCGCGGCGATCTCGTCTGAGCAGTTCTCCGAGGAGTACGGGCGGATCTTCGACGGAGACGACCGGTGGCGCGGGCTCGACACGCCCAGCGGCGCTTCCTACCGCTGGGACGGCGCGTCGACCTACGTCCAGGAACCTCCGTTCTTCGAGGATCTCGCCCCGCGGACCTACGCGGATATCGAGGGCGCGCGGATCCTGGTGAAGGTGGGCGATTCGATCACCACCGACCACATCTCGCCGGCCGGCTCGATCAAGAAGGACTCGCCGGCGGGGGAGTACCTGTCCGAGCGCGGGGTCGAGCCGCGCGACTTCAACTCCTACGGGTCGCGCCGCGGGAACCACCACGTGATGATGCGCGGCACGTTCGCCAACATCCGGCTGCGCAACCAGCTCGCGCCCGGGACCGAGGGCTCGTGGACGACCCACCTGCCGGACGGCGAGGTCATGTCGATCTTCGACGCGGGCGAGCGCTATCGCGCCGAGGGCGTGCCGCTCGGCGTGATCGCCGGCAAGGAGTACGGGAGCGGCTCGAGCCGCGACTGGGCGGCCAAGGGACCCTTGCTTCTCGGCGTCCGGTTCGTGATCGCCGAGACCTACGAGCGGATCCATCGGTCGAACCTCGTCGGGATGGGGATCGTGCCGCTGCAGTTCGCCGACGGCGACACGCCGGCGTCGCTCGGCATCGACGGGAACGAGACGTACGCCGTGCACGGGTTCGCCGGCGACATCGTGCCGGGGCAGACCGTGACGGTCGAGGCGCGACGTGATGACGGCACCGCCGTGACGTTCCCGGCGACGGTGCGTGTGGACGGACCTGCGGAGGTCGCGTACATGCGGGCCGGTGGCGTGCTCAACCTCGTGCTGACGCAGATGCTCTCGGACTGACTGCCAGGTTGGGCCGGTGAGCCGGTCGCGCTGACGCTCAGGCGTCGGGAACGCGGCCGGCGGTACGTGCGACGTCGGAGATGACGCCCGCCAGCTCGTGGGGCCGTGACCACATCGGCCAGTGGCTCGTCGGGAGGTCGATCCAGCTGACGTTGCGGAGCTCGGTGAACCCACCGAGCCAGGCATAGCCCTCCGAGACCGCTTCCTTCACCTGCTCGGAGGAGAACCCGGTACAGATGACGGTGGTCGGGACGTCGAGCCGTGCATCGTTGGAGAGCTCGGGTGGTTCGCGAAGGATCGCGCCGGGTTCCGGCACCGCGCGGCGCCGGAACGTCTCGAGCTGCTCCTCGGAGAGCCCATCGAGGTTCTCCTCGGCGGCGAGGGTTTCCGCCGGCGGAAGGGGAAGCTCCTCGTCGAGGAGCTGCGGGTCGAGCGCGCCGGTGGCCGGGCCCGAGTCGACGTAGACCATCGCGGCGATCAGATCGGGAACCCGGTCGGTCGCGGCGTATCCCGCGCCCCCGGCCCCGCTGTGGACGGCGAGGACGACCGGTCCGTCCGCGTCGCGCACGGCGTCGCAGATCGCGTCGACGTGGTCCGACAGGGTGACGGAGGTGCGGTCTGTCGCCGCCGACTCCAATCCCGGAAGCGTCAGCGCGACGACGTCGTGGCCGTCGGCACGAAGCGCCGTCACGACCTCGTCCCACGCCCACGCGCCGAGCCAGAACCCGGGCACCAGGATGATGCGAGGACGGCTCATGTCGGCACCCTACGTCGTGACGTGGATGGTGGCCCGTCGGCGACGGGGACCGGTTCAGCCCGCGCGGTTGCTGGTGAGGCCTCGCACCGCGCCGCTCAGGATGTCGGCGAGCGTCGTCCCCGAGCCCGGTTCGTAGCGGGCCGTCCCGACACCGAGCGACAACGCGCGGGGCGCGTCGCGTCGGGCGTCGTGCGTCGCGATCGCCTCCACGAGCCGTGACAGCACGAGGCCCTCCGCTCCGTCCGACGCACCGGTGAGCAGCACACAGATCGTGTCCGGCGCGATCCGCGCGGGCAGGTCGGAATCACGCACCGCCTCCAGGATGACGGAGGCGGCGTCGCGGGCGAGCGTGTCGGCGGCCTCAGGGCCTTCCTCCCGCAGGATCCGGTCATGGTCTTCCAACCGGACGAACACGAAGACCACCGGTTCGTTCAGCCGGTCGGCCATCCGCACGTGGTGCTCGGCGATCGCCGCGAACCCGCGGAGGTTCGGGAGCTCGGTGGCCTCGTCTTTCGTGGCGAGGTCGCGCCGGACGCGCCGCATGCCGACCGCGTACCGGACGGCGCGCGGCAACAACGTCGGCAACGTGGCGTCGCGCGGCAGCTGGTCCTCGGCGCCGGCGTGGAGCGCCACGGTTGCGTCCGCGGCGTGCGCGTCGTCGCTCACGACCACGATCGCGGCGTCTGGCGCCAGCGCCCGGGCTCGGCGGAGCGCGTCCAGCGGCCCGTCGCCTTCGAGCGCGAGGACCACGGCGCCCGCCTCGGTGGTCTGCGACGCGTCGTCGAGCGAGCTCGCCCGCGTCACGGTGAAGCCGTCGTCGTCCAGGATCGACGCTGCTTCGTCATCGGTCAGTCCGATGAGCAGGAGGTCGATCGGCTCGGTGATCATGTCGGGTATTGGCTCCTTCATCCGGGCCGGCCCGGCGGTGTGCTCGGCGCGGGGCGCATCATCCCACGGGGGAGCGGGACCTGCCACGGAACCGCAACGGGAACGCCACAGCCGCTCCGCCCGTGCGGCGTAGCGTGCCCCGTAGGCTTGCGGCGTGGCCACTCCTCGTACGGATCGGGCGATCCGGGTCGTGATCGCCGTGACCGCATCCCTCGCGATCATCGTTGGCCTCGGGATGGGCGCGTTCGCAGCCAGGTGGTACTCGCTGCGCAACGTCGGGGTCGAGGAAGGCTACACGGGAGCCGGCGATGACTCGGGCTCAGGGGGGCCGCCGCCTGGAGCGTGCACGAGTCGTCCATGCAACGTGCTCTTGCTCGGCTCCGACTCGCGCAGCGGCCTGTCCGCCAGCCAGCAGGTGCAGAACGGCAACAACTCGGACATCGGTGGAACGACGCGCGCGGACACGATCATGCTCGTGCATCTCGACCCGACCACGAACGAGACCGTGATCCTGTCCTTCCCACGTGACCTCTGGGTGAAGATCCCTGGTCAGGGGATGGACAAGATCAACTCCGCGTTCGAAGGGGGCGTGGAGGGCGGCGGACCACAGCTGATGACGAACACGGTCTTCGCGCTCACCAACATCCCCATCCAGCACTACCTGTATGTGGATCTGAACGGGTTCCAACAGGCGGTCGACAAGCTCGGGGGCGTCGACATGTGTATCCCCTCGTACTACGTGGACACGCCGGGCGACCTCGAGGCGGTCGATCCATCGGGGAACATCGTCTCTATCCACTACGCCGAGGCGGGTCATGTCGCCGATCCGTACACCGGGCTCGATCTGCTGCCCGGCTGCCAGCACATCGACGGAACGCAGGCGTTGGCCTACGTCCGATCGCGGCACAACCTTCCCTGTAGCCCGATCCCGGACTTCGCACGGATCGGTCGGCAGCAGCAGTTCATGCGCGCGTTGATGAACCAGATGCTGAAGCCTTCGGAGATCGCGAAGGCGCCCGCGCTCGTCGGACCGGTGCTGTCCAGCCTCCATCGCGATTCAGGGCTTCACCCCGCGGATCTCGCCTACCTCGTCGGTCAGATGCGCGGCATCAACACCCCTGCCGTGCAGTTCCGGTCCGTGTCGGGGACGAACGCGACGATCTACCCGAACGGGATACAGACCGACATCGTCAGGTTGGATCCTGCGGACGAGAAGCTCTTCGCAGCGATCAGGAACGGCACCCCGCTTCCCGAGATCGGGACGACCCTTCCGATCACGCCGATCTCACCGGCGAACGTCACCGTCGCGGTCGTGGACGCCGGCAATAGCGCCGCCGCCAACGAGGTGGAGGGCACGTTATCGGAGGCCGGCTTCGATGTGAGCCCCGGGATCGTCGCGGGCAAGCTGCCGAAGGGCGTCACGAAGGCAGCGATCGCGTATACCCCCGGCAAGGATACGAACGCCGGGGTCGTCCATTCCTACTTCCCGGCCTTGCCGATGGTGGAGGTGAAGAGCCTCAACACGCCGGTGGCCGTCGTCGTGCCGCGCGGATACCAACCGTCGACGCCGAGCCCGTCGGGGGGTGGCCAGTCATCACCGCCGCCGACCGGAACAGAATGCCCACCCACAACGCCCTAGACTCGCGCGCATGCGCGCGCTGGTGCTCGCCGGCGGGGAGGGGTCGCGGCTCCGGCCGCTGACCCATACCCAGGCAAAGCAGCTGATCCCGATCGCGGGGCAGCCCATCCTGTTCCACGCGCTGGACGCGATCCGCGACGCCGGCATCGACGAGGTCG
>Ga0207708_10004447_pt1 | contig 10334 bp, 8 predicted proteins | sample KBSK5101metaG_FD_184340 | JGI IMG/M metagenome (GOLD analysis project Ga0207708, IMG submission 184340) | Corn, switchgrass and miscanthus rhizosphere microbial communities from Kellogg Biological Station, Michigan, USA - KBS K5-10-1 metaG... | ecosystem: Host-associated > Plants > Roots >...
TAGGGGATGCGCGAACGCTTCGCTGCCCTGCTCGCCGCGATCGCGATGGCGATTGCCGTGGCCCCCGCCGCCGCGCAGCCGCCCGTCGAAGGCTCGCCGATCGTGGCGATCGCGGTGCACGGGCTCCGCCACATCGACGAATCGATCGTCCTGCGCCAGATGTCCTCGCGGGTCGGGACGGCGTTCGATCGCGCGGTGGCCGACGGCGACGTCGTGCGCCTGGACCGGCTGGGCGTCTTCAGCGAGATCGGCATCACCCCGGTGCCGGTCGACGGCGGCGTCAGGCTCGAGGTCATCCTCGTCGAAACGCTCCGCGTCCTTCCGGCCATCTCGATCGCGGTGAGCGACGCCAACGGCGCGTCGGCGGGACCGACGGTGAAGCTGCTCAGCGTGCGCGGCGCGCCGCACGAGATGTCGCTGACGGCGCGCTTCGGCGGCGAGCGGCTGTTCCAGTTCTCCGAGACGTCTCCGCTGATCGTGGACGAGCGGCTGTGGCACACCGCGAGCCTCGCGCTGCGCCGCCAGGCGAACAAGCTCGACGACTTCAACGAGCGCTCACTCGACCTCGACGCGCGTCTCGGGCGCCGCCACTCCGAGCGCTGGAAGAGCGGCGGCATCTTCCAGGTCTACGCCGCCGAGAGCGATACGCCCGGCATCACGCTCTCGTCCGACGACTCCGACGTCTTCACCGGCGTCGGCGGCGTCACCGAGTACGACAGCCGCAATTCATGGCGCGAGCCGTCCAGCGGGTGGTGGAACTCGGCCGATGCGACGTGGCGGTTCGGATCGGGGGACTACGGGACGCTGAATCTCGACGTGCGGCGTTTTCAACCCCTCGCGCCGCGGCAGACGATCGTCGCCACCGGGCTGATGACGTGGCGCTCGGGCACGAGCGGGCAGGACGTGCCGACGTATCTGGATTTCGCGCTCGGCGGGGCCAATTCGGTACGCGGCTGGGACTTCAACGCGCGCCGGGGCAGGAACCAGGTCATCGCCTCGCTCGAATACCGCTACATGATCTTTCCGACGCGCACCATCCGCGTCTTCGGCGTGAACTTCTACGGCGGGCTCGCGCTCGCCGCGTTCGCCGACGCCGGCAAGGTGTGGGGCAGCGTCGAACATACGGACCAGGACGCCATCGGCGGCGGCGGGATTGGCCTGCGCCTCTACGTGCCGTACGTCAGCCTGCTGCGGATCGACTTCGCCGTCGGCGACGGCGGGTTCCACCGCACGCTCGGCATCAACGAGAAAGCGGTGGCGCAGCGGAACCTCATCCGCTGAGCTGCCGAATCTGCATAGTGCGCGCGCACCGTCAGCCGCTATGGTCGGGACCGGGCCAGTCCACCAGTGGAGGTTGTGACATGAAACGTCTGATTGGAACGATCGCGGTCGGCGCCACGCTGCTGGCTGGCGCAACCGGCGCGTGGGCGCAGAGCAAGACGATCAACGGGCCGGCGAAGACGATTACCGCCACTGTCGAGGCCATCGAGCCGTCGACCCGATCGCTCACGCTGAAGGGCCCTGAAGGCAATTACGTGCAGGTGGCCGTACCGCGCGACGTCACCCGCTTCGACGCGATCAAGGTTGGCGACACGCTGACCGCCAAGTACTACGAAAGCCTGGTGCTGCGCCTCAAGCCGGAAGGGGAGAAGGAGGCCGACACGAGCGGCGCCGCGGTCACGCGCACCGCCAACGCGCGCCCCGGCGCGACCGCCGCCACTCAGCGGACGATCACCGCGACGATCACCGCGATCGATCCGAAAGTGCCGTCGATCACCTTCAGCGGGCCGAACAACTGGAAATACAGTTCGCGCGTCGAGGACACGAAGGCGCTGGCGAAGGTCAAGGTCGGCGATCGGGTGGACATCACCTGGACCGAAGCGCTGCTGGTGTCGTTCAGCGAAGCCAAAAAATAGGCCCATTCTCGGGCATGGTCGGGGGTCCGGCGCGTTCACGTAGAATAACGGCCGAATCGGACTGTACCGACCATGACAGTTCCCCCTCTTCCGCCGCGCCGGCCGCGACAGAGCGTGGCCGTGCCGGCCATCGCCGTCGGCGCGTGCGCCGGGTATTACCTCGCCTCGGTGGTGGGGTTCCAGCTGCGGCTGCCCCCGGCGACGACGTCCGTCCTGTGGCCTCCCAACGCCGTGCTGACCGCGGCGCTGCTGCTTACGCCGCCGCGGCGCTGGCCGATCATCCTGCTCGCCGTCCTGCCGGTCCATCTCGTCATCCAGCTCCAGACCGAGTTCCCGCTGGCCATGATCCTGTCGCTCTTCGTGACCAACGCGATGGAAGCGGTGGTCGCGGCCGGGCTGCTGTACCGGCTGAGCGACGCGCCGACGCGCATCGACACGCTGCCGCGCCTGGCGGCATTCTTCGTCGCGGTGGTGATCGCCGCGCCGCTGCTGTCATCGTTCGCTGACGCCGCCGCGGTCAGCCTCTTTCGCGGCGAGGACTACTGGAAGGTGTGGCGGACGCGCTCACTGAGCAACATGCTGGCCGAGCTGACGATCGTGCCGGCGGCGGTCGGCACGGTCCAGTTGGCGCGCCGCTGGCCGCGCGACATGTCGCCAGCGCGCTGGGCGGAGGCCGGCTTCCTCGCCGCGGGCCTGGTCGGGATCGGCGTGCTCGGCGTCCGCAGCGAGCTGCTGCAGGTGCGCGCCTTCAGCGTCGTGTCGCGGCAGACGCCGCTGGCGCTGCAGTTGCCGTTCCTGCTCTGGGCGGCGATGCGGTTCGGCCCGACCGGCACCGGCCTGGCGCTGGTGGCGACCAGCGTGTTCAGCGCGTGGACGGTCATCCGCGGCCTCGGCCCCTTCGCCTCGACCTCGCCCACGACGACGGTGGCGGCGCTGACGCTCTCGCTGATCGTCGTGTCAAGCACGCTGCTGTCGCTGGCCACGCTGCTCGAGGAGCGGCGGCAGGCGCAGCACGCGCTGCGCGTGCGTCTGCGCTTCGAAGAGCTGCTGTCGCGCCTGTCGGCGGCGCTGGTGCGCCTGCCCGGCGATCAGATCGCCCAGGCGTTCGACGCCTGGCTCGGCCGGATCGCGCGTGTGCTCGGCGTCGATTCGCTCACCGTGTTCTCGCACAATCCCGGCGGCCTGCAGGCGGTGTACTCCTGGACCGATCCGGAGGCCGGCGGTCCGCTGGCGGCAGTGCCGGTCGATCAGGAGCGGTGGGCGCGGCGCAGCCTCGCCGCGCGCGAGCCGGTGATCATCCTCTCCGGGTCCGACGATCCCGATCGCGGCCCGGCCTCGACGCCGATGCTGCCCGGCGTCGTCTTCCCCTCCGGCGGCGTCGTGCCGCTGCTGGGCGAAGGCGATCTGATCGGCGCGCTGGTCTTCGCCTCGCTCGCCGATCCGCCGGCGCCGGCCGCCCTCGTCGCCAACGCGCAGCTGGTCGGCGAAGTGCTGGCCAGCGCGCTGCGCCGCAAGCATTCGGAAGAAGCGCTGCGCCAGAGCGAGATCATGAAATCCGCGATCCTGCAGTCGCTCGCCGGCGGCGTCGCGGTGATCGATCGCCGCGGCGTGCTGCTGCAGGTCAACGATCCCTGGCGAACGCTGGCCGGGCGCAACCAGTGGATGCACACCCCGGTCGGCGGCAACCTGATCGCCGAATGCTGGGCCGCCTTCGAAAAAGGCGATCGCATCGCCGGCGAGGTGGTCGCCGGCGTCACCGAGGTGCTCGAGCGATCGCAGCCGCGCTTCACCATCGAGCAGCGGACCGAGGCGGCCGGCCCGCCCGAGTGGTGGACGCTGACCGCGGTCCCGCTGAACCGGCCCGAGGGGGGCGCGGTGCTGACGCGCGCCAACGTGACCGACCTGCGGCGCGCCGAGCTCGACGCGCAGCGGAGCCGCGAAGAGCTGGCGCACGTCTCGCGACTGTCGACGGTCGGCGAGATGACGGCCTCGCTGGCGCACCAGTTGAACCAGCCGCTCGCCGCGATCATGACCAACGCGCAGGCCGGCAGGCGGATTCTCGATTCGGAGCGCCCCGATTTCGGCGAGGTCCGCGCCATCCTCGGCGACATCGTCGACGACGACCGCCGCGCCAGCGACGTCATCCAGCGCGTGCGCGAGCTGCTCCGCAAGGGACAGCTGGACATGACGCGCATCAACCTCACGGCCGCGATTCGCGACGTCGCCGACCTGGTCGCCAGCGAGGCCATCATCCGCAACGCCACCGTGTCGGTCGAGTTCGAGCACGAGCCGCTGTTCGTCCGCGGCGATCGCGTGCAGCTGCAGCAGGTCGTGCTGAACCTGGTCCAGAACGCGATGGACGCGATGGTCGAGGGGAACACGTCCGTCCGCCGCATCGCGCTGCACTGCGCGAGGTGGAAGCAGAAGCAGGTGATCATCACCGTGCGGGACTCGGGCCCGGGACTGCCGCCGGGAACCGAGCTGTCGATCTTCGAGCCGTTTTACACCACGAAGAAGAACGGGATGGGCATGGGCCTGTCGATCGTGCGCTCGATCATCGAAGCGCACGGCGGGATGATCGAGGCCGCGAACGATCCTGGCGGGCGCGGGGCCGTCTTCGAGGTGGTCCTTCCGGCCGCCGCCGGCGAGCCATGACGTCGGACGAAGTCTTCGTCGTCGACGACGACGCGTCGGTCCGCCGCGCCATCGAGCGGCTGCTGCACACCGCCGGCTACACCGTCCGGTCGTTCGCGTCGGCGTACGAGCTGATCAGCGTCATGCGCACCCACCGGCCGGCCTGCCTGGTCATCGACGTGCGCATGCCCGACTGCACCGGCCTCGAGCTGGCCGAGATGCTGCGCGGCGCGCCGGCGCCGGCGCCGGTGATCTTCATCACCGGCCACGGCGACATCGAGATGGCGGTCCGCGCGATGAAGGCCGGCGCGGTCGACTTCCTGGCCAAGCCGTTCGACGATCAGGCGCTGCTCAACGCGATTGCGCACGCCGTCGGCAGCGTCGAGCACTGATCCGCCGGCTGCGGCTCAGCTTCGCGGCGCGTTGCCGATTCCGCATAGTCCCCACCTCCTGCTCACGCTACGCTGCCGCCGCGCTGGAGAGGGCGCGCCCACCACGCCCTTGGTGTGGCCGAACGCGACTGCGAGCGTTCATCGGGTCAGCGCGAATGGAGGGATCTGCCATGAAGCGCTTGCACGCACGACTCGCGGTTTCGATACTCGCCGTCTGCCTGACGATGGCGGCGTGCGGCGGCGGGCGGCCGGCCGGCGACGCGACCCCCGCGGCCGCGCCGCAAGGCGCAGCGGCGGCCGCGCCCGCGCCCGCCACGCCCGCGCCCGCGCCTGCCGCCGCGCCGGCCGCGTCGCCGACCCCCGCCGCGACAGGGACGTCCGGTCCTGCCGCGGCTCCGGCGCCGGCGCCGTCCGCTCGGGCCGCCAAGCGGGTGGCGCCGGCGAAATCCGCCGCGCCCGAATCGGCGCCGCGCGCCGAAGCGACGCCACCTCCTGCCGCCGCCGCGGCGACGCCTGTCGTGCCGCCTCCGCCGCCGGCGCCGCGGTTCCGCGACGTCACCATCCCCGCGGGCACCACGCTCGCGCTGAAGCTCACGACGCCGCTCGCCTCCGATCAGAACAAGGTGGAGGACGCGGTGACCGCGACGCTGTCGTCGCCGCTCAGCGTCGACGGCGTCACGGTGATTCCCGACGGCGCCGAAGTGAACGGCACGGTCCTCGACGTGAAGCCGTCGGGGCGCGTGAAGGGGCTCGCCTCGATCGCGTTCCGCTTCGATCGCGTGCACGCGCCCGGCGAAACGCACACCATCGTCACCGACCGCATCACCCGCGAGGCGCAGTCGACCAAGGGGAAAGACGCGGCCAAGGTGGGCATCGGCGCCGGCGCCGGCGCGCTGATCGGCGGCATTGCCGGCGGCGGCAAGGGGGCCGCGATCGGCAGCATCGTCGGCGGCGGCGCCGGGGCCGGCGCCGTGGCGGCGACGAAGGGGGAGGAAGTGCGCCTGCCGCCTGGCACGCCGGTCACCGCGACGCTGCGGGAGGCGCTCGTCGTCCGCATCCGCATCGAGTAGCGCTCCCATGCGCAGGCCCGCAGCCGCCGCGCTCGTCACGCTCATGCTGGCCGCTGCGGGCGCGGCGTCGGCACAGACGCCGCGTCCGACCATTGGCGTCGCCTTCGGCGGCGGCAGCGCGCGCGGCATCGCGCACATCGGCGTCATCCAGTGGTTCGAAGAGCATCACGTGCCGATCGATCTGGCCGCCGGCACCAGCATGGGCGGCCTGGTCGGCGGCGCGTTTGCCACCGGCATGTCGGCGGCGGAACTGCGCGCGCTCATCACCGGCACCGACTGGGACCTGATGTTCGGCAGCTCGTCGTTCGAATTCAAGAACATCCGCCGCAAGGAGGACGCGCGCAGCTATCCGTCGCGCCTCGAGTTCGGCCTGAAGCGAGGCATCGTGCCGCCGACCTCGCTGAACAACGGCCAGCAGGTCGACTTCCTGCTGGCGCGGATCGCCGCCCCGTACTACGGGCTCGCCCGATTCGACGACCTGCCGACGCCCTTTCGCGTCGTCGCGGTCGATCTGCGGGCGGGCGAGCGGGTGGTCATTCACGACGGGCTGCTGGCGACGGCGCTGCGCGCCACGATGTCTTTGCCCGGCGTCTTCCCGCCGGTCGAGCGCGACGGGCGCGTGCTGGTGGACGGCGGCGCGCTCGACAACATTCCGGCCGACGTCGTCCGCGACATGGGCGCGCGCACCGTCATCGCCATCAACGTCGGACAGGCGCCCGACGACGTCGTCGACTACTCGATGTTCGGGCTGATGGGGCGCACCGTGGACGCGATGATGCAATCGTCCACGCGCGCCGCCCTGAAGTTCGCGGACCTGACGATTGCCGTCGACGTCGAGGGCTTCGGCTCGCTCGACTGGCGGCGGGCCGACGACCTGATCGCGCGCGGCTACGCGGCCGCCGAGGGGAGACGCGACGAGCTGTTGAAGTACCGCGTCGGCGACGACGAGTGGCGGGCCTGGCTGACGGCGCGCGAGACGCGCCGACTGACGCAGCTGCCGCCGCCGGCCTTTCTGACGACCGCGGGTGTCCAGCCCCACGATGCCGCGGCGGTGCGCCGCGTCGTCGAGCCGCACCTCAACGAGTCGCTCGACATCCCCGCGCTCGAGCGCGATCTCACCTCGTTGTCCGGGCTCGATCGGTACGAGGCGATCGGCTGGCGCCTGATCCAGGAGGGACGCGGCACCGGGCTCGAGATCCGCGCGCAACCCAAGGTCTATGCGCCCCCCTTCCTGATGCTCGGGCTCTCGATCGAGAACACGACGTCGGAGAACTTCCGCGTCCAGCTTGCCGCCAGGTATCTCACCTTCGACGTGCTCGGGTCGGGATCGGAGCTGCGGGTGGACGGCGCGCTCGGCGCGGATCCGAATCTCGGCGCCTCGCTCTACCGGCCGATCGTCGGGACGCGCGTGTTCGCCCGCGCCATCGGCGGCGGAACGATGCGGACGTTCAACTTCGTGAGCGGCGACACGATCGTCGCCGAGTATCGCGAGCGCCGCCTCTCGGCGCAGGGGGATCTCGGCGTCAACCTGTCGCGCGACAGCGAAGTGGCCGGCGGAATCCAGGTGAGCCGCGTGATCGACGAAGTGCGCGCCGGCGATCCGAAGCTGCCGGAACTGTCCGGCGGCGAGGTCCGCGCGCAGCTGCGCTGGGCGTTCGACACGCAGGACAGCGCGATGGTGCCTTCGCGCGGCACCCGCGCCGTCGCGACGCTGTCGCAGACCTTCGACAGTCCGTCGGTGCCCGACGCCGAGCGGACCAACCGCGACCTCACGCAGGCCGAGTTCAACGTCTCGACGTTCCGATCGTTCGGACCGCGCTACCGTGCCTTCGCCGTTGCCGCCGCCGGCACCTCGTTCGACGACACGCCGCTGCCCACGCGCCAGTTCACGCTCGGCTACCCGTACTTGCTCGACGCCTACAGCGTCGGCGAACGCCGCGGCGATCACTATGCCGTGCTGACGCTGGGCGGAATGCGGCGCGTCGGCCGGCTGCCCGACTTTCTCGGCGGACCGATGTTCGCCGGCCTGTGGATGGAGAACGGGACCGCGTTCAATTCGGATCAGAACGCGGACCTGAAGACCCAGTTCGGCTTCGGGATTACACTCGACACGCTCGTCGGACCGATCCTCGTCGGCGCGAGCGTCGGCGTGGACGGCGAGTGGCGCACGCTATTCGGCATCGGAAGAGTCTTCCGATGAGATCGGGGGGGCCATGACCAGGTCACGCCGGCCCGCGCCGGCCGTCGGGTCGGAGAAGGCGCAGCCGTTCCTCACGCCGACGGCGGCCTCGGATACGGTGGTCCTGACGGAACGGCAGCGCATCGAACTGTCGAAGATCGCCCTGCGCCTGCGCCTCCCCGCGCGAAAGTTCATCTACCGCGAAGACGGGCCGGCGCAGTCGATCTACTCGGTGATCGACGGGTTGGTGAAGACCTATCGCGATCTGCCGAGCGGCCGCCGCGTCGTCGGTTCGTTCCTGTTTCCCCGCGACCTGTTCGGCCTGGCGCAGAACGGGTGCTACGTCAACACGGCCCAGGCGATCTCGCCGGTCACGCTCTACCGGTTCCCGCTGACCGATCTGGTCGCGCTGCTCAAGCGGGACGGCGAGATGCAGTTCCAGTTCATGCTGAAGGTGACGCACGAGCTGCGCGACGCGCAGCGGCGCGCGATCCTGCTCGGGCGCCGCGACGCACCCGGGCGCCTGGCCATGTTCGTCATGCTGATGATGGAGGAGCCGTCGGGGTTCGATCGCGAGTCGAGCACCGTCTCGCTGCCGATGACCCGCTCCGACATCGCGGCGTTCCTCGGCCTGTCACTCGAGAGCGTCAGCCGCGCCGCGGCGGAACTGCAGCGCCGCGGCCTGATCGAGTTCCAGGGACGGCGCGCGGCGAGGATCCTCGACCAGGTCCGCCTCGGCAAGCTGGCCGCCGCCGTCTAGACGCGGCGCGCGCGGCGCCCTTGATCCAAATCAAACCGCGCATCTGCCCGGTCCTTGTAGAGTACGCCACAACGCTCTTTCTTGGCCGCCGGGGATCGCCGCTGAATCGAATATTTGCCCGCACGATGACCTTCCTCCAGAAACGATTCTCTCGCCCCGTTCGCCCGCACCCGCCTGAACGCGAGCTTGCGGCGGCCACCTCTCCGTCACAGACCAGGCTCAACGCAGGCGACTTTGCCGTCGCGCAGATGGTGCACGACGTGCAGAGCCAGCTCGCCGTCATGGTGGGCTGCGCCGACAACCTGCTCGCCGGCGCCGGCCAGGCCGATCGGCAGATCGCCGAGCTGCACCGCCGCGGCGAGCACGCGACGCGGCTCACGCGCGCGGTGCTGACCGCGGCGCAGCCGGTGGAAGTGCGGCGGGCGCTGAACCTGAACGAGATCGTCACGCACTCGGGGACGATGCTGTCGTGCGTCACCGGGCCGTGGATTCGCCTGCAGTTCCGCCTCGCGCCCGAGCCGGTCCGCGTGTTCGCGCGGATCTTCGAGATCGAGCGGATCCTGCTGAATATCGTCCTCAACGCGCGCGATGCGATTGCCGCTGACGGGACGATCACGATCGAGACGGCCATCGGACCGTCCGTCGACGCCGCGTCGATCGACGATCGGAGCGGCCCGGGCGCGCGGCTGACCGTCACCGATACCGGCGCGGGGATGAGCGAAGAGCTCCGGGAACGCATCTTCGAGCCGTTCTTCACGACGAAGGAAGGCGCGACCGGCCTCGGTCTCCCGTCGGTCGCCTTCACGGTGCAGCAGCTCGGGGGCACCGTCGCCGTGCGCAGCCGCCCGGGCGGGGGCACCAGCGTGGTCGTCCTGCTGCCGCAAGTGCGGGATCTGGTCTACTGATCTCGCGCATCGACATACGTCAGGCCGGGCCCGGCCGGACGATGCAGCGGAAGCCGAGGTGGCAGGTCGACGTGTCGATCGGCTCCGGAAACCGCGCGGCGGGACGGTACCGCCGGCAGTAGTTCGGCGCGCACAGGTGCGATCCGCCCTTGATCACCTTGCGCGGGATGCGGATCTCCGGCTGACGCTGATCGATGCTGGCGAGCTCATCACCACCGCGCGGATTGCGGGGAATGCAGCAGGCCTTCGGCTCCTCATCCGGATGGCGCGCCGAGTACCAGTCGGTCGTCCATTCCCACACGTTGCCCGTGACGTCGACCAGGCCGTAGCCGTTCGGCGGAAACGCGCCGACGGGAGACGTGCCCTCGTAGCCGTCCTCCTTGAGGTTCTGCCACGGAAACGCTCCCTGCCAGTAGTTGGTCATCTGGCGCCCGTTCACCGTGAGCTCGTCGCCCCAGGCGTAGACCGCGCCGTCGAG
>Ga0207708_10004448_pt1 | contig 10334 bp, 8 predicted proteins | sample KBSK5101metaG_FD_184340 | JGI IMG/M metagenome (GOLD analysis project Ga0207708, IMG submission 184340) | Corn, switchgrass and miscanthus rhizosphere microbial communities from Kellogg Biological Station, Michigan, USA - KBS K5-10-1 metaG... | ecosystem: Host-associated > Plants > Roots >...
TGGCCCAGGCGAGCGATTCGGAATTGGCCGCCGGGACGATGCGGTCGACCATGCTGCTCGGAAAGGCAATGGTGCTCTCGATTCGCTGTTCAGTGCCGCGGTCGACGCGACGAGCAAACTGCAGCATGAGCCTGCGCAGCGTGTCGCCGTTGGTGGCCATGTTGTCGCAACAAAGGACAGTCAGCGCCGCTGCCGGCGCCCGGCGGCGGATGCCGGCAAAGAGTACGCCGATTGTCGAGACCGGCGAATCGGGATTGGCGAAGTCGTGCCGGATGTCCGTATCGGAAGTGTCGAGATCGCCGGTGGCCGGATTGATGCAATAGCCCTTCTCGGTCACCGTCGTCGTCACCACTTGCGTTTGCGGGTCGGCGATTGCGTCGAGCACTTCGTCGAGTTGCAAAGGCGCGTATAGCGCGGCGTGCAGCGCGCCGACCAGACGCGCATTGACCTGTTCTCCGTCGCGCTCGAGCACGTTGTAGAGCAGATCCTGGGGAATGAGCGCCTCGGCTACCGATTTGCTGCGCAGACTTACGCCCGCGATGCCCCAGCGCAAATCTCCCTTCGCCATCGCCGCGTCGGTGTATATCGCCTGGTGCGCGCGATGGAAGGCGCCGAGCCCGAGATGAACGAGTCCGCGGCGCAGTTTGCTCCGGTCATACGCCGGGCGTGCCACGAATGCCGGCAGCGACAGCGAGGCTCGTTGCGAAAGACGTTTCATCCGCGATCTACCGTCGTTCGCCGGTGTCGCTCGCAGCGCATGCGTGGGATGCATGCCGGACGCGCGTCAGTGCAACCATGCCTGCGGGCTCCTCCGGAGACACTGTTTGTTAGAATTTATTTGACAACCACGCTACCATGGTAGCAACATGAAACGCAAGTCCCAGCCACAAGAGAAGAAGAGCGAAGAGTCGAAGCACGGAACCGTGCAGGGCGCGCGGCTGCAAATGGGCGCGAACCGTTCCGCGGTCGCTCCTCGTGCGGTTCTCGGTCAGGAGGGAACGCTTGCATCCGCATTACGGACCTTTCGACTGGACCGGCACGGCTCATACACCGCGCAGGTCGAGATTGCATTGCGTGAGGCAATCGTTCGCGGGCGCTTGTCACCCGGCGCGAGCCTGTCCGAGGCGGCGATCTCCACCACGCTTGGCATCAGTCGCACGCCCGTGCGCGAAGCGCTTGCGTTGCTTGCCGACGAGCAGCTCGTCGTCATCTATCCGCAAGTCAAGACGCTTGTCGCGCCGGTGCGGCGCTCGCTGATCGACGAGGGCCGATTCGTGCGCAGCACGCTCGAATGCGCCAATCACGCCGAACTCGTGAAAATCATCACGCGGCCGCAGCTCGACATCCTCGCGTCATTGATTGCGGCGCAGCGCAATGCGGCCGCCGCCGGCGACGCGGAAGCCTTCTTCAGACTCGATGAGACGATGCATCGCTCGATGTTCGAGTTCGCCGGGCGTGCGCACGTGTGGGGGATGTTGGAGGGTGTCAAGCGGCACTTCGATCGCGTACGCTGGCTTCTGCTCGAGCGCGTGGCGTACCACGCGCGGCGCGCGCAGGAGGAGCATGAGGCGATCATGGATCGGCTGGTCGCGCGGGACGCAGCGGGTTTGACGCTGGCAGTCGATCACCACATCAACGCCATCATCGGACACATGCAGGAATTGCATGATCGCGCACCGCCTGCGTACTTCATCGATTGAATGTCAACCGAGCTCCATTCATGAAGATCGAACGAGCCTATACGATCCTCACCTGTCCTGGACGCAACTTCGTGACGCTGAAGGTCGTTACCGACGAAGGCGTCCACGGTCTCGGCGACGCGACGCTCAACGGCCGCGAGCTTGCCGTCAAGGCGTACCTGGACGACCACGTCATCCCATGCCTGCTCGGACGTGACCCGCGCAACATCGAGGACATATGGCAATACCTTTATCGGGGCGCGTATTGGCGGCGCGGACCGGTGACGATGGCAGCGATCGCGGCGGTTGACGTCGCGTTGTGGGATATCAAGGGCAAGCTTGCACAAATGCCGGTATACCAGTTGCTCGGCGGCAAGAGTCGGTCCGGCGCAATGGTGTACGGCCACGCGAACGGGCGCGATCACGCCGAGACTGTCGAAACGGTCGGCCGCTATCTCGAGAAAGGATTCAAGGCGATTCGCGTGCAATCGGGCGTGCCCGGACTGGAGAAGGTATACGGCGTCGGCAAGGGCGCGGGCTATTACGAGCCGGCACAAAAGGGACTTCCACCGGAAGAGCCGTGGGATACGTCGCTGTATCTGCGCCATACGCCGGAGCTCTTCCGAAAAGTCCGCGACGCGCACGGATTCGATTTTCATTTGCTGCATGACGCGCATCACCGGCTGACGCCAATCGAGGCGGCGCGGCTTGGCAAGGACAGCGAGCCGTACCGCCTGTTCTGGATCGAGGACGCCACGCCGGCCGAGAACCAGGAATCATTCCGTCTGATTCGGCAGCACACGACCACGCCGCTCGCCGTCGGGGAGATCTTCAATTCGATCTGGGACTGCAAGGACTTGATCCGCGAGCAGTTGATCGACTATATCCGCGCGACGATCGTGCATGCGGGTGGCATCACGCACGTGCGCCGTATCGCTGATTTTGCCGCGCTCTATCAGGTGCGCACCGGATTTCACGGCGCGACCGACCTGTCACCGGTGTGCATGGCGGCCGCGGTCAATTTCGATCTGTGGGTCCCGAACTTCGGCATTCAGGAGTTGATGCCGCACGCAGAGGTGACGGACGAGGTGTTTCCGCACAGCTATCGCTTCGAAGACGGGTATCTGGTGATGGACGAGGTGCCGGGGCTCGGTGTCGACATCGACGAAAAGCGCGCGGCACAGTATCCGTACGAGCGCGCGTATCTGCCGATCGCGCGCCTGCGCGACGGGTCAATGTGGAATTGGTAGCAAGGAGCGACACATGTTGAGCGTCGTCGTAGAACAGCCCAACCAGATGGGTGTGCGCGAAAGGTCGCAGCCTGTGCCGGTCGCCGGTGAAGTGCGCGTACGGGTCCGCTATGCCGGCATCTGCGGATCCGACGTGCACATCCTTCACGGCAAGAATCCGTTCGTCGTGTACCCGCGCGTCATCGGGCATGAATTCGTCGGGCGCATCGACGCCGTCGGCGAGGGGGTGGACCGCGCGCGCATCGGCGAGTTGGTTGCGGTGGATCCGGTGATCAGTTGCGGCCGATGTCACGCCTGCCTCGCCGGTCGGCGCAATGTCTGCCGCAATCTGCAGGTCATCGGCGTGCATCGCGATGGTGGGTTCAGCGAATACATGACCGCTCCGGCGAGCAACGCCTACACGATCCCTGCTGGCGTTTCGGAGACGTCATCCGCCATCATCGAGCCGTTCGCGGTCGCTGCCCAGGTGACCAGCCGGACCGGCGTGTTGGAGAGCGACGTCGCGTTGATCTATGGCGCGGGTCCGGTAGGTCTCAACATACTGCAGGTGCTCAAGGGGGTCCACGGCATACGGGCGTTGATCACGGACCAGCTCGATGAGCGTCTCGAGTTGGCCATCAAGTGCGGCGCAGATGCGAATGACGTGATCAACACCAAGCGTGAGGTTCTGGCCGAGGCGCTGGCTAAGCGCGGTGTCGATGGCGGCCCGACGCTCATATACGACGCAGTCGGCCATCCAAGCATTCTCGAGGAAGCGGTGCGCATCGCGGCGCCGGCCGGCCGCATCGGCGTGCTGGGCTTCTCGACGCATCCGTCCGCGATTCCGCAGCAGGAGCTCACGAAGAAGGAATTGACCCTCTATGCGTCGCGCCTCAATTGCTCGATGTTTTCGCGTGTGATCGACTGGGTCGCGACGGGCCGCGTACGTCCAGACCGCATCATCACGCATCGCATCGATTTTCGCGATGTCACGGGCGCATTTGCGGTGGTCGAGGGTAATCCCAGGGACGCGTGCAAGGTGTTACTGGAGTTCCCGGACGACGCATAGCAGTCTGACCCCGCAGCGCGCACCGTCACACCGATTGGTGGCTGCGCACGCCGCGATGATCGAAGAAACGGAAATACCATGGCCGATCCGGCAATCGCATCCGACCATCGACGCAACGATGGAATGATCGATATCGTGGCGATCGGCGAAGCACTCGTCGAGTTCAATCAAACCGGCGAGGGAAGCGGACGCACGTATCTGCAGGGATTCGGAGGCGACACATCGAATGCGCTGATCGCGGCGGTACGGCAGGGCGCGACCGGCAGCTATTTCACGCGCCTCGGGGACGACGAGTTCGGACGAATGTGCCTTCAGCTGTGGCGTGATGAAGGCGTCGATGCCCGGGAGGTATTGATCGACGCGACCGCCGCTACCGGGATCTACTTCGTGCGGCATGGCAAGGAAGGGCACACGTTCACCTACCTGCGCGCGGGTTCGGCGGCGAGTCTCGTGCAGCCATCGGACGTTCCGGCGCAGCTGATGGCGCGCGCGAGATTTCTCCACGTTTCAGGGATCAGTCAGGCTATCAGCGCATCGGCAACCGACACCGTCTTTCACGCCATCCGTGTTGCGAAGGCAGCAGGAGTGAAGGTTGCCTACGATCCGAATCTGCGGCTCAAGCTCTGGCCGCTGGACCGCGCCCGCGCGGTCATATCGGCCACGATTCCGCTGGTGGACTACTTTCTCCCGAGCCTCGACGACGTGCGGCTGGTTTCCGAACTGGACGACCCGACGTCGATTCTCGACTGGTGTCATCGGCAAGGTGCCAGGAATGTCGTGCTGAAGCTGGGGCGCGAAGGCTCGATCGTGTCCGATGGCGATCGTCGAACGCCGATTGCCGCGTTTCCCGTCGACGCCGTCGATGCCACTGGCGCCGGAGATTGCTTCGACGGCTCATTTCTGGCACGCCTCGCGGCGGGGGATGAACCCGTCTCCGCTGCGCGATGGGCCAGTGCAGCGGCGGCGCTGACGACAACCGGCTACGGCGCCGTCGCACCGTTGCCGACTGCCGCACAAGTGACGCGCTTCATCGAAACCGCGACAAGTCACGTCGGCAGCATCTCTGGCTGACACACGTCAATTCGATCGCTCCGAATAGGTATCCGATCGTCTCCTCCAACCGAATCTTCGGGACAGCCTGCACCCGCGCCAACCTGAGAATCGAAACCATGGTCACCAGCGAATCGTTGTGTCAGTTGTTTCCCAAGGCAGACGCGATACCCGACGAGCAGCGGCTTGCGTCGTCGATTCACCAAACGACGTGGCTGGTCGGTGGCGAGGTGAGAGGGTGGAGCGGTAAGCGCAAGATCGTTCAGTCTCCCGTTTGCGTGCGGCTGCCGGATGGAACCGAGCAGCAACTGGAGATCGGCAGTTATCCGGTGATGGGAGAGGCCGAGAGCGATCAGGCACTCGATGCCGCCGTGGCAGCTTACGACAACGGTCGCGGTGAATGGCCAACCATGCCGGTGGCCGATCGAATCGACTGCATGCAGGACTTCGTGAAACAGATGGTCGCGCAGCGTCGTCCCGTCTCGCAGCTGATCATGTGGGAGATCGGCAAGAGCCTCGCTGACTCGGAAAAGGAATTCGACCGGACCGTCGACTACATCAGACAAACACTTTCCGCGCTGAAGGATCTCGACAACAGCAGTTCGCGTTTCACCGTGGTCGAGGGGACGATCGGCCAGATTCGCCGCACGCCGCTCGGCGTGGTGCTGTGCATGGGTCCGTACAACTATCCACTGAACGAGACGTTTGCGACGCTGATCCCGGCGCTGCTCATGGGGAATACCGTTGTCTTCAAGCCGCCGCAGTACGGCACGTTGCTTTTTACGCCGCTGCTGGAAGCATTTCGCAGCGCGTTCCCCGCCGGTGTGATCAATACCGTTTACGCGCCGGGCGCCGTGGTCGTGCCTCGCATGCTCGCATCCGGCAAGGTCAATGTCCTGGCACTGATCGGATCCAGCAAGGTTGCCGACCACCTCAAGAAGCAGCACCCGAAATCGCATCGGCTTCGCGCCATCCTCGGACTGGACGCCAAGAACGCCGCGATCGTCCTCGCCGATGCGGACATCGAATTGACGGTCAAGGAATGCCTGCTGGGAACGCTCTCGTTCAATGGGCAACGCTGCACGGCGCTCAAGATGCTGATCGTCCATGAGTCGATCGCGGAGCGCTTCCTTGGCCGCTTCACCGAAGAGCTTGCCAAGCTCAAGGTCGGCATGCCGTGGGAGAAGGGTGTGACCATCACACCGCTACCGGGTTTGCATCGGACCGCCTACATGACCGAAGCGATCGACGATGCGAAGGCCAAGGGAGCGAAGGTCGTCAACGAAGGCGGGGGCACGTTCTGCATGACGCTGTTCTATCCCGCTGTGGTTTACCCGGTACGCGAGGGCATGAAGCTATACCGCGAGGAGCAGTTCGGTCCGATCATTCCGGTCATGCCATTCTCGAAGGTCGAGGATGCACTCGAATACGTGGTCACCTCCGATCACGGCCAGCAGGTCAGCATCTTCGGGTCCGATCCCGGTCAGATCGGCGCATTGGTCGATCCTCTGGTCAATCAGGTCTGCCGGGTCAACATCAATTGTCAATGCCAACGCGGGCCTGATGTCTTCCCGTTTGCCGGTCGCAAGGATTCCGCGGAAGGAACGCTGTCGGTGACGGACGCGCTGCGCTCGTTCTCGATCCGATCGATGGTGGCGGCGAAACAGACTGAGGCCAGCGAAAGTCTGCTCGATGCAATCGTCGTCGAGCACAAATCCAAATTTATCAATACGAGATTCATTTTTTGACCTCAGCAACGGCGCTCGATCCGGTGCTTTTTTCGAATTGCATTGACGGGCACGAAAGACATGACCGATAGCATGGATCCGCTGGAGTTGATGCGCATCGGACCGGTGATCCCGGTCATTGTCATCGATGGCATCGAGCAGGCCGTCCCGCTGGCAAGAGCGCTCGTTGCCGGCGGAGTGCGGGTTCTCGAAGTCACATTGCGCACCCCCGTCGCACTCGATGCCATACGGGCCATCGCGAGGGAAGTCCCGGACGCGATCGTGGGCGTCGGCACGATTTCGCGGGCCGAGCATTTCGAACAAGCCATCCAGGCCGGAGCCCGCTTCGGCGTCAGCCCCGGGCTGACGCGCGAGCTTATCGACGCAGCACATGCGAGCCGCCTTCCGCTGCTGCCAGGCGTGATGACGCCGTCCGACGTCATCCGTGCCCGCAACGCGGGATTCTTCGCGCTGAAGCTGTTTCCCGCACAGCAGGCCGGGGGCATCGGCATGCTGAAAGCGTTGAGCGGACCTTTTCCAGACGTCACGTTTTGTCCCACGGGCGGCGTCACGCCAACGAGCGCTCCCGACTTCCTCGCGCTGCCGAACGTCGGTTGCGTAGGAGGCTCGTGGCTGACACCTCCCGCGATGGTCAAGGCCGGCGATTGGCAGGAAATCACCGCGTTGGCGCTCGACGCTTCCAAATTGCGAGCCGCGCTCGGACATCGCAAGTAGTCGAGCAGGTCGGTCGGGCGCCGGCGACTTCGCGCACCGCCAGCTTCATGCGAAGCCCATCTTCCGCATGAGCGCGGGCCAGCGCGGATCGCCGTGCAGCGCGCGCAGCAGGGGATAGGCAACCGATTCACCCAATCCGGGATCGCGCTCGCGATAGGCGCGCTCCAACCAGGCAAAGGCCGCGTCGACTTCCCCGCGCCACGCATGCGCGGCAGCGATCTGAAACGACACGGCGGATCCACCCTCGTCGATCAGTCGGCGCAACGCCGAGTTGGAGGCGACCGCGTCGCCGCGCGTGTGCTGCGCCAGCGCCACGCACAACAAGCGCAGATAAGGAATCGCTTCGCGCTCGGCCTCGTCGAGCGCGTCGTCCGCGCGGCCCTGCAGCAGTCGCGCGCATGACAGGATGTAGTGCGTGATTCCGGCATTCGGCGCAAGGTCGAGCGCAAGTTGAAGCGATCCGATTGCATCGTCGAGCAGACCGGCGCGCATGAAGCAATCGCCCAGCACGACATGTGCCGGTTTGCTCAAGGGGTCGAGCGCGACCGCGCGTCGCGCCAGCGCGATAGCCTCTTCGAGGCGACCGAACTGCATCGCGAGACTGGCGGAGGCACGATGAACGTCGCCGTCGCCGGGCGCGAGCGCAAGCGCGCGATCCATCTCGGTCTTCGCGCTTTTCCAATCCCAATCGTAGTCCGCAAGCACCCAGCCGAGCGCGATGTGCCCTTCGGGCAGCTCGGGCTCGAGTTCCAACGCGGTTTGCGCCGCAGCGCGCGCCTGCTCCATGCCTTCGGCGACCGGGCGCCATCCGCGTCCAGCCTGGGCGTGGTAAGCCCGCGCCAGCCCGGCCCACGCGATCGCAAACGTTGGATCGCGGTCGAGCGCCTGGCGGTAGAAGCCCACGCCGCGCGCGACATCGGCCTCCGTGATGCGCAAGACGTAGAAGCGACCTTGCAGGTAGAGCCTATAGGCTTCGGGATCGTGGCTTCGGCCACGCTCGGCTGCCTGTACCTCGGCGCTGACATCGCCACTCGTTCCCCAAGCCGCGCGGTCGCCCAGCAGCGCCACGCGCAACTCGGAGACCACCGCATTCGCGATGTCCGACTGAACGGCGAAAATGTCGTCAAGGGTGCGGTCGTAGATTTCCGACCACAGGTGCACATCGCTTGCCGCATCGATGAGCTGCGCCGTGATTCGGACGCGCTGTCCCGAGCGACGGACGCTCCCTTCGAGCACCGCCCCGACGTTAAGTTTCTGCGCGACCGTCGGAAGGTCGACGTCCTTGCCCTTGAAGAAGAACGCCGACGTCCGCGAGGCGACGCGCAATCCACGGATCTTCGCGAGCACATTGAGAAGCTCTTCGGCGAGCCCGTCGGCGAAGTACTCGTTCTCTTCGTCGCCCAGGTTGACGAAGGGAAGCACGGCGATCGACGGAGAAGAGGTGTCCTGGCGTAGCTGGGCCGCGGTGTGCCGCGCATTCGCGAAAGCGGTGTGCGGCCCGTGAGTATCGCCCCGCGTTTCGACCGCGCCGCTCGTCGGCGTGACCGCAAAAGCACGAACCTCGCGTGTGATGTTCTTGAGCTTCTGCGGGCCGAGATCGGAGAGCGCGATGCCGAGATCGTCGTGAATTTGCTCGCGAACGGTTCCCGAGATGCAGATGCCGCCGGGAAGCGCAAGCGTTTCCAGGCGCGCGGCGATGTTGACGCCATCCCCCGCGATGTCGTCGCCGTCCACGATGATGTCGCCGACGTTGATGCCGATCCGCAGCCGCATGCGGTCGTCGGTGCTGCGTTCGGCTTCGCGCGCGGTGAGATCGCGCTGAATGTCGAGCGCGCAGCACAGCGCGTCCGTTGCGCTCGCGAATTCGACGAGAAATCCGTCACCCGTCGTCTTCACGAGACGACCGCCGTACGCGTCGATCTTCGGCTGCGCGACGGCGTCGCGCAGGTGCTGCAGCCGCGCGAAGGTCGCCGACTCGTCGCGCTCCATCAGACGACTGAAGCCGGCGATGTCGGCCATCATGATTGCCGCGAGCTTGCGTGGAGTCGGCTGCCTTACCACGAGCCCTCCCGATCCGGCCGCGTCCCCCAGAACTTTCGCAAGCGTCTGGCTGAGGCTTCGAGCCCTGGTCGAGCGTCCATCAGTCGGTCGGCCGCTTGCCCGTGTTGACCGCCAATTGGGCGTCGAAAGCTCGCTTGTAGGCAGGCCGCGCTTCGCCGCGGGCGAGATAGGCGGCCAGGTTCGGATACTCGTCGAGAATGCCCGATGATTTCACCCTGAGCAGCACCGACACCATCATCAGATCGCCCGCACTGAACTCACCATCCAGCCAATCGGCGTCGCCCAGACGATCGGACAGTTGCTTCAACCGGTTTCGGACACGCTCCTCGACCAGAGGCAGGCGCTCGACATGCCAAGGCTTGTCGCCCTCAAGCACCCTGGCGGTTCCGAGATCGAGGATCGGCGGCTCAATCGTGTTGAGCGCAGCAAACATCCACGTGATCGCGCGCGCCCGAGCATTGGCGTCGTTCGGCAGCAGGCCCGCGTGGCACTCGGCGATATGGAACACGATTGCTCCTGTCTCGAACAGCGCGAGATCGCCTTCCTGGTAGGTTGGAATCTGGCCGAACGGATGAAGCGCCAGATGCGCGGGCTCCTTCATCGCACGGAACGAAACAAGCCGGACCTCGTAGGGTTGACCCGCTTCTTCAAGCGCCCAGCGAACCCGTGTATCCCGCGCGAGCCCCTTGCCACCATCGGGTGATCGTTCAAAGGCGGTAATGATGATGGTCATCGTGCGGACTCCTGGCGAAAGTCGTGGGCTGTGGCCCGACAAGCTGTCAAA
>Ga0207708_10004449_pt1 | contig 10332 bp, 12 predicted proteins | sample KBSK5101metaG_FD_184340 | JGI IMG/M metagenome (GOLD analysis project Ga0207708, IMG submission 184340) | Corn, switchgrass and miscanthus rhizosphere microbial communities from Kellogg Biological Station, Michigan, USA - KBS K5-10-1 metaG... | ecosystem: Host-associated > Plants > Roots >...
CGCCCTTCAGCGCGGCATCGACGCGCGCGGCCTCGGCCAGCAGCGCCTTCAGCCGCGGCGCCTTGAACTTCGCGAGTGCCTTCCGCACGAGCGGCTGACGCCGCTGCCAGACGCCGCTTCGCAGCAGCACGCCTTCGAGGCTGTCGCCATGGCGCACGGCGTAGTCGAGCCGCGCGAGCAAGCTGATGTCGCGGTTCAGTACCCAGCTGATCTGCACGGGATGCACGCCTTCGGCGCGCAGCCCCGAGAGGATCTTGAAAGTGCGGCCCGTCTCGCCGGCGAGCACGGCATCGGCGAGCGCGAACACGTCGAAGCGGCTGTTGTTCGCGACGAACTCGAGCACCTCGGCCTCGTCGACCTCGCGGCCCGGAGCCGCGAGCGCGAGCCGCTTGATCTCCTGGTCCGCCGCGAGCAGGTTGCCCTCGACGCGCTCGGCCAGCGATTGCGCGGCCGCCGGCGTCAGCTTCAGCTTGAGCCCCGCGGCACGCTGCCGGATCCAGCTCGGCAGCTCGCCGCGGTCGATCGGCCAGACCTCGACGACGGCGCCGTGCTGCTCGATCGCCTTCGCCCACGTCGACCGCCCCGCCTGACCGAGCTTCTCGCCGACCGCGACGATCACGAGCGTGTCGGGATCGTTGCGCTCGCAAAGCGCCGCGATCGTCTCGGAACCTTCGTCGCCCGGCTTCGGCGTCGCGAGGCGGATCTCGACGATCTTGCGCTGAGCGAACAGCGACAAATTATCGGCGCCGGCGAGCAGATCGGCCCACTTGAAGCTGCGCTCGGCCGTGTGCAGCTCGCGGCTCGTGAAGCCGGCGCGCATCGCCGCCGCTCGCACCTGCTCGAGCGCCTCGTCGACGAGCAGCGGCTCGTCGCCGGCGACGAGATAGACCTTGGCCAAACGTTCGGTGAGGTGGCGCTCGAGTTGACGGAACGGGACTTTCAAAACGGTTTTCGGCCTACGACCCTTCGAGTTGCTGGAGCGCCATGGCTTGATCCTCGAGCAGCACTGGAATGCCGTCGCGGACGGGATAGATCAGCTTGCCGCTGCGAGTGACGAGCGCTTCGTCGAGCGGTGCGTCGACGACGCTTTCCTCGCGGTTCTTGATGCGTTTCTGGCCGATCAGCTGGTTCAACGCCGCAAGCTCGCGCTCCGGCAAGAGCTCGAGCGACGAGCGCGTGACGGGGCAACAAATGATGTCGAGCAGCTTGCGGTCCAATTGTTACGGTCTCCTTGCCGGCAGCCCTGCAAGCTCCGGTACCGGGTCGTACCCCGACCGCCCCCACGGATGACATCGGCCGATTCGTTTCGCAGCCAGCCAGACGCCCCTTCTCACGCCGAACCGCTGCAGCGCTTCGGCGGCGTAATGCGAGCAGGTGGGCTCGTAGCGGCACTGCCTGCCGAGCCACGGGGACAACGTGAGCTGGTAGAGCCGAATGAGGCCGAGCAGCGCGGCCCGCACTGTGCTGCCGGGGGTCAACGCCCTCGTCTCCATCGGGCACCCTGCGGCGTGTCTTCGATCACGATCCCTTGTGCGGACAGGAGGTCACGGATACGGTCGGCTTCCTTGTAATTGCGCTGCCGTTTGAAAGCGTCGCGCTGCTTGACCAAAGTGTCAACCTCCGCGTCGTCGGTTCCGGCCGACGCCCCGGCGCCGAACCAGGCCTGCGGCTCTTCCGTCAGCACGCCCAGCAGCCAAGCCCCGGCCCGCAAGGACTCCGCGAGCGCGCGTTTCTCGGCCGGATCGGTGGCGCGATTCGCGGCTTTCACGACGCCGAACAGCTCGGCGACGGCTTCGGGCGTGTTCAAGTCGTCCTCGAGCGCCGCCAGCATCTTGGGCGGCGGCGGCGAAGCCGGCGCCCGCGTCAGCGGGCCGCTCAAGCCGGCGTCGCGCAGCGCGCCGTACATGCGGTCGAGCTTCTGGCGCGCCTCGGTGACGAGCTGATCCGTCCAGTCGAGCGGCTGGCGATAGTGTGCGGTCAACAGCGCGAGCCGCACCGTCTCGCCGCCGTGCTCGCGCAGCAGATCGCGCACGAGCCGCACGTTGCCGAGCGACTTCGACATCTTCTCGCCGTCGGCCTGGATCAGGCCGTTGTGCAGCCAATAGCGCGCGAACGGCTTGCCGCCGTGCGCGCACGTGCTCTGCGCGAGCTCGTTCTCGTGATGCGGGAACAACAAGTCGACGCCGCCGCCGTGGATGTCGATCGTCTCGCCCAGGTGCGTCTCGGCCATCGCCGAGCATTCGATGTGCCAACCCGGCCGGCCGCGCCCCCAGGGGCTCGGCCAACCCGCCGTGTCCTTGTCCGACGGCTTCCAGAGCACGAAGTCGCCGGGGTCGCGCTTGTACGGCGCGACCTCGACGCGCGCGCCGGCAATCATGTCGTCGCGGTCACGGCCCGAGAGGCGGCCGTAGTCGGCGAAGCTCGGTACGGCGAACAGCACGTGGCCTTCGGCCTCGTAGGCGTGCTTCACCGCGATCAATCGCTCGATCAGCGCGATGATCTGCGGCAGGTGACCCGTCACGCGCGGCTCGACGTCGGGCGGCTCGACGCCGAGGATGCGAAGGTCGTCGTGGAACGCCGCGAGATAGCGCGCGGTCAGCACGCCGATCTCGATCCCTTCCTCTTTCGCGGCGGCGTTGATCTTGTCGTCGACGTCCGTGACGTTGCGCGCGTAGGTCAAGTTGTACGAGCGGCGCAGCAGCCGTTGCAGCACGTCGAAGACGACGGGCGGCCGCGCGTTGCCGATGTGCGCGTAGTTGTAAACGGTGGGGCCGCAGACGTACATCGTCACGCGTTTCGGGTCGGCCTGGATGGCCGGCTCGAATGGCTCGCGCGCCCGCGTCAGCGTGTTATGGAGGAAGAGAGCCATGGCGGGGCTTCGAGAAGCATGATTCGAGCCGCCATGATAGCAAGCCGGCCCTGGCGGTCGCCGCGCGGCCAAAAAGCCTATAATTTCGCCCCTTCGAAGAACGGACGATCCCCATGGCCAACGAATTCGCGGCGCGCACGAGCGTCCAGCAAGTCGAGGAAGGCGCCGAGCTCGCGCCCAAGTTCGACGCGGACGGGTTGATCCCGGCCGTCACGACGGACGCCGCCACGGGCGAGCTCTTGATGGTCGGCTACATGAACGCCGAGGCGCTGCGCAAGACGATCGAGACCGGCGAGGCGCATTACTGGAGCCGTAGCCGCCAGACGCTCTGGCACAAGGGCGCGACGAGCGGCCTCGTGCAGAAAGTCGTCGAGCTCATGATCGACGACGATCAGGATTGCGTCTGGCTCAAGGTCGGCGTCGCCGGCAGCGGCGCGAGTTGCCACGTCGGCTATCGCACCTGCTTCTATCGGCGGATCCCGCTTAGGAGCGGCTCGAAGAAGCTCGAGTTCACGGAGAAGGAAAAGGTCTTCGACCCGAAATTCGTCTACGGCGACGCGCCGAATCCGACGAAGCTCTGAACCGCGAAACGGTCGAACGGCGAGGTGTCTCAAAACGCGGACACGTTGCGCGCGCGCGCGACGAAGTAGAAAGTTCAACGCGCTGAAACCGCTCCGTCATGGAGCGTATGCAGGATGCGCAGCGCAGAGTGAGCTTGGATCGAGTCCGTGAAAAGTAAGGAAACGGCCCCTCTCGCAGGACGCGTGACGCGCTGGTGGACGGCACCGATGCGCGTTTCCACGACGACGCTGTCTTTGCTGCACCGCGCGGCCATGCGCCAAGTGTGGCGGCACGAGAGCCGCTGGCTGCGCCAGACGCCGAACGGAATCCGCGCGTAGCTCGTCGGCTCAGTCCGCCTCGCCGACGTGCGCGCGGCCGATCGCGTCGAGCCGCTCTTGCAGCCGTAGCTTGTCGAGCGAGCGAATCGGCAGGCTCCCGAAAATCTTGATGCGATTCTCGAGCTCGCGAAACGCTTTGCGAAACGCGAGCCAGACCAATGTCTCGGTACCTTCGACGGCCGCGGGATCGGCGACTCCCCAATGCGCCGTCATCGGCTGGCCCGGCCACACGGGGCAGACCTCTGCCGCGGCGTTGTCGCAGACCGTGAACACGAAATCGAGCCGCGGCGCGTCGGGCCTCGCGAAGTCGTCCCAGCTCTTGCTGCGCAAGCCCGCCGTCGGCAGCTTCATGTGCTCGAGCAGCGCGAGCGCGATCGGATGCACGACGCCCTTCGGGTGGCTGCCGGCGCTGTAGCCGCGGAACAGGCCGTGCCCCCAATGATTCATGAGCTGCTCGGCCAGGATGCTGCGCGCGGAGTTACCTGTGCAGAGGAACAGGACGTTGTAGGGCGTCAACTCGAGACTCAAGGGCTCTCCGGTGCGGCTAGCCGCGCATCGTCGGAGCCTCGCATGACAAAACGATGACGGCTAGCTCAAGGCCGTCGCGGCAACGCGTGCCGCGAGATCGCGCCCGCCGCGCGCCTGCACGAGGTGACCGAAGAACTGCGCGCTCGCGCGCTCCCACGTCCAAGTGCTCGCGGCGCGCCGGCACCGTTCGCGGTCGAGCGCGAGCGCCGCGAGCGCCGCGCGGCCGAGATCCTCGTCGAGCACGCCGGTGACGCCGGGCGCGACGACGTCGATCGGCCCCGTGACGGGATAAGCCGCGGCCGGCGTGCCGCACGCCATCGCCTCGAGCAGCACGAGGCCGAAGGTGTCGGTGCGGCTCGGGAACACGAGCACGTCGGCCGACGACAACGCTTCCGCGAGCTCGACGCCGAACTTGAAGCCGAGAAAGACGGCCGCCGGGTAGCAACTCTCGAGCTCGGGGCGATCCGGCCCGTCGCCGATGACGACTTTGGTCCCCGGCAAGTCGAGATCGAGGAACGCGGCGACGTTCTTCTCTACGGCGACGCGGCCCAGGTACGCGAAGATCGGACGAGCCTGCGGCAAGTGCTCGCGGCCGCGCGGGCGGAACAGCTCCGTGTCGACGCCGCGCGACCACAGCACGACGTTGCCGAACCCGTGCGCGACGAGCTCGCGGCGCTGATGCTCCGTCGCGACGAGCGTGCGCCGCGCGCGCGAGTGATGGCGGCGCAGCAGCGCGTAGGTGAGCTTCTCCGGAATCGGCAGGCGCTTGCGCACGTACTGCGGGAACTGCGTGTGATACGACGTCGTGAACGCGAGCCCGCGCGCGACGCAGTAGCGCGCGGCGGCCATGCCGAGCGGCCCTTCGGTCGCGACGTGAATCGCGTCCGGCGCGAACGCGCCGAGCTCCACGGCGAGACGTTTGTCCGGCCAGAGCGCGAGCCGGATCTCGGGGTAAGTCGGGCACGGAATCGTCTTGTGACCCTGCGCCGAGAGCACGCGCACTTCATGGCCGAGCTTGCCGAGCGCGCTCGCCGTCCGCTGCAGCGTCGTGACGACGCCGTTGACCTGCGGCGACCAGGCATCCGTGACGATCGCGATCTTCATGGCCGCTCCAGAATCGTGAAGCGCTGCACATTGTTGGCCGGCTCTTTTAAGCGGACATTACAAAACGCGCCCTAACCCACGAGCGCTGAAAGAAAAGCTTCATACAACCGCCACGGATCGTTCACGGGCTCGGCCCATGCTGTCGCCGTCACAAGGAGCATCAGGTGACACATGGGACGTCGCGCAACTCTGGCCTTCGCACGCTTCGACGCGGCTGAGCTGAAGTTCTGCCGCTACCTGAACCGCTCCAGCCGTTTCGAATGGGTTCGCCAACCGTTTCGCGCGGTGAGCTGGCTCGGCGACGGCTGGATCTGGTACGCGCTGATCCTCGCGCTGCCGCTCGTGCTCGGATTCGAAGGCTGGCAAGCGAGCGCACATGTTGCCGCGACGGGCGCGCTCGGACTGCTGCTCTACAAGCTCATCAAGAGCCGCGCGGTGCGCGAGCGCCCGTACATCACGCACTCCGTCATCGAGTGCGTCTCTGCGCCGCTCGACCGCTACAGCTTCCCGTCGGGGCACACGCTCCACGCGGTTTCGTTCACGATCCTGTTCGCGCACTACGTGCCGGACTGGACCGGGGCGCTCGCGGCGCTCGCGCTCGCGATCGCGTTGTCGCGCGTGATCCTCGGCCTGCACTATCCGACCGACGTCGCGGCCGGCGCCATGCTCGGCGGAGCGCTCGGCTCGGCCAGCGTCATGCTCGAGGCAAGCGGGCTCGTGTAGCCGCTCGACGCGTTTTTGATCAGGCCGCGTCGCGCAGCGGCTGCGCGACCGGAGCCAGCGCCGCTTGCGTGTGCCAGGCCAGCAGCTCGAGCTCGCCGCCCGGCCGCTCGACGAGCGCCGTGCAGCTCTCGACCCAATCGCCGTCGTTGCAGTAGACGAGCCCGTCGCGCTCGACGAGCTCGGCCTTGTGGATGTGGCCGCAGACGATACCGTCGACTTGGGCCGCTTCGGCGGCTTGCAGCGACGCGTTGCGGAACGTCGCGATGTAGCGCTGCGCGCTGCCCATCTTCGTCTTGACGTGCTGCGCGAGCGACCAGTACGGCCGGCCCGAGAGCTCGTGCAGCCAGTGCACGAAGCGGTTGAGGCCGAGCAGCGTGCGATAGGCGACGGCGCCGAGGAGCACCGCCAAGAAGCCATGCTTCATCAGCGCGTCGAACTCGTCGCCGTGCAGCACGAGCAGCCGCTGGCCGGCCGCCGTCGTGTGAATGCAGCGGCCGAGCACCTCGACGTTGCCGATCCGCGTGCCGATCAGCGCGCGCATGTCGTCGTCGTGATTGCCGGGAATGTAGACGACGCGCGTGCCTTCCTGGCTCTTCTTGAGCAGCACGCGCAGCACCTCGGTGTGGCTCGTCGGCCAGAAGAAACTCTTCCGCAGGCTCTCGAGATCGATGATGTCGCCGACCAAGTACAGCGTGTCGCAACGAGTCTCTCGCAGGAAGTCGAGCAGCAGTTGCACGCGGCACGCCCGCGAGCCCAAGTGCACGTCGGAAAGCCAGATCGTTTTGAACGTCGTGTCCATCCATCTGCCTCTCTGAACGAGGTTGGACGGAAGCTTAGCGAGTGCAGTTGAAGTTATTGTTGCAGCGCGAACGTCAACGTTTTGTACATAAACACGTTTCGGCAAAGCCTGTCACGCTCTCGTAACAGACGCCGTGCAAGCTGCGTCCGTTATGCGCGTGCTGATGATCTCCGACGTGTACTTCCCGCGCGTCAACGGCGTGTCGACGTCGATCCAGACGTTCCGCCACGCCCTTGCGGCGCGCGGCTGCGAGAGCTGGCTCGTGGCGCCGGAATATCCCGAGCGCTGGCAGGACGACGCGCGCGTGCTGCGTCAGCCATCACGCTATCTCGCGTTCGATCCCGAAGACCGCATGATGAAAACGGGAGCGACGCTCGCCGCGTGTCTAAAGCTAGCGGGCAAGGTCGACGTGCTGCACGTGCAGACGCCGTTCGTCGCGCACTGGATCGGCATCAAGGCCGCGCGCGAGCTGCACGTGCCCGTCGTCGAGACGTACCACACCTTCTTCGAAGAGTATCTGCATCACTACTTGCCGCTGCTGCCGGCGTCGATCGCACGCGCGCTCGCGCGCACGTTCTCGCGCCGGCAATGCAACGCCGTCGACGCCGTCGTCGCGCCGTCGCGCCAGCTGGCCGACGTGCTCGAGGGCTACGGCGTCACGCGGCGCATCGAGACGATCCCGACGGGCTTGAACCTCGACGAGTTCACGCGCGGCGACGGCGCCGCGTTCCGCGCGAGCCACGGCATCGCGCTCGATCGCCCCGTGATGCTGCTGGTCGGCCGCGTCGCGCACGAGAAGAACATCGGCTTCTTGCTGCGCGTGCTCGGCGAGGTCGTGCGCAGCGTGCCGACGGTGCTGTTCGTGATCGCAGGCGAAGGTCCCGCGCTGCCAGCGCTGCGCCGCGTGGCCGCGGACGCCGGCCTCGAGAGTCACGTGCTGTTCGTGGGCTATCTCGATCGGCGCGGCCCGCTGCTCGACTGCTATCGCGCCGCCGACGTGTTCGTGTTCGCGTCGCGCACGGAGACACAAGGCCTCGTGCTGCTCGAGAGCCTCGCGCTCGGCGTGCCCGTCGTCTCGACGGCCGTGCTCGGCACGAAGGAGGTGCTTGCGAATGCCGCGGGCGCGCTCGTCGTGCAGGAAGACGTCGCGGAGTTCGCGGCCGCCGTCACGCGCGTTCTCACCGAGCCCGGTCTACGCGCGCGACTCAAGAGCGCCGGACGCGAGTTCGTCGAACGGCAGTGGTCGAGCCGCGAGATGGCGAGGAAACTGCTTGCGCTCTACGAGGAAGTCGTGCGGACCAAGCGCGAGGATTCGACGACGACGCGATACGACTCCGCCGCATGACGGCGCTCGAGCGAGCGACGAAATGCCTTGCGGCTCCATTGATCGATGACGTCAGTGAGCCACTCTACTGGCGGCTCGTGCGTCGGCGGCAGCGATGTATCCTTGGCGTCCTGCTCGGCCATGCGCTCGCTCTCTTTATATTTTGAGTGTCCAGTATAGGCGAAGCGGAACATGCGGCGACAGAGGCGCGGAATCGCGCACTTGTCACACTCTCGTAACGTCAAGAGTGCGAGGTTCGACGCAACTCTCTGATCAGCTGCTGCCGCTGCGCGTCGATGAAACCGTGCTTGACCAACCACGCGCGCGCATGCTTGCCGTCGCCGTCGAACCACGCGCGCGCCGAGCCCTCGCGAAAGCTGTAGCCCCACGCGTCCATGTCTGCAAGACAACGCGCGGCGCCGAAACCACTCAGCGTTTGCGCGAGCACGACTTGTAGATAGCAGACGGCGCACTCTTCGTCGTCGGTGCCACCGGCGTCGGTCGCGAGCGCGGCGCGACGCGCGTCGTCCATGCAAACGTAGTGACACAGCTCGTGCAGCAGCGAGTGCGCGGGCGTGTCCGCGCGCACGTAGACGGCGTCGCCGATCAAGCCGGCCTCGCTCTCGCCCCAGTACGATCCGGGAATGGTCTCGTGCGGCGCGAGCTCGACGAGCCGCGCGCCGTAGCCGGCCACGAGTACCACGACCTCGCGCCGATCGAGATCGGCGAGTGTGACGACGGCCGCCGACGAATACGCGAGCGAAGCGGACATGACGCGAGCGCTCAGTGCGGCGGTAACGCCGCGGCCGTCGCGCCGAGCGATTGGATGCGCTGCATGACGCGCCGCGCGAGATCCGCGGCGAGCGCGTCGCGCAAGATCTGCTCCTCGGAGGACTTCGCGAGCACTTCGGTCTCGTCGTACGTGTAGGAGCGCGTCACGACGAGCGACTCGTTGCTGATCAAGCTTTCCGCGCCGACGCGCAGCGAGAACGTGACGGCGTAAAAGACCTCGTACTCGCGCGGGATGTTGCGTGCCGAGACGGAAAGCACGCGCTGGCCGGTCTCGTCCGAAGTGATGTCGAGCACGGCTGCGCCTTCGGCCGGCGCCGCGAGCACCTCGGCGCCGCGTTGCCGCAGCACGTCGGTCAGCGACTCGAGGAACTCCGAGTGCGGCCGGTCCGTGTCGACGAACGTGCGCGCCATCGCGGGCGGCAGCGTGCCGGCGCCTTGCAGATGGAAGCCGCAGCCGGACGCCGCCAGCAGCCAGGCGAGCGCGAGCGCTGCGCGAATGCGGCGCGGAACGGCGAGCATGTGGGCGAGTGGCTGCATGCGACGGGGTGCGAGACCTCGACGGCAGAATAGCACTCCGCGTTCCGCCTGCGCACAAGGGCCCGCGCGTTTTTACAATTTCGTGCCTGTTGCCGCGTGCAGGCGCCACGTAGCCTTGGCGTAACTTCGCTCGTACGCGCTCATCTCTTCGACCATGGAGGCCTCATGCACGCTCGTTCCCGCATCCTCGGCGGCTCTGCCGCGCTGGCTCTCGCGCTTGGGTTAGCGGCGCGCGTCATCGCGCAGGACGATGTCGGCGCAACGTCGCTGACGATCTACTCGACGACTCAGCCGGGCTCCGTCTCGCCCGACCTCTACCGTCCCGTGCCGGGCCAGGGCGACATCTATCCGGGGCAAGCAGTGCCCGGCTACGCGATGATCCGCCAGGAGCGCGCGCTCGACCTCACGCGCGGCGTGAATCGGCTGAACTTTCGCGACGTCGCGGCTTACATCGATCCGACGACCGTCGCGTTCGAGTCGCTGACGGCGCCCGATGCGACGCGCGTCGTCGAGCAGAGCTTCGAGTTCGACTTGGTCAGCACCGACAAGCTCATGGAGCGCTACCTCGATCAAGTGGTCACGGTCGATCAGCTCGCCGGCAACCGCGTCGTTCCGTTCACGGGCCGCTTGCTGAGCACGCAAGGCGGGCTCGTGCTCGCCGCCGAGGACGGCAAGATTCATACGCTCAATAGCTACACCGGCGTGCACTTTCCGGATCTGCCGGGCGGCTTGATGACGCGCCCGACGCTGATCTGGG
>Ga0207708_10004457_pt1 | contig 10320 bp, 7 predicted proteins | sample KBSK5101metaG_FD_184340 | JGI IMG/M metagenome (GOLD analysis project Ga0207708, IMG submission 184340) | Corn, switchgrass and miscanthus rhizosphere microbial communities from Kellogg Biological Station, Michigan, USA - KBS K5-10-1 metaG... | ecosystem: Host-associated > Plants > Roots >...
CGCCGCCATGCGGGATACAGAATGTCTTGTGAAGATTGAGATGGCAGACATCGGCGCCGATGTCGGATGGGCGGCACAGTCCGACCATCGCGTTCATGTTCGCGCCATCCATGTAGACCTGTCCGCCGTACTTGTGCACGACGTCGCAGATCTCAACGATTGATTCCTCGAACACGCCGTGCGTCGATGGATACGTCACCATCAGCGCGGCCAGATTGAGCCCGTGCTCTTCCGCCTTCGCCCTCAGATCGGCGACGTCGATGTTGCCGCGCTCATCGGTTTTCACCACCACCACCCGCATTCCCGCCATGACCGCGCTGGCAGGATTGGTCCCGTGTGCCGATTGAGGAATGAGGCACACGTTCCGGTGCGCCTCGTTGCGTGAGGCGTGATAGGCATCGATCACCAGCAGTCCGGCGAACTCGCCCTGCGATCCGGCGTTCGGCTGCAGCGAGACCGCCGCGAACCCGGTTATCTCCGCCAACGCGCTTTCCAGCTCGTCGAAGAGCTGCCGATAGCCATCGGTCTGGTCGAGCGGCGCAAAGGGATGGATCTTCGCAAATCCCGGCCAGGTGATCGGCATCATTTCCGCCGTCGCGTTCAGCTTCATCGTGCACGAGCCGAGCGGAATCATCGAGTGGACCAGCGAGAGATCGCGCGACTGCAGCTTGTTCATGTACCGCAGCATCTCCGTTTCCGCGTGGTGCTTGTTGAACACCGGGTGCGTCAGAAACGGAGTGGTACGATTGAACCGCTCGTCGTAGCGGGGATCGGTTCCTGAAGCGAGATCCTCGATTCCCAGCTCCGGATCCTTGCCCTCATTGAAGGAGACAAGAAGGTTCTGGATGTCGGCTTCGCTGACCGTTTCGTCGAGCGCGATCACGATCGTCCGATCGTCCATGAACCGCACGTTGATGCGCCGGCTCTGTGCTTCCTCGATGATTTTCTGACTGTTGCGCTTGCCGACGCTCACTCTGATCGTGTCGAAGAAATCATCGTGCACGATGGTGAAGCCGAGCCGGCGAAGTCCTTCACTAAGCGCGGCCGTGAAGCCGTGAACTCGGCGCGCGATTCGAGTAAGTCCCCGCGGTCCGTGGTAAACCGCATACATGCTCGCCACCACTGCCAGTAACACCTGCGCGGTGCAGACGTTGCTCGTCGCCTTCTCGCGTCTGATGTGCTGCTCGCGCGTCTGCAGCGCCATGCGCAGCGCCGGTTTCCCATCCGCATCCCGCGAGACTCCGATGATGCGGCCTGGAAGATGGCGTTTGAATTCGTCCCGGGTCGCGAAGAAGGCGGCATGTGGTCCGCCGTACCCGAGCGGAACGCCGAATCGCTGGCTGTTGCCGACGACGATGTCGGCGCCCCATTCGCCCGGCGGCGTCAACAGAACAAGGCTCAAAATGTCGGCTGCCACGGTCACCAGGGCGTCGGCTGCGTGCACCTGTTCGACCGTTTTTGTGTAGTCGATTACGGCGCCGTCGGTCGCGGGGTACTGCACCAGCGCGCCGAAAACCTCCGGTCCGATCTTGAAGTCGGCGTAGCTCGACACTTTGACTTCGATGCCGCGCACACTGGCGCGGGTTTTCACGACGTCGATCGTCTGCGGATGACACTCCGACGCCACCAGGAAAACCTCCTTACCAGGCTTTCCCTTCAGCGCGTAGCTCATCGTCATCGCTTCAGCTGCCGCCGTACCCTCGTCGAGCAGAGACGCGTTGGCGATCTCCAGCCCGGTCAGATCGATCACCATCGTCTGGAAGTTGAGCAGAGCCTCGAGACGACCCTGCGCAATCTCCGCCTGATAAGGGGTGTAGGCGGTGTACCAGCCGGGATTCTCGATGATGTTTCTCTGGATCACCGGCGGAGTGACGCAGTCGGAGTACCCCATTCCGATGAACGACCTGAACACCTGATTTCTCGCGGCCAGCGCCCGGAAATAGGTCAGCACTTCCAGCTCGGTCATCCCTTTCGGGAGATTCAGCCCTTCGCGAACACGGATTTTTCGCGGAATGGTGGCATCGATCAGTGCGTCGAGTGACGGCTGGCCGAGCGTTTTCAGCATCTCGGCGACGTCTTTCTCGTCGGGCCCTACGTGTCTTGGAACGAAAGATTCAGCGGCGGGAATGGCCGCATCAACGTGCTTGATTGTGGTGCTCATAGGAGTGACAATTTAACACCGTATGTACTTCCGGCGCAGTTACAGCCGCTGGCGTCTTCTGCTCGCTCCGCCTCGCACCGGCGCCGAGAACATGGCGCGCGACAGCGCGCTTCAGGCGCGCGCGGCGCGGACCGGCGAGACCGTCTTCAGCATCTACACATGGAGCCACGCCACGCTCTCGCTGGGGCGCAACCAGATCGCGCGCGGCCGCTATGATCTGGACAAGTTGCGCGCGGCCGGGATCGATGTCGTGCGTCGCCCGACCGGGGGGCGCGCGATCCTTCACCACCGCGAGGTCACTTACAGCGTGACGGCGCCGGTCGAGGAAGGCAGCTCGCTCCACGATACATACGGCCGCATAAACGACTTGCTTCGCGCCGGCCTGGGCGCCCTTGGTGTCTTGGCACAGCCAGCGATCGCAACAAGGCGGGCACCAATGCCGGGCATGAGACCCTGCTTCGACGTTCCATCCGAAGGCGAGCTGGTCGCCGACGGATCCAAGCTCGTGGGCAGCGCGCAATGGCGCGAGAACGGCGCGCTGTTGCAGCACGGCTCCATCCTCGTCGATGATGATCAGTCCTCTCTTCCGGTTTATACGAGGGCGGGAGAGAGCGCAACGAGCCGGATTGGAGCGCCGGCTACGCTGCGCGCCCTTCTCGGGCGTTCGCCGAAGGCTGAAGAAGTTGCAGAGGCGATGTTCGAAGCTGTGCGCAATCTGGAAGACCCCGAGGCAACCGAGCTGCGCGAAGAAGATGTGCGAAGCGAGGCCCTCGGGCGCGTTCCCCACTTTCTGGATGAGGAATGGACATGGCGACGATGAGATACGTTGGGATCCTTTGCGCGTTGCTCGTTTGCGGGTGCTCCACCGAGTCCTCCCGAGGCGGCAGCAGCGGCGGCACACTCGCAATCTCCACCGGCGGTGATCCCGACGTTCTCATCCCCAACCTTCTGCAGACGACGACGGGGGCGCAGATCGTCGACATGGTCTACGACCGGCTCGCCGACATCGGCGACTCGTTGAACGTCGTGAACGATCGCGGCTTCACTCCCAGACTCGCCGATCGTTGGACGTGGGCGAAGGACTCGATGAGTATCGCCTTTCACCTCAACCCGAACGCGAAGTGGCACGACGGGCAGCCCGTGCGCTCCAACGACGTCCGATTCACAATCGCAAGCACCAAGGATTCGACACTCGGATCGCCGGCCGCTTCGGTTATTACCAACATCGATTCAGTTACGACTCCCGATTCTTCCACTGCCGTTTTCTGGTTCCACAGCAGATCGCCGCAACAGTTCTACGACGCTGTCTACCAGCTCCCGATCATGCCGGAGCACGTTTGGAAAGACATCGCTCCGGCGGGCTGGCGCGGCTCGGAGGCGGCCAAGCATCCCATCGGATCGGGGCCCTACCGGTTCGTGCGCTGGATCCCGCGTGCCGCAGTGGAGTTGGTCGCTGATACCGCCAACTATCGCGGCGCGCCGAAGCTCTCTCGCCTGGTCTGGAGCATTGCGCCCGACTTCAACGGAGCGCTGACGAGGTTTCTCACCGGCGAGACCGATTTCTTTCCCCAGCTGAGACCGGATGACCTGAAGGAAGTGGCGAAGCACAAAGATCTCCGCACCAGAACCTTTCGCTCACTCTCGTATCAGTTTCTGCAGTTCAACCTGCGTAACCCGAACGATCGGGACCGCCCGCACCCGATCTTCGGCAACCGTGAGCTGAGACGGGCTTTGACGATGGCGGTCGATCGCGCCGCCCTCGTGCGAAGTGTTTACGACACTCTCGCCCAGCCGGCACTCGGCCCGACGCTGCGTGTGTATCCGACCACCGATCCGAACCTCCAACAGATCCCGTACGACCCGGCACGTTCCCGTCAGATTCTCGATTCTCTCGGTTGGCGCGTCACCACGAGAGACAGCATGCGCACTCGCAATGACCGTCCTTTGCGGTTCACCATTTCCGTACCGGGGACAAGTCAGGTGCGCGTGCAGTACGCGGTTCTGCTCCAGGAGCAGTTCCGCCGCGTCGGGGTGAAGGCAGAGATCGAGAAGCTCGACTTCCCCGTTCTCGTCGAGAAGGACAGAAAGCGTACTATCGACGCGACGATCGGCCAGTGGAACACTCAGCCGAGTCCGGGCGCGGTGCTGGGGTCCTGGGGAATCGCCGGGTCGCGCTCGACGAACGGCAACAACTACGGCACCTACGAGAATCCCGTGTTCGACGCGAACATCGATAGCGCCCTGGCTTCCGTGGATCTGGCGAAGCGAAAAGCCTACTTCACCAGGGCATACCAGACGATCATTCAGGACGCGCCGGCGATCTGGCTGGCGGAGCCGCGCCAAATAGCTGGGTATCACTCGCGACTCGATATCGAAACGCTGCGCCCGGATTCGTGGTGGATACACATACCCGAATGGTCGATTCCCGCGGACAAGCGGATCGCCCGCGACAAGGTTCCCTCTGCCTCCCCCGCCGCTTCAGCACCCGCTCAGCCGGCGGGCCAGAAAACTCCGTAGCGGGTGCTCCGCTACATCGCGCGACGGCTGGCGCAGGCCGCGATAATCGTCGCGATCGTCGCCACGATTACATTCGCGCTGATTCACCTCGCCCCGGGCGATCCCTTTAGCGCCGTCCTCGACAATCCGAACGTGAGCGAGTCAGTACGCGAGACGCTGCGCGCTCAATACGGTCTCGATCGGCCCCTGCCCGAGCAGTTCGTGCGCTACGTCGGCGCTCTCTCGCGCGGCGAGCTGGGGTGGTCGTTCTCACACGATCGTCCGGTCAGTGAGGTTCTTGGCCAGGCTCTGCCGAATACGCTGCTGCTGATGGGTGTCGCCCTCGTCGGCAGCTTCGCGCTCGGGATTCTGATCGCGCTCATTCAAGTGGCAAGGCGAGGCACGACGACTGACCACGCCCTCAATGGCATAACGCTGCTCTTCATCGCGATGCCGGATTTCTGGCTGGCTTTGCTTGCGTTGCTGTCGCTCGCATACTGGCTTCCGATCTTCCCCGTGGGCGGCGCGGTTGATCCAGTCACGCATGACTATCTGAGCGCAGGTGGACGAATAGTCGATCGACTGTACCATCTCGCTCTGCCGGCAATGACGCTCATTCTACTCGCGTCGGCGTCCGTGGCACGTTATCAGCGCGCCGCGCTCCTCGACGTCCTCCCTTCCGATTACATCCGCACGGCACGCCTGAAGGGACTTACCGAGCGCCAGATTTTAAGAAGGCATGCACTGCGCAACGCGCTTCTGCCAACGATCACCCTGATCGGTCTCTCGTTTCCGGCGTTGCTCACCGGCGCGTTCTTCATCGAGCGAATCTTCGCCTGGCCGGGAATGGGATACGCGGTCGTCTACGCTATCGGCACGCGTGATTATCCGCTCGTCGTTGGAGGTGTGATGATCGGCAGCATCATGGTCACCCTCGGCAGCCTCGCCGCCGATCTGCTCTATGCCTGGGCCGACCCCCGTGTCCGCAACATCTAGCGCCGCGCGCCCGCGCGAGTCGCCGCTGGCATTGAGCGTCCGCGCGCTTTTGCGCAAGCGGTCGTCTCGCATCGCGCTCGTCGTACTCGCTGTCATCGTCCTCGTTGGGATATTGGCGCCCCTGATCGCGCCGTACGATCCGGCGGCGCAGCCCGACATCGTCGCTCTCAAGAGTCAGTCGCCCTCTCTTGCGCATCCATTCGGTACTGATCCCTACAGTCGTGATGTGCTGAGTCGAGTGCTCTACGGCGCCCGACTGTCGCTCGTGATCGGCATCCTCGCGACTTTCGTCAGTCTCACGTTTGGCGTCGCGTACGGAGCCATTGCCGGTTATGTCGGCGGAATGCTCGACGCGGTGATGATGCGGATCCTGGATGCCTTTCTTTCGATTCCGCGACTGCTCCTCCTTCTTGGAGTCCTGGTGGCGTGGCCGCACCTCTCGATCGCGCCGCTGATACTCTTCCTCGGACTCACGGGCTGGTTTGGCCTCAGTCGCATCGTCAGAGGTCAGGTTCTTGCGTTGAAACACGCGGAATTCGTGACCGCGGCGCGGGCGCTGGGCGCCAGTCGGCGGCGAATTCTGGCGAGACACCTGCTGCCGAATCTGGTCTCGCCGATCGCCGTCGCGGCGACGATCGGCGTCGGCCACGTGATCGTCCTCGAAGCGGGCCTCTCGTTCCTGGGAATCGGCGTTCCGCAACCACTGGCCAGCTGGGGGAACATCATTCAGGATGGCGCCGATCAGGTTGCGACATTGTGGTGGATGTCACTTTTTCCGGGTCTGTTCATGGTTCTGACGGTGATGACTCTCAACATCCTCGGTGAAGCGCTTCGCGACGTCTACGAGAGGCGGTCATAGCATGGCGCCGCTGCTTTCCATCCGCGATCTGCGCACCTGGTTTTACACAGAAAGCGGAATCGCCAAAGCAGTCGACGGAGTCTCCTTCGACGTCGGAGCAGGCGAGACTGTTGGAATCGTCGGCGAATCAGGCTGCGGAAAGTCGGTGACCGCGCTTTCCATCCTGCGACTGATTCAGCCGCCAGGACGAATCGAGTCGGGCAGCGTGATGGAATTCGAGGGGAGAAACCTCGTCACGCTCAATGATGAAGAGATGCGGAAGGTTCGCGGCAACCGGATCTCGATGATCTTCCAGGAACCGATGTCGGCGCTGAACCCCGTGTTCACGGTGGGCGATCAGGTTGCGGAAGTCGCGCGCATTCACGCCGGAGTCAGTAGAAGACAGGCGTGGGACAAGGCAGTCGAGACGCTCGGCCTGACTGGCATCCCCGCCCCCGAGGAGCGCGCCAAGCAGTACCCGCACCAGCTCTCGGGAGGAATGCGCCAGCGAGTACTGATCGCGATGGCGCTGATCATGAAGCCCGCGTTGGTGATCGCCGACGAGCCGACAACGGCGCTCGACGTCACCATTCAGGCGCAGATCCTCGACCTGCTGATGCACCTGCAGAAGGAATTCGGAACATCGATTCTCATGATCACGCACGATCTCGGTGTCATCGCCGAAACGACCTCGCGGGTGATCGTGATGTACGCTGGGGAGATTGTGGAGCAGGCGCCGGTAGACGAGCTGTTTGCGCGTCCGCATCATCCGTATACCGAAGGCCTGATGCACTCGATGCCGCACATCGGCCACGACCAGGCGCGCCTCAACGTCATTCCCGGCACGGTTCCAGCGCCGACCAACTGGCCGAAGGGCTGTAGGTTCTTCGAGCGCTGTCCGTACTCGTGGGATCTGCCGGCTCACGAGCACCCACCGCTCTTTGACGTGGGCGCGAATCACATATCGCGCTGTCATCTCGCGCGCGAGCCGCAACGGCGTCAGGATCCGCACCCGCCGCTGGTGGTGCAGGAAGGAGTGGACGCAGCATGAACAGTGCAGCCGGCAGCGGACAGTCAGCGAGCAACCCACTGCTCTCGGTTCGAAATCTCCGCAAGGAGTTTCCGATCAGGAAGGGAGTGTTCTCGCGGCAGGTTGGTTCGCTCAAGGCGGTGAACGATGTCACGTTCGACGTGTCACGCGGTGAGACCCTCGGCGTCGTCGGAGAGTCGGGCTGTGGCAAGACAACGACCGGCCGCGCGATACTGCGCCTGATCGAGCCAACCGATGGACAGATCGTTTTCGAGGGAAGGGACGTGCGGGCGATGAGCACGTCGGAGCTGCGCGGGGTGCGTCGCGAGATGCAGATCATCTTTCAGGATCCGGTGTCGTCGCTCAATCCGCGCATGACCATCGGCGCGATAGTCCGCGAAGGCCTCACCATTCACAAGCTTGCCGAAGGAGCCGCGGCCGACGCACGCGTCAGCCAATTGCTCAGTGAGGTCGGTCTCCGTCCCGAATACGCATCACGCTACCCCCATGAATTCTCCGGCGGCCAGCGCCAGCGCATCGGAATCGCCCGCGCTCTTTCTGTTGAGCCCAAGTTCATAGTCTGTGACGAGCCCGTTTCCGCGCTCGATGTGTCGGTGCAGGCGCAGGTGATCAACCTGCTCGAGGATCTGCAACGCGACCACAATCTCACCTACATGTTCATCGCTCACGACTTGTCGGTCGTCGAGCACATCGCCGACCGCGTCGCAGTGATGTACCTGGGCAAAATCGTGGAGCTGGCGACGGCGGACGATTTGTACCGCGAACCGTTGATGCCCTACACCCAGGCGCTTTTGTCGGCGGTGCCCGTCGCCGATCCAAAGGCGCGCAAAGAGCGAATCATTCTGTCGGGCGACGTTCCGTCACCGGCGAGTCCACCGCCCGGATGCGTCTTTCACCCCCGTTGTCACCATCCGGCGAAGGACGTCGCGTGCATGAAGATCGTTCCGCCACTCGAGGAAAAAGCGCCGGGACACTTCGTGCACTGCATCAAGCAGACGCCGACAACGATCAGTTGGGAGCAACAAAAGGAGGCTGGCGGCGTACATCCACCTGAGCGCTACCTCCCACTCGCCGCGGTACACGCATAGCACCCAAACCCCCCGGATCATGGCCAAACGCGAGAAAGACGTATTCCATCAGCCCTCGGCAGGCACCGTAACTCACGACGAGCCGCCACCCGGCTTCAGAAGCGGAGAGGGCGGGCGAAGCTTCTTCGGCCACCCGGTCGGCCTCTCCACTCTCTTCTTCACCGAGATGTGGGAGCGGTTCTCGTACTACGGCATCCGGCCGCTGCTGGTGCTGTTCATGACCGCGGCGCTGGCGCAGGGCGGGTTCGGGTTCGATCGCACCACCGCTTCATCGATCGTCGGCATCTATGCCGCGTGCGTCTATCTCGCCTCACTGCCCGGTGGATGGATCGCCGACCGGCTGCTTGGCCTCAGGCGGGCAATCTGGTACGGCGGCATCCTCATCGCGCTGGGCCACCTCTCCATCGCGCTGTCGATTGTCTTTGCGCACTCGGCGTTCTTCATCGGGTTGATCTTCATCGTCCTCGGCACCGGACTGCTAAAACCGAACATCTCGGCGATAGTCGGTGATCTGTATCCCGAGGGCGCATCACGACGCGATGCCGGTTTCTCGATCTTCTACATGGGGATCAACATCGGCGCTCTCGTCGCGCCGCTCGTCACCGGCTACCTGGGTGAAAAAGTTGGCTGGCACCTCGGGTTTGGCGCCGCCGGCGTCGGCATGCTGATCGGACTCATTACGTATCGGCTGCGCGCCGACAAGACACTGGGCAACATCGGGATGCTGCCTGCTTCCACCGACCCGCGTGAACATCGCCGGGTGAAGATGACAGCATTGATCGGCGTCGGCATCATCGCGCTGCTCGTCCTTCTCACCATGTCCGGGGTGATACACATCAATCCCGTGTCGATGGCGCAGAAGATGACCTTCGTGATCGTCGGCTCGGCGTTGATCTACTTTGCGTATCTCTTCATCGGCGGCGGGCTCGATCCGGAGGAGAAGAAGCGCGTTGTCGTGATCATCCTGCTCTTCGTTTTCGCGGCGATCTTCTGGTCCGCGTTCGAGCAGGCTCCCACCTCGCTCAATCTGTTCGCTCGCGACTACACCGATCGAGTTGTGTTTGGCTGGGAGATGCCGACGCTCTGGCTCCAGGCGGCCAACTCGGTGTTCGTGATTGCATTGGCACCGGTCTTTGCCATCGTCTGGATCGCGCTGGGCAAACGTGGCCGCGATCCATCGAGCGTGGCGAAGTTTGCGTGGGGACTGGTCTTCGCCGGCATCGGCTTCGTCGTGATGTGGATGGCGGCCAACATCGTCATCAACGGCGGCGGCAACATCCGCGTTTCGCCATGGTGGCTGGTGTTGAGCTATTTCTTCCAGACGGTGGGCGAGCTGTCACTCAGTCCTGTCGGTCTCAGCTCGATGACCAAGCTGGCGCCCTTCAAGTTCAAGGGTCAGATGATGGGCGTCTGGTTCATGGCCGCTGCCCTCGGCAACCTCATCGCCGGTCTGGTGGGCGGACACGTCGATCCGGAAAAGCTCGATCAGATGCCGACGCTGTTCCGTCAAACTTCGATGTTCTTGTTCGCCGCAGCCGTGGTTTGCGGACTGCTCGTCTTCGCGGTGAGGAAGATGATGAAAGGAGTTCCGGCGGGCCAAAGATAGAGCGGGCAAGGCGGCGTGGGGTGTGCAATCAATGCCCCAAGGTGCGTCTTACCGTGGTGGGCCCACGCCGTCTCCCGGAGGGAA
>Ga0207708_10004461_pt1 | contig 10319 bp, 13 predicted proteins | sample KBSK5101metaG_FD_184340 | JGI IMG/M metagenome (GOLD analysis project Ga0207708, IMG submission 184340) | Corn, switchgrass and miscanthus rhizosphere microbial communities from Kellogg Biological Station, Michigan, USA - KBS K5-10-1 metaG... | ecosystem: Host-associated > Plants > Roots >...
ACTGTCGGTTTCCCGGCCGCCATCCACGCGTCGATGCCGCCGTGCACGACCGGAGCGGCGTCGAACCCCCGAGCGCGGAGGATGCTTGCCGCGATCGCGGCACGCGGCCCCACCTCGCAGATCGTGACGATCTTGCGGTCGCGCGGAAGGTCGGCCTGGCCGAGCGCCAGGAGTCGGTAGGGGATGTTGCGGCTGCCTGCGATGTAGCCGGAGTCGCGCTCGTCCTTCTCGCGCACGTCGATGAGCTCGGCTCCAGCCTCGAGAAGCCCATCGAGTTGCTCGATCCGGACGAGCTCGAGCGACTCCGTGCCGCCGCCGAGCACGAACCCGGCGATGTGCAGCTGCCCGACCGACCACAGGCTGCGCGTCGCGCGCATTGCCTCGTCTTCGTCGGACGCGACGACGACGACCGGGCCCCGATCGAGGACGAATGCCGCCTTGGTCGAGAACCGCGACCCCGATACCGGGACGCTGAGGGAGCCGTGATGATGGCCTTCGGCGAAATCCTCGATCGGGCGCACGTCGAGGATCTGCGCCCCCGCGGGTGGCGCGTCGAGCTCTCTCGGAACGTCCTGTGCGCCGACGAACGCGCCGCGGTTCAGCTCGACGATCCGCTCCATGTTCGGCGGACGCGGGGTGGAGATCCCCGTCGACTCCGCGACGAAGAGCGCGACGTCGTCGTCGGCCAGTGCTTTGTTGAATTTGCGCTCGAAGCCGATCGTCGTCGACGCCTTGGAGCTCATTCCCTTCCCGCAGAGTGATCCCGCCACGTGTCCCGGGTAGACCTCGACGCCGTCGCCGAGCTCCATGAGTCGACGCAGCGAATGGAAGAGGCCCTCGGCGCCCTCGCGCGCCTCGACGGCGAGGTCGGGACGCGCGGCGTCGCCGACGAAGAGCGAGTCGCCGGTGAGCACGATCCACGGTTCGTCTCCCCGGGTCCTGTCGGTGACCGCGAGGCAGCAGTGCTCCGGGCGGTGACCCGGGGTGTGGATGCACCCAAGGGCGATGTCGCCGAGCACGATCTCGCTGCCGTCCTCGAGCGGGTCGTGCGGAAACTCGGCATTCGCCGCGGGGTGGATGCTCACCGGGACGCCATGCTCGAGCGCGAGCCGACCGTGGCCGGAGAGGTGATCCGCGTGCGTATGCGTCTCGATCACCCGGACGAGGCGGACGTCGCGTCGCTCAGTCTCCTCGAGATACTGCTCGATCGCGAAAGCGGGATCGACGATCACTGCGTCGCCCGTGCCCGGGTCGCCGACGAGGTACGAGGCACAGCCGAGCGCGTCGTCGACGAACTGGGTGAAGATCATGGGCGGCGCCGACCGTAGCAGCGGGTCCCGCTATTTCTCTTGAAGTGCCGGACGATCCGGCTCGCCCAGGTGCAGTCCATGGAGGTTGCTGACCGAGTCGAACGGGGCGAGCTCGCCTACTCGGCCTCGACGTCCGAACGGGTCGCGCCCGAGTGGCTCCAGGGGAACATGCCCGATCTCGCTAACAGCCCGCCGATGGTCTCGTGGGCCACGGTCACGATGAGCGCGTAGACGCGCGCCCGAGCCGCTCAGTCAGCATTCCTGCCGGCGTGCGCGCCGCCGTCGACCGAGGTCGCGACGGCGCGCCAGCTCGGCGTCGGCCAGTTCAGCAGCAGTCGTCGCCGTCGCAGCAGTCGCCGCCGTCACAGCACGAGATGACGTCCATCAATCGCCTCCTTTCATCGAAGAACGTCGATGATGGAAGCCTAACGTGCTAGATTGACGTTCGTCAATGAAGACGCTCCCCGTGTTCCAGTCCCTCTGCTGCGGGCCGGACGTTCGGCCGCTGGAGCGGGCCGCTGCCGAGGATCTCGCAGGTGTCTTCAAAGCGCTCGCCGACCCGACCAGGGTCGCCATCGTGAACCGTCTCGCATCCGGGGAGAAGTGCTGCGTGTGCGATCTGACAGGCGTCTTCGAGCTGTCGCAGCCGACGATCTCACATCACCTGCGCATCCTTCGCGAGGCCGGTCTCGTCGAGGCGGAGCGCCGCGGGACGTTCGCCTACTACTGGCTCGTCCCTGAGGCGATCGAGCGGCTACGGGGCGTGTTCGAGCCGGCGGAGCTCGTCCCGGCGTAGGGGGGCGGTGGGCGTGCGGCCTCAGGTGCTGTTCGTGTGCGTGCACAACACCGGTCGCAGCCAGATGGCCTCCGCGCTGCTCGACCGTCGCTCGGGCGGTCGAATCGACGTCCGTTCGGCTGGAAGCGCGCCGGCCGACGAGCTCAACCCCGTCGTCGTCGCGGTGATGGCGGAGCTGGGCCTCGATCTCTCTCGCGAGTTCCCCAAGCCGCTGACCGACTCGGCCGTACGGGCGGCCGACGTCGTCATCACGATGGGCTGCGGCGACGCCTGCCCCATCTTCTCCGGCAAGCGCTACGAGGACTGGACGCTGGACGACCCAGCCGGACAGGACGTCGCGACTGTGCGCCGGATCCGCGACGAGATCGACACGCGGGTCAAGGCGCTGAGTGCCGAGCTCCTTGCGTAGCGACCTCGGCAGGCGCTGCCTCGCGGAGGCGTTCGGGACATTCGCGCTCGTCTTCGCCGGATGCGGGGCGATCGTCGTGAACAGCGAGCGTGGAGGGTCGCTCGGAGCAGTGGGTATCGCTGCGGCATTCGGCCTGGTGATCATGGCGATGGTGTACGCGATCGGCCACCTGTCCGGCGCGCACGTCAATCCGGCAGTGACCGTTGCGTTCGTCGCGTCCCGACACTTCCCGGCCCGGGAAGCGCTTGTGTACATCCCCTCGCAGGCCGTCGGAGCGGTCGCGGCCGCTCTGCTGCTCCGGATCGCGTGGGAGGGAACCCCCGCGGACCTGGGTGCGACCGTGCCGAGCGTCCGTGTGGAGCCCGCCCTCGTCTACGAGTTCGTGATGACGGCGTTCCTGATGTTCGTCGTCATGGCCGTGGCGACGGATACGGCCGCGGTGGGGGCCGCGGCCGCCATTGCAATCGGAGGGACGGTGGCGCTGGACTCGCTCTTCGGGGGAGACGTCACGGGTGCGTCGATGAACCCGGCGCGGTCGTTCGGACCGGCACTGGTCGCCTCGGAATGGACCGACTTCTGGATCTACATCGTGGCGCCCACCACCGGGGCCATCGCGGCCGCGCTGTTCTACGGAGTCGTCCGCAAGCCGACCACGGGCGTGGATTCCGACTCGCCGTAGCAGCTCAACCGTCGATCGACGGGGCGTTCGCGTACTCGTCGTCCGTGACATGCTCGAGCCAGGTCGCGCTCGACCCGGAGTCGTCGACCTGGAGCATCGCGATGTGCGTCATGAAGCGGTTTCGTGACGCCCCGTGCCAGTGCTCCTCGCCGGGCTCGAAGAAGACGCGGTCGCCGGGTCGGATCACCTCGATCGGGCCGCCGCGACGCTGGGCGTGACCGACGCCCTCGACGACGTAGATCGTCTGACCGTGCGGGTGGGTGTGCCACGCGGTGCGCGCGCCGGGCGTGAAGTGGACACTCACGGCGCTGAGCCGTGACGAGTCCGCCGGCGCGGCGATCGGGTCGAGGAACACTGTGCCCGTGAACCACTCGCTCGGCCCGGTAGTCGTTCCAACGGTCGTCCTCGTGATCTGCATCGTGCGCCTCCTGGGGTCGACAGCTAGGTCGCGCGTGACGGCGGACGCCGTCTCCACGCCAGCAAAGCGATGGCGATGACGACGAGCACCCCGATGAGCCCCACGAGGCCTGCGACGGCGAGGTTCTCGGAGGGGCTCTGCGCCGCAGGGACCACGGTCAACGTCACCGGCCACTCGACGACGGCGCCCGAGTCGTAGCCCTGTACCGCCGTGAGCGTGACGACGCCGGGGTCGGCGTCGGCTCTCAGGGTCGCGCCGAACTCCGTCGTCTGACCGGCGGCGAGGGAGCCGTCCACCCACTTCGCCGCGCCGCCTTCGACGCTCCCGTTCCACCCGTCGACGGGGTGGGCGTGCTCGATCACGATGCCGTCGGGCGCGGAGAGCGTGAACGACGTCATCGGGTCGGATCGCTCGTTCGGCGCCTCGAACGAGATCGATCCGGAGCTCTTGCTCGCGAGGAAGGTCGGCGTCGCAACGACGTGCGCCGCCGCGGGCGCCGCGAGCACGAGAGCGACCGCGATTCCGCTACAGGCCGAGATGGCGAGCGATGACCATCCGCTGCACCTCATTCGTGCCCTCGCCGATCTCGAGGATCTTCTGGTCGCGGTAGAGCCGCGAGACCGCAGACTCCTCCATGTATCCGAACCCGCCGTGAATCTGGAGCGCCGCGTTGGCGACGCGATTCGAGAGCTCTCCGGTGTAGAGCTTCGCCATCGCCGCCTCACGCGCGAACGGACGCCCCTGATCCTTGAGCCAGGCCGCCTTTAGGACGAGGGCTCGTCCGGCTTCGATCTCGGTTGCCATGTCGGCGAGCTTGAAGCGGATCGCCTGGAACGACGCGATCGGCTTGCCGAACTGCTCGCGGTCCTGCGCGTATGCGAAGGCGAGATCGTAGGCGCCCTGCGCAAGCCCGACACCCATCGCTGCGACCGAGATGCGCCCACCGTCGAGGATCTCCAGGAACTGGTGGAAGCCTTGGCCGCGCGGCCCGAGCAGGTTGTTCTCCGGGACGGCGCAGTCCTCGAACGAGAGCTCGCGTGTATCGGATGCCCGCCAGCCGAGCTTCTTCATCGGGGCGGAGAGGGTGTAGCCGGCCGTGCCGTTCTCGACGACGATGTTCGAGATCTCGTTCTCGCCCGTCCGCGCCGTGAGCGTCACGCCCCACGTCACGTCCGTGCCCGCGTTGGTGATGAAGAGCTTCGAGCCGTTGATCACCCACGATCCGTCGCGCAGCTCCGCGGTCGTGCGAGTCGCACCCGCATCGGAGCCGGCGTGCGCCTCCGTGAGGCCGAAAGCGGCGAGGCGGCGCCCCGAGGCGAGGTCCGGGAGCCAGCGCTCCTTCTGCTCGTCGGAGCCGAAGAGCAGGATCGGCATCGTGCCGAGCGAGGTGTGGGCCGCGACGGTGATCGCGACGGAGGAGTCGATGCGTGTGAGCTCCTCGATCGCGATGGCGTAGGAGACCGTGTCTCCGCCCGCGCCGCCGTACCGCTCGGGCACCGGAAGCCCCATCAACCCGAGCTCGCCGAGCTCCGTCACGAGCTCGTAGGGAAAGCGTCCGCTCAGGTCGAGCTCCGCGGCGAGCGGCTCGACGCGCTCCCGTGCGAACGTTCGGACCGTGTCGCGGATCAGCTCCTGCTCGGGAGTGAGGTCGAAGTCCACGCCGCGCTGATGGTAGTTGCGTTGTAGGCTCCGCCCGTTCGCAAGCGACAAGGAGATGCCCGGCCATGGGGAGTGTCCAGGAGTTCTTCGAGGGTCTGCCGAGCCGCGTCACCCCCGAGCGCATCGAGGGGATGCACAACACGTACGTGTTCGACATCGAGGGCGCCGGCGTGTGGACGGTCGCGATCGCAGACGGTGCGGTGACCGTCACCGAAGGCGCGGGTGACGCCGACTGCACGTTCTCGACGAGCGAGGAGAACTTCGAGAAGATCGTCGCGGGCGAGCAGAACCCGACGACCGCCTACATGACCGGCAAGCTCAAGATCAAGGGCGACATGGGCGCGGCCATGAAGCTGCAGAAGCTCTTCTAGGCGCAGCCGAGAGCCTGCGGCGGAGACAGGATGATCTGGGTCGCCCTCCTCATCCGCTGGGGTCTCAACATCCTGGCGCTGATCGTCGTCGACTGGATGTTCTCCAGCGTCGAGATCGGCCGCTGGGGATCGCTCTTGTTTGCCGCGGCGATCCTCACGATCGGCAACACGATCATCAAGCCGATCCTCGCGATCCTCACGCTGCCGCTGATCGTCATCACGTTCGGTCTCGCCTACTTCGCGATCAACGTCCTCATGCTGGCCCTGGCCGAGTGGCTGACCCCGGACTTCTCGATCGACGGCTTCTGGACGTACGTCGGCGCCACGATCGTCGTCTGGCTCGTCAACGTCACCGTCGGGTGGGTGCTGGACAGGGTCCGAGAGTGACCGCTCCGTGACGTCGTACGAGCTCTGGCTGTTCCTGCACATCTCGGCCGCGGTGCTGTGGATCGGCGGCGCCGTGGCCGTGCAGGTGTTCGGAGTACTGGCCAACGCATCGGGAGATCCGGCGCGCTCGGCTGCGTTCGGCAAGGACACCGGTGTCATGGTTCGCTGGATCTTCATGCCGTCGTCGCTCGTCGTTCTCGTCACCGGGATCCTGCTCGTGAGCGACGGCAACTGGGACTGGGGCGAGTGGTTCATCGTGCTCGGTCTGGTCGGATGGGCTGCGGTGGCCCTGACTGCCTTCGGTTACCTCACGCGCGCGCTCGGCAGCGTCGGAAAGCGGATGGCGATCGAGGGGCCGAGCCCGGCTCTCGGCGCCGAGATGAAGCGGCTCATCCTCGTCGCGAGGATCCTCATCGTCGTGCTCTTCGCGATCGTCTTCGTGATGGTCGTCAAACCCGGCCTCTGAGAAGGAGCAGCCCGTGACCTGGTACGAGTTCTTCCTGTTCGTGCACATCACCGCGGCCGTCATCTGGCTCGGCGGCGCGTTCACGTTCCAGATGTACGGCGCGGTCGTGCGGCGTGGCGGGGACCCGGGAGAGATCGCCGTCTTCGCAGGGCGTGCCGGACACCTGTCTGAGCGCATGTTCGTGCCCGCGTCGCTGACCGTGATCCTCGCCGGGATCGCGCTGATGATCAACGGGAACTGGGACTGGGATCAGCTGTGGGTCATCTTCGCGCTCGTCATCTTCGCGGCGTCGTTCCTCACCGGAGTCCTCGTGATCTCCCCGATGGCCAAGCGAATTCCCGACGCCGGCCCGACGACGCCTGCGGGCCAGGCGTTGATCGAGCGGCTGTTCACGATCCTCCGGATCGATCTCTGCTTCATGTACGCGATCGTGTTCGCGATGGTGGTCAAGCCGACGACCGACGACGGCTGGACGATCGCGATCGCGGTGGCGTTGCTGATCGTCCTGACCCTCGTCTTCCTGAAGCCGCTCCTCACTCAGGCCTCGAGGTCGACGAGTAGCGCACCGCCGGCAACCTGATCGCCCTCGACGGTGTGCACCGCCGTAACGGTGCCGTCGAACGATGAGGAGACAGGGATCTCCATCTTCATCGCCTCGAGGACGACGAGCGGCTGGCGTGCGCGAACAGCGTCCCCCGGCTGGACCTCGACCCGGATAACCGTCCCCGGCATGGGCGCGGTCACGGCGCTCTTGCCGTGCGCCGCCCCGGGGCGCTGAGACTCGACGTCGACATCGGGTGGTGAGCTCGGTGGCGGCGCCGGAAGATTGAGCCGCCAGGGCGTGCGAAACGGCGCCGGCACGCGCATGAGCGGTGGCGCCGACAGCGGCGGATGCTCCGTGAGAAAAGAGGTCGTCGCTTCCCCGGCACGGACGACCGGATGCGCGACGAGCCAGCGCAGGAACTGGAGGTTCGTCGTCACGCCCTCGATGCGCGTGTCGGCGAGCGCGGAGGAGAGGCGGTCGAGAGCCTCCGCTCGCGTGTCGGCGTGCGCGACGAGCTTGGCGATCATCGGGTCGTACGCGAGCCCGATCTCGTCGCCCTCCTCGACCGCGGAATCCACACGAACGCCGCCCCCGAACGCAAGGCGCTCGACGTGTCCGGACTGGGGGAGGAACGTCCTCGGGTCTTCGGCGTACAGTCGTGCCTCGACCGCGTGGCCGTGGGCGGGGGCAGGTGTCGCGAGCGCCTCTCCCTCGGCGATGCGGATCTGGCGCTCGACGAGGTCGAGACCGGTGACCGCCTCCGTCACCGGGTGCTCGACCTGAATGCGCCCGTTCAGCTCGAGGAAGTAGAAGTCGCCGCCGTCGACGACGAACTCGACCGTGCCCGCCCCGCGATAGCCGATCGCCTGTCCGAAGTGCACGGCCGCCTCGTGGAGACGCGACCGAAGTCGGGTGTCGAGTCCCGGCGCCGGTGTCTCCTCGAGCACTTTCTGATGTCTTCGCTGCACGGAGCAGTCGCGCTCGCCGAGCGCCAGCACGGTCCCGCGCGTGTCGGCTAAGAGCTGTACCTCCACGTGGCGAGGGCGCTCGAGATAGCGCTCGAGGTACAGCGTCCCATCGGAAAAGGCGCCCTCGGCTTCGCGCTCGGCCGCAGCGAGCGCCTCTTCGAGTTCCCCTGCCGAGCGAACGACGCGCATGCCGCGCCCGCCGCCTCCGGCGGCGGCCTTGACGAGCAGCGGGAAGCCGATCTCCTCGGCGCTCCCGTCGGGGAGCACCGGAACTCCGGCGTCGCGCGCTACTCGCTTCGCGGCGATCTTGTCGCCGCCGAGGCGCAGTGCTTCAGCGGGCGGCCCGATCCAGGTGAGCCCCGCTGCCTCGACCGCTTCCGCGAAGTCGGCGTTCTCGGCGAGGAACCCGTAGCCGGGATGGATCGCGTCGGCGCCCGCCTCGCGAGCTGCCCGAATGTGCTCCTCGGAGCGGAGGTAGCCCGAGATCTCCACGGTCGCGTCCGCCGAGCGCGCGTGGAGTGAGGAGAGGTCGTCCGCCGCCGTGACGGCGACCGTTCCGATGCCGAGCCCGCGGCACGTTCGAAAGACACGCAGCGCGATCTCCCCTCGGTTCGCGACGAGCAGCCGCCGGATCGGCACGGCCGCACTCTACGCAGGCGGGGCTATAGGCTCGTGGCCGTGATCCGATTCATCGTGCGTACGGTGATCGTCCTTATCGGCAACGCGGTCGGGCTCATCGTCGCGTCGCTCGTCTTCGACGACTTCTCCATCAACATCACGGGCTTCATCCTGTCCCTGATCGTGTTCACGGTCGCCGTCGCGCTCCTGACGCCGTTTCTCACGAACGCGATGATGCGGGGCCGGTCCAACTCCGCGGCCCTCGGCGGAGTCGCGCTGATCTCGACGTTCGCCGCGCTCGTGATCACGGACCTCTTCAGCGATGGCCTGGACATCAGCGGGATCGGCACGTGGATCGGCGCCACCGTCGTCGTCTGGCTCGCCTCGGTGCTCGCGGTCTTCATCCTCCCGTTCCTCGGGCTGAAGAAGTACCTCGACGAACGTCGCGCCTGAGGGCGGAAGCACCCGGATAGCCTGAGGTCATGCGCGACGACATGGACCGGCGTGCGATCGGGACGTTGTCCGTCGGCCATGGCGGGGTCGACTTTGCGTCCGGTGCGATCCCGTCGCTGATCCCATTCCTCGTAGTCGAGTTCGACCTCGGCTACGCGGCCGCCGGCGCGCTGATGCTCGCCCTGACCGCGTCCTCGTCGCTCGTCCAGCCGCTCTTCGGCTACTGGTCGGATCGACGAGGAGCGCTCTGGCTTCTGCCGGCGGGCCTTGCGCTCGCGGCGGTGGGCACCGCGCTCGTCGCGCTCGCACCGGCGTACCCCATCGTCGTCGCCGTCACGTTCGCGGCCGGGATCGGAATCGCTGCCTACCACCCCGAGGGAGCCAAGTTCGCCGCATACGCCTCGAGCGCACGGCGTGCCAGTGGGATGTCGCTCTTCAACGTCGGCGGCAACTTCGGTTACGCGCTCGGCCCGATCGTCGTCACGCCGCTCGTGCTCTGGCTCGGCCTCGAAGGCGGGGCGCTCGCGGCCGTCCCGGCGCTCCTCGTCTCGTTCGCGCTCGTGCGAGCGCTGCCGAGCCTCGCCCGCCTACGTCCCGCGCGCGACGTTGCGGAGGCTGCACCGGGCGAGACGCATGCGGGCGCGATGGCGATTCTGGCGGGTGTCATCGCGCTCCGAAGCGTCGCCTGGTTTGCGCTGCTCGCGTTCGTGCCGCTGTGGGTCGTGTCGGAGGGCGGGAGCGAAGGAGCGGGCAACCGCGAGCTCTCGCTCATGCTGCTCGCCGGAGTCGTGGGCACGCTCCTGCTCGGGCCGATCGCCGACCGGTTCGGCTTGCGGAGGACGCTGCTCGTGACGCAGGCGTTGCTGCCCCCGCTGATCATCGCGTTCCTCGAGCTCGGCGGCGTGATCGGGACGCTCGCGCTCATGGTCGTCGGGTTCTGCGTCGTCGGGACGTTCGGGATCACGATCGTCCTTTCGCAGCTCTACCTCCCCCGTCACACGGGGATGGCGAGCGGCCTCTCGGTCGGGCTCGCGATGGGGATCGGAGGCGTCGCGGCCGTCGCGCTCGGCGCTCTCGCCGACTCGATCGACCTCGAGACGGCGCTCATCGTCGCCGCGAGCGCACCCGCCATAGGGGTCGCGCTCTGCCTCTTCCTTCCCTCACCGAGGCGACGCGTCGTGACCGAGCCGGCGTTCGCGCAGCCGGCCTAGCCGTTCTCGTCGAGCCAGCCGGGCAACCGC
>Ga0207708_10004469_pt1 | contig 10305 bp, 7 predicted proteins | sample KBSK5101metaG_FD_184340 | JGI IMG/M metagenome (GOLD analysis project Ga0207708, IMG submission 184340) | Corn, switchgrass and miscanthus rhizosphere microbial communities from Kellogg Biological Station, Michigan, USA - KBS K5-10-1 metaG... | ecosystem: Host-associated > Plants > Roots >...
GGACGTCCCACCAGGCGCTCAATACACATTCAACTTTGGCGTCACCGCACCGTCGCCGAAGGGCACATACAACTTCCAATGGCGTATGGTGAAGGAAGGAGTCGAATGGTTTGGCGCGTACACTGATAACAAGGCGGTGATTGTGAAGCTGCCGAGCTGCTTGAGGTGCTGATGTCGTTCGTACGTTGATGTTGCGAGGGCCATGGATTAATCCGTGGCTCTCGTCTTTTATCTGCCAGGAACTCATCCGGCGTCGATTGTTGGTTTGTTGTTGGTGGATGAAGCGACTACAGCACAGTAATTTCCCCTTAGATCGAAAAAAGATCCTGAACATGCGATTCAACTCTTAGTTCGAGTTCGGCTTGGAGATCGTTCCCGTATACGTATGCCTGCCATTAGAGGCGCACACGTCCCGCACCGCTTCATATGCCAGCTAATGTCGGCGACCCTGTATGTCAGGGCATGCGAGTCAACGGTTCTTACCGGACGATGCAGATTTGGCTAGCAGCATTGACATATCCCAACGCCGGATAAGCAGGAAAATAAGAGAACAGTTGATCAAAGTGGTGGCCAGACAAATTACTGCAATCCAGCGAAGCAAGCTTTCGTGAGCAAAAAAGACCAGCATGACGGGAGCGACTAAACTCAAAATCAGGCATGTCAGAGTCGACCAACGTCTCATATAAACTCTTTTGGCTACTATTGCCAAGCCAGCAGCTGCTAACAGTTCGAATAGCCCGAAATCAATAAATACCTCCATAGTTAACCTCTTATCGCTTCTGATTATTTAATGCCTCCTGCAATGAGTGGTGGACGGATCTGACGGCATTTGGGGCGTCAGCGCCATCCCGAGGTCACAGGATCACGTCGCTGTCGCACCCATCAAGGTCAGGATGAATTTGCCACTGATACTCCGGTCGTGCCTGATTAGCGATGGTCTCTTCGGTTCGGGCCACCTCGAATCCGTGGCGGAGTCGCAAAATCGTATTTGGCGGCGGCCAGTTGCCATCCCATTTACCCATTTTCGTACAAATCTTGATCGGATGAATCTCATTCCATCCCTCGTGAAGAGTGTCATAAACCCAGGTCCCCCGCACATACACCAGATCAGCCCCGGCAGGTTGCCCATCAGCATTAATGCCCGTGCTGTCCGTGAGTTCGCCTGCGTTGACATCCGAAGGCGATCCCCCGCCGGAAAGCCCAAGCAAACTGGCGAAGATTAACCCAAGAAGCGCAAATAAAAGGATACCTACAGCAAGGATAGCATCCAGCGGAAATGGCAAAAAAAGACATGCCACCAGCGCATAGATCGCAACGGCCAGCAAGACCTTGGAGGCCTGGAGCATTTTGTAGTTACCGTCTCCCTCAAACTCCGCGTGCATCACGGCCGCCATCTTGTGGGTGTGACCATCATCTTTGTTGGGTTCCCCGTCGGTGGTGAAGTGGCCGGGCGTCTTTCGACCGATCGCGGTCACGCTCGGTTGCGGCGCGACGAGTTCGCCAAAAGGCGTGCTTTGTTCGGCATCTTCCTGAAGCTCACGCTTAGCGGTCTCTATCTCAGCATCGGTCAGACCATCTTCAACAGGGCCATAATCAGTGTTCTCAAGCAAAAGGTTGATGGAACAGTCTGTGTCCCTGTCTAAAAAACTGATCGTAAAGCCAATCAAACCAAGCAGTGCGCTCTGCGTTACGGTACTCGAATTAAGCGCGAGATGAGGCCTCTCAATGCTCACGATTGCGCCAAAGCAGTCTCTGTCGCCACCCAGACAAAGCAGCCGGTGATACAGCCAATTGTGGTAATAAGCGACAAGGCCTGCTAATCCCATAATCGTAAGCGCGATTACTAAGCATGCAGGGTGGCCCGCGGCGACGGCGATGAGCGCCGCTGGAGTTCCGGCTAAGACCGCTGCAACCGTGATGTATCTGTAGCGCCCGCTAAACACATCCGGCTCGATGCAGCGCGTATATTGTTTGAAGTCCACTGGTCATACCTCCTTGACACAGATCAAAGTAACGCCGCCCGCGAAGCCTTGCTCGTGAAAGACGTTGACGTTAATTGGTTGCTCGCCGAGAAAACCTGCCGGGGGCTCAACCCTCACTGTGATCAAAGCGCTCTCGTCAGGATTGAGCGTGGGTGTGGGCGGAGTGATCTGCACAGCGAACCCCGTTGGAACAGGATACAGCGCCCGCTGGTGTGGTCTGAGCCGCGCCTCGCGACCCGTTGTTGCGTTCGCGCATTTTGGCAGCTTTGGTATCTGGTAGTTGTCAAGCTCGAAACGATACCGATGAATTCGCCTAGTGTTGTTGCGGAGCGTAAACGTAAATTCCGCAGGCGAGTGCGCGGACCCGACGTGCGTGTTTTCCTGTCCAAGATTATTTGCGGGGTTGAGATCGTCAGCAGGGTCGAGCAGAACCTGCAGACAGTAGTGGCCTGGAGTTGACGGTGTAGTCCATAGCCACGTGGCGAACCCCGGCTGATCGGGGCTGCCCAAAACCCCAACGTCGGCCTTTACGGTTCCGACCGGAATGAGCTCGGCGCCTACCCCGAAACTGAGAAAAGACAGATGCACAGGCATGTCTATGACCGGAGCCTCAGCCGACTTGTTCCAGATCCGCGCTCGAACCTCATATGTGGTGGCCGGGTCAAGGCTCGCAGAACTCACCGGCACGCCCGCTTTGAAGAGGGAAATATCAGGATTGTTCCAAGTCACGGCCAGACCCTGGGAGGCCAGATAGTGCTGTGCGTATATGAGAGGGTCAGGCCGTACAAACGCCGGGTGGTCTATCCGCACGCAGCCGCTTTGAGTCGGTCTGCGACCTCCGTCCTTCTGTTTTTTGCACCGGGCGCACAGCTCCTTTATTAGTTCCCAGAGAGCTATTACCCAGCCATAAACAATGGTGCGCAGGAGTAAAACGAATATTGATTCGTCCATAAACCTCCTTTGAGTTGACGTCGGTTATCTACATTGATGAGTCCCCATTTCTTGGCACCAGTATCCGTGCTGTTCAAGGCCAGAGGCAGGACCGAATCCGGATCGCCCTGGGGAAAAAGCCAGCGGCACGGACATGGAATCGGTGCCAGTAACCGGATTAGCAGCAAACTTCTCACCGATGCCCCGAATTGCCCCGCCACCTTTGGGCAGCGAGACAGCAGGTGCGGAATATCTCGAACTCCTTTCGCCTTTGTTATCGCTGGTATCGGGCATCGGGATCTTAAAACACTATCGCCACGGGTGAGTTAATAGTTGGCGATCAAATCTGGCGGATTATCAGCTAGTTCGATTTTGAATTCTTTGACGGAAGACAAGGTCAGAAGCCCTCGCCGACAGATCGTGACTGAGTTCAATTAATGTTGAGGCTGGATTAAGCGAGTATGCGAGCAAGCGGTAGCAGGCTCGTGGGTATCCAGCCTTGCAACGTTGTCAGTGAAAGAAAGATCAAGGCGTTTTCAGAACATCTTAAAGGGCGCCGGCTCAAGTCTCCGTGCGTTTGAGCTTTGCGAGGTGAGCCGTGAAGAAAGAAATATTCGGAAAAGCGGCTCGAAACCTACTCCAACTAGAATCTGTTGTCAATTGATTCTTTGTCGTGATCTTTTGTCGTGACTTGGTGAAAAACTCATCCAGAGTGTGGGGGTTGACGGCAATGCCCTGTGTTAAACCAACTGACTAATAGTTGATGACCAATGTGGACGGTCGGGTGACAGAATCGAGCTGTCGCCACGAATTCCCGGGACCGGGGGTACGAACTCTCACCTCGCATCCTCGCGGAACGAACACAATCTTGAATTGAGAACCGGTCTAAAAGATAGCGGCAACGATTACGAAGGAATTCAAGATACTTGTACTTTTTCGAAAAATGGAACCATTAAATTGCCGGGCGTTTTTGGAACCAATAAGTTGCCGGGAACTGCTTCCAAAGATGGCGGGTAAGAATTTACGAAGGAATTTAGGGTAGGTGTACTTTTTCGAAAAATTGGAACCAGTTAATCGCCGGGCGCTATTGGAACCATTAAGTTGCCGCGGCGGCAAATTAATGCTTCAGTTTCTTGCAACAGTTGCGAGAGGTGTTTGATATAAAAGAGATCATATCGACTTCGCTGGCCTGAATATAGGGACGGGTGACTTGGCTTCGCTTTCCAACTCATACCTCGTTCAACTCTTGGCCTAAGGTTCTCGTATCTGGCTCAAAGTCTGTCGAATTGTGTCGATCACCAGGTGCGGTTGTTGCGCCTGAATGAAGTGTCCGATCTTTTCGACAACAATGTGCTTGGGTTTGTGGGAAGAATAGGGCGCGCTATCATTTTGTCTCAATGGAATCCTGAGCTTGTAATGTGAAGTCAGCCTTTTCTTCGTCAGTCATCTGACGAAGCATGGCTTCAGGCCCATAGTTCGCGTGGGTGTACTCGATGAGGGACTGCTGAGTCGTTTCGTTGAACGGGACCTCATAGCTGAAAGTCTCTTTTACCTGGAGGTCTTTCTTGATGATGAAGGCAAACACGATTACTCACGATATCACTGTTCACGTTTACCATATGTGTGCTAACACACAGAAGTCGTCACTTTCTCACCCATTCTTCTTGCTGGCGCGCTTTAATTCTTCACTGCGGAATCTTTCATTCCAACAAAGGGTTTCTTTTGCAATACTGGCGGAGATGGCAGCGCGTCGCGTTGTTCCGATGCATTCTCAGACTTCGGAACAGCATCTGAGCGACCTTTGTACACATACGTATCCCGCGCTTGCACTGTCGCTTCTGTCCGATTGACGCGAACTCTAATCCGTCGCCGCTCTCCCGTCTTTCCTTTTCTCTTTGGGTAGTAGCCGATGCTGTATTGACGACCCAATTGATCTGCGATCTGAGTAAAAGCGATCTGCAAATGACCTAAGTCTTTGGTCGCCTCATAAAGTCGACCGCCGGTCAATTCGGCGAGATCCCGCAGATAACGCTCTCCACGATCATAGTCGGCGCGACTAGATCCCGTGCTGCCCCCAACCGTACTAGTCCCTCCAATTGTCGGCAGAGGTATTGGTATCTTTCGAAGAATCCCGGGCAAGTGCAAACCTGACTGCGGCTGAGTCACGCCTCCCGTATCAGCGGTAGGATCATAAGTGTCGTAGAGGATTGGATACATGAGCGCGTCCAGTTCCTCCGCGATGTAAACGGTGCTCTCATAGCTCGCATGATTGCTGGTAGCATCCACGCCGTCGGTGAAGAGCACCACCGCTTTGCGACCCTTAATGCCAGTCAGGTACTTCTTCATCAGCTTCTCCATCGCGTCGTAGAGGTGCGTGCTCAGCCCTCGGCTGACATTCTCGATGCCTTTGCGGATCTTTTGCCGGTCGCTCGTCGGATCACAATGAATCCTTACACCCATCCCGAATGAGATAACCATCACCTGATCTTCGGGTCGTAATTGGGCGACGAATGACTTCGCAGCGTCCTTGATCTGACCGAGCTTCGACCACGTCGATGCGCTGGTGTCGAGCATTAGGACCACCGTGAACGGCTTTTCGGTAGGCGCAAAGTAGGCAATGTCCTGCTCAACGCCATCCTCGTAAATATGGAAATCCTGCTGCTGCAGATTGGGCACAAAGCTACCGTTACGATCGACGACGCTTACCGGGACCGTCACTAGCGTAGTGTCAATTCGCAGCACATCAACGTCTTCCTGACGAACTCCGTTAACCGGCGGTTTTTTAGTCGAGTCGTTTGACTCAGGCTTGGGTTTATCCGGTGAGGCCTGAGGTGATGGCGAAGGCGACGGAACCGAAGATTTCTCGTAGACGCGACGCTCACGGGTTTGCGCTGATATTACTTGCATTGTGATTGCCAGGACAAAGCAAGATAAGATGAAGAGCGCGTTTTTCATAATCATCATCCTCTTTGAGATCCGATCGACGCCGCCGGAAATGTCAAACCGAGAGAATTTGGCAATAGCTACTTTTACCGGGCGGTTATCGCTTAAAAATAATGCCCACCGAAAGGCGAAAATTGTTCTGCCGGCCAGACCCGAAGAACGTCGGAGCATAGTCAGCCTGAATCATTCTGAAATCGATTCTTTTGTTGACATGAATGTCCAAGCCTCCGCCAAACGCCAAGGCAAATGATGTGGCGTCATCAAAAGTAAACACGTTGCCCGCAGCGCTAATGTTCGAGGTGAACCCTCTGAAGAGTGAAGCTCCAAACAACGCGTGCGCGAATGGCGCCACGCCTTTGCCACTGCGCGTCTTGAATTGCAGTCCGCCGAGCAGAAAATATTGGTCCCGCTTACTCGTGAAGGTTTCCGAAGTTGTACTACGAGTCTCTCGATGAAAATGAGCCGAACCATCGGCGGTAAGGCCGATCTGTTTCGTTATGTTTCTCGTGTATTCGAGATTGAAGCCGTTCTGTCCAGTGCGGTGTGGGTCTATCGTGAGCGTGTTGATGTCCGCGCTGTGAAAAGAGTATCCCCCAAAGAACTCATTGCTGGGTCGCTCGATAGGCGTTTGCGCCAGCCCGATAGAAGCAGTGGCAGCCATTAGAAAAGTCAACCAAAGGACTCTTGTCATTTTCTTCTCCTTTGAAAATCAAAGCGCGCGCTTTGAATGTAAAGTGTCCGGTTCGCGGAGCTAGCGATCGCACTAGGGACTAGCTCCCCGTTTGCCTTATTGTTCGATCAAAGCCGATCACGAGGAGAGAAGAAGCAAGTTAACGAACGAAGTTTGACCGATACATGAGACGGTCCTTTCTTTGAAAATTCGCCCCGTTTCGGGAGATTGGACGTCCAGATTCATAACTCTGGACGCGTTGGGCGAACTTGGAGCAGGTGACGAGTGTCGTTGAAGCTCGGGGTATCTACTCAAGCCCCTTCGGATGCTGTATCGGGCGGGGCTGCGGTTGGTTGACTCCGGAATTCTGAGGGCGTCATTTGGGTGTATTTCTTGAAAACTGAGTTAAAGGAAGATTTCGAGTTAAAGCCAACTTCTATCGCAATACCCAAGACCGACAGATGTTTTAAATTGGGATCTAATAATCTTTGCTTGGCCTCGGCAACACGGTAGGAATTGATGAAATCGGAGAACGTCTGCCCCAGGCGTTCGTTGATCGTCTGGGAAAGATGGTGCGGTGGGATGGAAAGTTTGTCCGCCAGCTTCTGAATCGTGAGATCGCCATCGGTGAAGGGTTTCTCTGCCTCCATGCATTTCAGTAGTTTGGCAAGATACCTTTCCGATCTATCAGGTGTCAGCGTGGACTTCTCGTATCTCTTGATTGACTCATCTTTTGCGACGGGCTCAGGTTCGACTCTTCTAAGCTTCAAATATCCCAATGAGTAGATCAACAGCGAGACACTCAATGGCACAAACAGATTACTCAGGTTTGTAACGGACCGCAGAACTGCCCCTAACCAAATGACCGTGGCAGCAACTACAAAGAACCGTATCTCGAACAGGATGGCTCGGTCGCGTTCCGATTTCCGACTGTTACGCTTTCGAGAATACTCAATTATCGTTAACACGACTAGGATCAGGTAAACCAGACCTTGAGTAATCAGGAAAGCTGTTCGCACGTAATACCATCCTAGCGATTCCCCTATGTATTCGAGAGATAACACCTGGAGCTTTCCGGTCCCCCTCTGAAAATAATAAGGAAGGAGGTAGATGAGGCAGAGCGCGAAAGGAATGAAGTGAAGAAGATCCTTTTTATCAAATCTCTTTCGATCTGCGGTCAGTTCTCGAATGTAAAGAAATAATAAGGGCGGAGCCAGGAACACAATCGGATGATGAATCCGGCTGAGGTGTGGGAATACAAAAACATATCCCGAAGTCAGCAAGACGGCGCCACTGACGACAACCGAGACGCTCAATATGAGCGCGGCCAATAGCCGGTTCGCAGTTTTGCTCCGCCCCCTCGTGGTCAACAGAGCCAAAGCCAGCAATAAGCCCTGCGCCGCTCCTAGAAGATTGAGAATTGCGAGGAGGTTGAGACCGGGGCTAATGGTAATGTCGGTGCTTCCCATTCTTAATTGTTCCCTGATTGGTCGCTCAGCGCAACAGAGGCCGTCGGCGCAGTATTCTCATTTCGCTGCTGATCTCAAAGTCCAACCACCTACCGCGATCAACTTCTGTTTGGCTCAACGAAGTCGCCGTTTAATTGATCACACGGATTATTGAGAGTATAGTTCGCGCGTGTAATGGTCCAATTTTCCCTACTTGGCTGGACGTGAAATTGGGAGAAGCTCAGTCAGAACTCGCTGGTTAGAAGTCAGACGTCTCCTGGACAATTGTCAGTACCACCTGCGGTAGCGGGTGGGTAGATCATGAACACGCGGTATTCTATTGATTTCGCGTTTGGATGGTTGACCCACCCGCTACCGCAGGTGGTACTGACCTTTATCCAAGCCCGCCGCCCGGCAAAAGCCACTCCTCAATAAAGATGTGGTCCTACTCCGACTAATTCGACAGCTTCAGTCGTACTTCCGATCGGACGCGCGCACGATGAACGCCACTTCTCGGCGGCTCGTGAGCCTGCCGTCGCTGGCCGTCACGCTCGCAACATGTTTACCGGGCTTGACGTCGAGCACCTCGACTTCCACGCCCGTGCCGATCGTGCGACCGTCGAGCGACCAGCGGATCTGGTCCCCGGAAAGAGGTGCATCCGCATCGCCGAACGCCGCGGCGCGGAGCCGTATCGGCGTCGTGTCGGGAAAGATCATTCCAGCCGCAGGCGAGAGAATCTCGAGCGCGGGCGGTGCTGGCGCGACGGTGATCCGTTCGATGATCCGTTCGCTCTCGTTGAAGCCATCGTTCGCCACGATGCGCAGTCGTCCCTCTTTAGTCGCCGAGAGAAGCCTGCCCGGCACGCTCCACGATCCGCGGTTCGGGCCGACGAACAAGGTTCTGAAGGGCTTGTCACGGGCGGGCGAGAACTCGATTCGCACTTCGAGCGGGTCGTTGTCGCCGTCCTTCGCAACCCAGGTCAGATCCAGCGGTTTGTCTCGTGAAGTATAAGCTCCCTGGTCCATATATGGCAGTGTGAGCGACGGCGGTGACTTACTGCGATGGATCTCGCCTATGGCTTTGGCTTCATACTGGACTTCGATTGAAGCAGCATCCTTCACGGGCACGATAGCAGTCAACAGCACCAACCTCTCCGCCGGTTCGCCGCGACCGCTGGCGAGCTGCACGATCGATGGGACACGCGCGATTTCCGCACGCCGCGAATCGCGCACGACAAACTCGTATGCACTCTTTATTGGTCTCCGCAGAACCTCGTTGCCGGCCGGTGCGACACGCAGGATCTGCGCGCGACCATTCTTATCAAGCGTGGCCTGGACCCGTAACGAGTCTTCCCTGGTCTCGACAGGGTTTTGAGTCTGCGCTGTCAACATCGACCTGACGGTCGCCGTTGTATCACCATAAAGGAAGCCGTCCGGGAACAAGCCATTTGGAAACGGTCCGCCAAACGAATTCCAATTCTCTACCGAAATCCACGCGTTGGTCTCCGTAGCGCAATAGGACATCAGATCGTAGTAGTCGGTCGGCCCGCTTGCCGTTCCGGGCATGAGGATGGTATAGCGACCGGACCATGCGCCGCTGCTGTCGAGGAGATTCTGGCGCCGGTCGAGACCGACGCCGTGGATGAACCCCTTCTGATCCGGAGGCCACATGATGTACAGATTGGCGTTGGGGCCACATGGGCTCGCGTGAAAGTATCCGAGCGTGTGATAGAACTCGTGCGCTGCCGCAATCTTTGGTTGACGTGTGTCAGCTATTGCAATCGGCGTCGCGGTGTAGCCGACGTCTACTCGTCCCAAGCCAAGCCAATAGGCATCCTGCGGATTCTGAGAATGGAAGATACGCATGCGCGAATAGATTCTGCTTTCACAAATGGTGGTCCAGGTGCGGCATGTACCGCCCGGTCCCACCAGGTCGCTGACGTCGATGGTTCCGACGTAAGGCAGCACCGTTGCTGAGGCCCGCGCCATCGGCGAAATGGTGAATGCCCAGTCAAGCACATCTTCAGGAGGCGGCGGAGGCTGGAGGGTACCGGCGATAGGATCAGTGAAGGTCAAAGCCACGGGGGCTATCTTCACGGCGATGGCGGGACCGAAGTTGATGGAGACGACGGAAAACTCGTTGTTCGTTGCGCACGTCGGGCATTCCTGGGCCCCGAAGGGCAACAGTAGTTTCGCTTGGAGTCTGAGGCCATTCTGCCTGGTCCATTCAACAGGCAGCGTGAACACAAATGCGCCGTTCGGATCGGCGCGCATTGATGGGGGAACACCCAGGCTGCCCGTAGTGAGCGTCGCGGGTGAACTGTCGGGCAGC
>Ga0207708_10004470_pt1 | contig 10305 bp, 9 predicted proteins | sample KBSK5101metaG_FD_184340 | JGI IMG/M metagenome (GOLD analysis project Ga0207708, IMG submission 184340) | Corn, switchgrass and miscanthus rhizosphere microbial communities from Kellogg Biological Station, Michigan, USA - KBS K5-10-1 metaG... | ecosystem: Host-associated > Plants > Roots >...
AGCAGCAGGCTCGCACCGGAAGGCACCTCGGGGTCGCGCAGAATCGGCATCCCCGCGCGGCCGAGGTCGCCGGTGAACACGATGCGCTCGTGCTGCCCTTCGTCCTCCACATCCAGCAAGCGCCCAGATCCGAGGACTCGTCATCGGAAGGAGCGTTCGTCGAGGATCCAGGGCGCGACGCCGACTGGTGGAACGCACTGTCAGGGCCGTAGAGCCCAAGCCTAAGGTCTCGGGAGGGTCCGACGCACGGGTCCGAACGCCCGTTAGCGCGGCCTCGACCTACAGAACCCCTGCTGTCCGCCGATGGTCCATCTATGGCAGCGTCGGAACTCCAGACAGAGATAGACCAGTTGGAACGAAGGTTCCGCGAGTGGGTTCGCAAGGGTATGGCCACGCCCGCGCCATCGTTCGATGGGCTCAAGGATTGCTCTGACTATCTCCCCGCAGACGTGATCGAGATGCTTGCCGCGGAGCGCGGACTGACGTCGTTCTGGAGTTACGGCCAAGCCGTGAGACAGCTCACGGGCGAGTTGCCAAACTCGGCTGTGCGTCGATAGCTGAAGTGCCGGCTGTACCCGAAGAACGTCGCACCCGTCGGTGAGCGCCCGCGACGAACGCTAAGAGTGCTCCGGGATGGCCGAACACCCGGTCTTCCAGTCTGCGCATCACCCGGCGTCCGCGGGGAACTGCTCGGATCACACCTCGGTCTCGGAATGGTCGCGGTACTCATACGCCGACATGACCTTGCCGGTCGATGATCTCCACTCCCGCTCCTCCGAGGGAAGCTTGCCGAGCACCTTCGCCATGGCTCGTACGTGCGCTTGGACAGAGCCGCAACACGAGCCGATGTAGTCGATGCCGGCGTCCCTGGCCTGTCCGGCGTACCGAGCCATGTCCTGGCGCGAGAGTTGCAGCGGGTCCAGTCCGTAGGGGAAGTCGGACGTCGCGGTGAAGTCGGGCTGCTCATCGGTGGTTCGGTAGGCGACCGGTTGGGCCGCGAGGTAGCCGGACACCGCGCCGCGCATCTCGGTGGCGATCGACAGCTGTTGCTCCGGACCGTTCAGGCAGTTGACGCCGACGATGTCGGCACCGGCCTCGGCGAGCCGCCGGGCACAATCGGCCGGGGTGTCTCCCTCGTAGGAGCGCGGGACCGATTGCTCGAAACACATCGTCGCCATCACGGGGAGGCCGGTGCGCCTCGCACGCTCGACGAACAGGAGCGCCTCGCCGAGGAACGAGAAGGTCTCGCCGATCCAGAAGTCCACACCGCCAGCGTCCGTCTGGTCCTGCAGCTGCCGGTCGAAGAGACCGCGGACATGGTCGGCGCTCGTGGGATCCGCGGGATCGTACGCCCACGTGAGGGAGAGGTTCCCCGCGACGAGTGCGTCGCCCTCGCCCGCCACCTGGCGGGCGACCTGCACGGCGTTCCGATTGATGGCGTCGACCTTGCCCTGCAGCCCGACGGTCGCGAGCTTGTCGTCGCTCGCGTAGAACGTCATGGTTTGCAGCACGTCGACCCCGGCGCGCAAGAACTCGCGGTGCAGCTGCGCCAGCGCGTCCGGGTGCTCTATCACGACCTCCGGGGTGAACGGCCCGGCCTGGACGTAGCCTCGCTTCTCCAGCTCCAGCAGGTAACCACCGTCACCGAGCACCGGACCCTCGGCCAGCCGTTGGAGGATGTCTTTCCCCATTCCGTCACGCCCTTCCGTCGGTCGTCAGGGAGCGATACGGTGCGGTGCTCACGGGTATCGTCCCCTCGATGGGTGGCTCCCGAACCGTGCCGGCCCCGGTCGAACTCGTTGAACTGCGGATCCTCGAGGGACCCAACGTCTATTTCCCACGACCTGCCGTCAAGCTGACCCTCGAGACCCCCGGCTGGCTGCGCGCGACGACGGCGCGATCGGAACGACTCGCTTCTTCGATGAGGATGCCCGAGACGACACGCGCCGGCGACCCCCGTACCGACCAACGGCAGCGCTTCGCAGCGCGACTGGGTGCCCATGTCACGAGGGAGATCGCGACGGCGACCGGGACGCGGCTCGCCGTGCGCGGTCGCGTCGGGGAGCCCGGCCAGATCATCATCGCGTACCCCTGGCGATGGCTCGGGACGGCGGAAGCGCTGGGGCAGGAGGCAACGAGCGTCATGCGAGACCTCCTTGCGACGAGGCGCCAACCCATGCGCCTGGTCGCCGATGCGGCGACGCGCGTCCGCGCCTCCGATCCCGGCGAAGCGCCGAACGTTCCCGATCCATCGATCCCGGTCATCGCCGTGACGGGAACGAACGGGAAGACCACGACGGTCCGGCTCCTGGCGCACCTGCTCCGCACCGCAGGACTGAGCGTGGCGTACTCCTCGACGGACGGCGTGTACCGCGACGACGAGCTGGTCGAGGCCGGCGACTACTCCGGCTTCGCCGGGGCGGGCCTCGCCCTGTCTCAGCCGGGCGTCGACGCGGCGGTGTTGGAGACGGCCAGGGGCGGCATCCTGCTCCGCGGCATCGGCACCGCGCACAACGATGTCGCGGTCGTCACCAACATCTCGAGCGACCACCTCGGGCTCCACGGCATCCACACGCTCGATCAACTCGCCGAGGTGAAGGCCGCGATCACGCGCATCACGAGGCCCGAAGGGTGGGCGGTGCTGAACGCCGACGATCCCCGCGTGGTGGCGATGCGGCGCGGCGCGACGGGTCGCCCGTTCGTGTATTCGCTCGACCCCCACCACCCCGTGATCCGCGATGTCCTCGCCGATGGCGGTCGCGCGGCGACGGTCCTCGACGGCCGGCTCGTCGTGCTCGGCCCCGCCAGCCGGGTCCAACGACTGCTCGAACTGGAGGACGTGCCCGTGACGCTTTCGGGCATCGCAACCCATCACGTGCGCAATGCGATGGCCGCGACCGGGGCCGCGCTTGGGATCGGCGTGCCGGCCGAAGCGGTGGTCGGCGGACTCGCGAGCTTCGTCCAGACGGCTGAGACGAATCCCGGTCGCGCGAATGTCTACACGGTGTCCGACCGGGTCGTGGTCGTTGATTACGCCCACAACGAGGAAGGCGTGATCGGACTGACGGAGATCCTCGGTGGGCTGCGACGCCGCGGCGGAGCGATCTGGCTCGCGTTCTGCTCCGCCGGCGACCGCCAGAACGACGTCCTGCACGCGCTCGGCTATCGCGCCGCCCGCGGAGCCGACCACGTCGTGGTCGCCGAACTTGCCCACTACCTGCGCGGGCGCGATCCCGAAGATCTCGTCACACGCTTGCGGGCCGGCGCGGAAGATGGCGGGAAGATCGACGTGCCGGTGATGCCCGACGAGCTGCACGCTCTGGAGATGATGCTGGACCGATCCCGACCTGGAGACGTGATCGGGGTAACCGCCTTGGGGCAGCGTCCGGAGATCTTCGCTCGTCTGGAGGAGGTCGGCGCGGTGCGGGCCGATCCCGGCACCGTGAAGGCGCTCGTTCGTCGGGCGAAGCGCTAACGGCCCTCAGGTCAGCCTGCGAGCGTTGGCCCGCCGCGCCTCGAGCTCTTCGATCACGCGCTCGGGATAGTCGACGCACACCACGACGAGGTCGCCGGGACGGCTCCGGTCCAGCGCCCGTTGGACGGCCTCGAGCTCGTCGTTCACGACCTCGACGCTGCCCGCACGCGCGCCGTCGCGCTGCGCCTGCGTCACGCCTTCCGCGACCAACGCGCCCGTCTCGCCCCGCTCCCGCCCACGGGTGTTCCGGTCTTCGCGAACGATGATCTCGTCGAAGTACCTGGCGGCGACCCGACCGAGCTCACGGATGTCCTCGTCCCGCCGATCACCGGCGGTCCCGATGACACCGACCCGCAGGTTGGCTTGCCACGTCTCATCCTCTGGCCTCCCGGGGACGGGCACGTGAGACGTCATGCGCTCCACGAACTCCCCGAGCATCCGCAGGCCGGGCGGGTTATGTGCGTAGTCGACCAGCACCTTGATGCCCGCGAACTCGAACAGGTTGAGCCGCCCCGGTGACTGGAAGAACGACGACGAGAACGTGCGCAGGCCCGAACGGATATCGTGCAGATGCGCGCCGGCGGCATGCGCGGCAGCCGCTGCCGCCATCGCGTTCTGCACGTTCATGCGCGCGTTGCCGTCGAAGGTCGCCGGGAACAGATGGACGTAGCCGATCGGCATCGTGCGCCGGCCGTCGCGGATCTGCATGACCTCGCCCTGCTCGTCCTCTTCCAACACGACGGCCTTGCGTCCCCGACGGATCCATCGCTCGACGAGCTCGTTGTCCTGCTGCATCGAGAACAGGATGACGCTGCCCGAACAATGCCTGCGCATCTCGGCGACGAGCGGATCATCGGCGTTCAGGACCGCGGTGCCGTCACGCGGTACCGCTTCCACGATGACTTGTTTGACGGCCGCGAGCTGTTCGAGCGTCTCTATCTCGCCGAGCCCGAGGTGATCCCCCGTTACGTTCAGCACAACGGCGACGTCGTTCCGACCATAGCCGAGTCCCTCTCGAAGGATCCCGCCGCGGGCGACCTCGAACACGGCGAGATCGATCCGGGGGTTCTGCAGGACCTTCTGCGCCGATCGTGGCCCGCTCGCGTCGACCTGTTGCGAGAGCCGGTCATCGATGTAGATGCCGTCCGTCGACGTCATGCCGACCTTGTGACCCTTTCCTCGCATGATGTGGCTGATCATCCGGACGGTCGTCGTCTTGCCGTTCGAGCCGGTCACCGCGACGATCGGGATCCTCGACGGGCGGCCCGGTGGGAACAGGAGATCGATCACGGGTTTCGCGACGTACTGCGCCTCGCCTTCCGTCGGGTGCGTGTGCATCCGGAACCCCGGCGCGGCGTTCACCTCAACGATGGCGCCGCCGGTCTCGCGCACCGGCTTGCTGATGTCGGGTGCGAGGAAGTCGATGCCGGCAACGTCGAGCCCGACGACGCGAGCGGCCTCTTCGGCGATGTCGATGTTGTCGTCGTGCGCGTCCCACGTGCGGTCGATCGCGCTGCCACCGGTCGACATGTTGCCCGTCGCGGCGATCCGAACGACGTCGCCCTCTTCCGGGACGTCATCGAGGGATCGGCCTTGCTCCTTCAGCAGACGCTCGGCCTCATCATCGATCCGCATCCGAGTGAGGACCTTCTCGTGCCCGAGTCCGCGCCGAGGGTCGGCGTTCACGAGATCGACGAGCTCGCGCACCGAGTGCGTCCCGTCACCCAGGACCTGCGCCGCGACCCGCTGCGCGACCGCGGCCATCCGGCCGCCCACGACGAGGAAGCGATAGTCGTTGCCCACGATCATCTGCTCCACGACGACGGAGCCTCCGCGCGACTGCTGCAGCGCCCGGTCGAAGGCCCCGCGGAGCGTCTCGACGTCTTCGATGTCCAGCGTGACGCCGCGTCCGTGATTCCCGTCGAGAGGCTTCACGACCACGGGGAAGCCGATCCGCGCGGCGACCGCCGCCGCCGCATCCGGCGTTCGCACCACCTCGCTCTTCGGGACGGGCAGACCGGCGGCCGCGAGCAACTGCGTGGTCAGCTTCTTGTCGCCGGCGATGTCGACCGCCAGGGCGGACGTCATCGACGTGATCGTGGCCCGGATCCGCTGCTGGTACTTGCCCTGGCCGAGCTGTACCAGCGACTGGTCGTTCAACCGGATGTACGGGATGTCGCGGCTCGCCGCCTCGTCCAGGATCGCCTGCGTCGATGGCCCGAAGGCACGGCGCTCCGCGAGCAGGATCAGCGACTCCAGCTCGGCGAGCAGGTCGAACGTCGGATCCGACCGCACCAGATTGTTCACGAGTCGGACCGCGATCCGACCCGCTTCCAGTCCGACCTGCTCTTCCCAGTAGCCGTAGATGACGTTGTAGCGGCCGGGCTCACCTGCGCCTCGAGTCTTGCCGCGGTACACCTGCGCTCCCGACACGCGCTGGAGCTCGATCGCGATGTGCTCGGCGATGTGCCCCGCCCACGTGCCCTCGATCAGCCGTTCGCGGAAGCCACCGGCGTGCCCACGGGAGCATGAGTGCTCACCGACACCCGGGAGGACGTCGAGGAGGCCCTCGGTGAACCCCTCGATCGTGTTCGAGGGGTAGAACTCGAGCGAGCCGAGGTCGACGAGCAGCTTGATCGACGGCTCGTAGGAGTAGTAGTTCGGGCCGCGGAACACACGCTCGTGGACGATCGTGAGGTCCGGGGACAGCGGACGATCTTCGCGCGCGTCGCCCGCCGACCCTTCGACGGAGTCCTCAGGTTCGGAAGCGGTCACTCCGACGCCTCGCGTTCGGCCCTGCCACCACCCTCATCGGAGAGCAGCGCTCGGGAACGCAGATCGAACCAGTAGCCCGTCGGGATCGAGTGCAGCACGGCGCCGGTCACCATCATCGGTCGACGACCTCGCAGTCGATACGCGTCCGTTCCCATGTGTGACCCGTCCACGACCGTCACGGAGCCGCGACCGATCACCTCCATCGTCCGGTCGGGATAGACGATCGCGCAGGTGTCCTCGTCGAGACCGAGACCGACGAGGGAGGGCGACTGCGCGATCGCGGACAGCAGTCGGCCGAGTCGCGTCCGCTGCTCGAAATGCTGATCGACGATGGCGTCGGGAACGAGCCCGAGACCCGCGGCGAGCTGCACGATCCCGTGACGCGGAGTGGCCCCGGAATCGCCGAAGGCAAGCATGTGCCCTGCCAACGCGCTCGCCCCCGCCGAGGTACCGGCGATCACGGCGCCCCGGTCGTGCGCGAGGTGGAGTCCGGAGTCCAGCCGAGTGCCCGCGACGATCGATGTCAGCCGAAGCTGATTCCCTCCCGTGAGGAACACACCTGTTGCGGTCGCGAGCGCAGCGGCCACCTCGGGGTCCTCCGCCTCTCCTCGCTGCTGGGGGTGCAATGCCGTGACGCGCTGAACGCCCAGGTCGCCGAAGACCTGCTGGTAGATCTCGTTCGTTCTGGGGCCGAGCTCTGACGCGGTGCTCACGACGACGATGTGGGCCTCGGCACCGCCCGCGAACCGCACGAAGCGAGACAGGATCCGCTTGCCTCTGAGCTTGTCCTCGGCGCCGCCGATCAGCATGACGGCGCCCGCGCCGCCAAGTGGGCGCACGACGCGTGAACGGTTCGATGGCATCACATGAGTCTAGACCTCGCCCCTCGGCGGGCACGGACGCTGAACGACCGTGGGGGTCAACGGCCGACTAGAGCGTCGGGAGCACCTGTTCGAGGAACTCCTCGAGGCGCGACTGCCCTTCGCTCGGCCACTCGATCACCAGGTATCCGATGCCGCCGGCGGTCATCCACTCGTAGGCAGACTTCACCTCGTCCCACGGCTCAGAGATCGAAAGGCTCGACGAGCGCAGGATCGACGCCGGATCGCGGCCGGCCTCCTCCGCTGCTCGGTCGATGATCGCGGTGATCTCCGCGAGCTCGGCGGCATCCTTCGCCCAGCCGTGCCACGCATCCGCGTACCGGCCCGCGACCGGGAGGGTCCGTTTGCGACCCTCTCCTCCGACCCAGATCGGCGGATGCGGCTTCTGCACGGGCAACGGCCGATACGTCGCGTTCTCCAGCCGGTAGTGCTCACCCTCGAACGTGACGTCCTCGCCGGTGAAGAGCGCATGGAGGATCTGGATGCCTTCCTCGAGACGATCCATCCGGTCCTTGGTCGGAGGGAACGGGATGCCGAGCTCGCGATGTTCCGGCTCGTTCCACGCTGCGCCGATGGCGCACTCGACGCGCCCGCCGGAGAGATGATCGACGGTGACGACCTCGGCGGCCAGCACCGCGGGTTGCCGGTGGGTCATCCCGGTGACGAGCGTGCCGAGCCGCACGCGCGACGTCTCGCGCGCGAGCCCGGCAAGGAGCGTCCATCCTTCGAGCGAAGGCCCTTTCGGGTCGCCGTAGAGCGCCTTGAAATGGTCGAACACCCAAACGCCGTCGAGGCCCGCGTCCTCGGCGAGCCGAGCCCGCGAGAGGATCTCATCCCACGTCAGCTGATGTTGCGAGATGTCCAGACCGAACCGCATGACGTCCCTCCTCGATCGGGGCAGGCACGATAACGCAGCGGATGTTCGGGTATGGCCGTCGACATGGATGCCGCGCTGATCGTCGACGTGGACGGCACGCTGGTGGACTCGGCGTACGAGCACGTGCTCGCTTGGTCGCGGGCGTTCCGAGCCCATGACGTGTTCGTGCCCTCGTGGCGGATCCATCGCGCGGTCGGGATGGGCGGCGACCAGCTCGTGCCCGAGGTCGCAGGGCGCGATGTCGAGGAGCAGCTGGGCGACCGCATCCGTGAGGCCGAGCGAGACGCGTTCGCCGAGTACCTCCCGCACATCCCCGCGTTCCCAGGTGCGCACGCGGTCCTGGAACGGTGCCGTGCGTTGGGCGTGCAGGTCGTTCTGGCGAGCTCCGCGAAGACGAGCGAGCTCGACCACTACCTTGAGCTGCTCGACGCCGAGCGCCTCGGCGTGCGATGGACCAACTCCGACGATGTCTCCCGCACGAAGCCCGATCCCGATCTGATCCATCTCGCGTTGGAACAGGTGCCGGGCGCCGATGCACTGATGATCGGCGACGCGACGTGGGACGTCGTCGCGGCGTCCCGTGCCGGACTCCGTACGCTCGGACTGCTGACCGGCGGCTACGGCGAGGATGAGCTTCGCGCCGCGGGTGCGGTCGAGGTGTATCCGAGCCTCGAGACGCTCACCGCAGCGCTCCCCGAGTGGGTGCGATCAGCCGACGGAGCGTCTGACCGCCGAGGCTAGGGTGGGCAGGTGCAGACGTTCCTGCCCTACGCCAAGGTGCTAGATCGGATCGCCGTCGGAGGCACGGTGCATCCGTAGGTACCGCGTGGCGCCCGCGATCCGGCCTTCGATGAAGCGCACGAGTGGCGGCGCGGGCTGGAGCTCCGGATCGATGATCAGCTCTGGCTCGACAAGACGGACCACCTTGCCCTGGGTCTCGAGCGAACACGAGCCGGCGGCGAGGACGTTCTTCACCCACTGGACGTCGGATCCGTAGGTCAAGAAGAAGAGATAGTCGTCCCCGCGCCGAAAGACGTTGATCGGTGTGCGATAGGTGCGTCCGCTCTTCCGGCCCCGGTGCGTGATCACGCCGAAGAACGGGGCCATGCTCGCGAGCGGTCGCAGGATCGGATCGACGTAGCGCGTGGCGACGTGCCGGAAGCGCCACGCGCGCGTTCTGTCCGGCTGGTCCTGTCCGCGATCGGTCATCCGTCTTCTTCACGATCAGGCCACGGTGCGACGTCGACCTCGTTCCCCTCGGGGTCCGCGAGGGTCCACCAGTGCGGCGCGTGTCCCTCGTAGACGATCCGGCCGCCGGCGGCGAGCGCAGCCTCGATCCGAGCCTCCGCTTGGTCCTGCGGGAGGTAGACATCGATATGGATGCGGTTCCGTTGAGGACGAGGGGCGTCCATCTGCTGGAACCAGACGGTCGGCCCCTCGCGTCGGGGATCGATCAGCGTGTCTCCGAAGGTCTCGTACGCGAGGACCGCTTTCCAGAACGGCATCACATCGGGGATGGAGAGCGCGTCGATCGCGATCTGCGTCGTCTGGAGCCCGTCGAGGTCTGTCGCGAGGCCGAGGTCCGCGGCCACCGCCGCGATCTGCCCGGCGAGGTCCACGTCATCGTCGCCGAGCTGTCCACTGTCGTTCACGGGGAGCCGAACGGTCAGGCCCGACCGTCGCAGATCGACGTGGGCATCCTTGCCGAACGTCTCCGCGACTCTCGCGATCGCGTCCGCGAGGCGAACGCCCGCGGCCAACGAACCCGTGCGGTAGTGGGTGCAAGCCGCGTACGCCATGACCCGCCAACCCAGCGCATGGAATCGTGCCGGCGTGACTTCGTCTGTCATGCCGTCCCCCTTCGATGACACGGCCGTCGTTGCTGCCTTCGCCCGTAACTTAGAACCATCCACCTCGGCGCTCCACTGTCGGGCAGCGTGAGGGTGGAGCTGTGTCTGTGTCCAGATCCTGGAAGTGAGTTCCGGCATCTGGACACGCAACCTGCGGGGCCGAGCGACAACGTCTCAAGGAACGCCCGTTGCCTCGCACATGAGTGTCAGACCCACTCCTTATCGTGAGCTACGTCACAGACGCGGGCGTTCGGTAACCCCTGAAGCCTCTGCCCCTGGAGGCAGCCGCGCCCCGCGAGGAAGGAGCACCCTATGACGCTCGGCGCGAGCTTGCGTTTCGACCATTCGTTCCTGTCCGTCGAACAGGAGCACCGCATCCATTGCATGTTGGAGCTGACCGCTCCCGCGATGCCACATGATCACGAGCGCCCGCCACTGCATCTCGCC
>Ga0207708_10004474_pt1 | contig 10299 bp, 9 predicted proteins | sample KBSK5101metaG_FD_184340 | JGI IMG/M metagenome (GOLD analysis project Ga0207708, IMG submission 184340) | Corn, switchgrass and miscanthus rhizosphere microbial communities from Kellogg Biological Station, Michigan, USA - KBS K5-10-1 metaG... | ecosystem: Host-associated > Plants > Roots >...
GTCCCCGCAAGAGGATTTTTCAGAGCCCGTCTACTTGTTTTCGGTGCAGCGGGTGATGAAGAAACACTTCGTGCTGGAAGGCGACGTGAATTACTGGGCCCACACGTCGCGTCACGATCGCGGGCCCCACGACATCAACGGACCAAGCGGGGTGATCGGACACGTCGAGGGCTCAACGGAGATCAGCGACAACTCCTACCTGACCCTGGGTTTCAATTTTCTTGTGAAATCGACGGGCGCGGTCCGCGTCTTTGCCGGCGCCGGACTTGGGCTGGTCATGCAGGATGAGACGTTCTCACAGCAGCAGTTTGGCTGCTCGCCATCGATACCGATGGTGTGTAACAAGTTTGAGAGTCATTACGACCGCGCGTTTCCGCAGTTTCGCCTGCTGGGAGGAGTGGAAGTACCCGTGACGTCGCGCCTGGCCATCGTCGGCTCGGCACGCTACGAAAACCAATCGTGGGAAGAGACGAGCCGGAACGTGAGCGCGATCGCAGGAGTACGGTTCGGACTGAAATAGCGTGGATACCCGAGATGGAACTACGCGCGTCGGAGTGGATCATCGTCGCGTATTTTGCGTATCTGGCAGGGGCCGCCGCTGTGGCGCCTCGCGTTGGTCCGGGGCAACGGCGGCGCGTCATCGGCACGGCGATCGCGGTCGTGACCGTTGTTCTCGCGATCGCGGCACTCGACCCACCGGCGATGTTGTGGCGAGACTGGATGCCTCACGTCTACATCGTGGTTGGCTACCGGCTTCCAGCGCTCCTGGTGTCGGGCACCCGCCACGCATTTGAACGAAGGTTGATGACGCTCGATCGTCACTGGCTGGTCACAACCATCGGCGCGCGCGCCCCGCGCCCTCTGATCGAGCTGCTCGAACTCGCCTATCTCTGCTGCTATCCAATCGTCCCAGTCGGCTTCGCTTGCCTGTACTTCGGCGGGTTCAGCGCGGAGTCGGACCGGTTCTGGACCGCCGTACTCGTGGCGGTGTTCGGGTGCTACGGCATGCTGCCGTGGCTCCCGACGCGACCGCCGCGTGCGATTGAAATCTCGCCAGCGCGATCGTCAGAACTCATGAGGCCGGTGAACTTACGCGTGCTCGATCTCGCGAGCCATCAGCTGAACACGTTTCCGAGCGGGCATGCCGCCGCCTCGCTGGCGACCGCGCTTGCGGTCGGCGCCCACCTGCCGCTTGCCGGTGTCCTGCTCGCATTGCTGGCGGTCGCCATTGCCATCGGCAGCGTCGTGGGGAGATACCACTACGCGGCCGATGCTTTGGCGGGCGCCGCCCTTGCGCTTCTTGGATTCGTGATTTCGCGATTCGTCTAGGTCAGAACCTCAGCACGAAGCCCAACGAGGTTCTCGTGAAATCGACTTTGCCGGGCGACTGGGCGATCGGGATGCCGAGCAGCTCGAGATCGTCGAACGTCCGGAAGTAGCGCACATCGAAACGCACGCCGGCACGGGTTCCGAAGAACAGCAGCACGCCGCCGCCGACGGTCCACGTCAGATCGTTCTCGTCGATCTCGGCGACGTCGGTACCAAAATCCGACTTCGACTGGAGGAGGCCGGCGCCGGCAAGCCCGTACGGACGAATGCCGAAGCCCTGCTGCCCTCCGAAAGGAACTCCGACGATCAGGTTGCCCGTTGCCGTGAGCACGCTGCTGCCGCCCACGTCGGTCTTGCCGTAGAAGTCCGGACTGAAACCGAAGTCACCCTCGAAGCCGAAGATGCCTCCGCCCATGAAGGCAAGGCTCGCGCCCCAGTTGAATTGTTTGCTGTCGAACGCGTCCGAGAACTCCTTGCCGGAATCGCCTCCGAAGTTCACGCCGAAGAACGGAATGAACAGGATGTCTGCGCGCGCCGGGACCGGCGCAAGCGTGATCACGACGAACGCCAGGGCGATGAGTCTGTTTGAAAGCATGTTGTTGCTCCTGCAATCCTTTCGAGTTCTGTTCAGATGCAGAGGGAGCATCAATGAGTGATCCACGTCGCAACCGCCATGCCACGTGGATCCCGTAAGGCGCGGGCCTTTTCGAACGGGTAACTCGGGTGGTGCCCCCGCATTGCCGGAGATCCTCCTGAATTCAGTGGGCGCAAACGCATAAATCCGGCGGGTTTTCTACGACTTAGCGGTGCAGTCTGCTGGCACCGGCAATGCTTTACATGTCCGGTACATGACCAGTGTGCCGGCCTCGATCCTCGTGCTGCTGATGGGTGCAAGCGACCCGCAGAGCATCGCGCAGTCACCGCAGCCATCACTCACGTGCTCGTCCAAACCAGGCGAACGGACCGAGTGCAGGGCGGACACTTCCGCAGGCGTGGCGCTGCTGCGTTCGACCGGCGAGGCGCCGTGCCTGCTCGGAAAGACCTGGGGCTACGAGCAGACCAACGTCTGGGTGTCGGACGGCTGCAGCGGCGAGTTCGTCACCGGCGCCGCAATCGAACCGCAGACGACGAAGCCCAAGGCGCCGTCGCACGTTCCGAATGTCGGGTTCCTGCTGTTCGACGGCGAGCAGGGCCAGGTCTACTTCCGGCTGTTCTCGTACGGGCGATACCTGAACCAGCGCAACCTCGACGAGTCGTACGTCGACGCGTTCGGTAATACCAAGACTGTTCAACGGCGCCAGGACATTCAGCTGCAGAAATTCTTCGCGCCGTTCTCGGGATGGTTCCTCACGCCGAAGATGCGCTACTACCTGTACGTCTGGTCGTCGAACGCCTCGCAGGGCGATCCCGCCCAGGTCGTCGGCGGCGGCAACATCTCGTGGACCTTCAACCGGTTCGTCAGTGTGGGCGTCGGCATCACGTCGCTGCCCTCGGTGCGGAGCACCGAGGGACAGTTTCCGTACTGGCTCGGCGTCGACGATCGCCTGATCGCCGACGAATTTTTCCGCGGCTCGTACACGTCGGGCGTGTGGCTCAAGGGCGAGGTGCACGCCAAGGTCAAGTACATGGCGATGTTCGCCAACAACCTGAGCACGCTCGGCGTCAGCGCGGCGCAGCTCGATAACCGGCTCGACACGCAGTCCTATTCGGTGCAGTGGCTGCCGACCACCGGCGAGTTCGGCCTGTGGAACACTTTCGGTGACTTCGACGATCACCAGAAGATCGCGACACGCCTCGGTGTGCATTACACGTCCAGCCTCGAAGAGAAGCAAAGCCAGCCGGGAACCGAGGGCATCGAGAACAGCCAGATCCGGCTCACCGACGGCAGCGTCATTTTCACGCCGGACCTGTTTGGGCCCGGCATCACGGTGAACGAAGTCCAGTACCGCATGAGTAGCATCGATGCGGGCATCAAGTACAAGGGCCTCTCGCTCGAGGCCGAGTACTACCGGCGCTGGCTGAGCGACTACGCCGGCGTCAACACCAGCGGCATCCCGAACATCAGCGATCGCGGCTACCAGCTACAGGCGTCGGCCATGGCGATTCCGAAAACGCTGCAGCTGTACTTCGGTGCGTCGCAGGTGTTCGGCAACTACGGCGACCACTGGGAAGTGCGCGGCGGCCAGAACTATTACCCGATGAAGGAGCGCGGCATCCGGCTGAACGGCGAGTTGATGTACGTCAACCGATCGCCCGTCGGCTACACGGCCTATCCCTATGCGGTCGGCGCGAAGGGCCCGGTGTTCCACATCAACCTCGAGCTGAATTTCTGATCGGCGAGGCCATCATGATCCGCAAGCCCTGGTTCCGTTCCACGACAGTCCTGACCGCCTTCGCGCTGACGATGGCCGGCGTTTTTCTCGTTCGCGCGCATTCGCTTGGCGCCCAGGGCCAGGGCGCGGCCAACGAGTTCAACGACTCGCACTTTCACCTGACCAATTACATTCAGCAGGGCATCGACGTCCCGGCGTTCCTCGGCATCATGGGGAGCCGCGTGTCGCGATCGACGTTGTTCGGCATTCCGCTGCAGCAGCAATGGTCGTACGCGAACTCTGGTGCATACGCGCCGACCTATTACTTGCAGAGCGACGCGCCGCTCTACTACTACTCCTTCACGGATGCCTATATCGCCAGCGCCTACCTCAAGCTGGCACCGGCCCAGCGGGCGCGCTTCGATCCGATGATCACCGGCTTCAACCCGGCCGACATGTACGGCGCCGACCACATTCGCCGCGTGCTGACGGCGTTTCCCGGGGTTTTCACGGGCATCGGCGAGTTCAGCATTCACAAGGAGTTCGTCAGCGCGAAGATCTCCGGCGAAACCGCCAGCCTGACCAATCCGGCGCTCGATCGCATCCTCGACTTTGCCGCCGAAGCCGGGCTGGTCGTCATCCTTCACAACGACATCGACATGCCGTTCGCGAAGCAAGATGCCGAGCCCGTCTATCTCACACAAATGAAGGCGCTGCTCACGCGCCATCCGAAGACGACAATCATCTGGGCGCACGTCGGCCTCGGCCGGATCGTGCATCCGGTGCGCGTCTCGGCAGAAGCAGCTGAACGCAGTCCCACGCAGCTCGCGCTGGTCGAGGCGATGTTGAGCGATCCCGCGCTCGCGCACGTGAGCTTCGACATCTCGTGGGATGAGGTGGCGAAGTACGCGGTCGCCACGCCGGATTCGATCGCGCGCGTGGCCGCCACGCTCAACAAGTATCCGGATCGGTTCCTGTTTGGGACCGACACGGTGGCGCCGGCAGGGCCGGCGCCGTACTACGCGGTCTTCGACATGTGGGCGCCGGTGTGGCGCCTGCTCACGCCCGAGGCGAGCCTCAAGGTGCGCAAGGGCAACTACGAGCGGATCTTCGACGAGGGAAGACGGCGGGTCCGCGCCTGGGAAAAAGCCAACGTGAAATGAATCTCGAAACTTGGAGGAGAGCGATGAATCCGAAACAAATACTGCTGGCGGTGGCCGCCGTGGTCAGCCTGGCCGCGCTCGGCGTGAGTGCGCAATCGGCCGGCGAGGTCCAGCCGGCGGTCGACGCGGCCTTTGCGAAGTACCGGACACTGAAGGAAGGCAAGAACGCCGACTACATTCCGGCGCTGGCGAAGGTCGATCCCAACCTGTTCGGCATCGCCGTGGTGACCGCAGACGGCAAGGTCTACACCGCCGGCGACGTGAAGACCGAGGTCTCGATCCAATCGATCTCGAAAGTTTTCACGATGGCGCAGGTGATCCAGGAGCAGGGACTGCCGTCGGTGGAGAAGCAAATCGGCGTCGATGCAACGGGCGCGCGCTTCAACTCGATCATTGCCATCGAAGGGGTGCGCACCGTGGTCGGCACGGGCGCGCCGGAGATGAATCCGCTGGTCAATCCTGGAGCGATTTCCGCGACCAGCATGGTCAAGGGCGCAACCGCCGACGAGGTCTGGAAGAAGATCATCGGCTTCCACAACGATGCAGCCGGCCGCCAACTGACGGTACTGCAGGATGTCTACAAGTCCGAATCGGACAGCAACCAGCGCAACCAGGCGATCGGCGCGCTGATGTTCGCCTACGGTTATGTGAAGGCGAACTGGCAGCAGGCGGTCGATCTTTATACCCGCCAGTGCTCGATTGGTGTCAATGCGAGGGATCTCGCGATGATGGCCGCAACCCTGGCGGCCGGCGGCAGGAATCCCGTCTCGGGCAAACAAGTGCTCGACACCGCCAAGGTGCCGGGTGTGCTGGCGGTGATGGCGACGGCCGGTCTGTACGACGACTCAGGAAAGTGGCTGTATCACACCGGCCTGCCGGCGAAGAGCGGCGTGGGCGGCGGCCTGATCGCGGTATCGCCTGGAAAATTCGGCATCGCCGTCGTGTCGCCGCCGTTGGACGATGCCGGCAACAGCGTCCGCGCGCAGCGCGCGATCACCGACATTTCGAACGCGCTCGGCGGGAATCCGTACGCGGCGGCGAAGCCGAAGAGTTGATCCGTCCGTGAACCGGGGGGCCGGCCGGCTCGTCAGAGCCGCCCGGTCACCGCCATGAACACGATCACCAGCAGGATCAATCCGCCGAGCGAGATACCCGCTCGCGGTCCACCCAGATACAAGCCGCCGCCGCCGAAGACCAGGAGGAGAATAAGCAGGATCAGTATCAGACTCATGGCGTCCTCATCGTTGGTGTCGGCATCCGACGAATTGTCGAGCCGCACCACCTCTCGGCAAGATTCCCTGCAATAACCTCGCCGGTGCCCGAAAACCCCGCCGATTCAGGACGCTTTCTCAGTCGAGCTGGCGGAACCAATCCCGGCAGCGCCACGTATTCTTGTTGTTGACAGTCGACACCATGAATTTCATGATGTCGACAGACGACACCATGACCCGATCGACTCCAGACCTGCTGCCGGGCACGCTCGACCTGCTGATCCTGCGCACGCTGCAGAAAGACGCCCTGCACGGCTGGGCGATCTCCGAGCGCATCCAGCAGATCTCCGGGGACGTGCTGCAGATCAACCAGGGCTCGCTCTATCCCGCGCTGCATCGCCTCGAGCACCAGCACTGGATCGAGGCGGAGTGGGCGGTGTCCGAGCTGGGCCGGCGCGCCAAGTACTACAAACTCACCGCGGCCGGCCGCCGCCAGCTCGCCATCGAGACGCGCGCGTGGGAGCGCATGTCGCAGGCAATCGGCCGCGTCATCAAGCTGGCCTGACATCATGAACCTGCGCGACTGGAAACTGCGCCTCCGCGCTCTGTTCTCGCCGCATCGGGTCGAGCGCGAGCTCGACGACGAGCTGTCCTTTCATATCGAGCGTGACGCGCAACAACTCATCGACCAGGGGATGGATCCCCGAGAGGCGCGGCTCACGGCGCAGGCCCGCTTCGGATCGAAGACGCTCGCCGCCGACGAGTGCCGCGACCAGCGCGGTACCGCGCTGGTCGAGAACACGATCCGCGACGTCAGCTACGCGCTCCGCACCTCGGCCCGCTCGCCATTGGCCAGCTTTACGATTGTCGCGACGGTCGGCCTCGGCCTCGGGCTCGTCACCGTGCTGTTCTCGGTGCTCAACATCTTCCTGTTCCGCATCGACATCGTGCCCGACATCGACGAGATGTTCGTCGTCGAACGCCCGCGCGATGCCAACGACGAGTGGCAGCGCTTCACGCGGTCGCAATTCGACGCCATGGCGCGAGAAACCAGCGTGTTCGCGGGCCTGTTCGCGGAAGTATCGAACATCGATACGCGCGTCGACGGGCGCATGATGGCGGTGACGCTCGTCGGCGGGAATGCCTTCCAGGTGATGGGCGTCAGGCCGGCGATGGGCCGGACGTTGTTGCCCGCCGACGACGATCGATCCGCGCCGCAACCCGTGGTCGTGCTGAGCGATCGCGGCTGGGAGCGCCGGTTCGGACGCGATCCCGACGTGCTGGGCCGCGCGATCATCGTCAACGGCGCTCCGCACGAAGTGGTCGGCGTCATGCCGGCCGGCTTCCGCGGGTTGAGCGTCAGCGCGCCGGATCTCTGGGCGCCGCTGTCGTCGCTCGCCGAGTTCCGCCCGATCGATCCCGGCCGAGACGATCGCGTCGGCATCGTCGGGCGGCTGAAGCCCGGCATGACCGCCGGCGTCGCGCGCGCGCAGCTCGATGCCTGGGAGTCACAATCGGCCGGCGCGGCTGCCGATCAACGCACGACACGAATTGTCCTCGTGCCCAGACGCGGCACCGTGCCGCAGCCGATCGAAGCGCTGGTCGTGTTCTCGCCGCTGTTCTTCTCGTTCGGGCTCATCCTGATGATCGGATGCGCGAACGTCGCGAACCTGCTGCTGGCCCGCGGCATGTCCCGGCAGCGAGAGATCGGCATCCGCCTGTCGCTCGGGGCCTCGCGCGCACGGATCGTCCGGCAACTGCTCACCGAGAGTCTGTTGCTGGCGCTTGCGGCCGCCGCTGTCGGCTACTTCGTGTCACGCCTTGCGATCGAGGGCACCCTCGCCGCGCTGCTGCCGAGCATCCCTCCGGATCTCGGGAACATCAACATCGCCGCGCCGCCGGCGGACTGGCACGTCGCGGTGTTCCTGATCGCGGGCGCGGTGATCTCAACGGCGTTCTTTGGATTGATGCCCGCGCTGCAAGCCACGCGCATCGAACCGGCCCGTACGATTCGCGGCGAATTGATCAAGGACGCCAGGCCTGGCAGGGCGCGTGCGGTCCTGATCGGGCTGCAGGTGGCGGCGTCGGCGCTGCTGTTGATCTGCTCCGCGGTGTTTCTGCGCAGCGCGTTCGCATCCGCGACCGTCGACCCCGGAATACGCACGGCCGACACGGTCGTGATCGAGATCGTCAACGAGCCAAAACGCGCGGCGATGGTCGCGGCGGTCGCCGCGGATCCCACCATCGCGGCAATGGCCGCCGCCTGGCCGGACCTGCTCGGCCGTCCTCGCGGGGCGCTGGCGCAAACGCCGAAAGCGAAGGCCACGGTTGCCTACAAGATGGTGGGACCGGAGTACTTCGGCGTGCTGGATATTCCAATTGTGCGTGGCCGTAATTTCGCAGATCACGAACGCGCCGCAGCCATCGTCATCGTCAGCGAGACCGTCGCGCGGACTCTGTTTCCCGCCTCCGATGCGATCGGGCAGGTCATGCAGCTCGAAGCGGATCCGAATTCGCCGACCCGCCGCGACGACGAGCCGCCGCTGCCGTCGCGGTCGTTCACGGTCGTTGGCGTCGCGCGTGACGTTCCCGGATTCCGCATGGCCGATTTCAGGGAAGCGGGCGTGTACGTCCCGACCAGCACCGACACGCCGAAGACGTCGCTCATCGCGCGCGTCAAGGGTGATCCGGGATTGGCGCGGCAACACCTCCTCGAACGGCTGACGATCGTCGATCCAAACATGGGCCAGATATTTACGATGCGGACCATGGCACGAATGGAGATCTACTTCCTGCAGATTGCGTTCTGGGTGACGCTGGTGCTCGGCACGCTCGCACTGGCGCTGACCGTCTCGGGGCTCTTCAGCGTGCTGTCGTACCTCGTCGAGCAACGCACGAAGGAGATCGGCGTGCGCATCGCGCTTGGCGCGACGTCGCGCAACGTGACGAGGCTGGTGCTGTCGCAGACCGCGCGCCCGGTCGCGTTTGGATTGCTGGCCGGGGCCGGACTGGCTCTCGCGCTCGCGACGCTGCTGATCGCGCTGCCGGCCGCCGGAGCGATCGCCGAGGTGGTGAAGGTGACCGACCCGGTCGCCTATCTCGGCAGCATGCTGCTGATCATTGCGGCATGCCTGCTCGCCGCGGCGATTCCTGCCGGCCGCGCCGCACGCCTCGATCCGATGCGGACGCTCCGGCAGGACTGATTACTGTCGCGACCGGGCGCAGAGGTCTCGCGCCGCGTCCGGCCATTCGGGATAGACAAACCGGAAGCCATTCTCGAGTAGACGCGCGGGAACGACGCGGCGGCTCTTGAGAATCAGTTCCGTCTCGGTGCGCATGACGATCGCACCAAGCTCCAGCATCAACTTGTTTGCGGGAAGTCCGAACCGGACGCCGCACGCTTCGCGAAGCACGCGCATGAACTCCGCATTCGGCAGTGGATTCGGCGCCGCGGCGTTGACGATGCCCGTGATGTCTTCACGGTCGATCAGGAACTGAATCGCGGCGACGAAGTCGTGTTCGTGGATCCATGAAATGAACTGCCGCCCGTCGCCGGCCCGTCCACCCAGCCCGCGGCGCGTGAGACGGGTGAGGGTATCGAAAATGCCGCCCGGATCCGGACTCATGGTCATCGCCGACCGGAGCGCGATCTTCCTCGTGTGCGGCGTGATCGACTCGTCGAAAGCGCGCTCCCACGCGCGCGCGACGTCGATGCTGAGGCGCCACGTGTCGGGCGCGTCCGGTTCGCCGCCGCCGAGGACGCCGGTGTGCTCGTCGTTCGGCGCGTCGTAACGATGCGCGTAGATCGTCGCGGTGCTCGCTTGCAGCCAGACGCCCGGCGCGCGCTGCGACGTGGCGATCGCTGCACCGACCGCGCGCGTGGAATCGACGCGCGAGCGCAGGATCTCGTCCCGATTTGTCTGGTTGTATCGGCAATTGACGCTGCGGCCCGCGAGGTTGATGACGACGTCACTGCCATCGATGTCCGCCTGCCAGGTTCCGGGCGTGGCGCCGTCCCAGGCCGATACACGCCACGGCCGGACCTCCGGCCGACGGCTCAGGACCACCACTTCGTGTCCTTCACCGTGAAAGGCGCGGGCCAGCACCGTTCCAACCTGCCCGGATCCTCCGGGGATGACGATCTTCATCTCGCGCTCCAAAACCGGGCACTTGCGCCGAAACCCGGGTTCATCTATTATTAGTGAACATGTTCACTAAAAATGTCAAGCGGCGCGGACGGGGGCGGCCCTCCGGCCAGACCGCCCAGGGAGCGGCAGCGCGTCA
>Ga0207708_10004478_pt1 | contig 10295 bp, 10 predicted proteins | sample KBSK5101metaG_FD_184340 | JGI IMG/M metagenome (GOLD analysis project Ga0207708, IMG submission 184340) | Corn, switchgrass and miscanthus rhizosphere microbial communities from Kellogg Biological Station, Michigan, USA - KBS K5-10-1 metaG... | ecosystem: Host-associated > Plants > Roots >...
CTCGCCACCGTCTGTGGCCTGCTGATGTGCCGCGCACTTGACGTACGTGGGGCCGGGTCTTTAGACCCGGCCGACCACCGAACGCGCCTCCCACTGGGCTTGCGCGCCGCACTGGTGGTCCTGCTGCTCGGCGCGTTCCTCGCCACCATTCACCTCGGCCACGAGATCCGCGACCCCGAGATCGGCGTGTTCCGCTCGCGCTTCTCGGAGGCGCGCCTGCGCGAGCTGGGCGCGGAGCGATTGCGCGATTGGGGCGGCGGACCGGCGCCCGTCGTGGGACGCTACGGCCGCGAGGATCAGTACGAAGCCGAGGCGCTGTGGCACGTGCGCCGCCGCAATCTCGGCATGGATCCCGATCGCAAGGGCGACCCGGCCGAGCTCGACATCGCCTGGCACGAGAACCAGATTCTCGAGCGCCACTTCAAAGCGGTGCTCGATGCCGCGTCCGCACGCGGCGCTCCCGGCCACCGGCTCGCCCCCGAGCAAGTGGCCGACGTGGACGCGCGGCGCGCTCACGGCCAGACGCCCTTCGTCAGCGACGCCGAAGCCATGCCCATCTACGTGTGGCCGCCCGTGGCATTCTCGACCGTCGTGGCCGCGCTGGCTGTGGCGGTGATGGGAATCATTCGGGCACTCGGCAGGTAATGTAGAGAGAGAAAGAGGAAGAGCGATGCGAGACACGGTGAAATCGATCGAGGAGGAGTATCTGCGCTACAAGGCGCTTGGCGAGTCGGCGCTGGCACAGGTGGCTGACGCCGACCTGTCAAAGGAGCCGCCTGGGAACGGCAACTCGCTTGCGGCGCTCGTCTGGCACATCGCCGGCAACCTGGAGTCGCGCTTTACCGACTTCCGCACCGCCGACGGCGAGAAGGCCACGCGCGACCGCGACAGCGAGTTCCTGTCGCGCGACGTGACGCGCGCCGAGCTGATGGAGAAGTGGGCGCGCGGCTGGGCGCCGCTGCTGGCCGAGGTGCAGGCGCTCAACGACGCGGACCTCTCCGCCACGGTGGTCATCCGTACGCAGCCGCTGCGGATCGATCAGGCGCTGGAGCGATCGCTCGCGCACGCGGCGTATCACGTCGGCCAGGTGGTGTATCTGGCGAAGCTGTGGGTCGGCGATCGGTGGAACTCGTTGAGCATCCCGATCGGGCAGTCCGCCGCGTTCAACGCCAAGCTGGCCGCGTCGAAGGCGGCCTACAGCGCCACCGCCCGTCCGTTGAAATAGCGCCGGTGGGCATTCTCAAGCGGCTGTTCGGCCCCACGGAGCCTCCGCCGCCACCGCGCGACGTGATGGTGCTGGCGGCGCCGCTCGCGCGGCCGGCCGCGCACCTGGTGAAGTCGGCGGACGATGCGCCGTCGCACCTCGGCGGCGCGCCGCTCCTGCCGGCTGGAATGACGTGGCCGGCCAGGGACGGCAGGCCGCTGACGTTCCTCGCGTGCCTCGACCTGCCGTCGCTCCACGCCGCGCTCCCCGTGCCGTGGCTTCCACCGGCTGGCCGCCTGCTGTTCTTCTACGACGCGGAGAATCAACCCTGGGGCTTCGATCCCAAGGATCGCGGCAGTTGGCGCGTGATGCTCGTCGATGGCGGGGCTCCGGTGCCGCCGCCCACGGTGGCGGAGCTGACGCGGCAGACGGTCGCGTTCCGCGCGATCAGGTCGTATCCCTCGTGGGAGCGGCCCGAAGTGCAGGCGCTGCAGCTCTCCGACGCGGAGGCGGAGCTGCTGATCGACGGGGCCACCGCCGTGTACGGGCAGGCCCCGCATCATCAGGTGAGCGGATTCCCGCATCCGATCCAGGGTGACGAGATGGAGCTCGAATGCCAGCTCGTGTCCCACGGTCTCTACTGCGGTGATTCGTCCGGATATCTGAGCCGGGACGCCGCGGGGCTTCGGGATGGGGCCAAAGACTGGCAGCTGCTGCTGCAGATCGACAGCGACGACGCGCTCGGCGTGATGTGGGGCGACGCGGGCATCCTCTATTTCTGGATTCGGGAGGAAGACGCGCGCGCCGGCCGCTTCGACCAGGCCTGGGCGGTGCTGCAGTGCCACTAGAATCTCCCCTGACAGCAATGCGTCACCGATCTTCGCGACCGGCCGGGCTCCTCGTCCTGGTGCTTCTGCTGTGGCCGCTGCCGGCCGCGGCCGAGGAGCTCAGGGTGATGACATCCGGCACGTTCACCGCGGCGCTCCTCGAGCTCGCGCCCGTTTTCGAGCGCGCCACCGGCCATCACGTCGTGGCGGCGACGACCACCATGGGCGTCGGCGCCAACTCGATCCCGAGCCGGCTGCAACGCCGCGAACCCGCCGACGTGGTCATCCTCGACGACGACGCGATGAGGCAGTTGATCGCGGACGGTGCCGTTGTCGCCGCCAGCCGTACGCCGCTGGCGCGCTCCGGCATCGGGATGGCCGTCCGCGCCGGCGCGCCGAAGCCCGACATCAGTACCGTCGAGGCGCTGCGGCGCACACTGCTCGCCGCGTCGTCGATCGCGTATTCGTCCAGCGTCAGCGGCCGCTATCTCACCACCGAACTGTTCCAGCGGCTGGGCATTGCCGGGCAGATGGCGTCGAAGAGCCGGCGGATCGAGGGCGAACGGGTCGGCGCCGTGGTGGCGCGCGGCGAGGCCGAGCTCGCCTTCCAGCAGACGTCCGAGCTGCTGCCGGTGCCCGGCATCGACTACGTCGGCCCGCTGCCGGCCGACCTCCAGCGCGTGAGCGTGTTCTCGGCCGGCGTGACCGCCCATGCCCGCAACCCTGATGCGGCCGGGTCGCTGATCCGCTTTCTGGCCTCGGCCGATGTCGCGGCCACAGTGTCGGCAACCGGGCTCGACCCGGTGACGAGGTAGCCGACGTGCTGGACGTCCCGATCGGCGTGGGGACCCTCATCGGTTACGTGGTCGTGCCAGCCCTCCTGTTCGGGATGGCGTACTTCCCGATCGTCACGTTCTTGGCGCGCGGACTTGCCTCCCGCTACGCCAAGGTCGATCTGCGGCGCCGCTTCTTTGCCGCGGGCGTGGACGCGTCGCTCGTGATGACGGGAGTGGTCCTCTACACGGCGAGCGGCGCCTTGCCGTTCCTGATCGGCGCCGCGATCTATGTGCCGATGCGCGACGCGATCGCCGGCCGCAGCGTCGGCAAGTTCCTGCTGGGTCTCGTCGTCATCCAACTTGAAAGCGGCCGGCCGGCGGGGCCGATGGTCTCGTTGCGGCGGAACCTGCTCTTTCTCTTGCCGGGGGCCAACCTCGTGGCAGTGGGGCTCGAGAGCCTGACCATCGTGCGGGATCCGCAGGGGCAACGCCTCGGCGACCGCCTCGCGCAGACGCAGGTCGTTGACGGCTTCGCGGCGACAGAAGCCGCACGCGCGTTGGCGGAGTGGTGGCGCCGGTTCCTCCCCGAAGCAACCCGCGCCGCGCGACCACGGCGCGGGCCCGCGTTGCCGATGGCGCCCCGGCCGCGAGCGTCCCGGCGCCACGCGGCGTGACCCGACGCGGCGCGTCCTCATGGCGGGTCTCGCCGACGACGTCGGTCGAGAAATGGCTGGATCGCGCGAGCCGCCAGGCGCTACGCTCCGCCGCATGAAACGCACGCTCCTCGCGTTTGCGCTCGTGCTCCTGGCGACCGTGCCGTCGGCGGCCCAGGCGCCCGTGCCGTCGGGCGCCGAGCTGTATGCGAAGCACTGCGCGTCGTGTCACGACCAGGCGAGCCCGCGCGTTCCGCCGCGCGACGCCCTCACGAAGATGTCGCCGGCGCGCATCCTGCGGACGCTCGACTTCGGCCTGATGATGAGCGTCGCCTATCCGCTGCGGCGCGACGAGCGCGAGGCGCTGGCGGCGTTTCTCGGCAAGGGTCCCGACGAGACCGCCCCTTCAGCGCAGGCGATGTGCAAGACCGGCCGTCCGCTCAGCAGCGCGGCCGCGCGCGGGTCGTGGACCGGCTGGTCGCCGTCGGCCGCGAACACGCGATATCAGCCGGCGGAGCAGGCCGGCCTCACGGCCGACACCGTTCCACGGCTCCAACTGAAATGGGCATTCGGGTTCACCGGTGACGTCACGGCCTTTGCCGCTCCCACCGTGCTGGATGGCACGCTGTTCGTGGGCAGCGCGGCCGGGACCGTGCAGGCGATCGACGCGCAGCGCGGGTGTATCCACTGGATCTACAAGGCGAGCGGTCCGGTGCGATCGGCGATGACGATCGCCAACGAAGGGCAGCGCCGCACCCTGCTGTTCAGCGATCAGAACGGCAGTGTCTACGCCGTGGACGCGCGCAGCGGCGACGAGCTGTGGAAGACGCGCGTCGAAGCGCACGAAGCCACGCGGTTGACCGGCGCCTTTGCCCTGCACGAGGGCATCGCGTACGTGCCGGCGGCCTCGTGGGAAGAGACGCGCTCGATCGATCCTGGCTACAAGTGCTGCTCCTTCCGCGGGAGCATCACCGCCGTCCGCGTGCGCGACGGATCGGTCGTGTGGAAGACCTATCTCGTGGACCAGCCCGTGAAGACCGGCACCACCGCGGCCGGCACCGACACCTTCGGGCCGTCGGGCGCCGGCGTGTGGTCGGCGCCGACCGTCGATGCGGCGCGAGGCGTGCTCTACGTCACCACCGGCGACAACTACTCGTATCCGGCCACCGCGACGAGCGACGCGGTCATGGCGCTCGATCTGAAGACCGGGCGCATCGTGTGGACGCGGCAGACCACGCCGAACGACGTCTACAACTCCGCCTGCGGAGGGCGCGGCGCGAACTGTCCCGCGAACAACGGGCCCGACTTCGACTTCGGCTCGTCGGCCCTGCTGGTGAAGACGGCGGGCGGCCGCGACGTGCTGGTGGCCGGGCAGAAGTCCGGTGTCGTCTACGGCCTCGACCCCGCGGACGGCGGGCGGATCCTGTGGCAGACACGCGTGGGCGCCGGCGGCACCAACGGCGGCGTGCAGTGGGGCATGGCCAGCGATGGCCAGCGCGTCTACGCGGCGGTGTCGGATGTGGGCCGTCAGGCGGGCAGCATCGGCGGCGCCGCGGGCCTTGGCAATGCGCCGCTGTCGCCCACGCAGGGCGGCGGGCTCACGGCGCTCAACGTGCTCGACGGCGCCAAGGTCTGGGTGGCGCCGGGGACGCCGTGCGCGCCACCTCGTCCCGGCTGCAGCCCGGCGCAGCCCGCGGCCGTGACGGTGATTCCAGGCGTCGTGTTCTCCGGCGCGATGGACGGCCACCTGCGCGCGTTCTCGACGGCGGACGGGAAGCTGCTGTGGGACGTCGACACGGCGAAAACCTACACGACGGTCAACGGCGTGCCCGGTACTGGCGGCTCGCTCGACGGCGCCGGCCCGGTGGTGGCCAACGGAATGGTGTTCGTGAACTCGGGCTACCCGCGCTTCGGCGGGATGCCCGGCAACGTGCTGCTCGCGTTCGGCCTGAGCCGTACGCCCTAAGCCGACAAGAATCAGTCGATCCAGCCGCCGCCGACCACGACGTCGCCGTCGTAGAACACGGCGGCCTGGCCCGGCGTGACCGCCGAGAGCGGCTCGTCCGCCTCGAACTCGGCACGGTTGTCGGGAAGCGCGCGGACGCGCCCTGCGGCCGGACGATGGCGATGACGGATCTGCGCCGTGACGGCGCGCCAGTCGGACGGCACGTCCGCGGCGGTCCAGTTCACCTGTGACGCGCTCAGCGCCCGCCGCTCGAGCGCCGCACGCGGGCCCACGGTCACCTGGCCCGAGTCGGCATTGATGCGCAGCACGTAGAGCGGGCTCTGCGACGACACCCCGAGCCCCTTCCGCTGGCCGATGGTGAAGCGGTGCACACCGTCGTGCGTGGCCAAGGCGCGGCCGCTCTCGTCGGCCACCGTGCCGGCCTTGACGGCCGCCGGCGCCTGACGCTCGACGAAGCTCGCGTAGTCGCCGTCGGGCACGAAGCAGATCTCCTGGCTGTCCGGCTTCTCGGCCACGCGCAGCCCCAGCGCCCGCGCGTGCGCTCGCACGTCGGCCTTCGTCAGGGTGCCAACCGGGAACGCCGCGCGCGCCAGCTGCGCCTGGGTCAGCGAGAACAGGAAATAGGACTGGTCCTTGTCGGGATCGACGCCGCGCCGCAGCAGCCAGCGCCCATCGGGCGCCTGCTCCACGCGCGCGTAGTGCCCCGTGGCGACGACCTCGGCGCCCAGCCCCTGGGCCCGCTCGAGCAGCGTCGAAAACTTCAGGTCGCTGTTGCAGTGCGCGCAGGGGAGGGGCGTGCGCCCCGCCACGTACTCGCCGACGAAGTTCGCCACCACGGTCTGCTGGAACTGCCGCTCGAAATTCAGGATGTAGTGGGGGACGCCGATGGCCGCGGCCACGCGCCGCGCGTCGTGCAGGTCGTCGAGCGTGCAGCAGCTGCCGAAGGCCTGCGTGCCGCTCTGATCGTAGAGCTGCATGGAGAGGCCGATGACGTCGTGCCCCGCGGCGGCCAGCACGGCGGCGGCCACCGACGAGTCCACGCCGCCCGACATCGCGACGACGACGCGCATGGGAGAAGCGGCCATCAGCCGCGTACCGGCGTGCGCGTGAGGCTGCGCAGCTTGTCCACGACGCCGGGCAGCACCGCCACCACGCGATCGACGTCGGCCTCGGTGTTCGCGGCGCCCAGGCTGAAGCGGATGGAGTTCTGCGTGCGGTGCGCGGGCAGCCCCATCGCCTTGAGCACGTGCGACGGCTCGAGCGTGCCGGACGAGCACGCCGATCCCGTGGACACCGCCACGCCCTCGAGGTCGAGCGCGATGAGCAGCGACTCGGCCTCGACGCGATCGAAGCTGATGTTGCTCGTGTTTGGCACGCGCGTGTCCGGGTCGCCGTTGATGGCGGTGCCCGGCACCGCCTGCAGGATGCGCTGCTCGAGCCGGTCTCGGAGCGACGCGAGGCGCGACGCCTCCTCGGCCATCTTGGCCATCGCGAGGCGCGCCGCGACGCCCATCCCGGCGATCGCCGCCACGTTCTCGGTGCCCGACCGGCGCCCGCGCTCCTGCTTGCCGCCGGTCATGAACGGCAGCAGCCGCAGGCCGCGCCGCACCCACAGCGCGCCGACGCCCTTGGGCCCGTAGAACTTGTGCGCCGAGATCGACAGCAGATCCACGCCGAGCGCCTTCACGTTGAGCGGAATCTTGCCCGCCGTCTGCACGGCATCGGTGTGGACCACCGCGCCGCGCGCCTTGGCCAGCCGGGTCAGCTCCGCCACCGGCTGGATGGTCCCGATCTCGTTGTTGGCGTGCATGATCGAGACGACCGCCGTCTGGTCCGTAAGCGCCGCCGTCAGCCCCTCGGCGGTGACGAGGCCAGTGGCGCCGACCGGCATCAGGGTGGTCTGCCATCCGCGCCGGGCCAGCGCCTTGAGCGTGTTCAGGACCGCCTCGTGCTCGATCCCGCTCGACACCAGGTGTCGCCGCCCGGACGGCTCGAGCGCCTCGGCCGCCCCGCGCAGGGCGAAGTTGTCGCTCTCGGTCCCCCCGCTCGTGAAGATGACCTCCGACGGGTCGCCGCCGATCAGCTCCGCCACGGCCGACCGGGCCTCGTCCACGACCGACTTGGCCCGCTGCCCGAAATGGTGGACGCTCGACGGATTGCCGAATTCTTCGCGCAAAACCGCCATCATCCGGTCCGCCACCGGCTCGGCCAGGGGAGTGGTGGCGTTGTGGTCCATGTAGACCCGGGTCATCCCTGAGATCGTAGCACTTCGCCCTAAGTCTCAGCTGCAGAGTCACTAGACAGAAATTTCCAACGGCCGATATACTCTGTGGGCTCTCGCCCCCAGCAGCTCGCCGAATCCCGATCTGTTGCATGTACGCGGGTGTCAGGTCCCCAAATCGGCCCCGCCAGGCGGAGGATTTTAAATGTGGAAGCGTGACGAAGCGGTCAAACCGACCAGCCAGCCGACCCCCGCGGCCCCGGTCGCATCCAATGTGCAGCCGAGCGCGCCTGTGGCCCAGCAGGTCGAGCCCCGGCGGATTGAGAGGGACCTCGTGAACATCGGCAAATCTGTAGTGATCAAAGGCGAGCTGAGCGGCAGTGAGGACCTCACAATCGAAGGTCAGGTCGAGGGCAAGATCGAATTGAAGGACCACCTCCTGACGATCGGTCCCAACGCCCGGATCAAGGCCCAGGTGTTCGCCAAGACGGTGATCGTGCTCGGCGAAGTCAACGGCAACGTCAGCGCCTCCGAGAAGGTGGAGATTCGCGACGGCGGTTCCGTGGACGGCGACATCGTGTCGCCCCGCGTGGCCATCGCCGAGGGCGCGCACTTCCGCGGCAGCGTCGACATGCAGAAGAAGGCCGGCTCCGTCTCTACGACGGCGTCGAGCTCGGTCAAGCCCGCGCCGGCCCCGGCCGTCGCGCAGGCTGCCCAGCCCGCCGCTCACTGAGCGGCGGTCCATTCGCCGATCCAGAATGGACAGTGGCCTTCTCGGATCTCTTTTCCCGCCGCCGCAAGGACGAGCCTGATCTCGACACGGGCGCCGCAAAGGCGCCCGTGCATTCCACCAAGGTGCTGGCGAAGTTCATCGCCAGCCTCAACGGTCGCAACTCCCCGGTACTGCTCGATCTCGGTTCCGTCACCGGTTCCAACGTCACGTTCTTCGGCGAGCGCCTCGGGTGCAAGATCATCGTCGAGGATCTGTCGAAGGACATCGATCGCGCGGTGAAGGAGAAGACGATTCCCGAGCTGCCGGCGCATTTCGCCCGCCGCTTCTCGCAGCCCGACGCCAGCGTGGACGGCATCCTCTGCTGGGACGTGTTCGATTATCTCGACAAGCACGCGGCCGCCGCGCTCGCCAAGCAGATGGTGCGGCTGCTGAAGCCGGACGGCGTCGTGCTCGCGTTCTTCAACACGCTCGAGCCGAAGGAGCCGAACGCGGCGATCTACACGAAGCACGTCGTGGTGGACGCGGCCCACCTGCAGTACCGCCCGTATCCGGCCGCGCGCGGCAAGCAGCGGCCGTTTCAGAACCGCGACATCCAGCGGATGTTCGAGCCGCTGCGCATCACCGAACAGTTCCTGTTGAAGAGTCAACAGCGGGAGATGCTCTTCCGCAAGGCGGGCGAGGCCGCGCCGGCCGGCGCGGGCGCCTGATGGACTTCGAGCTCACCGAAGAACACCAGCTGCTGGAGCAGTCGGTGCGCGAATGGGCCGGCCGCGAGGTGGCCCCGCGGATCCGTGAGCTCGATCGCGCCCATCGCTTCGATCGCGGGCTGCTGCCGCAGATGGCGTCGCTGGGGCTGCTCGGCATCTCGGTCCCGGTGGAGCAGGGCGGCGCCGGCATGGACTACCTGGCGCTCGGGCTCGCCTGCGAGGAGCTCGAGTACGTGGACACCTCGCTGCGGGTCATCCTCTCGGTGCACGTCGGGCTCAACTCGCTCACGCTTCTCAGCTGGGGCACCGACGATCAGAAGCAGCGTTATCTCGTCCCGCAGTCGCAGGGTGAGCGGATCGCCACCTTCGCGCTCACCGAGTCCTCGGCGGGCAGCGACGCCCGCGGCATCCAGACGACGGCGATCAAGAAGGGCGACCGCTACGTGCTGAACGGCGAGAAGATGTGGATCTCGCTCGCCGACGTGGCCGATCACGTGCTGGTGTTCGCGTGGACGGATCAAGCCAAGAAGAAGGACCGCGATCCGTCGGGGATGAGCGCGTTCATCGTCGAGCGCGGGTTCCCGGGGTTCTCCAGCGGCACGCTCACCCAGAAGTGGGGCATTCTCGCCGGCAACACCGGCTTCCTGAAACTGGACGAGGTCGACGTGCCGGCGGAGAATCTCGTGGGGCGGGAAGGCGAAGGTTTCAAGATTGCGATGTTCGCGCTCGACCAGGGCCGCTTCACCGTGGCCGCCGGCGCCACCGGCCTCATTCGCGCGTGCCGCGACGCCAGCGTGACCTACGCGAAGCAGCGCAAGACCTTCGGCGTGGAGATCGGCTCACACCAGCTCGTGAAAGAGATGATTGCGCGGATGGAGTCGGACTATCAGGCGTCGCGCCTCCTCTGGCTGCGATCCGGGTGGCTCAAGAACGCCGGCCGCCGCAACACTCGCGAGACCAGTCTGGCCAAGTGGTTTGCCACCACCGCGTCCGAGCGCGCCGCGGGCGATGCCGTGGAGATTCACGGCGCCAACGGCTACTCGGACGAGTACCCGGTGGGGCGCTTCTACCGGAATTGCAAGGGCGCCGTGATCTACGAGGGCACCCGCGAAATCCATACGATCATGCAGGCCGACTACCTGCTAGGGTACCGAGAAGACAGGCCGAGCCGCTGCGAGCTGCCGGCCGTGGAGCGCGCACAGTGAGCA
>Ga0207708_10004479_pt1 | contig 10294 bp, 9 predicted proteins | sample KBSK5101metaG_FD_184340 | JGI IMG/M metagenome (GOLD analysis project Ga0207708, IMG submission 184340) | Corn, switchgrass and miscanthus rhizosphere microbial communities from Kellogg Biological Station, Michigan, USA - KBS K5-10-1 metaG... | ecosystem: Host-associated > Plants > Roots >...
CACGTCCCCGCGCCCATCAGCACCGCGAACACCACACCCGCCCCGGCGCCTCGTAGCGCGCGCTCACGTCCGCTCGACCGGCCGCGCCCCGTACGCCCCGCCCATCGTCCTCCGCCGACGGTCGCGATCGCCGGTACCAGCAGGAACACCCAGTAGCCCGCTGGCATCGAGCGGGTCGGCACGTTCGGCGCCGACGGCCGCGCGACGTCCCCGCGAGCGACGGCCGCGACGAGGCCCGGGTCGTCGAGCGCCGGCAGCGTGCCGGGACACACGAGCGGCACGGTCCCGCCGGGTCCCGAGAGCGACGTGCATCCGCCCATCGAGGGCGCGACCACCAGGAACGACTGGTTAGGCAGCAGGAGCGCGTGATGGCCGACGAGCAACACGGCCGATCGGGGACCGTTCACCGAGACGACCCGAGAGTACGTCGCAAGACCCTGGGGCCGGACGGCCGCGAGCAGCAGCACGCCCACGGCGGCGAGCCCGAGTGCGCTCAGCAGCATCCGCCAGCCGCCCACGAGCCACACGCACACCCGCGCATCGGCGGGGAGCGCACCGAGGGCGCCTCCGGCTCCGCCCGCGACAACACCGAGCACGACCGGGAAGACGAACGCCTGCCACACCACGCCCTCGAACCGAACGGTTCCGGAGACGAACGTGCCGCCCGCCGCAAGCTGCACCCCGACGAGCCCGCTGATCACCCCGATCGGCAGCGCGTAGATGGGTCCGACCAGCGCGCCCGCCAGCACGTGGGAGCGAACGGACGATGCCGACATCGCCGAGCCCGCGGCTCGCCCGGCCCGGAACAGCATCCAGACGACGAACGCCGTCCCCGTGAGGAACGCGACGGAGAGATGCGCCTGGAACCCGGCCGTGCCCGACACGACGATCCCCACGCGATGGAACGCGAGCTCGTAGAACCATCCGAGCTTGAGCGCGGTCGACAGCGCCAACCCGCCGCCGAAGATCTCGATCATCAACGGGGGGATCTGCGCGACGGCGGCGGTCGCGACGAACGCGAGCAGCCCGCCCCGGACCGCGATGGCCAGCGCCGCCCTCAGGCCCGTGCCATCGTCTCTGACGTGCGCCTCCGGGGGAGCCGGCGGCGCGCCTGCGTTCACCCCGCGGCCGCCTGGACCAGCTCCGCCACCTGCGACGGCGTGCGGCCGACGCGGACGCCGGCCGCCTCGAGCGCCTCCGCTTTCGCAGCCGCCGTGCCTTTCGAACCGGTGACGATCGCGCCGGCGTGTCCCATGCGCTTGCCAGGCGGCGCTTCGAAGCCGGCGATGTAGCCGACCACGGGCTTCGTGACGTTGTCGGCGATGTAGGCGGCCGCTCGCTCCTCGTCGTCGCCGCCGATCTCCCCCACCATGGCCACGACGTCGGTGCCGGGGTCGTCCTGGAACGCCGCCAGCGACTCGATGAACCCGATCCCGTGCACGGGGTCGCCGCCCATGCCGATGCACGTCGACTGGCCGAGCCCGAGCTGCGTCAGCTCGTGCACGATCTGATAGACGAGGGTGCCCGAACGGCTCACCAATCCAACACGGCCCGGCGTGCAGATCTCTCCCGGGATGATGCCGACGTTCGCCTCACCGGGCGAGATCACACCGGGACAGTTCGGGCCGACGAGCGTGACGTCGAGGCCTTTCACGTAGCTGTGGACCGTCGCCATGTCTCCCACGGGGATGCCCTCCGTGATGCACACGATCAGGTCGACGCCGGCATCGGCCGACTCCAGGATCGCCTCCGCGGCGAACCGCGGGGGCACGAAGATCATCGACGCGTTGGCGCCCGTCTCGCGGACGGCGTCCACCACCGTGTCGAACACAGGGATGCCTTCCACGTCGCCCCCCGCCTTGCCCGGCGTCACGCCGGCGACGACCTGTGTCCCGTACGCGCGGTTGCGGAGCGTATGGAACGTCCCCTCGCGGCCCGTGATCCCCTGCACCACGAGTCGCGTGTCGCTCCCCACGAAGACCGTCACGCGGCCTCCCCGTCGTTCGCGAGATCCGCGGCCTTCTGCGCGGCCTCGAGCATGGTCGTCGCCGGGACGATCCGGGGGTGCGCCGCCCCGCTCAGGATCTCGCGGCCGAGCCGAGCGTTCGTCCCGTCCAGGCGAACCACGATCGGCACGTGCGCGTCGATGCGGACGAGCGCTTCCAGGATGCCTTGCGCCACCAGGTCGCAACGCGTGATGCCGCCGAAGATGTTGATCAGGACGGCCTTGACCGCGGGGTCCGACAAGATGACCTCGAGCGACGTGGACATGGTCTCGACGCTCGCGCCGCCCCCGATATCCAGGAAGTTCGCGGCCTTGGCGCCGGCCTGCGCCACGACGTCCAGCGTCGACATCACCAACCCCGCGCCGTTGCCGATGATCCCGACCTCGCCGTCGAGCTTCACGTACTGCAAGCCGGCGTCCCTGGCGCGGGCCTCGACCGGGTCGATGGGGAACGCCGCGCTGAGCTCCTGGAGATCGGGGTGGCGCCACAGCGCGTTGTCGTCGATCGTGACCTTCGCGTCCAACGCCACGACCGCGCCGTCCTCGAGCAGGACGAGCGGGTTGACCTCGACGAGCGTGGCGTCCTGTTCGCCCAGGATCGCGTAGAGCTTGCGGACGACGTCGGCCGCACCCTCGCGCGCGTCGAGTGGCAACGTTCCCGTGAGCTCGCGCACGTGATACATCCGCAAGCCCAGCATCGGGTCGACGTGCACGCGCCGGATCGCCTCCGGGCGCGTCCGCGCGAGCTCCTCGATGTCCACGCCACCCTCGGCCGTCATCATCGCGAGGTGATCCCCCGTCGCGCGGTCGAGGACGAAGGACGTGTAGAACTCCTTCGCGATCGGGAGCAGCTCCTCGATCAGGATGCGATCGACGGTCAGGTCCCCGAACCCCTCGCGGAACATGCGCCCGGCCTCTTCGGCTGCACGCTCGGGCGAATCGACCAGCACGACACCGCCGCCCTTGCCGCGACCACCGATCTGCACCTGGACCTTGACGACCGATCGGCCGCCGAGCTCCACGGTGGCCGCAGCCGCCTCCTCGGGCGTACCCGCGACGATGCCCCGCGGCGTCGGGATCCCCTGCGCGCGGAAGATGTCCTTGCCCTGATGTTCGTAGAGATCCACGTCCCTCCTCGGGTGTCAGTTCGCCGAGTGGCGGTCGAGTCGCTCGCGGAGCCAGCCGCCGATGTCCACGGTGGAGGCGCCCGGCGTGAAGATCTTCTCGATGCCGGCGCTCTCGAGCTTCGGGATGTCGTCGGCCGGGATGATGCCGCCGCCGAACACCAAGATCTCGTCGGCGCCGCGCTCGCGGAGCTGCTCCACGACCCGTGGGAAGAGCGTCATGTGCGCGCCCGAGTGGCACGAGAGCCCGACCGCGTCGGCGTCTTCCTGGATCGCGGTCTCGGCGATCTGCTCGGGTGTCTGATGGAGTCCGGTGTAGATGACCTCGAACCCCGCGTCACGGAGCGCGCGGGCCACCACCTTGGCGCCGCGGTCGTGCCCGTCGAGCCCGGGCTTCGCGACGATCACTCGATACGTCTCGGCCATCGAACGGCCAGTGTAGCGAACGTCCAGGTTGCGGCCCTCGCGTCAGATGGCGAGGATGCTTGCCATGGAAGGCACCGGCAGGCTCGAGGGGAAGGTCGCGGTGATCACGGGGGCCGGCAGCGGCATGGGCCGCGAGGCGTGCCTCGTGTTCGCCGGCGAGGGAGCACGGATCGTCGCGATCGACCTCGATCCGGCGGCGCTCGCGACGACCGCGTCGATGGTGGACGATGGTGGCGATGCCATCACGGTGTTCGAGGCCGACGTGTCCGACGAGCCGCAGGTGCGTGAGGCGATCCGGTCGGCGGTCGACCGGTTCGGGGGGCTCCACATCCTCTACAACAACGCGGGCGTGCTCTGGCGCGACCGGGATCTCGGCGTCCTCGACACCGATGAGGCGATCTGGGATCGCGTGATGGCGATCAACCTCAAGGGGATGGTGTGGATCTGCAAACACGGCATCCCGGAGCTGATCCGAGCAGGCGGCGGCGCCGTCGTGAACATCGGTTCGGTCTCGGCGCTGCTCGGGGACACGGTCCCGCAGGACGCCTACACCGCCAGCAAGGGCGCGGTCATCTCGTTCACACGTTCGCTCGCGGTGCAGTTCGCCGCGCAAGGCGTGCGAGCGAACTGCATCCACCCGGGCTTCGTCGAGACGCCGATGCAGACCGTACGGACGAGCGACCCGGCGTGGGTCGAGGCGGCGCGAGCCGCCATCCCACTCGGTCGACTCGGGACGCCGCGGGACGTCGTCAACGCCGCGCTGTTCCTCGCGAGCGACGAAGCCTCCTACATCACCGGTGCGGAGCTCGTCGTCGACGGCGGCACGATGGTCGTGTGACGGCGGGCGTCGCACGACCGGGCCGCTTGCCGGTCCTCCTCGCTCCCTAGACTGCGAGCCATGCTCGACGCCTACTGCCTGCCGCTCTCGGCCGCGCCCGGCGAGCCGGTGTCGCTCCATGTCTCGGGTGACGTAGGGTCCTGCTCGATCGAAGTCGCACGGGACGGCGCCGATCGCCACGTGGTGTGGCGCGCCGACGCGGTCGAGATCGGGCTCCACCCCACGCCCGAAGACGCCGCCGCGACCGGTTGTGGCTGGCCGGCGGCGATCGAGATCCCCCTCGCACCCGCGTGGCGTTCGGGGTACTACGCGGTCACGCTCGCGGCCGGTGACGAGCGAACGGAGGCATGCTTCGTGATCCGTTCCCGCCTCGAGGATCCCGCGCCGATCCTGCTCGTGCTCGCCACCACCACGTGGAACGCCTACAACGACTGGGGCGGACCGTCCCTGTATACCGGTGGGACACGCGTCTCGTTCGAACGACCGTTCGCGGAGGGATTCCTGGTGAAGCCGGAGCCGATCGGGCGGATGATGCAGACCACGCCCGACCGCGAGGCGATGGGGTACCGGAGCTGGGCGCGCCCGCTCGGCCTGTCGGACTGGAGCGGCGGCGCCGGTTGGTGGAACTGGGAGCGGCCGTTCCTACGTTGGGCGGAGTCGAACGGCTACCGGATCGACGTCGCTACGTCACACGATCTCGAGATGCACCCCGAGATCCTGGACGGGCGCCGTCTGACCCTCCACGTGGGCCATGACGAGTACTGGTCGTGGGGTATGCGCGACGCGTTGGACGCGCACGTCGCCGCCGGAGGGAACGCCGCGATCTTCAGCGGCAACACCTGCTTCTGGCAGATCCGGTACGAAGACGACGGCCGCGCGATGACGTGCTTCAAGTACCGCGCCGGCGTGGACGATCCGGTGCTCGGGACGCCGGACGAACGGTTCCTTTCGGGGATCTGGTCCGATCGGCGCGTCGCCCGGCCGGAAACGTCGACGATCGGGCTGACGTTCACGCGCGGCGGCTACTCGCGATACGGGCTGGGCGTCCCCCGCGCGTCGGGGGGCTACACCGTGGCGCGAGCCGATCACTGGGCGTTCGAGGGCACCGGCCTCCGCGACGGCGACATGTTCGGCGAGCAGGACACGATCGTCGCGTACGAGGTCGACGGCTGCGCGTTCACCCTGCGCGACGGGCTTCCCGTCCCGACGCATGAGGACGGCGCCCCCGATGGGCTGGAGATCCTCGCCACAGCACCCGCGCGCCTCTGGTCGCAGGACGAACAGCCGACCCGTTACGCGCACGAACCCGGCGAGCTCGAGCATGTGGCGGCGGCCCTGTTCGGCGATGCGAGCCCCACCCACGTCGAGAAGGTCGCCGACAACCACGCCGTGATGGCCACGTTCACGCGCCCCGGGGACGGCACCGTCTTCAACGCCGGGGTGATCGACTGGACGTTCGGCCTGAAGCACGGCGACCCCGTCGTCGAACGGATCACGCGGAACGTCTTACACCGACTCGCCGCCGAGGACGCTGGCGCGACTCCGAGCGAGGACATCACTCGGCGATGAAGGGATGGCGCCTCCTCGGGATCCTCCTCGTGGCCTTCATCACCATCGGCGTCACGATGTCGCCCACGCTCCCGGTTTCCGCGTCGATCACGACCCGGACGGACATCGACCCGGATGCGGGAATCATGAACCTGGATCACCTGATCTTCATCGTCCAGGAGAACAGATCGTTCGACTCCTACTTCGGAACGTTCCCCGGCGCCGACGGGCTGCCGCACGCCCACGGCCACTTTTCCGCGTGCATCCCCGACCCGGCGGCGCACCATTGCCACCGTTCGTATCACGACACGAACGTGTTCGACCGGGGAGGCCCGCATAACGTCGCCGCCTCGAACATCACGGTGCACGGCGGCAGGATGGACGGAGCCATCCGCGCCCTGCGGGCGATCGGCACCACATGTGAGCATCACCCCAGATCCGTCTGCGACCGCGCGAAGCTCGGGCCCTCCGGGCAACCGGATGTGATGGGCTACCACACCGCACAGGAGATCCCGAACTACTGGGCGTACGCCCGCCGGTACGGACTGCAGGATCGGATGTTCGCGCCATCGGACTCGTGGACATTGCCCTCGCACCTCTACCTGGTGTCGGGCTGGTCGGCCACTTGCCCACGGCCCATGGACCCCATGAGTTGCCGTTCCGACCTGGATCTCCCCGGGAGCAACGTGGCGAGCAACGGTCGTACGTGGACACCAGTCGATGGGTCGCCCCGGCCGTACGCGTGGGCGGATATCACGTGGCTGCTGACTCACGCAGGGGTCAGCTGGGGGTACTACGTGGGCCGAGGAACCTGCGTGCTCCCCCCTTGCGAGCCCCGCGAGAAGCCCAACACCAACCCGATCCAGAATCCGCTCCCTGGGTTCCGGACAGTCAAAGCGACGAACGGGTTCTCGAACATCCGCATCCATGCCCGTTTCTTCGAACTCGCCGCGCACGGGAACCTGCCATCGGTGTCGTGGGTCATGCCGTCGTACGGTGACAGCGAGCATCCCCCCGACTCCATCTCGAACGGGCAAGCGTGGGTCACGAAGGTCGTGAACGCGGTCATGCAGGGACCGGAGGAGCAGTGGCTCCACACCGCCATCTTCGTCACATGGGATGACTGGGGAGGCTTCTACGACCACGTTCCCCCGATCCGGATCGATGCGAACGGCTACGGCATCCGCGTGCCCGCATTCGTCATCAGCCCGTGGGTCCGCCCCGGTCTGATCGACCACCAGACGTTGTCGTTCGACGCCTACCTGAAGTTGATCGAAGATCGGTTCCTGGAGGGCCAGCGACTCGACCCGCTGAGCGACGGCTGGCCCGATGCACGTCCGACGATCCGGGAGGATGCGCCACGGCTGGGAGATCTCGCCCTGGAGTTCGACTTCTCCCAGGAACCGATCCCTCCGTTGATCCTCCCGTTCTGGCCGGACGGTGCAGTCCGCGAACGGAACCCAGCGCCCTGGACCGGGGGGTAGACCCGGACTAGCTGCCGGCCGCGAGCTGCACGGCCGCCAGGAAGGCGAGCGACGAGTAATCGTTGGCCGGTTCCGTGGTCGCCCAGGACGCCACCCGGTCCACGTACCGCCAGTCGGGCTGATCGAACGGCCGGAACGGGTTCTTCTTGTCGGCCGGACACGGCGGCGCCTGGCTCGGCCCGAAGAACCCGGTCGGGATGTAGTCGGAGGGCCCGTCGACCGCGCCACCTAGGAGCACGTCGCCGGTTCCATCGAGCGAACCGACGAGGTTCGCGACCTGGTGCTGCGGGCACTGCGGGAACCGGGTGCCCGCCCCGATCACGAACGTGGTGCCCCACGCGTTGGCGCCGAGCGACCACGCCATCTCGGCATCGATCAGGGAGGCGTACCGGTCGGTGCCGGTGACCTGGTCGTACCAGGTGGCCTGCGCGACGAGACCGAACGTGTGCGGCGACGGGTCGCCGTGGTACCAACCGAACCCGAACGGATCTTTCGCCTCCAGTGCCGTCGCGGTGTCGAGCTGGCTCTGCATGTTCGCCAGGACCTCGTCGGCCGTGACGGCGAGCGGCGGATCGCCGGCGGCGATGATCGCCTCGTACAACTCGGGGTGCGCAAGGCCCGCCACGTCGTAGAGGTTGAACACGTCGTGCAGGTCGTCGTCCTGGCTCATGTAGGCGTCGGCCCACTCGGCCGCCGAGGCCAAGTAGAACGCCGGGTCGGTGTGCGGCAGCCCGTCGGGAAGCGTCGCGGCGTCACGGAGCGCCAGGTGCAGCTCGATCGCGCCGAGCTCCAGGTCGTCGCGCCACATCGGTCCCTCCGGGTAGTAGCCGCTCGGCGCCGTGGTGTGGTTCGTCGTGTGCTGGGTCTTCGCGATGGCGAACACTCCCTCGCCCGCGCGGAGGCAGCGGCCGGCCAAACCCGGGTTCGAGGTCTCGAACACCTGGAAGCAGAGACCGAACGCGGCGGCCATCCTGCCGGCGATGGACGGCGGCACGAGCGTCCCGGGAGGACCCACGCGGAACACGGGCCGATGCGACAGATAACGGTACTCCCGGCCCTTCAGGGAGTCGTCCACCTCGGGCAGCCGCCACACGTCATGATCGGAGAGGTAGCCGAGGCCCGTGTTGCCCATGCTCACCTGGTAGTACAGGACCTTGCGCGATCCATCCCACTGGCGCAGCAGCCAGTCCAGACCGAACCGCGCCTCGCTCGCGAAGTCGGGCCCGTCGCCGGTGAACAGCTCCGGGTGATCGCGCAGCACCTCCCCCATGACCGCGAGGACGAACGCCGTCGTGTGCGCGAACTTGAGGTAGTCGCCCGCGTCGAACCACCCGCCCTCAGTGTCGACGCGCACGCCCACCGGCACCAGGTCGTGGACGAGGAAGCCGTTGTGGTACTCGGGAGTCTCGTAGACCTTGGCGTGCGCGTCGTTGAGGTGCGACGGCTCGCGTTCCAACACGGTCGGGTCCACATCGGCCCCGTCGCGCTGCGCCAAGAAGTAGAACAGCGCGTTGTGCAGCAGCGGCGTGTACAGATTCGAGCCGGTCCCCACCCGGAACGGCGGTGAGGTGGCGCCCGCTGCCGCCAACACGTACACACCAGGGTCCGCGAACGCGTCGAAATCGATCTGGTTGACCGCGACGTAGCGGTCGTTCCACGGCCCGCGATCCGCCCCGATCATGCCGGAGAAGACCACGACGTTGCCGTCCCCGATGAGCTCGAACGGCTCGCCTTCGTGATCGGCCGTCGAGAGCAGGAACGCCTGCTTCGCTCGATCCTGCACGTAGCCGACCTGGTTCACGCGGAGGTAGGCGGCGGCGGCCGCGCTGCCGGGTACCGGCTGCACCATCGGCACCAGCACCAACACACCCGCGGCCAGTGCGACCCGCCGAGCGATCTTCGACACGCTTACCCCCTCTTCCCGATGTCGCGTGTGCCCGGCGTCCTCGCCGAGCCCGTGCGTTCTGCCTCGCTCCTATACTCGCTACCCATGCCCAAACGGTTCCAGATCCGTCCGCCGGGGCTCAAGCCCACCACGAAGGTGGGCACGCTCGGACCATATCGCGGCCGGCTCGGCCTCGCCTGGGTGATCGCGCCGATCGTGGCCGGCGTGGTGATCGTCGTCGCCGCCTACTTCGCGCTCCGCTGACCATGCGATGGGACGCGTTCGTCGAGGCCTGCCCCGAGATCGCGTCACTGGCCGGGGAGCGCTTCCGGTCGGACGAGCTGGTGATGCTCGGCACGCTCCGAGCGGACGGCTCGCCCAGGATCAGCCCGTGCGAGCTCGATCTCGCGGAGGGCCACCTGTTGTTCGGCATGATGTGGCGCTCGAAGAAGGCGCTCGACCTGCTGCGCGATCCGCGCTGCGTCGTGCACAGCGTCACATGCGACCGGATGGGCACGGATGGGGACCTGAAGCTCTACGGGCGCATGGCCGACGTGCACGAGCCGGCGTTGCGGCACGCGTACCAGGCGGCCATCAAGGCGCGGATCGATTGGCAGCCCGATGAGCCGGAGTTCCATCTGTTCTCTCTCGATATCGAGTCGGCGGGCTACACGGTCTTCGAGGAGAACACGCATCGTGCGCTGGCGTGGGACCCGGAGCGAGGGTTGCGAACGCTATCGCTCGGCTAGCCGTGGTGGATCTTCATCTCGGTAGCGTCCCTGGTCATGGGCCATCGGGTCCGTGCGTGCTTCTACGCGGTGCCAAGGTGCTCGTCGAGCACGGAGAGCATCGGCCAGGCGCCGTCGGACCAGTTCGCGATCACGGAGTGGGTGATGCCCGATGCCGGGTCGTGCGTGCTGCAGACCGAGACGCCGGCGTCGTAGCCCTCGAGCCACACGGCCTCGCTGGTGCGATGTACGTGGA
>Ga0207708_10004482_pt1 | contig 10292 bp, 9 predicted proteins | sample KBSK5101metaG_FD_184340 | JGI IMG/M metagenome (GOLD analysis project Ga0207708, IMG submission 184340) | Corn, switchgrass and miscanthus rhizosphere microbial communities from Kellogg Biological Station, Michigan, USA - KBS K5-10-1 metaG... | ecosystem: Host-associated > Plants > Roots >...
ACTGGTCGGCGTCAAGGCGTTGCGCGGCGGCGCGCTGGTCGGCCAGCAGCTCAAGCAGCTCGCGACACACATCAAGGGCCGCGATGCGCGCGTCGCCGCGATCTATCGCAACGGTCAGAGTATCAAGCCCACCGGTGATACGGTCATCGAGCACGGTGACGAAGTGTTCTTCCTCGCTGCGCGCGATGACATCCGGCTCGTCATGAACGAGATGCAGAAGCAGGAAGACCCGGTGCGGCGCATCGTGATCGCCGGCGGCGGCAACATCGGCTTCAGTCTCGCGCAGCGGCTGGAAAAAGAGCACCAGGTGAAGCTGATCGAGCGCGATCAGCGCCGCGCGCGCCGTATCTCGGAGCAGCTCAGCAACACCATCGTGCTGAGCGGCGACGCGGCCGACGAAGAGCTGCTGCTGGAAGAGAACATCGACAGCGCGGACTTCTTCATTGCGGTCACCAATGCAGAGGAAGCCAATATCCTCTCGGCAATGCTTGCGAAGCGCCTCGGATGTCACAAGGTCGTGGCGCTGATCAATCGCGCGGCGTATGCCGAGCTGATGGAGAGCACGGCGATCGACGTTGCGCTGTCGCCGCAGCAGGTGACGATCGGTTCGCTGCTCGCCCACGTCCGACGCGGCGATGTCGTGCGCGTGCACTCGCTGCGCCGTGGCGCAGCCGAAGCAATCGAGGCCGTCGCACACGGCATCCAGGGCGAAGGCCGCGTGATCGGCCGCAAGATCGAAGATATTCCGCTGCCCGCCGGCACGACCATCGGAGCGATCGTGCGCGGCGACGAAGTGATCATCGCGCACCACGACACGGTCATTCATCGCGACGATCACGTGATCCTGTTCCTGACCGACCGGCGTTACGTCGAAGTCGTGGAAAAACTGTTCGACGTTCCGCGGCGCAAAGGCGCATGAACCTGCTCGCCGTGCAGCGGATCCTGGGCCTGCTCGTGATGCTGGTCAGCGTCACCATGCTCCCGCCGCTGGGTGTGTCGCTGTACTACGGCGATGGCAACTGGCCACCGTTCCTGCACGCATTCGTCGCGCTGCTCGCAGTCGGCGCGCTGATCTGGTGGCCCGCGCGTGGCCGCGTCCGCGAGCTGCGCGTGCGCGATGGCTTCCTCGTCGTGGCGCTGTTTTGGTTCGTAGTTGGCGCGGCCGGTGCAGTGCCGTTGCTGCTCGCCGAGGAAGTGCAGCTGTCCGTCACCAACGCTGTGTTCGAATCGGTTTCCGGATTCACGACCACTGGCGCGACCGTGCTCAGCGGCCTGGATTCGATGCCGAAATCGCTGCTGTACTACCGCATGCAGATGGAATGGCTCGGCGGCATCGGCATGGTCGTGCTCGCTGTCGCACTGCTGCCGATGCTGGGCGTCGGCGGCATGCAACTCATGCGCGCGGAAACGCCGGGGCCGATCAAAGACTCGAAGCTCACGCCGCGCATCACCGGAACCGCGAAGGAGCTGTGCCGAATCTATATCGCGATCACCATCGCGTGCGCGGCTGCGTACAAGCTGGCCGGCATGTCGACGTTCGATGCGATCGCGCACAGCTTCTCGACCGTCTCGACCGGCGGCAACTCGACGCACGACGCGAACTTCGGCTACTTCAACAACGAAGTGATCGAGGGCATCGCGGTCTTCTTCATGTTTCTCGGCGGCGTGAACTTCTCGCTGCATTTCCTGGCGTGGCGGCACAAGCGGCTCATCAACTACTTCCGCGATCCGGAATTTCGCGCCTACATGTTTGTGCTGTTGCTCGCCATCGTCGTGTACTTCCTGGTGCTGTGGCTGAGCCAGCCCAATGCCGATCCGGGTCACGCGTTCCGGCGCTCGCTGTTTCACGCCGTCTCGATGCAGACCAGCTCCGGCTTCTTCACCGACGACTTCACGCACTGGCCTGGCGCGTTGCCGGTGATTCTCATGCTTTCGACGTTCATCGGCGGCTGCGCCGGCTCGACATCCGGCGGCATGAAAGTCGTGCGCTGGCTGCTGTTGTGGAAGCAGGGCCAGCGCGAGGTCGTGCAGCTTGTACATCCGAGCGCCGAAGTGCCGGTCAAGCTGGGCGAGAAAGCGATCGATCCGCGCATCGTCGACGCGGTGTGGGGCTTCTTCGGCGTTTACATCGTGGCATTCGGCGCGCTCATGGTGCTGCTGATCGCGATCGGCGAAGACCAGGTGACGGCGTTCTCGGCGATCGCGGCCTGCATGAACAACACGGGCACCGGGCTGGGCGAGGTGGCGCAGAATTTCGCCACGCTGTCGGATTCAGGCAAGTGGATCTGCCTGCTGGCGATGCTGCTGGGCCGTCTGGAGGTGTTCCCGCTGCTGGTGCTGGTCTCGCCGACGTTCTGGCGGCGTTGAGCCCTGCCACAATTCCGCCCGATTTGATGCCTACCCTGGATCAATAAGCGGCTCCGCGCGTCTAAGCCCCAGATGGCCCTCACTCGCAATACCAAGCGCACGATCCTCGCCGGCGTCGGACTCGTAGTGGGCGGGTTCGTCATCGCGCTGCTGATCTGGATCGTCTACCTCGACCGCATCGTCACCGCGCAATTCGAAGGGCGGCGCTGGACGTTGCCGGCGCAGGTTTTCGCGGAACCGCTGGAGCTGTACGCCGGTCAGTCCTTCGGCGCGGACACGCTCGAGCAGGAGCTCAAGCGTCTCGGTTATCGGCGCGCGGACCAGGCGGAGCAGCCGGGCAGCTACAGTCGTCGCGGCACGCGCATCGATCTGGTCAATCGGCGCTTTCAGTTCTGGGATGCGCTGCAGGAGCCGCAGCTGATATCGATCGCCACGCGCGGCAATTCGATCGAGAGCATGCGCAACGGCCGCAACGAGGACGTGCCGATCTTCCGCCTCGATCCGCTGCTGATCGGCAGCATCTTTCCGATCCACGGCGAGGATCGCGTCGTCGTGACGCCGGACGAGGTGTCGCCGCTCCTGCCGGCGGCGCTCAAGGTCGTCGAGGACCGCAAGTTCGATTCGCACAATGGCGTGGATTTCGGCGCCATCGCGCGCGCCGCGTGGGTCAATCTGCGCGCGGGACAGATCGAGCAGGGCGGCTCGACGCTCACGCAACAGCTGGTGAAGAGCTATTTCCTCGACAACCGGCGCACGCTCGGACGCAAGCTCGAGGAAGCGATGATGGCCTGGCTGCTCGAATTTCATTTCGACAAGCCGGACCTGATGAACGCGTACATCAACGAGATCTATCTCGGCCAGGACGGCAACCGCGCCGTGCATGGCTTCGGTCTCGCGAGTCAGTTCTATTTCGGCAAGCCGCTCGCCGAATTGCAGCTGCACGAAGTCGCGCTGCTCGTCGCGATCGTGCGCGGGCCGTCTTACTACGATCCGCGCCGTCATGCGGATCGCGTGCGGGCGCGCCGCGATCTCGTGCTGAAGCTCATGGCGCAATACAAGGTCGTGGACGAGAGCGCCGCGAAGGAAGCGGCGAAGCGGCCGCTCGGCATCGTCAACACCGGCTCGCAGGCCGGCAGTTATTACCCGGCGTTTCTCGACCTGGTCCGTCGCACGCTGCGCCGCGACTATCGCGAGGAAGATCTGACGGAAGCGGGGCTGAAGATTTTTTCGACGCTCAATCCGCTGATCCAAAGCCAGTCGGAAAAATCGCTGGCGCAGGAGCTCGATCGGCTCGACAAGCTGCGCAAGCAGAAGACACCGAAGCAACTGGAAGGCGTGGTGGTCGTCACGGCGCCGCAGAACGGCGAAGTGATCGCGATGGTCGGCGGCCGGCAGGCGAGCTTCGACGGCTTCAATCGCGCGCTGGATGCGAAGCGCTCGATCGGCTCGCTGGTGAAACCGGTCATCTATCTCGCGGCACTGGAGACAGGCCGCTACAGCGCGGCGTCGATCGTCGAAGACGGCCCGGTCGAAGTGAAGCTGGCGAATGGCAAGGTGTGGGCGCCGCAGAACATCTCTGAGGAGTTCTACGGCCAGGTGCCGCTGGTGCGCGCGCTCGCGCAGTCGCTGAATCTCGCGACGGTGCATCTCGGATTGGAAGTCGGCCTGCCGAAGGTCACGAACGAATTCGTGGCGCTCGGCCTGGAGAAGGAGCCGGCGCAATTGCCGTCGGTGCTGCTCGGCGCCCTCGATGTCTCGCCGCTCGAAGTCGCGCAGCTCTACAACGCGTTCGCGAACGGCGGCTTCAGCACGCCACTGCGTGCGGTGCGCGCGGTCGTCGATGCCGAGGGCAAGCCGCTCAAGTCTTTCGCGCTCGAAGTCACGCCGGTGGCAGATCCGGTTGCCGTCTACCAGGTCAATCGCATGCTCGTGCAGGTCATGGAGCACGGCTCGGGACAGGCGGCGCGCGCGCAGATCCCTGCGGACATCGTCGTCGCGGGCAAGACGGGAACGTCCTCCGACTATCGCGACAGCTGGTTCGCCGGCTTTTCCGGCAATACGCTCGCCGTCGTGTGGATCGGCTACGACGACAATTCGCCGACCGGGCTGACCGGCTCGTCGGGCTCGCTGCCGGTGTGGTCGCGACTGATGCGCTCCATCGGAACAACGTCGTGGAGCGCGCCGTTGCCCGAGGGCCTCGAAGAGAAGTCGATCGAATTCAAGACCGGGCTGGCCGCAAATCCGGGCTGCGGGGGCGAAGAGCTGGTGACGATCGCAGTGCCGACCGGCACGCAACTGCAACCCAAGCCGGGGTGCGAAACGAGCATCCTCGGCGAGCTCGGCGAGCGGGCCCGCGAATGGTGGCGCAGCGTCGTAAGATAGCGGCGGATGAAAAGACGTCAGCAACCATGGGTGCTTCTGCTTGCGAGCGCGCTGCTCGGCGCTTGCGCCGTGCCCTCGCCGTATCAGAAGCCAACGCCGCCGCCGGAGCAGCCGTCAGGAACACCGCCGGCGGAAACGCGGCCGGGTGAGCCGCCGAGCACCACGGAAGAGCCACAGCCGCTGCCGGCGCCGGTGGCGCGCGAACCAACGCTTGGAGCTGCTTCGCGAGCGCTGGTCAGCCAGGCGCAGACGCAGGTCGCGACCAAGAACTACGCCATTGCGGCTTCGTCGATCGAACGCGCGTTGCGAATCGAGCCGGATAATCCGCTGCTGTGGATCGAGCTGGGGAAAGTGCGCTTCGCCGAGGGCAATTACGTGCAGGCGGAGAACATGGGACGCAAAGCGGTGTCGATGTCGGTGAATGCGCCGCGCGCACAGTCGTCGTCGTGGAAGTTGATTGCGGATTCGTTCCGCGCACGGGGGAAGAACATCGAGGCGCAGGAAGCTCAGGCGCGGTCGGACAGTTTGAATCCTGGATAGAAGAGTCAGGCTAGAGTCATCTGGCCTGTTGTGGGTCAGGCTTTAGCCTGACATCTGCTTCGGCTTCCCGGGGCGCCAGATTCCCCAGAAACTGCTTCGTCGCCGCCTCCCACGTATGCGCGAGCGCGAACGCCCGGCACTTCGCGCGATCCATCTGCAACGCCGCAAGCGCCGCGGCTCGCAAATCCTCATCCAACACACCCGTCACGCCGTTCTCGATCACATCGATCGGCCCCGTCACCGGATACGCGGCAACAGGCACTCCACACGCCAGTGCTTCGAGCAACACCAAGCCGAATGTGTCGGTGCGGCTCGGAAACGTGAACACATCGACGGCCGCGAGATGCGCCGCGAGCTCCGCACCGAACTTGTACCCGACGAACACCGCTGCAGGAAATCGTGCCTGCAACGCGAGTCGTTCGGGCCCGTCGCCGATCACCAGCTTCGTGCCCGGCAGATCGAGCGACAGGAATGCTTCGATGTTCTTCTCGACTGCGACCCGGCCCAGGTACGCAAAGATCGGCCGCGGTAGACCCAGAAATTTCTTGTCGCCCGGCTTGAAGAGCTGCACGTCGACGCCGCGCGTCCAGCGCACGATGTGGCGAAAACCCCGGGATTCCAGCTGTTTCTGCAGCGTCGGCGTCGCAACCATGGTGCGGGCCGCAGCCGAGTGGAAACGCCGCAGATGCGCATAGCTGAGCGCGAGCGGAATCGGCGCGCGGGCGCGCACGTACTCCGGAAACTGCGTGTGATACGACGTCGTGAACGGAAAGCGGTTGCGCAGACACCAGCTGCGCGCAGCCATGCCGAGCGTGCCTTCAGTCGCGATGTGAATGCAGTCAGGGCCGAACTCGCGGAGCTGCTTCGCGAGATGACGCGAGGGAAACCATGCGAGCCGGATCTCCGGATACGTCGGACACGGAAACGTCCGAAACTGGTTCGGCTCGATCACCAGAACTTCGTGACCGGCGGCGCGCAGCGTCTGCGCCGTCGTGCTCAAGGTCTGGACGACACCGTTGGTCTGCGGACGCCAGGCGTCTGTAACAACCGCTATCTTCACGCCGCCTGCTCGAGCGTCACCGGCGCGAGCTCGCCGCTGTGCGTGATCACCTCTTTGCTCTCGGTCCAACGCAGCAGGCTCAGCCGGCCGCTGAAGTCTTCGGTAAGCGTGGTGCAGCTCTCGACCCAGTCGCCGTCGTTGCAATACAGGACGCCGTCGATCTGCGAGATCTCGGCGCGATGGATGTGGCCGCAGATCGCGCCGTCGAGGCCGCGGCGCTGCGCCTCCTGCGCGAGCGCGCGCTCGAAGTTCGCGATGTACTTCACCGCGTTCTTCACCTTGTGCTTGAGATACGCCGCGATCGACCAGTACGGCGCACCGAATGCCCGGCGCAGCCAGTTCACGTAGCGATTGAGTTTCAGCACGAACGAGTAGGCGCGATTGCCGAGCGCTTCGAGGAGCGGGCTCGCCTTGATCACACTGTCGAACTCATCGCCGTGCAGGACCAGCAGGCGGCGGCCGTCGGCCGTCTGGTGGATCGCCTCGCGGCGGATCTCGACGTTGCCGAACACCATGCCGTCGTAGTCCCGGAACATGGCGTCGTGGTTGCCGGGAATGTAGATGACGCGCGTGCCGTGCTTGGCCTTGCCGAGGATCGTGCGGATCACGTCGTTGTGCGCCTGGGGCCAGAAGAACGACTTGCGCAGGCTCCACACGTCGATGATGTCGCCGACCAGATAGAGCGTCTCGGTCTCGACCGAGCGCAGGAAATCGAGCAGATAGGCGGCGCTGCAGCCCCGGAATCCGAGATGGATGTCGGAGATGAACACCGTCCGAAACCGGAAGGTCTGCTTGTTGGGCGTCGGGCTCATGCGTACCCCAGTTGGCCTGACATGGCGCGCAGGGTCGCGATCAGCGATGACGCCGGTGTGACAACCGCGGGAAGATTCTTTTACGGCGCGAGGGGTTGCGACGAACGGCTCTATGAACGGCTCACAAGTTCGACATAATGCACGGCATTGGCGATGGAAAGACAAAAAAACCACCTGGTCAACCAGCTGCGTCCGTTCTATGACCGCGTATGCCACTTGGTAACAGAAATGCCTGTTCTAGTCCCTACTCGTCTATCAATGTGGCTAAGTGGAAGACGTATGCTAGTTATGATGTCAGTTATACATTAAAGTGGGATTACTAGGTCGCCAGTTCCGCTCTCGGCGCCCTCCAGCTATCCTCCTCGCCCATGATTGGCCTGCTGCAACGCGTTAGCCACGCTGAAGTACGCGTAGAAACCAAGGTCGTCGGTGCCATCCAGTCCGGCTTGATGGTCCTCGTCGGCGTCGAGCGCGGTGACTCCGAACAGCAAGCGGACCGGCTGCTGGAGCGCCTGCTGACCTACCGCGTGTTCCCTGATGACGAGGGGCGCATGAATCGCAGCGTGCAGGATGTCGGCGGCGGGCTGCTGCTGGTGTCGCAATTCACCCTGGCTGCCGACACGCGCAAGGGCACGCGACCGGGCTTCAGCCCCGCGGCCGAGCCGCAGGAAGGAAAAAGATTGTTCGACTATCTGGTGCGCAGGGCACGCGAGCAACACAGCGTTGTCGAAACCGGAGAGTTCGGCGCGCACATGCAAGTGACGCTGACCAACGACGGTCCCGTGACGTTCTGGCTGCAGGTCGGTTCTGTAGGGTGACGACCGTCGCAGTTGCAACTGTGTGAGCGTTTCGTAACCGCCGCTGCCAGGCTTTTGGGCGTATCATCCGGCGGCTAATTTGCAGGAGAGAGTGATGGGCATCGGGTTCAAAGAACTGCTGATCATCCTGGCGATCGCGCTGCTGATTTTCGGCGCGAAGCGCCTGAAGACCATCGGCTCGGATCTCGGCGGCGCGGTCAAAGGTTTCAAGAAGGCGATGGAAGACGGCGACGAGAAAGAGAGCCGTCAGCTCAATTCGCCTGAGCAGAAGGATGCGGATTTCGATTCGACGCCTTCCAAGACCAGCACCAAGTCCAACGTCTGAGGCTGCGCGGCCGCCCCGCGTCGCCTCCTCCGACCGATTTCCTTCCAGTGTTCGAAGTCGGCTTCACCGAAATCCTTCTCATCCTCGGCATCGCGCTGCTGGTGCTGGGTCCCGAGAAACTGCCTGGGCTCGCCGAGAAAGTCGGCCGCTGGACCGGCCGCGCGCGCGCGATGGCGCGTCAGCTGCGCACGCAGCTCGAGCACGAAGTCACGATGGAAGAGATGACTCGATCGCGGCCGGCGCAACCTGCACCGCCGCCTCCGCCCGCGCCGAGTACGGCCGAAGCAGCAGCGCCGCATTCGAATTCCGCGTCGACCGGTCCGGAGCTCGATCTCGATGCGACGGTCTCCGGCATCGAAGCAGGCGCTGAGTCCGCCGCGGACGCGGCCGCCGACGCTGCAGTTGCCGCCGACGTTCCGCTGACGAAGTCCGCGTCATGAGCGACGAACCCGATCGCGAGCTGCTCGCGGAAGGCACGCTGATCTCACACCTGGTCGAGCTGCGGCAGCGCCTGCTCAAGGCCGTGGTCGCGATCGCCATCGTTTTTGCTCCCTGCGCCTGGTTCGCCAATGACCTGTTCACGATCATCGCGACGCCGCTCATCCAGAAGATGCCGGCGGGCAGCTCGATGATCGCCACCAGCCTGATCTCGCCGTTCATGGCGCCGCTCAAGCTCTCGCTGTTCGTCGCGCTGTTCATCGCCATGCCGTACGTGCTGTACCAGGTGTGGGCCTTCGTGGCGCCCGGCTTGTACAAGCGCGAGAAGCGCTTTGCGATCCCGCTCGTCGTCTCGAGCATCGTGCTGTTTTACGCGGGCGTCGCCTTCGCCTACTTCGTAGTGTTTCCTCTGATGTTCGCCTTCCTGACGACGACCGCCCCGACGGGCGTGCAGGTGATGACGGACATCACGAACTACCTCGACTTCGTGCTGCTGCTGTTCTTCGCATTCGGCATCGCGTTCGAGATGCCGGTCGCGACCGTGCTGCTCGCCGCCACCGGCCTGGTGCGCGTCGAGACGATGACCAAGAACCGCGGTTACGTAATCCTGGGAATCTTCGTGATCGCCGCGTTCCTCACGCCGCCCGACGCGATCTCGCAGTGCTTCATGGCCGTACCCATGTACCTGCTCTACGAGATCGGCATCGTGCCCGCGAAGTTCGTGCTCGCGGATCGCGAGCAGCGGCGCTCGGCCGAGCGCGTCTGAGCCGGCGGTCCGGCGCATCCGCGGAGCGGCCGTCTTGCGCTGGGACCGGGCTTGGTCGCAGACTTGCCAGCAACCGCGCGCTCTGCGCAACTAAGTGACGGTAAAGCACAAATCATGGCTACAAACGCATCGACGCTGCCGGCAGGTTCAGTTGCAACGATTGCCAGTGGTCACCATCGTCAAACGAGACGAACACGTTGCGCTCAGTGCCCGTGAACAACAACCCACGCCGTGCCGGATCTTCCTTAACAGTCTGCACGTAAACACCGGCAGGCAAGCCTCTCGTGATCTCGGTCCACGTCTTACCGGAATCGACTGTGCGATAGATGTGCGGCTCGTAATCCGAAAGCTGATGTCGCTCGACCGCGGCGTAAGCTTCGTTCACGTCGAAGTGCGACGCCTCGATCATCACGACTTTACTCCACGACGTCAGCGCGGGCGGCGTCACGTTCTGCCACGTCTTGCCGTCGTCTTTGGTGAGATGAATCAAGCCGTCGTCGGTCCCGATCCAAATCGTCGGCGCACGCAGCGGCGAAGGCGCAATCGTGTAAATCACACCGCGACGCTTATCAGCCGGCGCATCAGCGGCCGCAGCGTCGTTCAGGTTTGATGGCACGCCGGGATCTTCACGCGTCATGTCTGGGCTAATCTGTGTCCAACTCTCGCCGCCGTTCGTCGTCTTGTAAAGAAACTGATTCGCGTAATAGAGCGCGTGCTGATCGGCTGTGGAAAACACGAGCGGCTGCGTCCACGCATGACGAAACTGTCCGGGCGTCGCGCCGCG
>Ga0207708_10004484_pt1 | contig 10286 bp, 10 predicted proteins | sample KBSK5101metaG_FD_184340 | JGI IMG/M metagenome (GOLD analysis project Ga0207708, IMG submission 184340) | Corn, switchgrass and miscanthus rhizosphere microbial communities from Kellogg Biological Station, Michigan, USA - KBS K5-10-1 metaG... | ecosystem: Host-associated > Plants > Roots >...
CTGAACACCTCGGGCCTACTGCGCGACGCCCAGGCAGCGCCCTCGCGGCGTTGGCCGCCGCCGCCGATACAACCCCGGTATCGGCGCGGCGTCCGCCTTGCGATGCCACCACCTGGCCGCCGCTCGCTACGGCCGGAGGTGTTCAGGACCCGCCTAGGTCCTGGGCCGCGATGTACCCGAACGTCATCGCCGGGCCGATGTTGATCCCGCCCGCCGGGTAGTGCCCGCCCATCACGCTCGCCTGGTCGTTGCCGACGGCGTAGAGGCCGGGGATCGGGGTGTCGCTCGCGTCCAGGACGCGGGCGCGCGCGTCGGTGGCCAGTCCCGCGAACGTGCCGAAGCTGCCGGGCACGACCCGCACCGCGTAGAACGGGCCCTTGGTCAGCGGCGCGAGTGACGGGTTCGGGCCCACCGACGGGTCGCCGCCGTAGCGGTTGAACGGGGTCGAGCCCCGGCCGAAGTCCGGGTCCTCGCCGCGCCGGGCGCCGTCGTTGAACCGCTCGACCGTCGCCACCAGCCCGGCCGGGTCGATCCCGCACGCGCGGGCCAGCTCCTCGAGCGTGCGCCCGCGCTTCAGGTAGCCGCTGCGCAGGTACGGCCAGAGCGGCACGGGCCGCGGCTTGGCCATCCCGAGCGGGAAGCGGCGCACGAAGCGGGCGTCGGCCACCTGCCACGCCTGCACCGGCTCGCCCTCGGGGGCGGCGGCGATCATCGCGGCGACGTAGTCGTAGTAGCCGTTGGCCTCGTTGACGAAGCGGTCGCCCGTGGACAGCACCCCGATGCTGCCCGGCTTGGCCCGGTCCATGATGTGCGGGAACACGCCCGTGCGCCCGGAGCGGTACGGCACGAGCGACACCGGGCACCACGCCGCGGGCGAGGCACCGCTGTTGTCGAGCCGCCCGCCCGCCGACTCGCCCAACGTCGTGCCCGCGCCGTCGGCGGTCACGGGGGCGAGCGACCAGTGCTCGGCGCCCGTCGGCGTGCGCGGGAACAGCTCCTTGCGCCGGACGGCGTCCTGCGGGAAACCGCCCGCCGCCAGCACCACGCCGCGGGTGGCCGTGATCGGCCTGCCGCCCGCGACGACGCCGGTGACGCGCCCGTCCGCGTCGCGCACCAGCTCACTGACCGGCGTACGCACCCGCACCTCCACCCCGGCGTCCAGCGCGGCCCGCAACAGCCGCCCGACCAGCGCGGTGCCGTTGACGAGCTGCATCCCGCGTCGTCGGGTGACGAGGTCGAAGAGGTGGCGGGTGACCCGCCGGGTGGCGTGCAGCAGGCCGCGCGGGTTGCCCCGCGACGCCGAGAGGAACGCCATCAGGTCCGGCCCGGCCATCACGCCCATGCCGAGGAACGAGGTCTCGTAGAGCTGGCGCCGCAGCAGGTTCAGCACGTCGGCGCCGAGCTCGCGGCCGTCGACGGGCGCGGGCGCGACCGAGCGGTGCCCGGTGCCCGCGCCGGGGAGGTCGCCGTAGACGTCGCAGATCGTGGCGCCGGGCACGAACTTCAGCGCGGTGCGCTCGTGGAAGAAGCCGACCATGTCCGGCGCCGCGGCGAGGAACGCGTCGACCCGCGCGGCGTCGTAGTGCTCGCCGAGCACGGCGCGCAGGTAGGTGCGGAACTGCTCGACGTCCTCGACCACGCCGTCGGCGCGGGCGAGGGGGTTGCCCGGCGCCCACATCCAGCCGCCCGACCACGCCGTGGCGCCGCCGCAGACCGCGGCCCGCTCCAGGACGACCACCGAGAGTCCTTCGTGCGCGGCGGTGACGGCGGTGGCCAAGCCCCCCGCACCGGCTCCGACGACGACAACATCTGCGGTGTCCACGACTACCCCTCTGTGTAGATCTATATCTTAATCTTTGGTTTATTGTGTGCACGGATTGCTCAGTTGCGCAAGGATGGGCCCATGGAGATCAGGTGGCTGGAGGCGTTCCTCGCCGTCGCCGAAGAACTGCACTTCGGGCGGGCCGCGGCCCGGTTGCGGATGGCCCAGTCGCCGCTGTCGCAGACGATCCGGCGGCTCGAACGTGAGCTGGATGTCACACTCTTCGACCGCAGCACGCGCAGCGTCGCCCTCACGCCCGCGGGCGAGGCGCTGCTGCCCCACGCGCACCGGGTGTTCGAGGAGCTGGAGCTGGCCCGCCAGGCCACGCGAGCGGTGTCGGGGGTTTTCTACGGCACGGTGCGCATCGGCTTCTCCGGCGCGCTCAACCACCGCACGCTGCCCCCGCTCACCCGGGCGGTGCGGCAGCGCTACCCCGAGGTCACCCTCGAGCTGGTGGGCCGCGTGATGACCCGCGACGGCGTCGCGCAGATCGAGCGGGGCGCGCTCGACCTGGCGTTCGTGGCCCTCCCGGTGGACCCGTCGCCGCGCGTGCGCACGCGGTTGATCTCCCGCGAGCCGCTGGGCGTCGCGCTGCCGCTCGACCACCCCCTGGCGGGCGACCCCGACGTCGATCTCGCCGAGCTCGCCGACGACGGCTTCATCACCACCCCCGCCACCGCGGGCTCCGGCCTGCAGGAGGCCGGGCTGCGGGCCTGCGTCGACGCCGGGTTCCGGCCGCGGGTGGTCCAGGAGATCACCGACCCGTACATGATCCTCACGCTCGTGGCGGCGGGCGTCGGGGTGGCGTTGATGTCGGCGGAAGTGGCCGCGATCATGCCGTCCGGAGCGGTCTACCGGCCGCTCCGCGGCGCCCCGACCTACCTCAGCAGCGCCATCGCCTGGTCGGCCGACAACCCGTCCGCCGTGCTCAAGGCGGTGCTCGCCGTTGCCGAGGAGGTGCTCGCTCCGGTTGAGTAGGGCTCGATGGAGTCCGCGATCCCCCCGCACCTCACGGTCGCCCGCAGCAGGCCGACGCGTGTGCCCGACGACTTCGTGCCCGCCTACCCGTCGTTCGTCGCGCGCATCCCCATGTCCGTGGACCAGGTGGTGATGGCCTACCTCGGCGCGCAGGACGGCGAGCCGGACATCGACACGGGGCCGGACGGCCCACCCCACCACGACCGGGCCCGCCAGGACGGCACCGGCGATCTGGTCGTCGCGGCGTACTGGGACGACGTCGCGGCGTTCGACCGCTGGTTCGCGCGGTGTCGGGAGCCGTGGCTCGCGGGCCCGGGCGGCCGGTGGATCGAGGTGATCCGGCCGCGGGTCGAGCGCTTCGAGACGATCTTCGGGCGGCGCAGCAGGCCGGAAGGCGTGGCGGTGCTGGCCGAGGGCTTCAGCGACGCCGTGACCGAACACGCGTACTGGGGCGGCATGCGCGACCGGATGCCCGCCGCGCAGACCGACGCGCTGCACGACCCGGCGGGCGTCGACGTCGAGCGCGACGGCGACCGGGTTCGCGTGCGTCCCCGGGGCAGCGTCTGCGTCATCCGGTCGGGGCAGGACTGGACCGGCTGCGACGACGACGAGCGCGCCACCTACCTGGAGCGCGTCGAGCCGAACCTGCGGCGGGGCATGGACTTCCTGCGCGACCAGGGAGGCGACGTCGGCTGCTTCGCCAACCGCTACCTGACCCTGCTCGACGAGGCGGGCCGTCCCACCGAGAAGACCTACGGGCTGGGGTGGTGGCGCACGCTGGCCGACCTGGAGCGGTGGTCGGAGTCGCACCCCACGCACCTGGCGATCTTCGGCGCGTTCATGAAGATGGCCACCCGCGGCGCGCCGACCAAGCTGCGCCTCTACCACGAGGTCTCCGTCGCCGAGCCAGGCGAGCAGTGGTTCGAGTACGCCGGGTGCCGCGAGCGGACCGGTCTTCTAGACGTCAGAACACATAATCATTGAACAATTCAGTGTTGGACATCGTATAGTCGCCGGGGGATCCTCGACACATGCCGACGATCGGGATCGCCCACCTCACGTTGCTCGCCCTGTCCCCGCCAGAGCTCGTCAGCACCGCCGCGGAGGCGGGCTACGACTTCGTCGGCGTACGCGTCAAGGCCGTCACCGCGGGCGAGCACCAGTACCCGATGGCGCCCGGGTCGCCGATGTCGCGCGAGACCCTGCTGCGGCTCTCCGACACCGGCCTCACCGTGCGCGACGTCGAGTTCCTCCAACTCCGGCCGGGCACCGGCCCTGACGACTGGATGCCCGCCCTCGACGCGGGCGCGGCGCTGGGCGCGTCGACGTTCAGCGTGGTCGGCGTCGATCCCGACCGCGCCCGGCTCACCGCCACCCTCGCCCGCCTCACCGCCGACGCCGCCCCGTACGGCATCCGCCCCACCCTGGAGCCCATCAGCTACCAGCCGGTGAGCCGGGTCGCCGACGCCGCCGCGACCGCCCGCGCCGCCGGTGCCGCGGTGCTGCTCGACGCCCTGCACATCCAGCGCGGCGGCTCCAGCATCGACGACGTCCGCGCGCTGGAGCCGTCGCTCGTGCCTTGCCTGCAGATCTGCGACGGGCCACTCGCCACGCCGGAGTCCCTCGAGCTGCCCGCGCAGCTGCCGCTGGGCATGACCGCCGACGGCTCCGTGCTGCAGGTGGAGGCCCGCGCGTTGCGCGGGGTCCCCGGCGAGGGCGAGTTCCCGCTGACCGAGCTGCTGGCCGCGGTGCCGCCGGACACGCCGATCAGCGTCGAGGTCCCGAACGCCACGTTGACGGCGCGGCTCTCGCCGGTCGAGTTCGCGGCCCGCAATCGGCGCGGGGTGGAGGCCCTCCATGTGGCATGAGGACGTGGACCTGCTGGTGCTGGGCACCGGCGCGGGCGGCCTAGCGGCGGCCGTCACCGGCGCGGCGGAGGGCCTCTCGACCCTCGTGCTGGAGACGACCGAGTGGCTCGGCGGCACCACCGCCTACTCCGCGGGCACCTGCTGGATCCCGGACAACCGGTTCCAGCGCGCCGACGGTGTGACCGACGACCACGCGGTCGCGAGCCGCTACCTCGACGCGCTGGTCGGCGACCGGGCGCCCCGCGAGCTGCGCGAGGCGTACCTGACCCGCGGCCCCGAGATGATCGACTACTTCGACGGCCTCGGCGTGCGGTTCTGGCCTTCGAAGAAGGTCGTCGACTACCACCCGGAGGTCGACGGCGCGGGTCTCGGCGGGCGGGCGCTGGAGCCGCAGACGTTCGACGGGCGCACGCTGGGCAAGGCCGACTTCGGCCGCGTCCGTCGCCCGGTGCCGGAGTTCGCCCTGTTCGGCGGCACCCTGATGGTGCGCCGTGCCGAGGTCAACGAGCTGCTGACGATCTACAAGGGTTCGCCCCGTGGCGTCGCGACCGCGTTGAAGCTCGGCGTGCGGTGGGCCGCCGACCGGCTGCGCTACCCGCGCGGCACCCGGCTGGCCATGGGCAACGCGCTCGTCGCGAACCTGTTCGCCCGGCTGCGGGCGCGCGGGGGCCGGGTGTGGTTCACCGCCACCGCCACCGAGCTGGTCCGCGAGGACGGGCGGGTCGTCGGCGCCGTCGTCGCCCACCAGGGCCGGGAGCTGCGGGTACGCGCGCGCCGCGGCGTGGTGCTCGCGGGCGGCGGGTTCTCCGCGAGCCCCGAGTGGCGTGGCCGCTACCTGCCCTCGCCCACCCCGCAGCACACCCGGGCCGCGGAGGGCGCGACGGGCGCGACGCTGCGGCTCGCGCAGGCCGTCGGTGGGGCGCTGGGGGAGCCCCGCGACGACAACGCGTTCTGGTTCCCCAGCTCCGTCGGCCGCCGTCGCGACGGCACCACCGCCGTCTTCCCGCACATCTGGGACCGGGCCAAGCCGGGGATCGTCGCGGTCGACGAGGCGGGCCGCCGGTTCGTCGACGAGTCGGTGTCCTACCACCGCTTCGTCCGCGCCATGTACGCCGCGCAGGCGGTGCCCGCGTGGCTCGTGATCGACGCCGCTGCCTTGCGCCGCTACGGGTTGGGCATGGTCCGCCCGCACACCCCCGTCGGGAAGTACGTGAAGGCGGGGTACCTGCACCGCGGCGCGAGCGTGCGCGAGCTGGCCGCGGCGATCGGCGTCGACCCCGACGGCCTCACCGCCACGGTCGCCGCCGCCAACCGGGCCGCCGCGTCCGGTGTGGACGAGGAGTTCGGGAAGGGGCGCAGCGTGTTCGGCCACCGGTACGGCGATCCGGAGCACCGGCCCAACGTCAACCTCGGCCCGATCGCGACGGCGCCCTTCTACGCGATCCCGGTCGTCCCGACCCCGCTCGGCACCGCGCTCGGGCTGCGCACCGACGAGTCGGCCCGGGTGCTCGACGCGGCGGGCGCGCCGATCACCGGCCTGTACGCGTGCGGCAACGACGCCCAGTCGGTGATGGGCTCGGAGTACCCCGGCGCGGGGTGCCAGGTCGGGGCCGGGCTCACCTTCGGCTACGTCGCGGCCCGGCACGCGGCCGTGTCAGCCCCGGTCGTGGCGGAGGTGGCGCGGTGAGCGAGCTTGCGAGTGAACCATCGGCACAGCGCCCGGCGCGAAGCGCCGACCGAGCGCAGCGAGGGAGAGCGATGCGCCGGTACCCGACCCTCTCGGGCGAGACCACGGTCGTCCCGATCATCGGTGACCCGATCGCCCAGGTGAAGTCCCCGCACGGCATCACCGCCCTGTTCGCGGAGCGCGGGGTGAACTCCGTCGTCGTGCCGTTGCAGATCGCCGCGGCCGACCTGGGTGCGCTGCTCACCGGCCTCACCCCGTCGGCCAGCGTCTCCGGACTCATCGCCACCGTGCCGCACAAGTTCGGCCTCGCCGCGCACTGCGCCACGCTCACCGACCGGGCCCGCTTCCTGGGCTCGGCCAACGTCGCCCGGCGCAACCCGGACGGCACGTGGCACGGCGACCAGGTGGACGGCGCGGCCTTCGTCGCCGCACTGCCCGCGAGCCCCGAGGGCGCCACCGCGCTGCAGGTCGGCGCGGGCGGGGCGGGGTCGGCGATCGCGCTGGCCCTCCTGGAGGCCGGGGTGGCGCAGCTGCGCCTGCACGACGCCGAGCCTGCCCGCCGCGACGTCCTGGTCGAACGGCTGCGCGAGCGCTACGGCGACCGCGTGCGGGCGGGCGCGCCCGACCCCGAGGGCGTCGACCTCGTCGCCAACGCCACCCCGATGGGCATGCGGGCCGACGACCCCTACCCGGTCGACGTCACCCGGCTGACGCCCGCGACGGTCGTCGGCGACGTCGTGACCAAGCCCGCGGTGCCACCGCTGGTCATGGCGGCCCGGGCCGCGGGGTGCGCCACCTCCACCGGCGCCGACATGTTCGCCCGCGTGGCCGTGCTGATCGTCGACTTCTTGTTGGCCGCCGAAAAGTAACCGAACTGTCACGCGGAGCGAGTTCCACGGCGTGAAGCGTGTCGTGGTCGCGGTGCTGCTCGTCGTCGTCGCGGTGGCGGTCGCCCTGTTCGTCATCGCGCCCTGGCCCGATCCCAACCACCAGACCGCCGAGCAGGTGGTGCGCAACGCGGGCGTGCCCACGGGGACCACGTCCGGGGCGCCCCCGTGACGCGTCAGCCGTGCCGGGTCACCCCGGTGTCGGCGTCGTTGGCGACGGCCAGGTCGTGCTGCAGGTCCATGTCCGGACGGTTGGGCGCTGCGTCCACCCCGGGGATGCGCACGACCCGCGTCTCCACGCTCTGGCCGATCGTGCGGGTCTCGAAGCGCGGCACCGACGCCGTGGCGGGGCCGTGGACCACGCAGCCGTCGGCCACGCGGAACTGCGAGCCGTGCCACGGGCAGACCAGCCGGGCGTCGCCGTCGGCGTCGAGGAGCTCGCCGTCCGAGAGCGGCGCGGAGAGGTGCGAGCAGCGGTCGGCGAGCACGGTGACCTCCGCACCCCGCCGCACGACGACGACGTCGACCTCGCCCGCCCGCCGCCGCACCGGCTCGCCCTCGGGGATGTTCGCCACCGGGCCGAGCGGCTGCCATTCGGCGGGCCCGATGTGCGTGATGTCCTCGGCGTGGTTGGCGCCCAACGCCTGCCGGTAGCCCAGGTGGCCGCCGAGCAGGGCGCCGACACCGGCGATCACGCCGCCCACCACCGACGGCACCCGCCCGCTGCCCCCGTTCGCCCGCTGGACGAGCGCCGTGACGAAGAGGGCGACGGCCGTTCCGTTCGTGGCCGCGTGCACCAACCCGACGCGCTGCTGGTCCTCGTGGGCCTCGGCGTAGTCCGCCCACCCGCTGGCCACCGTGGGCAGTGTCGCCGCCAGGCCCGCGGCGATGAGGCCGCTGCTCCCCGACCTCGGGCCCCGCACGGCGTCGAGCACCGCCGCCGAGGTGAACGAGCCGAGCGCGAACTGGGCGACGCCGGGGTGCAGCGGGTGGCCGAGCCACACCCCGTGCAGCACGTCCTTGATCCCCTGGTGGCGCAGCACGCGCTGGACGACCGTGCGGGCCACCGTCGCGGGCCCGTCGAGCCACGTCGCGCGTTCGAGCCGGTTGATGTCGTCGAAGGGCCGCATGGTGGGGGATTACCCCGGTGCGCGGCGGGTATGCGCCTCCTCGCAACCACTCACACCCCGAGGAGCTGACCATGGGAACGCTGGACGGCCGCCGGGTGGCGATCCTCGCCACCGACGGCGTGGAAGAGGTCGAGCTGACCGAGCCGCGCGACGCGGTCACCGAAGCGGGCGCCACCGCCGAGATCGTCTCCCTCGACGACGGCGAGATCCAGGCGATGAACGGCGACATCCAGCCCGCGGGCAAGTACCGGGTGGACCGTCGCGCGGCGGACGTGTCCGCCTCGGACTACGACGCGGTGATCATGCCGGGCGGCACCGTCAACGCCGACCGGCTGCGGATGGACGACGACGTGCTGCGCTTCGTGAAGGACGTGTTCGCGGCGGGCAAGCCGGTGGGCGCCATCTGCCACGCGCCGTGGACGTTGGTGGAGGCCGGGCTGGTCGAGGGGCGCACGCTCACCTCGTTCCCGAGCCTGCGCACCGACATCCGCAACGCGGGCGGCCACCCGGTGGACGAGGAGGTCGCCACCGACGGGGCGCTGGTCACGAGCCGCAACCCGGGTGACCTGCCCGCCTTCTGCGCGGCGATCGTCAAGGCCTTCGCGTGATCTAGCCGTTCCCGCTCACGGCGGCCACCCCGCGTCCGCGCCGGGCGGCCGCCGAGCTCGTTGACGGGCTAGCGGAGGCGGTCGTGGGTCGTGCCGCCCAGCACGATCGCGTCGGGGTCCACCGGCCGGGGCGGCCCACCCGGCACCAGCGCGGCGCGTGCGACGTCGAGCGAGGGGAAGGTGCGCCACCGGCCGAGGCGCTGACGCACCTGCGGCGGGGCCGCCGCCAGGAGCGGCCCGGCGCCGACCAGGTGGATGCCCACGCGACGGCGTTCGGCCTCGGTGCGGGCGTGGTCGAGGATCGCGGCCGCAGAGGGCGTGGCGTGCCGCACCCGCCCGAGGTCGACCAGCAGGTGCCCGATCGGGACCTGCCCGGTGTCGTGCAGGTGCAGGCGGGCCTCGCACCAGCGCAACAGCCGCGCCGCCGCGGCGTCGTTCAGGTCTCCCGCCAGGGAGACGGTGGCGAGCGCCGGGCCGTCGGCGGTGGTGGAAGGGCCGAGTTGGTCCAGAGACATCGTTGCCCCCTTGCGCGGTGCGGCCGTTGATCAACCTCTGTAGGGGCGCGCGTACCCCGGTCGGAAACGGGGAAACCTCGACCCGTACCCCGCGTTCCGACGCCTGCGCGACCAGGCGCCGCTCTACTACAACGACCGGCACGACTTCTACGCGCTCAGCCGGTTCGACGACGTCGACCGGGCGGTGCGCGATCCGGAGACGTTCATCTCCGGCCGGGGCGGCATTCTGGAGCTGATCAAGTCGGGCATCCAGATGCCCCCCGGCATCCTGATCTTCGAGGACCCGCCGACCCACACGATCCACCGGCGCCTCCTGTCGCGGGTGTTCACGCCGAAGCGGGTGGCCGAGCTCGAGCCCAAGATCCGCGAATTCTGCGCCCGTACGCTCGACCCGCTCGTCGGCGCCGGCGGCTTCGACTTCGTGGGCGATCTCGGCGCCCAGATGCCGATGCGCACCATCGGCATGCTGCTCGGCATCCCCGAGCAGGACCAGGTGGCCGTGCGCAACAAGACCGACGCCAACCTCCGCACCGTCCCCGGACAGCCGATGGCCGTGAAGAAGGAGAACGTCGCCAGCGGCGACATGTTCGCCGACTACATCGAATGGCGAGCCGAGCACCCCGCCGACGACCTCATGACCACGCTCCTCAACGCCGAGTTCGACGACGAGCACGGTGAGACCCGCAAGCTCACGCGCCAGGAGGTCCTCACCTACACCGCCGTGCTCGCCGGCGCCGGCAACGAGACGACCGGCCGCCTGATCGGGTGGCTGACCAAGGTGCTCGCCGAGC
>Ga0207708_10004488_pt1 | contig 10284 bp, 8 predicted proteins | sample KBSK5101metaG_FD_184340 | JGI IMG/M metagenome (GOLD analysis project Ga0207708, IMG submission 184340) | Corn, switchgrass and miscanthus rhizosphere microbial communities from Kellogg Biological Station, Michigan, USA - KBS K5-10-1 metaG... | ecosystem: Host-associated > Plants > Roots >...
CCTCGCGCGCGGCGATCGCGCCCATCAGCGGGCGCTTGCCGCGGTCGCGGTCCCCGCCGGCGCCGAAGACGGCGATCACGCGGTGCTCGGCCAGATCGCGCGCGGCGCGCAGCGCGTTCTCCAGCGAGTCGGGCGTGTGCGAGTAGTCCACGAGCACGGCGAAGGGCTGGCCCTCGTCGACGGGCTCGAAGCGCCCGGGCACGCGCCCGGCGCCCGCGAGCGCCCCGGCGATCGTCTCCGCCGGCACGCCGATCGCGCGCGCGGCGGCCCAGGCGCCGAGCGCGTTGAGCACGTTGAAGCGCCCGGGGAGCCCGGTCCGCACGTCGAACTCCCCGTCCGGCGTGACCGCGGTGAAGCGCGACCCGGTGAAGCTCTGCTGCACGTCGACGGCGCGGTAGTCGGCCTCGGCGTCGAGCGCGAACGTGACCGTGCCGGCGAACTCCTGCGCGAGCCGCCGGCCGTACTCGTCGTCGGCGTTGGCGATCCGCGCGCGCGTCAGCGGCGAGGCGAACAGCAGCCGCTTGGCCTGGAAGTAGGCCTCCATGTCCGGGTGGAAGTCGAGATGGTCCTGGGTGAGGTTGGTGAAGACCGCGGCGGCGACGTGGATCCCGTCCGCGCGGCGCAGCTCGAGCGCGTGGGAGGAGATCTCCATCGCGCACGCCTCGTCGCCCCCCGCGAGCATCGCGGCGAACGTGCGCTGGAGGTCGATCGCCTCCGGGGTCGTGCGCACGACCGGGTGCTCGACGCCGCCGATCACCGACTTGACCGTCCCGAGCAGGCCGCAGCGGCGGTCGGCGGCCTCCACGAGCGAGCGCACGAGGAACGCGGTCGTCGTCTTGCCGTTGGTGCCGGTGATGCCGACGACGGGCAGCTCGGCCGTCGGGTCGCCGAAGAAGCGCGCAGCGGCGACCGCCATCGCGGAGCGGACGTCCTCGACGAGCACCTCGGGCACGCCGAGCCCGAGCGGCCGCGAGACCACGAGCGCCGCCGCCCCGCGCTCGATCGCGTCCGGAGCGAAGTCGTGGCCGTCGCGCGTGAAGCCGGGGACGCAGAAGAACAGGAAACCGGGCTCCACCGCGCGGTTGTCGAAGGCGAGACCGGTGATGTGCACGTCGGAAGGGCCCTCGCCGAGCAGGTCGCGCAGGGTCATCGCGACCGGAGTCTACGAGTGGGGGCGGTCGTGCCACACATGCGGCGCATGCGCCGGTTGACTTGACTGATCGGACGCGAGAAGGTGAGAGCTGGGTGGGTGCGCCCGACCAACACCACCCCACATATGGGAAGGAGTCGACATGCGCAACCGCGCACGCCGGGCCCTCGCCGCACTCATCCTGCTCGCCGCGCTCGCGATCGCATCGCCGGCGCGTGCGGACGTCGTCACCGACTGGAACGCCGTCGCCGCCTCGGCGCTTGCGGCGCCGGCAGGCGCCTCACCACCCGGCGCCAACCAGGGCGCCCTCGGAGCCGTGAGCCTCGCGATGGTCCACGGAGCCGTCTACGACGCGGTCAACGCGATCGCCGGCGGCCACGAGCCGTACGTCTCCTCGCCGGTTGCCGAGCCGTCGTACTCGCAGGAGGCCGCGGTCGCGGCCGCCGCCCGCCACATGCTGATCAACGGCGGGCTCACCGGCCCGGCCGGGTTCGCTCCCGCGCGGATCACGGCGATCGAGACGGCCTACATGAACACGCTCGCCGGGATCCCGGCCGGGCCGGACCGCGAGGGCGGCATCGCCACAGGCGTGGCCGCCGCGACCGCGGTGATCGCGGCACGTGCCGGCGACGGCCGCTTCCCCGCAGCGCCGTTCTACACGTTCCCTGTCGGGGCGCTGCCCGGCGAATGGCGGCCGACGAGCGGCGTCAACGACCCCTTCGCCTGGCTGAAGGACGTCGCGCCGTTCGTGCTCCCGGATACGGATCTGTTCCGCGCGCGCAAGCCGAATGCGCTCCACACGAAGGCCTACGCCGACGACTACAACGAGGTCAAGGCGATCGGGCGGGCGACCGGCTCGACCCGGACGCAGCCGCAGACGGACGCCGCGAACTACTGGGGCCTCACCAACCCCACCGCGACGATTGCGAGCGCGCTGCGCTCGATCGCGACCACCCAGGGCGGCACCGTCGCCGACCACGCGCGGTTGTTCGCGAGCACGTACACGAACATCGCCGACGCGATCATCGTGACGTGGCGTGACAAGGCGCGCTACCTGTTCTGGCGACCGATCACCGCGATCCAGCAGGGCGATGCCGACGGCAACCCCGCGACGGAGGGGGAGCCGGGCTGGACGTCGCTGATCGCGGCTCCGCCCTATCCGGACCATCCGTCCGGGCTGAGCACCGTCGGCTGCTCCGCCATGGAGAGCGTGCGGTACTTCTATGGCCGCGACGAGGCGACGTTCAGCGGCACCACGCTCCCGACGGCGGCGGCGCCGAACGGCGTGACACGGGCGTTCACGAGCTTCTCGCAGCTCTGCGACGACATCGTCGACGCCCGCGTGTGGTCCGGCATCCACTTCCGGTTCGCGGACACGGAGTCCGCGAAGCTCGGGAGCCGGGTCGCCCACTGGGGCAACCGCCACGCGTTCCGCTGATCAGATCGCGAGGGCGCGGTCGAGGATCGCGCCCTCGCTGATCCCCTCGGGGAGTGTGCCGTACACGCGCCCACGGGCGTCGCCCAGGCGGCCGGCGCAGAACGCGTCGGCCACCGCGGGCGGCGCGGTGCGCACGAGCAGCGAGGCCTGGAAGGCCAGCGCGAGGTCCTCGACCGCGCGCCGGGCGAGCCATTGGGCGTCCTCGCCGGACAGGGCGCCCAGCGTCGCCGGGAGCGAGTCGAGGTGCGCGTCCAGCCGCGCGTCGGCGCCGCGGGCCAGCTCGCACTCGGCCAGGAAGGCGGGCAGCCCGTCGGGCTCGCGCGCCATCGCGCGCAGCACGTCGAGGCTCATGACGTTGCCCGAGCCCTCCCAGATCCCGTTCAGCGGCGAGTCGCGCAGCAGGCGCGGCAGCGGCGACTCCTCGACGTAGCCGTTGCCGCCCAGGCACTCGAGCGACTCGGCGGCGTGCGGGGTGGCGCGCTTGCAGATCCAGTACTTCAGGACCGCGGTGGCGAATCGCCGGAAGGTCCCGTCGCCCTCGTCGTAGGAGCGCGCGAGCCGCAGCGCGGTGGCGGTCGCGGCCTCGGACTCGAGCGCGAGGTCGGCGAGCACGTTGCGCATCAGCGGCTGCTCGATCAGCCTCGCGCCGAACGCGCTGCGGTGGCGCGCGTGCCAGACGGCCTCGGCCACCCCGCGGCGGATCCCGGCGGCGCTGCCGATCACGCAGTCCAGCCGCGTGTGCGTGACCATCTCGATGATCGTCGCCACGCCGCGCCCCTCGGCGCCGAGCATGCGCGCGGCGGCGCCCTTGAACTCGACCTCGCTCGACGGCAGCGAGCGCGTGCCGAGCTTGTCCTTGAGCCGCTGGAACTCCATCCCGGGCCCGCGTTCGAGCAGGAAGCAGGAGAGTCCGCTCGCGGTCTGGGCGAGCACGAGGAAGACGGCGCACGGCGGATACGAGCAGAACCACTTGTGGCCGTGCAGCTCCCACCAGCCGTCGCCGGCGGGCTCCGCGCGCGTGACGTTGGCGCGCACGTCCGAGCCGCCCTGCTTCTCGGTCATCGCCATCCCGCACAGCGCGCCGCGCTCATAGTCCGGGAGCGTCAGCCGCGGCTCCCACTCGGCGGCCAGCGCCGGATCCGCGCGCAGCGCCGGCACGGCGCTGTAGGTCATCGAGACCGGGCACATCACGCCCGCGTTCGCCTGCGTCCACAGCAGCTCAAGCGCGGCGCGCGCGACGTGCGCGCCCGGCTTCGGGTCGCGCCACGGCAGCGCGTGGATCTCGCGCTCGACGGCGCCGCGCAGCAGCCAGTGCCAGCTCGGGTCGAGCTCGACCTGGTCGATGCGGTGGCCGAAGCGGTCGTGGGTGAGCAGCCGCGGCTCGTTGCGCTCGGCGCGGCGGCCGTGCGCCTGCGCCTCGGCCGAGCCGGCCACCAGCCCGCAGTCGCGCACGCGGTCGACGGCCCAGCCGCCGCCCTCGCGCTCGAGCGCGTCCTGCAGCGGCACGTCGGCCGCGAGCAGGTCGACGTCCTCGAACGGGACGGACTGGTTGAGGACGTCAGACGAGTTGAGCAGCACGGTCGGCTCCCACGGCGGACAGGGTGAAGTCGGTCAGGGCGGCGGCGAGCTCGTCCGCGTCGGCGTCGCGGCGGGCCAGCGGGCCGACGAGCGCCTCGGCGAGACCGCCGACGATCGCCGCCGCGGCGATCTCGGGGTACGGGTGCGGCGCCTCGGCGAGCGCGCGGGCGAACAGGTCGGCGTAGGCGCGGCGGAAGGTCAGGCGCTCGGCCTCGACGGCGGGGTCGACCGGCTCGGCGATCAGCGCGTAGGCGCGCACGGGCTCGGCCAGCGCGCGGTGCACGAACGCGTGCACCCACGCGGCGAGGCGCTCGCTCACGGGCATCGTGCGGTGCCCGAGCGCCACCAGCACGTCGACCTCGCGCTGGGAGGCGCGCCGGAACGCCTCCGCGAACAGGTCGCCCTTGGACGGGAAGTGGCGATAGACGCTGCCCGTCGCGACGCCGGCGCGGCGCGCCACGGCGGCCATCGAGGCCGAGGCGTAGCCGCCCTCGGCGAGCTGGTCGAGCGCGGCGGAGACGATCCGCTCGCGCGCGGCCGCCGCGCGGGCGCGGGTCCGGTCGGTCGGTCTGTAGGCCATCTCACGAAGAAGTGAACCACAGTTCACTAGGATCACGGCGATGGAGCACCTCGATGTCGTCATCGTCGGCGCCGGACTGAGCGGCATCGGCATGGCCTGGCACCTGCAGGATCGCTGCCCGTCCAAGCGCTACGCGATCCTCGAGGCGCGCGAGGCCAGCGGCGGCACCTGGGACCTGTTCCGCTACCCGGGCATCCGCTCGGACTCGGACATGCAGACGATGGGCTACCGCTTCAAGCCGTGGAAGGGCGCGAAGGCGCTGGCCGACGGCGAATCGATCCTCTCCTACGTGCGCGAGACGGCCGCCGAGGCGGGGATCGACGCGCACATCCGCTACGGGCAGCGCGTCGTGCGCGCCGACTGGTCGACGCCCGACGCGCGCTGGACCGTGCACGTCGAGGGGCGCGAGCCGGTCAGCTGCAGCTTCCTGCTCATGTGCAGCGGCTACTACCGCTACGACCAGGGCTACACGCCGCCGTTCGAGGGCCGCGAGGACTTCGCCGGGGAGATCGTGCACCCGCAGTTCTGGCCCGAGGACCTCGACTACGCGGGCAAGCGCGTCGTCGTGATCGGCAGCGGGGCGACCGCCGTCACGCTCGTCCCCGCGCTCGTGAGCTCGGGCGCGGGCCACGTGACGCAGCTCCAGCGGTCGCCGTCCTACGTGCTCTCGGTGCCCGAGGTGGACCCGATCGCCAACGGGCTGCGGCGGCGCCTGGGCGACCGCCGCGGCTACCGGCTCACGCGCTGGAAGAACGTCGCGGTCGCGACCGCCCTGTTCCAGCTCAGCCAGCGCTTCCCGCGCCCGATGCGCCGCTTCTACCGGTCGGGAGCGCTGCGCCAGCTGCCGGCCGGATACGCCGTCGACACCCACTTCAACCCGCGCTACAAGCCGTGGGACCAGCGGCTGTGCCTCGTGCCCGACGGCGACTTCTTCAAGGCGCTGTCCACCGGCGGCGCCGACATCGTGACCGCCGAGATCGACCGCTTCACCGAGCGCGGGATCCGCCTGCGCGACGGCTCCGAGCTCGAGGCCGACGTGATCATCACCGCCACCGGCCTGAACCTGATGCCGTTCGGCGGGGCGCGCTTCACCGTCGACGGGAGCGAGGTCGAGCTCCCGCGCACGATGGCCTACAAGTCGATGATGCTCAGCGACGTGCCGAACTTCGTCTACACGATCGGCTACACGAACATCTCGTGGACGCTGAAGGCCGACCTCGTCGCCGAGTACGCCTGCCGACTGATCAACCACATGGACGCCAACGGCCTGCGCCGCGCGGTGCCCGAGCGCGACCCCTCGGTCGCCGAGCGCCCGTTCATGGACTTCGAGCCCGGCTACGTGCTGCGCGTGCTGGACCAGCTCCCGACCCAGGGCTCCGAGCGCCCGTGGCGGCTGAGCATGAGCTACATCATCGACGTCTTCGCGATCCGCCACGGGCGGGTCGACGACGGCGTGCTGCAGTTCACTTAGGGTCGGGCGCGATCTTGAGGTAGTTCAGGGCGAAGCTGGTGATGTCCCGGAACGCCGGGCCGGCGACGAGGCCGCCGTAGATCTCCCCCTGCGGCTCGTCGACCATCACCGCGACCAGCAGCTTGGGCTGCTTGGCCGGCGCGAAGCCGACGAACGAGGAGACGTACTTGCTCTCGGAGTAGCCGCCCGTGACCGGGTCGGGCTTCTCCGCCGTGCCGGTCTTGCCCGCCAGCAGATAGCCGGGGATCGCCGCGCCGGAGGCGGTGCCGCCCGGGCCGAGGACGCCCTCGAGCATGCGCCGGATCGACGACGCGGTCGCTTCCGAGATCACGCGGTGGCCTGCGGGCTTGCGCGCCGGGCGGTCGCCGACCGACTCGATCATGTGCGCCGGGCGCAGGATCCCGCCGTTGGCGATCGCCGCGTAGGCGGTCGCCATCTGCATCGGCGTGACCGCGATGCCCTGGCCGATCGGCAGGTTGCCCATCGAGGAGCCCGAGTAGCGCTCGAGCGGGAGCACGATCCCCTGCTCCTCGCCCGGCAGGTCGATGCCGGTCTGCTGGCCGAAGCCGAAGCGGCGCACCCACTTGTCGAAGTCCTTGGCCCCGAGCCGCTGGCCGATCGTGATCGCGCCCACGTTGGAGGACTGCTCGAGGATCTGGCGCGTGTTGAGCGTGACGTAGCCGCGCGGGTGCGACTCGCCGATCTCGCGGTCGGCGACCATGATCGTGGGCGGGAGGTTGAACTCGGTGTCGGGGGTGACCTCCTTCTGCTCCAGCGCGCCGGCGACCGTGAAGGCCTTGAAGGTCGAGCCGGGCTCGTAGGTGGCGCCGATCGCCCGGTTCTGGCGGGCGAAGTCGGGCGCGTCGCCGGGCTGGTTGGCGTTGACGCGCGGCCAGTTGGCGAGCGCGAGGATGGCGTTGTCGCGCGGGTCCATGACGATCGCGGTGGCGCCCTTGGGCTTCCACTCCTGCCCGACCTCGGCGAGCACCTCCTCCGCCTTGTCCTGGATGTTGGCGTCGAGCGTCAGGCGCAGGTTCTGGCCGGGCTCGGTCGGCTTGACCTCGGTCAGCTTGATCGCCTCGCCGAGGGCGTCCTTCTTGAGCCGCCGCTCGCCGTCGACGCCCCTGAGCATCTTGTCCTGCGAGTACTCCAGCCCCGACAGGCCCTGGTTGTCCGTGCCGACGGAGCCCAGCAGCTGCGAGGCCATCCACTCGCGCGGGTACTCGCGGCGGAACTCGGGGATGAACTCGAGCCCCTCGACCTTGAGCGCCTGGACCTTGCGGCCGCGCGAGGCGGGCACGTGGCGGGCGACGTAGACGAAGCCGGTGTCGCGGCGCGCGAGCTGGCGCAGGATCTCGTCCTCGGGCTTGTCGAGCAGCCCGGCGATCTGCGCGGCGACCTTCGGGGCGTCCTTGATGAGGTACGGCGTGGCGGCGATCGTCATCGCGGGCTGGGAGACGGCGAGCTCCGTGCCCGTGCGATCGGTGATCGCGCCGCGGCGCGCGGGCACGATCAGGTCGGACTCCTGCTGGGTGGCCGCGGCCTGCTTGAGCGTGCCCGCCTTGACGACGCCGAGCCAGGCGGAGCGGGCCGCGCCGATGACGAGCAGGGTCAGGAAGACCGCGAAGAGCAGCCCGATCCGGCGCTCGATCAGCTTCATCTCAGCCGGCCGGTGCCGTCGTGGCGCCGGTCGTCCCGGTGGTCCCGGTACCGGTCGCGGCCGGCGGGAGCGGCTCGGGCGTCGCGGTCGGCGCGGGCGCGGGCGCGATCGTCGGCGTGGGCGCGACGGTGGCCGTCGGGGTCGGCGCGGCGGCCGGGTCTGCCGCGGTCTCCGGCACGACCGGCGTGACGGTGGTCGGAGCGAGCGCCGCCGGGGCGTGGCCGCCGCTCGCCATCACCTGCTTGGCCTCGTCGCTGGGCGACTGCATCCGCCGCGCGGCCAGGCGCGGGTCGACGCCGGGGCGCGCGGTGAGGTAGCCGACGTCGCCGGCCGGCGGGGCGACCATGTCCTCGCCGGCGGCGGCGCGCTGGATGCGCTCGCCGGAGGACAGGCGGGCCACCTCGGTCTCGAGCCCGGCGTTGACGCGCTCGAGCGTGGCGGCCGTCTCGACGCTGCGCGAGATGCCGGAGTTGAGCTTGAGCAGCGACACCTGCATGAAGACGATGCCGCCGAGCATGATCCCGATCAGCCAGATCCACGCGCGGCCGCGCAGGAGGCGGTCGACCCAGCGGTTGTCCGGGAGCGCGCGCAGGCGCTCGAACGCGCCCGTCGAGCCGCGGCGCGGGACCGGCCGCGCGACCGCCGGCCCGTTCGGGACGGGGCGGGCGATCGGGCCGGAGATGCGGCGCGGGTGGCGCGGCAGCGTCGCGGGGCGATGGGCATGGGAGCGCCGGGCGGCGGTGTGGGTGGCCATTTAGTGCTCCTCCTTGAGCTTGCGTGCGGCGCGCAGGCGCGCCGATCGTGCGCGCGGGTTCGCCGCGGTCTCGCCCGCGCTGGGCGCGATCGAGCGGCGGAAGACGAGCTCGGCCTCGGGGGTGCGGCCGCAGCCGCAGACCGGGAGGTCGGGCGGGCAGATGCAGCCGCGGGTGCGGTCGGCGAGGAAGCGCTTGACGCGCCGGTCCTCGAGCGAGTGGAAGGAGATGCCGGCCAGGCGGCCGTTCTCGCGCAGGATCTGCCACGCGAGCGGCAGCGCGGCGTCGAGCTGGGCGAGCTCCTCGTTGACGGCGATACGGATCGCCTGGAAGGTGCGCTTGGCGGGGTGGCCGCCGGCGAAGCGGGCGGGCGCGGGGATCGCGGCCTTGATCGCGTCGACGAGCTCGAAGGTCGTCTCGAGCGGGCGTGCGCGCTCGATCGAGCGGGCGATCCGGTCGGAGTAGCGCTCCTCGCCGTACTCGCGCAGCGTGCGCGCGAGCCGCCGGCGCTCCCAGGTGTTGACGACCTCGCGGGCCGTGAGCTCCTGGTCGGGGTCCATGCGCATGTCCAGCGGCGCGTCATAGGCGTAGGAGAAGCCGCGCTCGAGCGTGTCGACCTGCATCGAGGACATCCCGAGGTCGAGATAGACCAGGTCGGCCTGCACGCCCTCCTCGGCGAGCAGGCGCAGGCCGTGCTCGAAGTCGGCGCGGATGAAGCGGGTGTTGCAGGCGACCTCGGCGGCGAGCTCGGCGAACGCCTCCTCCGCGAGCGGGTCGCGGTCGATCGCGATCAGCATGCCCGACGGGCCGAGCCGGTCGGCGACCAGGCGGGCGTGGCCGGCGGCGCCGAGGGTGCAGTCGACCGCGACCTGGCCCGGCTGCGGGTCCAGCGCCTCGATGAGCTCCCCGGCGAGGACGGGGACGTGCGTGGGCATGTCAAGAAGGATGGCCAAGGGATGAGGTGAGGTCAGCACCACGCGCGGAGAGATCCCGGTGGTAGTCCGCCCAGGTGGAGGGGTCCCAGAGCTCCAAGCAGTCGCCGGCGCCGATGACGGCGACGTCCCGATCGATGCCCACGCTTGCGGCCAGCTTCGAGCCGAGCATCACGCGGCCCGCGGAGTCCAGCTCGACCGCGTGCGCGTTGGAGCGGAAGAAGCGGTTCAGCTCGCGCGCCTGGCTCGAGAGCGGGTTCAGGCCCGCGAGGGCTGCGTCCACGAGCGCCGAATAGGTCGAGGACGGATACAGCGACAGGCAGCGGTCGGCGCCCTCGACGAGGAAGGCCCCTTCGGAGAAGGCGGCTCGTTGCTTCGACGGGACCGTGAGCCGGTGCTTTGCGTCGAGCGAGTGATCGAAGGTGCCGTGAAAGGGCAAGGTGCATGTCCAGCCAATGCGAAGGGTTCAGTCGATCCGAGGTGGCGGAGTGGGAGGAGCCCCGCCACCCCGGACCGGCTTCGCGAGCTGAAGGTACCCCACTTCAACCCACTCTGCAACACAATTGTCGTCATCCGTCCCACCAATCTTGAATCCGATTGCTTTTGCGACAGAAAATCTTTTGAAACATTTTCAAACGCATTCGCTAAAAGGTTTTGGGATCGAGAACATGACTGGAGGCATTGTCGCTGCAGGTGCGGTGCTTCATTATTTGAAAGATACCG
>Ga0207708_10004489_pt1 | contig 10282 bp, 10 predicted proteins | sample KBSK5101metaG_FD_184340 | JGI IMG/M metagenome (GOLD analysis project Ga0207708, IMG submission 184340) | Corn, switchgrass and miscanthus rhizosphere microbial communities from Kellogg Biological Station, Michigan, USA - KBS K5-10-1 metaG... | ecosystem: Host-associated > Plants > Roots >...
CAGCAGCAGCCGGTCCTCGAGCGGCTTGCGCAGGTAGGCGCAGGCGCCCGCGTCGATGCAGCGCTCGCGGGTCTCGGGCTCGTCGTGCGCGGTGATCACGACGACGGACAGGCGCTGGCCCGCGGCCTTGAGCTTGCGCAGCACCTGCAGGCCGCTCATCCCCGGCATGTGCAGGTCGAGCACCACGCAGTCCGGCCGGTGCCCGCTGGCGGCATCGAGGAACTCCTGGCCGTTGGCGTAGCTTTCGGCCTCGAGTCCCGAGGCGCGCAGCAGGCGGCTCAGGGCCTTGCGGATCCCTTCCTCGTCATCCACGATCGCGACGGACGGCACGTCGGGATTGGATCAGTTCAGGCGGCGCGCAGTAATTGGACCAAGGTCCAATATGGGGAGCGCGATGTGGAAAGTCGCCCCATGGCCGGGGCTCGAGCTGCCCCACAACTGGCCGCCATGCGCGGTCACGATCGAGCGCGAGATCGACAGGCCGAGGCCAAGCCCCTGCGGCTTGGTGGTGTAGAAGGGCTGGAACAGCTTGTCGTAGTCCTCGGCGCGGAACCCGGGGCCGAGGTCGGTGAAGCTGATCTGCACGCTGGAGTCACTCGAGCGGCTGCGGATCGAGAGCCGCCGCCCGTCGGCGCCGCCGGCGCTCATCGCATCGCAGCCGTTCATCAGCAGGTTCAGCATCACCTGCTCGAGCTGCACCCGGTCGCCTTCGATCAGCGGCAGCTGCGGCGCGAGCTCGGGCAGCACCTCGACCGCGCGCGTCACCAGGTCGCCGTGCGCGATGCTGAGCACCTCGCGCACCAGCTCGTTGGCATCGAGCGGCTGCAGGTGGCTCTCGCCCTTCTTGAACAGCGCCCGCAGGCGGTGGATCACCTCGCCCGCGCGCTGGTCGGCGGCGATGATGTCCTTCAGGATCTCGGAAAGCTCCTCCCGGTCGATCTCCTTGCCGGCGAGGAAGTGCTGCGCGGCCTGCGCATTGGAGAGGATCGCGGTGAGCGGCTGGTTGAGCTCGTGCGCGATGCCGCCCGAAAGCTCGCCCAGCATCGCCACGCGCGAAAGATGCGTGAGCTGCAGGCGCTGCTCGTGCGCGTCGAGCTCGGCCTTGCCGCCCTCCTCCAGCGCCACCGCGAGCAGCAGCAGCGGCACCGACACCGAGATCAGGAAGAGCTGCATGTCGCGCGCGGTGTCCTGCGGCGTGCCGCCGGCGAACGGGCCGAGGCCGTGCACCGCGCCCCAGATCGTCACCACCACCATCACCGCGAGCGCGCTGGCGGTGCCGCGCGGCCCGAGGCGCACCGCCGCCCAGAGCAGGAACGGCAGCGGCGCGTAGAACAGCGCCGGCGCCGTGTTAGCGTCCAACAGCGGCAGCTCGAACGCCACCACGCTGGTCGTCAGCACCCCGGCGAACACCCCCACGATCTCGGCGAGCTGCTTCGGCAGTGCATCGCGCAACTCGCGGGGGCGCCAGGTGGCCCAGGTCACGATCAGCGGCACGAGGGTCAGCTCTGCGAGCACGTTGGACGAAAACCGCATGCGCACCAGCGTCCAGTAGTCGCCCTCGCCGAAGCCGATCAGCGTGACCAGGCCGGCATCGAGGAACGACGAGGCGAGCGGCGCGACCAGCACGCCGAACAGCAGGAACACCCCCGCGCTGCGCAGCGAATCGAAGCGCAACGGCGCACGCAGGAAGGCGCGCACCAGCGCCGCGCCGATCAACGCTTCGCTGCAGTTGCTCGCGTACCAGCCGAGCACCATGGCAAGCGGAACGCCGCTTTGCAGCTCGGCGAGCAGGTGCGCGGGCAGCGCCGCGCCGAGCAGCACCCACCACCAGCGCGCCGGTGCCAGCAGCAGCGCCGCCATCAGCAGCGCGTTCGGCGGCCACAGCGTCGAGATCGGGTGCGGCTGCAGGGTGAAGGCGAAGCCGAGGCGCGCGGCGAGGTAGTAGCCGATCGCGACCGCAAGCGCGGCCCAGAGCACGCCCCGCTCGATCTGCCTGGTTCTCAGTACGGCTGCCGGCCCGGCGTCCATGGTTTTCACACTATCTCACCATGGGACCAAGGTCCAATGCGAGGCACCAAGGCTTTGCTGCACGATGAAGCATGCGGTTCGCCTGGCTGCGCATCATCCTGCTGGCACCGGCGCTCGCGATGGCCCAGTCGATGGATCCGCGCGCGTACGCGAACCTGCCGGTCGGGCTGAATTTCCTGCTCGCCGGCTATACGTACACGGAGGGCGAGGTCGGCTTTGATGGCGCCGCGCCGCTGCAGGACGCCCGCACGCGCGTGCACGCGCTGCCGGTCGGCTACGTGCGCTCGCTCGACGTGTTCGGCAACGCCGGCAACATCGCGCTGCTGGTGCCGCTGGTCGACCTGACCGCAACCGCCTCGCTCAACGGCATCACCGAGGCGCGGCGCGACGTGCGCGGCCTCGCCGATCCGATCCTGCGCATGGCGGTCAACTTCTACGGCGCGCCGGCGCTCACGCCGGCCGAATACGCCGCCTGGCGCCAGGACCTGATCGTCGGCGCGAGCCTCACGCTCACCGCGCCGTTCGGCCAGTACGACAAGGACCGGCTAGTCAACATCGGGACGAACCGCTGGTCGGTGAAGCCGGAGCTCGGCATGTCGCAGGCGCTCGGCGCGTGGACGCTCGAGCTGGCGGGCGGCGTGACGTGGTTTGGCGACAACGACGAATTCTTCAACGGCAACACGCGCGGGCAGGATCCGCTGTATTCGCTGCAGGCGCACGTCACGCGCCAGCTCGGCCGGCGCGCCTGGGGCGCGTTCAGCGCCACCTTCTATGACGGCGGCCGCGCTTCCATCAACGGCGTCGAGCAAGGCCAGAAGCTTGGCGGCACGCGCCTGGGGCTGACCTTCTCGCTGCCGGTCGACCAGCGCAACTCGATCCGCCTGTCCGCGAACGGCGGCCTGTCGCCCCGCACCGGCTCCGATTTCCAGGGCGTCGCCGCCATCTGGCAGCACGTCTGGGCTGCCGGCCCATGAGACCAAGGTCCAATAGCGGCCAGCCGGCGGCCGGCCAAGAATCACGCATGATCCAGAAAACAGTAGTGCTCATCGTCGCGCTGCTCGCCGCCACGTCCGCGCTTGCCCAGTCCTCGAGCCGCGCCCGCCACGGCGAGTTCTATCTCGGGCCGGTGTTCACCCAGTCGAAGGACCTCCGCTTCGAAGGCGGTACCACCGCGAAGACCGACACCGGCAACGGCCTCAACCTCGGCTTCGCCTACAACTTCGACGCCCACTGGCAGGCCGGCATCGACTTCGCCTGGAGCGAGATCGACTACAGCGCCAACGTGCAGCCCGGCCCGGGCAACCCGAACCTCGCCGGCCGCATCAACGGCACGATCGAGACCGGCACGGTGCGCTTCAACGGCACCTGGAACGTGCTGGCCGGAAACTTCACGCCGTTCGTCACCGGCGGCCTGGGCTGGACCTACATCGACACCAACATCCCGGCCGGCCTGCCCGAGTCGTTCTGCTGGTACTACCCGTGGTACGGGTCGTACTGCTCGACCTACGTGCCGACCAAGAGCACCACCCGCTTCAGCTACAACGCCGGCCTCGGGCTGCGGCTCGACGTGGGCAAGGGCGTGTTCCGCGGCATGGTGAACTCGCAGTGGGCGGACTTCGGTGGCTCCTACGGTTCGTCGGCCTTCATTCAGTACCGCATCGATTTTGGCGTGAAGTTCTAACGGAGATTCCATGAAACGTATTGCCGTAATGGCCGCAATCCTCTCGAGCGCCGTGTCGCTAGCGCACGCCCAGGTCAAGGACAGCGCGATGGCGGTCCAGGAGGCGGAGGCCGTGGTCACCGTCACCAAGATCGACAAGGAAGCGCGCACCGTCACGTTCCGCGGGCCGCGCGGCAACCTCGGCACGCTCGACGTACCGAAGGAGTCGCAGAACTTCGACCAGGTCAAGGTCGGCCAGCAGTACAAGATGAAATACGTCGAGGCCGTGGCGGTCGAGATCCGCAAGGGCGGCGCGCCGTCCGCCACCGCCGCGCAGGAAGTGAAGCTCGCGCCCAAGGGCGCCAAGCCCGGCGGGGTGGTGACGCGCACGGTGCAGCTCGCCGGCGTGGTCGAGGCGGTGGACTACAACGAGCGCTACATCGCGGTGCGCGGCCCGAAGGGCAACGTGACGCCGCTCAAGGTCGCGCAGGACGTCGACCTGAAGCAGATCGCCGCCGGCGACCGCATCACCGTCACCCACACCGCGGCGCTCGCCCTCGAGATGGTGGCGCAGGCGCCCGCCAAGAAGGCACCGGCAAAGAAGGAAGCTGCCAAGAAATGAACCTGTGGATCGGTAACGTCGCGCCAGAAGTTACCGATGACGATCTGAAAGCGTTCGTGGCGAAGTACGGCTGCCCCTCCCCCACGCGCATCGAGCGCGTGCCGGGCGACGGCTCGCGGCCGGCGGCGGTGCTGGTGTTCGACGACGCGCCGGACAAGGCAGTGTACGACGCGCAGCTGCGGCTGCACGACATGTTCTGGAAGGGCCGCCGGCTCTTCGTCCAGACTACGCGGGGACTGGGCAAGAACCCCTAGTAGCGCTCCTTGATGTACTTGAAGGGATACTTCGGCTCCTTGTAGCCGCCGCGCTTTCCCCGCTCGGGCAGCTTCACCTTCTCGCGCGGCGCCTTCTTGTACGGGATGCTGGCGAGCAGGTGACTGATGATGTTGAGGCGCCCGCGCCGCTTGTCGTCGGTGCGCGCCACGTGCCAGGGCGCGAAATCGGTGTCGGTTTCCGCGAACATCTCGTCGCGCGCGCGTGAGTAGTCGTACCAGCGGCTGTAGGACTTGAGGTCCATCGGCGTGAGCTTCCAGATCTTGCGCGGGTCGTCGATGCGATCTTCCAGCCGCCGGGTCTGCTCTTCCATGCTCACTTCCAGCCAGTACTTGATGAGGATGATGCCGGAGTCGACCATCACCTTTTCGACCTTGGGCACCGCCTTGAGGAACGCGCGCGCGGTCTTCTCGTCGCAGAAGCCCATCACGCGCTCGACGCCGGCGCGGTTGTACCAGCTGCGGTCGAAGATCACGACCTCGCCCGCCGCCGGCAGGTGCGGCAGGTAGCGCTGCACGTACATCTGGCTCTTCTCGCGCTCGGTCGGCGCGGGCAGCGCCACCACGCGGAACACGCGCGGGCTGACGCGCTCGGTGATCGCCTTGATGGTGCCGCCCTTGCCGGCGCCGTCGCGGCCCTCGAACACCACGCACACCTTCAGGCCCTTGTGCTTGACCCACTCCTGCAGCCGCACCAGCTCAGCGTGCAGCCGCGCCATCTCCTTGTCGTAGGCCTTGCGCTTCATCGGCTCTGACTCTGCTTTCATAGTGTTTCACCGCCTCCGCCACGTTGAAAAACATCAGTTCCTGATTGAGCGGCGAGTTGCGCACCACCGCCAGCACCTCCGGATTGCAGGCGGCGAGCCACAGCTCGCTACCCTCGCTGCGCAGCCGCGCCTCGGCGTCGGTCAGCATCTTGAGCGCTGTGTATTCGATGTCGAGCACCGACTGGCAGTCGAGCAGCACCACCGAGGGCCTGGTCCGGTCGACGATCGGTCGAATGGTCTCGGCAACGCGCGGCGCGTTGGCGAAGAACAGGCGGCCCTCGGGACGCAGGATCAGCAGCCCGGGCCAGGTCTCGTCATCCGCATGCTCGTCCGAGCGTGGGCGGAAGACGTCGGTGGTTCCGCGCCGGCGGCCGATGACGTGCACCGGCGGGCTGTAGGCCTGCTGCGCGATCACCAGCAGCGAGACGATCACCGCCACCACGATGCCCTGCAGCGTGCCGAGGAAGATGACGCCGGCGAAGGCGACCAGCGCCCAGATGAACTCGGTGCGTCGCACGCGGCGGATCGCGCGGAACTCGGCGGGCTTGATCAGCTCGACGGAATACGCCACCACCACCGCGGCGAGCGCGGCCTGCGGCATGAGCGCGATCACCGGTGCGAGCAGCAGGAGCGTCGCGAGCGCGACTGCGGCGGTGACCAACGCGGCGACCTGGCTCTTCGCCCCGGCACGGCGGTTGACCGCGGTCTGCGTCGCGCCGCCGCCGGCAGGCATGGCGCCGAACAGGCCGCCGGCCGCGCTGCCGAGCCCGGTGGCGAGCAGCTCGCGGTTGGGTGTGGGGCGCGGCTCGCCGGCCGCGGCGAAGGCGCGCCCCACGGCGATGGTCTCGGTGAAGCTCATCAGCGCGATGCCGGCCGCCGCCGGCCACATCTGCTCGACCAGCTGCAGTTGCGGCAGCATCAAGCTGGGAAGCGCGCGCGGCACCTCGCCGACGGTGGCGACCCCGGCCGCGGGCAACCCGAGCGCCGCGGAAGCGCCGATCGCAACCGCGATGGCGATCAGGGGTACCGGCGCCCAATGCGCGTAGCGCTCCAGCACCACGATCAGGGTTAGCAGGCCAAGCGCGAGCACCACCGTAGCGCTGGATGTTTCTGGAAGATGAGACACGATCGACCCAAGATCGCGGAAGAAGCCTGCTTTTTCGATGTGGATTCCCAGCAGTTTGGGCAGCTGGTCGAGAACGATCACCACGCCGATCCCGGCCTTGAAGCCGGTGAGCACCGATTCCGAGATGAAGTTGCCGATGAAGCCGAGGCGCAGCGCGCTCGCGGCGCACAGCATCACACCCACCAGGACAGCAAGGGTTCCGGCTGCCGCGATCAACTCTCCGGGACCCGACCCGGGCGCGACCCGGCCGAGCTCGGCCCCGGTCAGGATGGCGATGGTCGTGGTGGTGCTGACGCTGAGTGGCCGCGAGCTGCCGAGCGCCGCGTAGACCGCCATCGGCACGATCGCGGTGTACAGGCCGACCTGCACCGGCAGGCCGGCGATGGTGGCGTAAGCCATCGCCTTGGGGATGACGACCGCCGCGGCGCTCAGCCCGGCGAACAGATCGGCTCGCAGCCACCCCGGCTTCATGACTTCGCCGCGCGCTCCAGGGCGCGCACGCCCACGGCGGCGACCAGGCCCGTCAGCAGGATGCCGGTGAACCCGACCAGGACCGCGAGCACGCGCGAGAGCGGCGCGGTGGGAACCAGGTCGCCATAGCCGATGGTGAGACCCGAGACGAAAGCGAAATAGATCGAATCGCTCAGCGGCCAGCCTTCCGCCCAGCCGATCGCCACGCCGCACAGCGCCATGATGAGCAGCAGGCCGGACACGATCGGCCACACCACGGTCAAGCCGCTCCAGAGCTCGATCAGGAACTTCCTTCTCAACTACTGCTTCGCCCGCGGCTTGGGCGCCTCCGGCTTGGCGCCGAAGTACTCGACGGCCGCCGGATGCAGCGGGATCGCCACGCCGCGCAAGCCGCTCGCCTTGGAGATCTTCACGCCCTGCGCGCTGCCGAACGCGAGGAAATCGGTGCTCTCGTACACCAGCTCGAGCAGCGCCCGGGCCTCGTCCCTCGGCGTGTCCACGCTCGCGACCAGCAACGCGGTCGCGGCCACGGTGGCGCGCGGCTCGGTCTGGCCGGGATAGGTGTTGGGCGGGATGGTGATCGCCACCAGGCCGGGCTGCTCGGCGACCAGGCGCGCCACCGCCTCGCGGCTGAGCGGCACCAGCCGGATCGGATAGGTCGCGGCCACGCGCGCGAGCTCGCGCGCCGGCGTGCCGATGGTGCTGAAGAAGGCGTCGATGCGCCCCGCGCGCAGCGAATGCAGCGCGGCCTGCGGGCCGTCGCCGCGCGCTTCGGCGAGCTCCTTGACCACGATGCCATGCGCCTGCAGCACGCTGAGGGCGTTCTTGCGCGTGCCCGACTGCGGCGTGCCCAGGTCGACACGCTTGCCGCGCAAGTCTTCGACCCTCGTGATCGGCGATTTGGCCGCCACCACGATGTGCACCGCCTCCGGGTAGAGGCTGCCGAGCGCGGCCAGCCGGCCGAGCGGCCCGTCCACCGCGAACGGGCCGGCGCCGGTGGCGGCGAGCCAGGCCACGTCGCTCTGGATCAGGGCATAGTCGGCCTGGCCGCGGCCGAGCAGGAACGCGTTCTCGATGCTGCCCTCGGTCTCGACGCTCAGCGCGCGCACCTTGCGCTTGCCCTTGCTCAGGTTCGCCAGCACGGCTTCCACCACGCGCATGTATTCGCCGCTGGCCGGGCCGCTCGCCACCGTGACGATCTCCTGCGTGCGCGCGCGGCGGCGCGCGATCGCGCGCAGCGCCTGGTCGAGCTCTTCCGAAATGATGGCGTCGGATTGCGGGTCGATCCCGGGCGGGCCGACGTCCACCACCGACGCCAGCCGGTCGAGGTAGCGCTTGGAGCTCGGCGGGGAGGCCGCGTTGCCCGGATCGGCGGGCGCCGGCGAGACGTCGCGCGTCGCCGCCGCCACCGCGGTCCAGCGCTCGCCGGCGCGCTCGAAGGTGCCGGTGCCGTAGACCCGCAGCAGGTCGCCGGGCTGGTTCTCCTTCGCCTTCACGCCGATCACGCCCTTCTCGCGCGCGCCGAGCACCTGCGCGAGCGTCGCCGGGCTGAGCGCTTCCCAGTCCTTGAAGTCGTAGCCCTCCTTGAGGCGCAGCGTAGCGTTGTAGTACACGAGCACGCGCTCCGCCCCGCCCTCGCCCGAGGGTAGCGGGCTCGAGCCCAGGCGCTTCAGCCCCGCGAGCTCGAGCAGCCCGGGCTTGAAGCTCTTGTCCATGCGCTCCTGGACCTGCGCCTTGAGCGCCTCCTCGTTCGGGCCGCGCGAGCATCCCGCCAGAAGCACCAGCACGATGACGAGCCACCTCATGGGCGGAACCCGAACGCCGGCAGCGCGAGGCAGGCCTGGATCACCATCGCGTTGACGATGTCGATGAAGAACGCGCCGACCATCGGCACGATGAGGAAAGCGAGCGCGGAAGCGCCGTGGCGCATGGTCACCGCCTTCATGATGGCGAGCGCGCACGCGGTGGACGAGAGGCCGAAGCCCACCTGGCCGCCGCTGATCACCGCGGCGTCGTAGTTGCGCCCCATCACGTTGTAGGTGACGAACACGCTGAAGACGATCATCACCGCCGCCTGCGCCGCGAGGATCACCAGCAGCGGCCCGGCGAGGTTGGCGAGGTCGAGCAGCTTCATCGTCATCAGCGCCATCACGAGGAACAGCGACAGCGCCACGTCGCCCACCGCGTCGATGGCGCGCGGGCTGAGCTGGAAGCGCGGCGTGAAGTTCGAGGCGTTGCGGATCACCACGCCGAGCAGCAGGCAGAACACGAAGTCCGGCAGGATCAAGCCGGTATGCTCGAACAGGCGCACCAGCGCCTTGCCGCCGGCCAGGCAGGCCAGGATCACGAACAGCGCCTCGATCAGGGTGCGGGAATTGACCTCGTCGGATTCATCGGTGGTCGCTTGCTGGCCCGCCGCGCCCTCTTCCCTCGGCCCCGACAGACGGTGGCGCTTGATCAGATATTCGGTGATCGGCCCGCCGAGGACTGCGCCCAGCACCAGCCCCGCGGTGGCGGCCGCCATCGCGAGCTCCATCACGCCCTGCAGGTTCATGGTTTCGCCGAGGCGCCCGGCGTAGGCGGCGCCGGTGCCGTGGCCGCCGACCAGCGTGATCGAGCCGCCGAACAGGCCGATCACCGGATGCAGGTCCATCGCCAGAGCGGCGCCGATGCCGATCGCGTTCTGCGCGACGATCAGCACCGCGCTGATGCCGAGGAAGATCACCAGCTTCATGCCGCCCTTCGCCAGCATGCGCGCGTCGGCGGCGAGGCCCACGGTGGTGAAGAACATGAGCAGCAGCGTGTCCTTCAGCGCCAGGTTGAAGGCGAACTTCAGGCCGCCGAGGCCGTCGGCGAACGCGAGCAGGATCGCCACCAGCCCGCCGCCGACCACCGGCGCCGGGATGCTGAAGCGCTGCAGCACCCCGACGTGCGCGACCAGCGCACGCCCCACGAACAGGACCACCATCGACACGAGGATCGTGTGGATGAGGTCCAGCTCGACGGTCACTTAGACAGCACCATCGCTAGGTAGCCGAACACGGTGAGCAGCACGCCGGAGACGGCGTAACCCACCGGGAAGCCGATCCACGGCACCGAGCTGCCGATCTCCTTGGCCGCCTCACGCGCCGGGCCGGAGTGCGAGCGCGCGCCCGCCACGCCGCCCATCAGGATCGCCGGGTTGATCTTCATCCAGTGGTAGCCGATTGCCCAGACCAGGATCGGCGGGATGGTGGTGACGATGAAGCCGGCGAGGAAGATCTTCAGCGCCACCGCGCCGGTGAGCTGCGAGATCAGCCCGGCGCCGGCGTTGATGCCGACGATGGCGATGAACAC
>Ga0207708_10004501_pt1 | contig 10263 bp, 5 predicted proteins | sample KBSK5101metaG_FD_184340 | JGI IMG/M metagenome (GOLD analysis project Ga0207708, IMG submission 184340) | Corn, switchgrass and miscanthus rhizosphere microbial communities from Kellogg Biological Station, Michigan, USA - KBS K5-10-1 metaG... | ecosystem: Host-associated > Plants > Roots >...
CAGCCGGCGCTGGCGTCGCCGTGGATGGTCTCGTAGCCGATCTGCTGCTGCAGGGTGGCGTAGATGTCCTTCAGCTCGGTGATGGTGGAGGCTTTATACGCGGTGCCGCCGGACAATGCGGTGACTTTCTTCATCGTCTCGTCGTCGACCGGCACTGGCTGACGCTGGCCGTTGATCTCGACGTAGTCGTATGGGGTGCCGAACGAGATGGTGGAGATCGGTACACCCTGATCTTTGGCGGTGCGGGCCGCGGTGTAGGCGCCCTTGGGGTTGTCCGGGTTGGACGGTACGGTCTCCTTGCCGTCGGAGAACAGCACGATCCGCGCCGGCGGCGGGGTGTCGCCGCCGCCGATCACCGCGCCGACGGTGGCGATCGCCTGCAGCGCGGTGAAGATGGCTTCCCCGGTAGCGGTGCGGTCGTGGAATTGAAGCTTGTCGATCGCCGCCTTGATGGCGCCCCGGTTGGTGGTGGGTTCCACCAACACGGTGGCCGTACCGCCATAGGCAATCAGTCCTAGGTTGATGCCTGGTGTGAGGTCATCCGCGAACTGCTTTGCAGCATCCTGGGCGGCGGCCATCCGGGTGGGCGGGACGTCGGTGGCGCGCATGGATTGCGACACGTCAATCACGAGCATCACCACGGCGCGGTTGCGCGGTATCCGAACGTCATCGGTCGGTCCGGCCATCGCGACGGTCAGCGCCAGCAGCGCGGCCACCAGAAGGATCGCTGGCAAGTGCCCCCAGCGGGTGGGCCGTGTGGGTGCGACGCTTTCTAGCAACTCCAGGTTTGCGAACCGCAGAACACGCCGCTGCCGGGCAATTTGCAAGACCGCATAGGACCCGACCAGCCCTAGAATCACGAGCAAGAAGAGGAAGTACCAACCGTGGGCGAATCCCGCCGACGTCATTGGTCCCAGCACCGGCACGCTCAACTCAGCGCATCCTTTCAACGAGGCGCTTCGCTGATTGCGACCGCGAACCCGCCTGTGCGACCGCAGAACGGGTGACACGTCGGGCGGCGCCGCACTGGCGCGATCCAGAGCGGCGGGCCCGTCGGCGGCGGTGTAGTCCTGAAAGCCGTGTCCCTCCAGCGTCGTAGTCCGTCGTTCGACGAGGTTCGGAATAGCATCGACCACCAGGACGGCGACCTCGGGATCGCGCTTTGGGTGCGCGGGTCGAGCCACCGTCTCGCCTCCCTCGTCCTATTCGTGCCTGTGCTGGGCCGCGCCGAGCGCCGCTAAGCGTGATCGGAGCACTTGCCCAGTTCCGCAATGTATTCGCGGTTTCGCTAGTACCTCGTCGTGGGGAAGAGCACGAGTTCCGAGATCAGCGCCGCGCCACACACCAGCGCTACCACCGAAAGAGCCACCCAATCGCGGGGCTGAGGCCGGGACGGCATCGCGGAGATTTGGCCGGTGCCGCCCCGCGCGGTGATCGCGTCACCCATCTCGTCGGCGCGTCGCAGCGCCACCGTGATCGCGGCGGTCAGCACATCGATGACGTTGCCTCCCCAATGACGGAGACGGCCCCGCCAGGTAGGGGGCAGGGGTGGCTTGGGCCGCAGCCGGCGCGCGGCGTAGAGGATCCGGAACTCCTCGAGAAGCATGGGAAACGCCCGCATCGCCAACGCGATTGCCACCGCCCACTCGTCAACGGGGATCCGCACCAGCCGCAGCGGACGGCCCAGGACGGCGACGGCTGGCGCCACATCGGCAACGTTGGTGGTCCAAGAGACCATGCCGCCGAGGCCCAGCAGAACGCCGGTGAGTAACGCGAACCGCAGAACATCCAGCAGGCCGCCGAGCCCGACCGTGAACGGGCCAACGTCGACGAACGGACTCCCACCGGCCAGCGCGGCCGTCGCTCCGGTGAGCAGGGTGGTGATCCACAGCCAGCGCGGTACCGACGGCAGCGCGCCGCGCGGAATGTGCGCCAACCGCGCGGTGGTGATCAACAGTGCGGCCGTCAGCGCGATTGGTCCCCATCCCGGATAGCTCGCCAGCAGTACCGAAATGGCCAACGCCGTGATGAGTTTGGTTCCCGCCCAGAGGTCGTGGATCGCCGAGGGTCCCGGCACCGGGCGCAACAGCACCAGGGGCCGGCGTTGATGCGATTCCGTGGCCGTCATGACTTTCCCTTGCCCGCCATCGTCGCGGACTCCAATATGCCAGCGCGCAGATGCAACACCCGCGGGCACAGATCGTCCAACCCCGCGAAGTCATGCGAGATGACGACCACGGTCAGCCCGACGCGTCGCAACCGTTGCAGCAGCCGCACCAAGGCGCGTTGGCCCGCGGCGTCCAAGCCGGCGAGGGGTTCGTCGAGTATCAGTGCCCGCGGCGAGCGAGAAAGCAGTCCTGCCAGCACCACTCGACGCATCTGCCCGCCGCTGAGTTGGTCCACTCGGCGGCGCGCCAACTCGGCGTCCAAACCGACGTCGGCGAGCGCCGACGTCACTCTGTCGGTGTCGTCAGGCGAGAAGCCGGCAGCCGACGCGACCTCGTGATCCACTCTGCCGCGCATGAGCTGTAGACGGGCCGCCTGAAACGAGATTGCCACCGTACCAACCTGATCCGACACCGGCCCACCGTCGAGCAGGCAAATCCCCTCGGTCGGAATGGTCAGCCCGGCCATGATCCATGCCAGCGTCGACTTTCCCGACCCGTTGCCACCGTGAATCAGCACACCGTCGCCCTCGTCTATCGCGAAATCGACATCGCGCAACGCGGTCGCGGCCCAAGGGGTACCGCGGCCGTATTCATGCCCGACACCGGCGATTTCGAGCACCGGACCGGTGTCGGTGTGACCGATCGCGGCGTTGGCGGCTGGCGGCGCGACCGTCTCGATCGTGTCCGCCTCGTGTGTGGGTTCTCGCCCGGTGAGCGCGATCACGCGGTCCGCGGTCTCAGCCTCGGCGTTGTAATGGGTGATGTGCACCAGCGCCATGCGTCGCCGGTCGGCGAGGCCCGAGAACACCGACAGCAGGTCGTCTCTTCCCCGCTGGTCAATCATCGACGTCACTTCGTCGGCGATGAGCAGTGACGGTCCGCGCGCCAACGCGGCGGCGACGGCCAACCGTTGCAGTTGCCCGCCGGACAGGCCGCCGGTGTCGCGATCGGCCAGTCCGTCCAAACCGACTTCGGCAAGCAACCGGCCCACCTCAGTGCCGTGTCCGGCGGGCAACCCCCACACCACGTCATCCGCGACTCGACTGCCCAGCACCTGACTCTCCGGGTGCTGCAAGATCACCGCGGTTCCGCCGAAGTGGCCGAGTCCGATTGCCCCGGGACGTTCCACCGTGCCCGCGACCGGATCGCGGCCCGCGAGGACCAGCATCAGCGTGGTCTTGCCGGAACCGTTCGCGCCGGTGACAGCGACGTGCTCACCGGGACTGACACCCGCGGTCAAGGGACCGACGGCATCAAAGTCCATCCCGGGGTAGCGGAACGTGACCTCGCGCAGCAGCACCGGAACGGGTGCGATCGGCCCGGACTCCGAGGGGACATCCAACTTGTGCACGTCGGGGATCTCACCCAGCCGACGTAACACTCGCGACAGCGCCCACCACCCGACGACCGTCGTCCCGAGAACACCCACGACCGTCGCGCCGCCGACGATCCACGGCCAGAAGTCAAGACACGCTTCGAAAGTCCGCTTGATCCAGCCCGCTGGGCCGCGCAAGCCGGGGACGTGGACCATCACCGCCGCGACACCGTCGACGTTGGCCCGCATCGATGCGAACGCGACCTCCCGCAACCTGGACAGCACCATCAGCGTTGCCACCGACGCGACACCGGCCAACATGCCCGCCCCCAGCGACACGAGTAGCACGGTCGCGAGCCCGCGCCCCCGGCGCTTGACGACACCGGTGATGCCGCCGATGTAGGCGCAGCTCAAGACGGTGCTCAAGCCACCGTCTCCCGCCGCCACGAACGCGATCACGCTTCCCGCCACCGTGCCGCCAACGAAGGCGCGGAATCGGTAGCGGTACGCGAGCAACCCCATCGGGACCATCCCGAGCAGGGACAGCCAAGCGATCAGCGGAATCAGCGCGGACAGGATCGAAGTTGCTGCACACAACGCAGCCATCACGGCGGCCTGAGCCATTTCGACGGGCCGCAATGGTCCACGTGACGCCGTTGGGGCCCGCGGAATCGCCGACTCCGCTCCCTCATTTCGCGTGTACAGCACCACCGAGCCACAGTAGGCGGTGTTCCTGAAGCGACGCTGAGGAGCACTTCTGGACACCTGCGCTGGCAGTCGAAGGTGTCTACCAACATGGCGGTGAAAGGTGTCTCCTTGCCGTGCGCGTCGACGGAGGAAACCGCGGAAGCACAACGAGTATCAAGATGTCATTCAGTCAATTCACAATGCGCCGTCGGGCTTACGCGCTAGCGCGGCCGCGACTGCGACAGCGGCGGCTCGAGTCGCCGCGGTGGTGGTCAAGTCCGCGCCGGTCCGGTTCGCGCCTGCTGCGACCTCAGTGCGGACCGTTGGTATTTCGGTCAGCGTCGATAGCGTTCCGGTCAACAGCTGCTGGATTGTGGAATTGATGGCGCCTCCGTGCTCTGTGCCGAGAAAACCGACGTAAACCCAGACGCCGCAGAGCATCGCAACGAGCAATTCCACCACCGGTCCTGACTGGGTGTCGCGAAGCTCACCGCGCTGCTGTGCGGCGCTCGCTGTCCGCTACAGGCTGAGCGACGATCTGGCAGAAAGACTGGCCGGGATGGACGCGCGGACGGACGCCGTCATCAAAGTGTAAAACCGTTGAGCCACTCCACAATTACGTCTCAGGCGGCGCGCTGCCGTCGAACCGCTTTGGCGATCGCACGAGCATCGATGCGCATGAGTCGCAGCTGACCGCTGAGGTCGACTCGGTAACCATTGAAGAAGAGGCCCGCTGCCGAGGGATGCTCCTGGCCGCCCCTCACGAGCGGAACGCCGTTGGAATCGAGGACACCGAGGTGGCCGACCAACTCGTCGAGGCCACGGCGGTAGCCGGTCGCCGCGATCACCGCATCGGGCTGTATGCGGGCACCGTCCGCCAGCACGACATCACTTTGGTCGAAGCCGACGACCGCGGCGACAATCCCGATGCGCCCGGCCCTGAGTTCCTCGACGAACCCGTCGTCGTACGCCGGTGCTTGGTGCCGGCGTGCCATCGTGGTCGCGACACCTTCGGGCGACCGTGGGAGCCCGAACCGGTCGAGGCGGCCGAACAAGATTCGCTGCATCAGCCATGCGACCTCGTCGGCTACGCGTAACGGGAGGTGGTTCAAGGCGAGCCCGGGGACATTGACAGTCACGCCAAAGAATTTGCGGGCAACCAGGTTCGGCACGGTCCGGCACGCGACGCGAACGCGCGCCGCGCCGCCCCTGGCTAGCTGGTTCGCAACCTCGCAGCCTGTCACGTTGGGCCCAACCACCAGAACGTCGCGCCCACGGTACGGCCTCGGGTTGCGGTAGGCGCTGGAATGAATCAGCTCACCCGGGTATCCCTGGCGCCCCGGCCAGTCCGGGAGGTCAGGGTCGTGGTCGTAGCCGGTCGCGATGACCACGAAGCGTGCCTGTAGCGCATCGTCACTGGTTTCCACTCGCCAGCCACCACGGGACGCAGTCACCTTGTGAACCGCCGTGCCGAACCGCACATCGATCCGATGATGGTCCGTGTAGTCCTGGAGGTACCGGACCCAGTCCTCACGGGCCGGATATTCTCCGTAACGACGCTGGCTCGCGCGATACCCGGGCAACGTCGACATCCACGCCGGCGTGTTGAGCCGCAACCCGTCGTAACGGGCTCGCCAGCTCGCCCCGACCCAGTCGCTCCGTTCGAGCACAATCGCTGCAACGCCTGCACGGCCCAGGGTTGCCGCGGCTGCCAGCCCGGCCGCACCCGCGCCGCAGACGATCGCCTCCGCCACGGGGTCATAGTAATCGCCGACGCGATCCACCCCCTCCGCTTCGGGCGTGCAGCATCAGCCGCCTGGTCGAAAACTGGTAGTGCCGCGTTCCAAAGTGCGGTCGCACGCGCGACGGCAACACTTCAAATTCGCGGCATTGCTTCAGATTTCAGTGCCCGTTCGCGAAGGTGTAGCCCTGGAAGGGCACGAGCGGCCAACGTCGAGCTGAATGACTTCATGTGAACCGGGCGCGCCGGGCGACACCGGAGACCAAGTGCCCTACGTGTCACCAGTACCACGCACGCGAGTGGTACTGAGGAACAGCTGCTGCAGCCGCTGGACCGTCGTCTCAAAAGAGACGAGATATGAGGGTCCGGTCCGAAAATCGGATGGTGAGTGGGCAGGCCGAAGGCAACCCGGCGGAGCCGGGTCATGTTGCGCGGCTGTGGGTTTGGGGTCAGGCGGCGGTGTCGGTGATGACCGCTTTGCCGTCGCGGATGGCGATGTGCTGGCCGGTGAGCGCTTGGAGTTGGGTGGCCAGGTCGCGGGCGCGGCGATGCTTTGTTGATCCGAGATTCGTAGTATCCCGGCCCGAGGTCGCAAAATCTGGCGTCCGGGTCTGACAGCAGGTGGTAGATGACGGTCAGTACCGAATTGCCGGTAGCGACGAGCGCCTTCTGCTTGCCGCGCCGTCGGGCCAGGCGCCGGTAGCGGGCGCCCAGGAAGGTGTCGGTACGCGAGTTGACGAACGCGATGCGGCCCAGGGTGCCGGCCAGCCACGGGTTGCCCTTGGCGCGGCCCTTGCTGATGGACTTACCGGCCGACTGGTGGATCTGCGGGCAGAACTTGGCCCACGACACCAGATGCGCGGCCGAGGGGAACCGGGTCATGTCGACCCCGATCTCGGCGATCAGCTCGGCAGCGGCAACGGTGCTCACGCCGGGGATGTCAGCGAGCGGGGCCGCCGGTCGGCAGAACGGGCCGATCGCCTCCTCGATACGGGCGTCGAGTGCGGCGATCTGGGCGCTGATGCGGTCGCTGTTGTCGAGCATCATCTGCAAGATCGTCGCGTGGTGATCGGTGAAAAACCCGCGCAGCGCCTCTTCGAGCCGGTCGGTCTTCTTGCGCGCAGCCCCACCATCGGCTCCCCGGATCAAACTCAAAAACGGGCTCACTGCGTCAAGAACCACCGACCTCGGCGAACGACCGCACCCGATTTTCCCGCATGCGCGGGCGTCCCGAAGGGACCACGAAACTCAAAACTTCGTATCGGAGAAGGCACGGCGATACGACGGACATCGCTGACCAGCGGTGACACGATACTGACGTGGATAACACTGCGGACGGTCGCGGTGCGCTGACGGCGGCGGGAGTGTCCTGCGGATCGTGCGGCACCGAACTGCCGCCGAACTCCAAGTTCTGTAACGAGTGCGGTGCACCGGTCACACATCTCAGCCGATCGGCGGAGTACAAGCAGGTGACGGTGTTGTTCGCCGACGTGGTGCATTCGATGGACATCGCGGCGGCGGTGGGTGCCGAGCGGCTGCGCGAGATCATGACCGATCTGGTTAACCGTGCGGCGGTGGTGGTTCAGCGGTACGGCGGCACGGTCGGCAGTTTCACCGGCGACGGCGTCATGGCGGTGTTCGGCGCACCAACCGCGTTGGAGGATCACGCCGTTCGCGCCTGCCTGGCGGCCTTGGGCATACAAGAGGATGCGAAGCGGCTTGCCTCCGACGTCCAAGAGCGGGACGGTGTGGAGCTGCTGTTGCGGGTGGGCTTGAACTCGGGCAAGGTGATCGCCGGTGAGATCGGTTCGGGTCCTTTCGGTTACACCGCCGTCGGTGAGCAGGTGGGGATGGCGCAGCGGATGGAGTCGGGCGCTCCGCCGCGTGGGGTGATGCTCAGCGCGTCCACCGCACGCCTGGTTGAAGGCACAGCAGCTCTCGGTGAACCTGAGCTTGTTCAGATCAAGGGTGCCGATAAGCCCGTCGCGGCCCGGCGGCTGTTGGGCATGGAGGAACGGCGTCGCCTCATCGAGCGTGTCGAGTCGAATCTGGTGGGTCGGCGGTGGGAGATGTCCGCCGTTGAGGGCTTGCTGGACCGCGCAATTGACGGCCACGGCTCTGTGGTGGGCGTCGTCGGGCCGCCTGGTATCGGGAAAAGCCGTTTGGTGTCTGAGGTCAGCGCGCTGGCCACTGCCCGGGGGGTGGAGGTGTTTTCCACCTACTGCGAGTCCCACGCCACCGATGTCCCGTTCCGCGTGGTGGCGCGTGTGCTGCGCGCAGCGACGCAGGTCAGTGGTCTGGATGACCACGCCGCGCGGGCACGGCTGCGCGCAGTGATGCCGGAGGCCGATCCGGAGGACATGCTGCTGTTGGATGACCTGCTGGGCATCGCTGATCCGAATGTGGTGCTGCCGAGGATCGATCCGGATGCGCGGCGGCGGCGGTTGATCAAGGCCGCCTCGCTGGCCCGAAAAGCCCCGGCGGTCTACGTCGTTGAGGATACGCACTGGATCGATGAGGTCAGCGATTCGATGCTGGCCGACTTAGTCACGGTGGTCCCGCAGACCCCCACACTGGTGCTGATCACCTACCGCCCCGAATACACCGGCGCGTTGAGCCGGGTGCCCGGTGCTCAGAGCATCGCCCTGGCCCCGCTGACTGATCCGGACACCGCAACACTGGTCGCGCAGCTGCTCGGGTCGGACCCCTCCGTGGGCGAGCTGGGTCAGATGGTCGCCGAAAGGGCTGCCGGTAATCCGTTTTTCGCCGAGGAGATAGTGCGCGAACTGGCCGAGCGTGGCGTGCTGCGCGGAAACCGCAGCGCCTACATTTCGACGGTCGGGGCTGCCGAGGTGAGCGTGCCCGCCACCGTGCAGGCAACGATTGCCGCGCGCATCGACCGGCTTGACCCGGCGGCCAAGCGCACCTTGAGTACAGCAGCGATCATCGGCTCGAAGTTCAGCCGGGACCTGTTGGAAACGCTGGGCATTGATCCTGTCCTGGACGATCTGGTCGGCGGCGAGCTGATCGATCAGGTCACTTTCACTGGCGATCCCGCGTATGTGTTCCACCATCCGCTGATCCGCACCGTGGCCTATGAATCGCAGCTGAAATCGGATCGTGCCGAGCTGCATCGGCGGTTGGCCGCCGCGATTGAGTCCCGTAACCCGGCCTCGGCTGATGAAAATGCTGCGCTGATCGCCGAACATCTGGAGGCCGCCGGTGATGGGCACGCCGCCTACGACTGGCACATGCGCGCGGCCACGTGGGCGACCAACCGCGACATCGCCGCAGCACGACGCAGTTGGGAGCGTGCCAGAAGGATTGCCGACGCATTGCCCGCCGAGGACCCCAACCGGGCGGCCCTGCGCATTGCCCCGCGCACCATGTTGTGCGCGACCGCCTTTCGAGTCGATGAACATGTGGCCGGTGCCCGCTTTGATGAATTACGCGAGTTGTGCACCGCTGCCGGGGACAAGGCGTCGCTGGCCATCGCCATGGCAGGGCTGGTGATGGACCACCTCTATCAGGGCCGGACGCGCGAGGCCTCGCAGCTTGCATCGGAAGCTTGGGAACTCACCGAGTCAGTCGGCGATGCGACCTTGATTGTGGGGCTGTCAGAGCCGCTGGTCTCCGCCAAGGCTGGGAGCGCCGAGTCCAATGACGTGCTGCGGTGGTCGCAGAGGGTCATCGACCTGGCCGAGGGTGATCCCTCTAAAGGCAACTTCATCATCGGTTCTCCGTTAGCGTTCGCCTTTGCGGAGCGGGCCGCTGCCCGTTGTACCCTCGGTCGTCCGGGATGGCGCGACGACCAGCGACACGGCCTCGCCATGGCCCGCAGCACAGACCCCTTGTCCTACGCCGGGGTCGTTCACTGGGTCTACGGCATCGGAATACCGAGTGGCGTGCTGAGGCCCGACGATTCCGCGATGCGCGAGATCGAGGATGCCCTTCAGGGTGCCGACCGATCCGGTGATGACCACGTGTTGGCCATCGCCCATATGACGCTGGGCCTTGCCCTGGTGCACCGCCACACGGATACGGATCGCGATCACGGACACGAGCTGCTGGCCGAGGTCAGCGACATGTTCCTGCGCGGGGGATACCTGCTGTTCGAGTTACCGATCGTCAACGCGTACTTGGCGCGCGAGCAGGCTCGGGATGGAGATCGCGATGACGCGATAACGCTCATGCGCACCGCCGCCGACCATCTGATCCGCCAGGGACAACTGCTGGGGTGGGGCATTCCAGCGACGGGTGTTCTGGTGGAGACACTGCTGAATCGCGCCACCGACGGTGATGTGGCCGAAGCCGGGGCCGCGATCGAGCGGTTAGCCGCCGCGCCAGCCGAT
>Ga0207708_10004503_pt1 | contig 10261 bp, 7 predicted proteins | sample KBSK5101metaG_FD_184340 | JGI IMG/M metagenome (GOLD analysis project Ga0207708, IMG submission 184340) | Corn, switchgrass and miscanthus rhizosphere microbial communities from Kellogg Biological Station, Michigan, USA - KBS K5-10-1 metaG... | ecosystem: Host-associated > Plants > Roots >...
ACGATCACCGAGCGGGTGATCGAGGGCATGGCCGAATGGCAATCCCGCCCGCTGGATTCGGGGCGGTTTTTAGTGGTCGATGCGAATCGGATAGGTGTGTTCTCGGCGGTGTGATCGTCTCATGAGTTGATGTGGAGTGTGGTCGTTGAGTATTTTTCTGGGTCGGTCGTTGAGTTCTGCGGCCACCTCGTGGAGCTGTTCGCTGGTCCAGTGGTGCAAATCTGATCCCTTTGGAAAGTATTGCCGTAGCAATCCATTGATGTTCTCGTTGGTGCCGCGTTGCCAGGGTGAGTGTGGGTCGGCGAAGTAGATTCGCAATCCGGTCGCTTCCTCGATACGGGCATGCTGGAACATCTCATTGCCCTGATCCCAGGTCAGCGTTCGGCGCAAAGATGCTGGGAGTCGGGAGTATTCGGCAATCAGCGCATCGGCGACGGACTGCGCCGAATGGTTGTCGGGAAGCCGCACCAACTTGGTCACTCGGGTCTTGCGTTCGACCAGTGTCGCGATCGCCGAGCGCTGCCCAGCGCCAATGATCAAGTCTCCCTCCCAGTGACCGGCTTGCCGGCGGGTCTCCACCGCAGCGGGACGATCGTGGATGGACTTCATGGCCGTGCATTGCTTGAGGGCGCCGTCCTTGGTCCTGCCGCGGCCGTGCTTGTGCCGATAGATCCGACCGGTGCGCAACGTCGCAGCACAGACCGCGACGACGAGCTGGCGGTAGATGGCGTCGTAGATGGTTTCAGCACACACGTGCCATGCCAGGCGCCGCCGGTAGCGGCGGCGCAGCCAACGGCTGATCTGTTCAGGCGACCAATGTTTGGCGAGCTTGCCGGCGATGATGGCGGCCAGTGACGTCTCCTGGGCAAGGATCCGTCGCTTAGGTCGCCGACGTCGCAGATGAGCCTGATTGTGGGCAAACCACGGCTGGTAGGTGCCGTCGGGTTTGCGGTTGCGTGCGATCTCCCGGTAGAGGCTTTGGAAGCTCTTACCGATCCGGACGGCAATGGATTTCACCGGCTCGCCCGCAGCGAGGCCGTCGGCGATCTCGATGCGATCGTCTTGATTGATATAGCGGGAACTGATCGGGCGTGTCTCCGTGATGCTCACGCTGCCAGCATCGATAAACCACAGCGAGCCACAGCTCATCGACACGCCTACACGGCGGGCCGCTTCAGCGCCGGGCATCCCCGTTCGAATCAGCTCGAAGTACGACTGCTTGACCCGCACCGGTAGGCGGTTCTGTCCTCCACGTGGCATCGCTCATCTCCTGTCGAAGATTCGCAACGTCCGCTAGAGACTGCCCGGTGTATCCAGTGATCTTCATCGACGCCGTGAACGTGAAGATCCGCGACGGTAACGTCGCGAACAGGCCGATCTATATCGCGCTCGCGGTGACGGTGGAGGGCACCCGCGACATCCTCGGGTTGTGGGCCGGTGAGCACGGCGACGGGGAGGGGGCGAAGTTCTGGGTCCGGGTGCTCTCCGAAATCAAAAACCGTGGTGTCGGCGATGTCTGCATGGTGGTCTGCGACGGACTCAAGGGCCTGCCCACCTCCATCGAAACCGTCTGGCCGCAAGCGATCACCCAGACGTGCGTCGTGCACCTGCTGCGCAACAGCTTCCGCTACGCCTCGAAGAAACACTGGGCAGCGCTCGCCAAGGATCTCAAACCGATCTACACCGCGCCGAGCGAATCGGCCGCCCTCGATGCGTTCGTCGCCGTGACCGAGGCGTGGGGCGATCGGTACCCGGCGATCATCAAACTGTGGGAGTCCGCGTGGCCGGAGTTTGTTCCATTCCTGCAGTTCGACGCCCACATTCGCGCGGTGGTCTGCACGACAAATGCCATTGAATCCATCAATGCGCGAATCCGCAGAGCGGTCAACGCCCGCGGCCACTTTCCCACCGAGGCCGCCGCGCTGAAATGCGTGTACCTGGCGATCATGAGCCTCGATCCGACCGGCCACGGACGCCGGCGATGGTCCAACCGGTGGAAGGAGGCACTCAACGCCTTCGAGATCACCTTCGACGGACGCCTTTCCGCACGCCGAAAGTAGAACCGACACAATCAGCTACACCGAATTGTTGACAGACCCAATGACGTAGGCCGCTTCGTCATCCGAGCCACCCATGAACGTGGGGTTGGCGTGCCGTCCAGTCGGAGCTTGTCGGCGGCATCTCATGAAGCGATCTCGTTGTAACGATTCTTACCGACTTGCCCGTTCGGTCAGTAGTCGTAGCTGGAATCGTCGAAGTCGTCCGGCTCATAAGCCTCGGCGAGATCATCGCTTACGTCGTCGACATGAAGGAGTGGGCGTTCGGGCTCTTCGAGCTTGGCGACGATGTCGGCCCACATCTCTCGGGGGACCGTCGTCCGCACTGCCTCAGCGATCTGGGTAACCTTCCGCCTCAACTCAGCCAAGTCGGGTTGTTCAGTGCGTGAATCGAGCAACGACTGAAGTCGGGCGCCGCGATCATTCCGGCGCTTACGTCGACCTTCGTGTGCGGATCGACCAGGGCCTCATAGGCTTTGAGCATCACGATCTCGAAGAAGGCCATCGGGGTGAGCGTTGTGGCGACTCCCAGTGACGAAGTCGATGCCATCCTGTTGCCTCGTGTCAAGATGCGCGCGAAGGCGGATTCGTTGCCTCACGTGAACGTGCGCGTTTGTTGACTTGGGCTTTGGCAGTGGGTCCGGCCTTGCTGGTGGTGATGGTGAGGAGTTGGGCGGTCAGGGCTTGGACCTGGCGCTGGGTGGCGGCGGGGTGTCGTCGTGACGATCTGATATGGCCCACCTCGAGTGTGGAGCAGTCTGGCCTGACCGGCGTCAGCCGCCCGTGTCACCCCCTTTCGAATCCTCTTGGTGTGATGGGTAGGTACGCCCGGCTGCTGGTGGAGTAGAGCTGTCGGTCACGTTGGCGGGCGGGGAGAGTGACACGGCGAACTTCCACAGCGGTGTTCGCTGCCTGCATCGACCATTCCCGAGGAATGTGGTAGCCGACCACCTGGTGGTCTGTGCCGTCAACGGTGCCGTCCGGCTTCAGTTTGATCAGCTCATGGGTCGCGCGCTTGAGCAGGTTCATCGCCTGCATGGTGGTGGCGTACACGGCCATCTCGACAGCCGCCTTGCTGACGTAGGTGATGGCCCCGCTCTCGCCGAGGTAGCGGCGGCGGGCGACATCCCAGAGCGAATCGAGCGCCTTGGTGATGAGCACCGAAACCGACAGCTCCCGTCCGGCATTCGAGTCCTCCATGGTGAGATACCAGTGCGCTTCGTTCTTGGCGGCATCGGGGGACGCGTTCTTGTGTACGTAGACGTGGACCGTCAGAGTTCGAGCCCGCTGTCGCGGCTTTGGTCGCGGTGCTGGTCGGTGTCGCGCCGGATTGTGCGCTGGGTGGTGGCGCGGTAGCGGTCGGTGAGTTGGTCGCGCCGGGCCAGAAGTCGACGGGCTTGGGTGTGGTGGTCGGTGTCGTCGCCGGGTGTGGCGGTTAGGTGGTGTGCGGTGCGCTGCATTGCGGTGCTGCGCTGCTGGTCGGCGTCGATGGTGCCGAGGTGTTGCGCCCAGGGCAGGTGGCCGGCGAGGACATCGGTGAGCGTATGGCGCGGTGGGGGTGCGCCGGTGTTGGTGACGAGCAGCAGTTTGGTGTTGGTGGCCGCGGTGTTGGTGGTGACCCAGTGCAGCTGTTCGGCGGGTAGTTGGTCGGCGTCGTCGATGATGAGCAGGCTGCCGGTCGGGGGATTCCAGCGTCCGGATTGGAGGTTGTCGATCCCGGCCGCGGCCGTGGTGCTGGTGTCGGCGTAGCGGTGCTCGTCGGCGTAGGTGGCGGCCGCCTCGGTGGCGGGTAGGGCCAGGATGCGGTGCCGGTGGTGGTGGGCGGCTGCGGCGATCGCTGCGAGCGCGGCGGGTTTGTCGGCGTCGTCGCCGATTTGCAGCAGCTGGGTCGCCTGGGCGCTGTTGGCGATCGCGATCACCGCCCGCTGGGACGCGTCGTCGAGACGGGCCAGCGCGTCCTCGGGCACCCGGTACATCGCAGCCGGGCTGCGCGCACCGGCGGCCTCCAGGAAATCGACCTCGGCCTGCAACACGGCGACGTCAGCGGCGAGATCGATTGCGGCGTCGGGCATGTCGGCGCGCGTTTCGGCGAAGGCACGGGCAGCGGCAGCCTCGGCGCGGGCCACCTGGGCGTCGAGGTCGTGGGCGTAGGCGCGGGCCCGGGCGAGGGTGTCGAGGTCAGCATGTTGGGCGCGCTGACGCACGTCGTGAATGTCGCGTTCGGTGACGATGCGGTCGGGGCCGCCTGCGGTTTCGATCAGGGCGGCGCGGGCGGCGTCGAGGGTTTGCCTGGTGCGGGTGACGGCGCTGTCGATGTCGGTGGTGTGCTGGGTCAGCTCGTCGTAGCTGAGGTAGGTGGCGGCCAGGTCGGCATCACCGGCGTCGTGGGCGGCGCTGATCTGGGTGGCGAGCTGATCCAGTAGCGCACGGTGTATTTCGGCGGTGTGTTCGGCGCTGACCCAGTCGCCGTGGGCGTGGGCGAGGTCATGTTGGTGGTGACGCTGCTGCTGGTGGCGTTCGTGTAGTTCGGCGAGTTCTGCGGCGGCCGCGACTTCGGCGGGGCCGTGGCCGCGCAGGATCGCCTGGGCCAGCTGGGCAGCATGTTGGTGGGCGGCTGCGCGCTGGGCGCGCAGCGTGGCAATGTCGGCGTCGACCCCCGGTGCCGAGGGGCTCGGGCGGTGGCGGGGCAGGTCGGTGAAGTCCAGCGCGTCGAGGGTGTCTTCGGCGTAGCTGTAGGGGTAGTCGTGAGGGTCGGGTGGGGGTTCGACGTCGTTGAACAGGTCGAGCCGCTCGCCGGGCTCGGCGGGGGCGGACCGCTCGGCGGCCTCGGCGGGGTGGGGGATGTCGGCGTCGATGGTGGCGGCGTGGTGGGTGAGCAGTTCGACGCGGTAGGTCAGCAGGCGGGCGTATTCGTCGGGCCGCAGGTGCTCGGTTTCGTCGATGTCGCGCAGGTGTTCGGCGGCGGCGGTGAGCAGGTCGCCTGGTTCCCATCCGGAGGCGGCGACGGCGGTGACCAGCGATGGCCACGCCGGGTCGGCGATGACGGTTTCGGCGATGCGCGAGCCGAGCAGGCGGTGCAGTTCGGGTGTCCAGGCCGGGCGCAGCCCGGTGTTGGCGGCGGCGAGGGTGGGCGGTTCCAGGGTGCCGGCCAACCGCCACCACAGTGCCGCGGCGGGCAGCTCGTCGGGCAGCGGCCCGTGGCGTTCGACCGCGGCGGTAAGCAGTGCGGACACGTCGGCGCCGGCGCGGGCGGCCGCATCGAGGTGGGTGGCCAGCCGCGGCCAGAACGGGTCGGCGCTGATGTGGGCGTCGATGCCCTCGGCCAGGCTGCGCCAGCGTTGGGCGCCGGGCTGGCCGCGGCGCAGCGCAGTGTCGACGCGGCCGTGGATGAGCTGCTGGATGGCCGCCGAGCGGTTGGCGTGTTGTTCGGGGCCGGTGATGCGGGTGTCGGCGACATCGACGTCGTGGGCGGCGCGGAACACCGCGATCTCGGCCATCAGCTGGGGTTGCTCAGCCAGCAAGGGGCGTGCCCAGGCCGGGACGGTACCGGGCTGCCATTGGCGCGCGGCGGCGCGGATCTGGTCGGCCAGGTCGCCGACGAGCCGGGAGCGCGCGTGCAGGTAGGGGCCCCATAGGGGGTGGGCGGCCAGCGCGTCGGGGGTGGCCGCCAGCCAGCGCAGCGGACCGACCCGCTCGGCGGCCGACCCGTGCGGTGGCTGCAGCCGCCAGTCGAGCACCGCGGCGACGTCGATGGGGTTTCCCAACGGGGTGGTGGCGGCGGCGCGTAGCGCCTCGATCGGGTCGTGGCCGTCGACGGCCAGCAGGGCCAGGTTGCGCCGCAGCACCGGCCAGGCGCCGCAGTCGGGGATGGTGGCGCGGATCGCGACCGCGGCGGCGTCGATGTGGGCCATGGTGGCCGCGCCGGCGGTGTGTTCGGCGGCGGCGGTGAGCGCGTCGGAGTACATCGCGGCCGCGGCGTGCAGCCGGGTGAACGGATCGGATTCGGCGGCCGCGGCGCTGTGGGCGGAGGTCTGGGCGCCGTCGCGGCGCAGGATCTGCGAGAGGATGTCGACCGCGGTCGGGGGATGGGTGGCTTTGGGCGCCAGGACGCGGTGGGGGTCGGCTTCGGCGGTGGAAAAGTAGATGTGGTTTTCGTTTTTGCCGCGGGTGCCCGCAACGTAGAGCTGCTGGCGGGTGAGCCGATCGGAGCCGACGATGTGGCAGGTGCCGTCGATGTCGCGCCCGCCGGCGGTGATGCCTTGGGCGCTGTCGATGGTGCTGGCATACCCCAGGGTGGTGTGGGCGGCGAGGTAGTCGGCGGGCAGGCGCACGGTCTTGTCTTTGGCGCGCCCCCGCAGCGGTGACACGGTCACCGAGCCGTCGCGGTGTACGTGACGGATGACCCATCGGTGCCCGTTTTTCACCCATCCGTTACTGGCTTTCAGGCGCAGCCAGCGGGCGTTTTTGCGGGTGGCGATCCAGTCGCCGGCCGAGGCGGTCAGCCCGTCGCCGAGGGTGACGGTGGACGAGGCGGCGGCGGCCGTGGTGAGGCGGTCGAGGCGGGCGCGTTCGTTGAGCTCGGCGACCTGTTCGTTGGTGGGTGCAAGCAGGATGGAGTCCCGCCCGGCTGCGATGTCGGCGGCCCAGGCGGCATAGGCCATGTCGGCGGCGTTTTGGTCGGCGCCGACATGCACACGCCGGTGGTCGATGTAGTAGGCGATGCCGGCGGGATCGCCCTCGCGCATCGCCAGACTGGCCGCGCTTTCGCCGGGATCGGCGAACCGCACCACCGTCGAGAGGGTCAGGGTTTCGCGGCGTACGGCGATGTCGCTGATCACCCCGCTGGCCGAGATGGAGGCCAGTTGTTGGTCGTCGCCGACCAGGCGCACACTGGCTCCGCGCGCGAGCGCGTAGCCGATGACGGCGTCAAGGTCGAAGGTGGACGCTTTGCCCGCTTCGTCGACGATGAGCAGCGTGTTCCAGCCGATGGTCGTGAACCATTTGCGGGCGGGATCGTCGGGGGCGGGCGCGGGTTCGCAGCGCCGGTCGGCGGGTTGGGCGAGCTGCACGAATTTGGCCAGGGTGTCGGTGGTGACGCCGGTGTCTTCGGCGAGCACTTCGGCGGCTGAGGCGGTGGGGGCCAGGCCGATGACATTGCCGCCGCTGTTGGCCCACGCGGCGGCCAGCGCCCCCATGGCGGTGGTTTTTCCGGTGCCTGCCGGGGCCAGCGCCAGCTGCAGCCGCGCCCCGGAGGTGGCCATCGTTTTCACCAGTTGCCGTTGGCCGTCGTTGAGTTCAAACCCGTGCTGGGCGTGCGCTTGCAGCAGCGCCAAACCGATGCTGGTGTCATCGACGACACGGCCGCCACCCTTGGCGGCGGCGGCCAGAATGCGCCGCTCGGCGGCCATCACCTGCGCGCTGGTGTAGACGGTGGTGTCGTGGCCGGTGTAGACGCTTTCGCCATCGCGGCGGCGCAACGCCGCCGGTTCGTTCATCTCGGTGTCGGCATGGGTTGTGAGGGCGATGCTGTGCTCGGAAAGGGCGGTGGTGACGATGCGGTTGACGACCTCGGGGCCGCCGGGGTGATCGAGGTAGCGCAACAGCCGCTGGGTTTCGGCGCGGATGTGGTTGACCTGCCAGGTGGAGCGGGTTTCGGCGACGTTGGCCAGCACGGTAGCGGCCTGCTCGCGCACCCACTTGCCGGTGATGGCGGTGCGCCGCCGCCCGGTGGTTTGGCCGGTGATGTCGGCGATGAGCTTGGACAGTTTGCGTTGGCTGCCCACGACTTCGACCGCTTGGGTACGCCAGGTGTGGCGCTGCTCTGCCAGCGAGCGCGGTTCGTGTTTGGCTTGCCGCGTTTCCAGGGTGGCTTGCTGGGAGATCGCCAGCATTTCCACGACCGTCGGTTCGCGGCCGTGTTCGGTTTGAAACGCCTTGGCCAACTGGCCGACACGATGCTCGATCGCCGCGCGGCGCGAGGACCACAACTCGGTGAGTTCGGTGGGGACGCCGAGGATTTCACGCACCGGCCGCTTACCGGGTGCGGTGTCGGCAGCGTCGGCGAACGCCACCCCGACACGCTCGATCAGCAGCGCCTCGCTGCGGGTGTTGTACAGCTCGGAGGCGGCCACCGCGGCCTTGTGCAGTGGGGTGCCGTCCAGGGCCAGCCAGCGCGGTATTCCGTCGCCTCCGGTGGCCTGCACCTTGTTACTGACCGCGACGTGGGTGTGCAGGTTGGGGTCCCCGGCGCGCGAGTCGCGGTGATCGAACGCCGCGGCGATCAGCCCGCTGGTGTTGACCTGGGCGATACCGTCGGCGCCCATGCGGGAGAAGGCGGCGTGCTCCTCGAGGAAGGTGATCGCTTCGGCGACTGCTTGGTGGTGGCATTCCTCGATCACCCGCGCCATGGAGCGCGGCGCCAGCGCCCAGAGCACCGACACGGATTTGACCGGGGTGAACGTCAGGTCATAGCCGGCCACCGCGGTGGTTTGCACCCGTGATTGGCGGGCCACGAAGCCGGACAGTTCGCGATCGTCAGCCGGTGGGCGGCCGTAGTTTTCGGTGAACATCTCGCGACTGACGGCGGTGCGGATGCGGGCGCGGATGTCGTCGGCGATGGGGGCGCTGCGCTCGGCGCCGATGGTGGTGTTGTAGTCGCCGTAGGCCGCGCGCAGTCGTCGGGTCCACTCGTTTTCCTCGGCGTTGACCCGAAACGGGCGACCCAGCCGCGCGGCGGCCAGCGCTCCGGCCTTGGCCACACCGACGCCGGTGAGGTGGCGGGTGATCTGGTCGGCGTTGGGGTGCAGCCCTTCCCCGAAGAGGGCTTTCATCTGGTCTTCGCGCACCTGCGACCCGTCGGGCACCGACCACAGCTGCCCGACCAGCGGGTCGGCGGCATCGCGGCTGATCGGCTGGCCAAGGGCGGGCAGGCCGCGGCCCATCCACCGCCCCGGTGTTTCGCCTTTGGAGCTGTAGTAATCGGCCAGGCTGGGTCGGCCGCGGTCGGTGGCGTCGCCGGCGGCGACTTGGCGGATCAGGTACAGGTACCCGTCCCCGGCGGTCAATTTGTGCAGACCCATCATCGCCACATCACCTGTGGCCGACGTTGTCAGCGGCCCGGCGGTTATGCGACGGCCGTTACCGTTTCGTGACCTGAATGCAAGAGGTGTGATGGGGAGTGGAGGCCCGGTAGGGGGTTGGTGATGGGCTGGCCGGCCGCCGCCGGGCGGGCGCGGTTGGGGAGACGGGTGTGCTGGCCGGTGCCGGTGGTAGTGGGGGAAAGTCGTGGGGTTTGGGTGCGGCATAAGGGTTTTGGTGGGGCTTAGCGTGTGGTGCATGGCTAGTGGTGCAACGACGAAGGCGGCGCGGCGGGCAGCGCGGGAGGCTGTGGTGGCGGCGCAGGCGGATTTGGCCCGGCGTAACCGCGCGAACATGGATGACCTGGCAGTGTTCTTGTCGGCGCGCCAACGCGCCGATGCGGTGGGCGAGTGGTTTAACGAGCGGGTGGCCGCGCTGAAGGCGCAGGCCGACGAGCGCCGTGCCGGGCAGCTGCGCGAATGCGGTGCGGCGCTGCGCGCAATGAAGGCCCGCGGGGAAAGCATCCGCGACATCGCCCGCATGGCCGGCATCGGCGAGAAGATGGTGCGCGAGTTGATCCGCTCGGCCGGGCCCGAAGAGCCCGAGGAGAACGGAACCGAGGGCCAGGTGGCGGGGGCGTGCTGAACGGGCACAACGGTGCGCACGGGGACCCGGCTGCGCCTGCGGGGCCGGCGGAAGCACGACAGCTGCAGCCCTGATGTTTGATCGACCCGCGCTGGGTGGCGGGAGCTCGTTGTCGGTGGCTGCGGCGAGGGCGGGCCGTGGCGCCGGTGGCCCGGACGAGGCGGAGTTCTCGGTCGCTGCGGTGAGGGAAAGCGAGCAACGGTTTTGGGGGTTTAGCAACCACTACGGCTGTTGGTGGATACGCGCCTGCATGCCGAGGAATTGGCTCGGTTCGAGTCTCAGATCGTGCGCGGGCCGCAGGCCGACGACTGCGCAATGTGGGTGGGCGCGATCGGCGGCGACGGTACGGCCGGTTTTTGGGTGCGCCGCGACGGCGGCACGCGGATCATGGTGCGTGCCAACCGGTATGCGCTGGCGGCGGCCCAGGACGGTGAACCACTGGCGGGATCGGTGCGGGCGCTGCACGGCTGCGATAACCCGTT
>Ga0207708_10004506_pt1 | contig 10252 bp, 10 predicted proteins | sample KBSK5101metaG_FD_184340 | JGI IMG/M metagenome (GOLD analysis project Ga0207708, IMG submission 184340) | Corn, switchgrass and miscanthus rhizosphere microbial communities from Kellogg Biological Station, Michigan, USA - KBS K5-10-1 metaG... | ecosystem: Host-associated > Plants > Roots >...
GTCCGTGAGTCCGGTGACGGCCCCGCAATGGAACAAGCTGCTGAGGCTGGCTGGAGCTGCCGACTAGCGTTTCGCTTTTTTGGTGAGCTTGCGGGCCCGATTCTCCGCCCGCGCCGACGCGATACCGGCGGCGATTCCCGCGACGATCGCGGCCCGTCCGACGGCCTTCAGAATCTTCCCGGTCCGCCTGAGCGCGGCCTTGATCTTCATCTGCCGCTGCTCGGTCTCCGCCCGTTTCTGAGCTTCCGCCAGTAACCGGTCGGCCTCGCGGGTCGCGGTCTCCGCCCACTTGCGGGCCGTCTTGGCGGCCTTGATCGCCGCTTTTCTGAAGCGCTCTGCGCGTGACGCCATGTCTCGGTTCCTCCTTATTGGTACGCCGCCGCGATACGCTCGAGCCGTGCCTGAATCTCGGTCTCCGGCAGCCAGCGGCCGTTGACCATTACACCACCCCGGCGCCCGACGTTCGCCAAATCGGTCAGCGGATTCCCGTTCAAAAGGATTAGGTCCGCGCGCTGGCCCACGGCTACGGAGCCAAACTCTTGTTCCGCACCGAAATAGCGTGCCGCGCTCCGCGTCCCGCTCAACAGGATCTGCTGCGGCGTGAGTCCCGCCGCAGCCATGCTCTGCATTTCCCGATGAATCGAGAATCCCGGCACACTGTAAAGCTGCGGCGAATCCGTGCCGAACGCGATTGGGCAACCCGCGGTCTGCAACGCCTTGAGAATGCGGCGGCGCAGCGCGAGGGTCTTCACGCGCTGCTCGGCCGTCTCCGTGTTCTGCTGGCGTAGCTGCGTCAGCTGCTGCGCCCAGTTGTTTCGCCATGCCGGCGGGACATACCGCAGCTCGGGACGTGCGGCGAGCATGTCGATGTCTTCGGTGCCCATGAACGTTTCCCACAGCGCCATCGTGGGCACCGTCCAGGCTTTGGCGGCGCACGTGGCCGACACCACCCGGGCAATGCGGCTGTCATCCGCCGAGTCAGGTCCGCCGACCGTCTCGACGTAGTTGTCGAGGTGCTCGATCGAGACCTGCCCGGACTCGAGGGCATGATAGACGCCAACGGCATCAGGGACGTGCCCGCCGAAGCGGAGTCCGACACGCTTGGCGGTGGCCACGATCGTGTCGTAGGTCTCCCGGCTCAGTCCCTCGTGAATCTTCAGATGATCGAAGCCTGCGGCCTGCTGCTCCTCCACCAGGCGACGCCCTGCTTCGGGCGTTGGCGCGGCGTTACCCGTCAGGGCGGGCCCGGGCACCCACAGCCGGGGGCCCAGCAGCTCGCCGCGCGCGATCCGGGCCTTGATCTCGAGGTGCGGCAGCTGGCCCTGCATGCCGCGAACAGTCGTCACCCCATTGGCTACATAAAGGAAGAGGACGTTCTCGGTGAGCTCGGGACCGGCGTTGGGATTCGGGAAATGCCCGTGCATCTCGGCAAAGCCGGGCATCAGATACTTGCCACTGCCGTTCACGGTCGTGGCCCCGTCCGGCGCCCGCACCTTGGACGCCGGTCCGACCGCGACGATCCGGTTGCCGCGGACGACGACGGTCTGGTGCTCCAGAACCCCGTCGCGATTCATCGGGACGACGTTCACGTCGACGAAGGCGACGACGGGTTCTTGAGGCCGTTTTGGGAGTACCGAGCCTTGCAGGGCGAGCGCCGCGAGCGCCAACGGGAGGATCATCGCTGCGCGGCCTTCGCAATTAGCGCGCCAATCGGACAATGGCATATCAGGCCGCGCGCTGGGTCTCCACCCGACGCACGCGCTTCACGACGACCCAAACGGCGAACGCGAGCGCGCCGAGCGGGATCACGACGCCGAGCGACTGCACTGCGATCGAGAGCAGCGCTACAAAATTGCGCCAGGATTGCCGGAAGGCGTCGCCCATGACGCTTTGACCTGCATCGCCGACGACCGGCACCGGCTCGTGCACCGTCACGCTGAGGGTGCTGGTCGCGGCATGAGCCTGGAGATAACGAATCCGGCCCTGGTAGCGCTCGATCTCCTCGCGCACTCGCGCCAGCTCCTGTTCGACGTCGAGGACGTCCTTGAGCTTGCCGGTGCGAGTCGCGAGCAGGTCGATCAGCCGGCGTTCGAGACGCTTGGCATTCTCGATTCGGGCGCTGACGTCCACGAATTCCTCGCCCACGTCCTGGGCATTGACGTTGACCGATTCGAGCTTGCCGATCGGCTTGAGGCCGGCAAGCACTTCGTCGAACTGATTGGCGGGGATCTTGATCTCGATGACGGCCTGGCGCAAGCGGTTGTGCCCAACCTCCATCCCGGTATTCGCGACGTAGCCGCCGACGCGGGCGGCAAGCTGCTTCAACTCGGCCACCGCATTCTCGAGGGAGTCGACTTCGACCAGCGCCGTTGCGGTTCTGATGATCATGCTGGTCGCGTCGGGTCGGGTGATCGGCGGCAGCTCGGCATTCTTCCCTTCGTCGCCCCAGGCGGCAAGCGCTGCCGGTTGGCCTGCCGAGTACTGCTCGCGTGAAGGATGCTGCTCATCGAGTGTCATCCGCTCAGCGGGCGCGGCCGGAACGCGAGCTTCGTTCGTGCAACTGAGAAGGGAGGCAGCTAGAGTGAGAATCAGCCAACGGGTTTTCATGACGTTCTCCTGTGAGTGAGCTGACTCAAAGAGACGTCGCCGGGATGGCGGCTTGCACAGCGATTCGTGACGAGTCCGAGCCGGTCAGATGAGGATTCGATGACAAACTGAAGCCCGGAGCGTGGGGAACCCGTAGATTCGGGACATGGACGGCATCGCGATCAAACTGGAGCGCCTCAAGCGCGAGGCTCGCAAGGAGTGGAAGCGTAAGTGGCGCGCGACCACGAAAGCGACGCCTGCCGAATGGCGCGCGCTCGCCGGCGATATCGCCCTCGGCTTCGTCAAAGTGGCCCTGATCATCGCGCTGCCGTTCGGCGTGCTGGTGCGCGGGTCGGTCTTCATCTACGAGCACGGCGAGACGCCGGTGTGGGTGGCGGTGTTGACCGCGGCGTTCCTGACCGGTGCGGTCATCACGGCGTATGCGGTATGGCTCGCGCGGAAGTTTACGAAGCGCGGGGGCCGCGGCGGCCGGGCGCTGATTCTACCGCTGGCGAAGTGGGTGGCACTCCCGCTGGTGCTCTTCTACTGCAGCTATTCGTTGCTCTATCTCGCGAGCGTGAACGCGAAGGCGCCGCCGGTCAGAGCCTATTACTACTCGGTGCATCCGCTGCTCAGGCTCGCCCTGTCGACGCTCATCCTGGTCGATCACGACATGCTCATCACGGACACGGGGCGCCAGCCGGAGGATTACGCGAAGATGGGGTTGCCGCAGAACAGCCGCACCCGGCACTACAAGCAACAGGACGGCTGGATTCACGCCGTGGATCTGCGTACCACGGGCCGAGGGGTGATCAAGAACCGCGGGGCTCAGTTTTACTTCTGGCTGATGGGATTCGACACGCGGCGGCACGTCGGCACCGCCGATCACCTGCACGTCGAGCTGAACTAGCCGAACAGCGTCTGCAGATCGGCGAACGGGATGCCGTACGCCTCGAGCGTTCCGTAGGTCCCCTTTTCCTTCCATTCACGCGCCATCCGCCGGATCAGTCCCAGTGTGGCGCGCATCGGCGCCGAGCCGAACGTCACGCGCCGCACGCCAAGAGCGGCCAGCTCTTTGAGCGTCGGCGCGTTGGGGGTGCCGAGGATGTTGAGCGGCGCGTGGATCGCCTTGACGAGCCGCTCGATCGTGTCCCGGTCACCGACGAACGGGACGAATACGGAGTCGGCGCCGGCAGCGCGGAACGCGTTGCCGCGGCGCACCGCTTCGTCGTATCGCTGCGCCGGCGCGAGCTCCGGCGCCTCGAAGGCATCGGTGCGCGCGTTGATCACGATGGACACGCCGGCCTGATCAGCCGCGGCACGGGCCGCGGCGACCCGCGCGACCGCGAGGGAGAAGTCGATGAGGTGCTTTCCTTCGAGGCGGTCCTCGAAATTCATCCCCACGGCGCCGGCGTCGATCACGCGACGGACCGTCTCCGCCACGATGCCTGGATCGATACCGTAACCGGCTTCCATGTCGGCCGTGATGGGCACGTCGATGCGACGCGTGATGCGCGAGACGGCTGCCAGCATCTCGTCGCGCGAGATGCGCTCGCCGTCGGGATACCCGAGGCTGAACGCGATCCCGGCGCTCGTCGTCGCAAGCGCCTTGAAGCCCGCTTCGAGGAAAATGGTCGCGCTGCCCGCATCCCACGCGTTGGGAAGAACGAGCATCGGTCCGTCGACATGGAGCCGGCGGAGGAGATCGGCTTTCGTCGCGCTCACCGCGCTAGACGATAGCCTGTTTTGCGGACCGTGAGAATGTGCTTGGGATTCGCCGGATCGCGCTCGAGCTTGCGCCGCAGCTCGGCGACGTGGGTGTCGACCGTGCGGCTCATGACCTCGGCGCTGTACCCCCACACTTCGGTCAACAGCTCGGTGCGCGTGATGCAGGCGCCGTCGCGCCGGACCAACGCGAGCAGCAAGTCGTATTCCTTCGGTGTGAGCGACACCGGCGCGCCGTCGCGCAGTACGGTACGGGAAGGCGTCAGCACCTCGATGTCGCCGAACTTCTCGAATACCGGGGCGGGCGGCCCGCCGTTCTTCTTGGGCGCCACCACGCGCCGCAGCAGCGCTTCGATGCGCGCGAGCAGCTCCAGCACGCCGAAGGGCTTCGTGACATAGTCGTCGGCGCCGAGCCGCAATCCCCGCACCTTGTCGGCTTCCTCGCCCCGCGCCGTCAGAATCAGCACCGGCATCCCGTGGCCGTCTTCCCGCAGCGACCGCAGCACCCGGAAGCCATCCATGCCGGGCAGCATCAGGTCGAGCACGACGAGATCCGGCTTCGCGGTCTTGGCCCGGCTCAGGCCCTTCGTGCCGTCTTTGGCGACTTCGACTTCGTAGCCTTCGATCTCGAGGTTGTTGCGCAGCCCGTAGGCCAGGTCGGGGTTGTCCTCGATCACGAGGATGCGCTTCGGTCCGATCGCGGTAGCAATCATGCGGGCAGCTCGATCACCACGCGGGTGCCAGGGGCGCTCCCGTCGGCGGGTGCGGTGTCGTCGATGAATGCCCGGCCGTGATGCAGCGTCGCCAGCTCGCGCACCACCGCGAGCCCGATGCCGCTGCCGGCCACAGCCGAGTCGCGGTCCCGCTCCAGCCGCCAGAACCGGACCCACACGCGCTCGCGGTCGGCGCGCGGGATCCCCGGTCCGCCGTCGTCGACCCAGAGCCGCGCGAATCCGTTCTCACGCGCCGCGCCGATGCGGACCTGCTGGCCCGCGGGTCCGTACTTCACGGCGTTGTCGAGCAAGTTGAGCAGCATCTGCCGCACCGCGCCGGGATCGGCCGGCACGATCAGGTCGCCGGGCACCGTCGCGGCGAGCGTCGCGCCGCGCGCGGCGGCGAGCGGGGCGAATCCGTCGATGACTTCCTGCACCAGCGGCGCGATGCGCGTCGGCTCGGGCGTGATGTGCGTGGCCTGGCGCTCGGAGCGCGAGAAGTGCAGCAGGTTCTCGACCAGGTGCGTGAGCCGGCGCGCCTCCTGATCGATGATCGCGAGCGAGCGGCGGCGCTCGTCGTCGGAGCGCACGCGTCCGAGCGTCAGCGTCTCGGAGAACATCCGGATCTGCGCGAGCGGCGTGCGCAGCTCGTGCGATACCCCGGAGATGAAGTCGCTGCGCAGCCGCGCCAGCTGCGACTCTCGGCGCAGCTGAAACAGCGCGATGCCGATGAGCACCGCGGTGAGTCCGAGCAGGCTCAGAATCAGCGGCAAGCGCGAGCGCGGCAGCCCGCCGATGATCAGCTGGTCGGCGACGGCCTCGCGCAAAGTGGTGTGCGCGAACAGATCGCCCATGTCGGTGCCGATCGTGTCGCGGGCGGTGAACGGAGAAGTGTACTGGGCCGCGGAACGATAGATCTCGATGCCGAAGCGATCGGTCACGATCACCGATCCCATCGAGTCATACTGAACGCTTCCGATCAGCGGGCGCGGCAGCAGCGGGAACTTATCGACGGCCTGTTCGACGAGCGGACGCAGCGCGGCGGGTTTTGCCTCGAAGCCGATCGCGGTTCGCAGCACACCGTCGGCGTCGCGCAGCACCGTGTACACGACGTAGCGGCGCTCTCCGTCCGGCTGGCCGAGCACCGAGCCCATGTGCCACGAGGTGTCGTACACGACGCGCGTGTGTCCCGGCAGCGTATCGGCCATCCACTGGCGCACGTGAGGCGGTACCGGCTGGCCCCACGTCTTCAGCTCGCCGGTCTTCAAGTCGAGCGAGAAGGTGAACCGGAGGTACGGCGCGATGGAGAATTCCTTCTCCATTGGATCGAAGTGCAGATGCTTCGGATCCGGAAGCGGTTTGTCGCCGTCGTGCGCATGCTCCAGGGCTTTGAGCGGCGGCGTGACGGCGAAATAGATCTCTCGCGCAGCGGCGAGCGCCACGCGAGCCGCCGCGAGCGCCGCGTAATCGCGGAGCACCCGATCGGCTTGCGCGCGGTGGTGGCGCGCGTTGGTATAGGCCTGGATCGCGAGCGACGCCGTGACGGCGAAGACGAGCACCAGCAGCACGGCGATGACGGCGCCGCGTCGCACGCGGAAACGCGTTGATGTAGGGAAAAACCTCATGCCTGATAATCCGTCCTGACCGCTCACGCGGCAACACGGGTCGAAGTCGGCCGGACCGTTCTCTAACAAAGCTCGCACGCCCCGGTCACCTTGGCCGAGGCGTGCGAGCATAGATTCGTTCTCGTAGGTCGTGGTCCAAGTGTCGACGGCCACTTGGCCCGGCCTCGCCAACCCGGAGCGCAGCGCGTGGCTCCGGGTTCGGTTTTTCTAGCGGTTCGACATGGCCGGTACGACCCGCATCCGGCCCAGCATCTCCGCAACGCGCTCCGCCACGATCCCCAGGACGCAGCCGATCGCCAGCGCGATCACGACGCGCAGCCCCGAGTTCACCTGGAAGGAGCGGAATCCCATGGCGAGATAGGTCGCGCCGCCGATGATGGCGCCCGCCGTGTAGCTGAGAATCGGGACTCGCGCCTGGTACACCATGCCGAAAATCACCGCGCCGAGGATCAATGCGTCCACGACGGGCTGGCGCCCGAGCGCCGAGGCAACGGCCACGTACACCGCCCCCCACACGACGCCTGAGATCGTGCCCGCCAGCGACTTCTGCAATCCGGTGACGCCGCCGCCCGCGCCCACGAAGCAGGCGAGGCCGACGAAGACGGGCCAGAGCTGCAGATTGATCTTGCCGAGATGGGATATGATCGCCCAAACAGCCGCGACGATCCCGAGACTGAGTGCCTTGGTGGTTGACGCGCTCATCTGTGCCTCCTCCGAAAAGGGGGACGAATCCGGCGCCAACATAATGAACGGGGAGTCCGCGGTGCAACGACGCGCGTCTAAGCGCGTTGAATTACATAGGCTTCCATCGCGTAGTACTCGGGCAATCCCAGGCGATCGGCACGGGCCGCCGTCTCCAGATTCCGGGCCTCCACGCGCTGCCAGAATTCGCGTTCGTCGTATCCCGGGAACGGCGCGGTGTCTTTTTGCGATTGGTGCCGAAAGATCGCGAGGATCTTTGCGTTGAGCTCGTCCTGGGACAGCGGCACCAGCACGTCCGCGTCCGTGAGCGACCATTCCTGCCACGCGCCGCGATACAACCACACTTCGGGCCGCTGCGCCGCCTGATAGCGGGCCAGCGCGCGCTCGACGGCTGCCTTGCACGTGCGATGCGTGCCGTGCGGATCCGAGAGATCGCCGGCGACGAAGATCAGATCGGGACGGGTGTCCTCGAGCAGCTTCAGCACGATCGCGACGTCACTGTCGCCCAGCGGGCGTTTGCGGACCTCGCCGGTCTGATAGAACGGCAGATCGAGGAATCGCGCGGCCGTGGGAGGAATGCCGACCGCCGCGAGCGCCGCGATCGCCTCGGACTCCCGAATGAATTTCTTGAGATCCTGCACGACGGGGATATCGATGTCGCCCGGTGCCTTCTGCTCCATCCCGGCGTTCACCGTATCGCGCGCGCGACGGACGACGGCCGGATCGATCGCCAATGCGGCGGCGGCGCGCTCGACGAAATCGAGGTGCCGCGTCACGTCGTGATCGAACACGGCGATGTTGCCGCTCGTCATGTACGCTACGACGATCTGGTTCTCATTCTCCCACAGCTTGCGAAGAATGCCGCCCATCGAAATCACGTCGTCATCGGGATGCGGCGAGAACACGAGCACGCGCTCGTGCGTGGGCAGCTTGGCGCGGCCGCGAATCTTGTCGCGCAGCCGATTGAAGATCTGGCCGTTGATCGGACCGGCGGAGCCGGCCCGGGCGAGCAGCGGGCTGAGCTGATTCTCGGCGTAGTCGCGCGCCGACAGCTTGAGCACGGCCTTGCTGGTCCGCTCGGCGAGCCAGACGACCGCGCGCTCGACCAGGCCCGGCGTCCAATCGACGCCCTCGAGCAGCCACGGCGTCTTGATGCGCGTGAGCTCGGCAGCGGCCGGGAGGTCGAGATAGACCGTGACGGCGCGGTGGCGCTGCAGGAACGTCGCCGCGACGTCGGTCGAGATCTCTCCTTCGACCGCGCGCGCCACGATGCCCGCTTTGTGCTCGCCCGTCGCGAGCAGCGCGACTTCCTTCGCGTCCAGAATCGTGGCGACGCCCATCGTGACCGCTTCGCGCGGCACGTTGTCGATGCCGAAGAAATCGGCCGCGGCGTCTTTTCTGGTGAGCGTGTCCAGGGTGACGATGCGCGTGCGCGAAGCGGCGTCGGAGCCCGGCTCGTTGAAGCCGACGTGTCCGGTCTTGCCGATGCCGAGCAGCTGGAAGTCGATGCCGCCCGCGGCGCGGATCGCTTCTTCGTAGGCGGCGCAGGCCTCGGTGACGCGCTCGCGCGGGATCGTGCCGTCGGGGATGTGCACGTTCTCCTTCGCGATGTTCACGTGCGCGAAGAAGTTCTCCCACATGTAGCGGTGATAGCTGTGCGAGCTCTCCCGCGACATCGGGTAGTACTCGTCGAGATTGAACGTGATGACACGCGAAAAATCGACCTCGCCCGCCTGGTGGCGGCGGATCAGCTCTTCGTAGACGCCGAGCGGAGTGCTGCCGGTCGCGAGCCCGAGGACGACTTTGCCCTTGGCCCTGGTCTCGCGCTGAATGACTTCCATGATGCGCTCGGCGACGAGCGCCGCGAGATCTTCATGCTCGTGAAGCACGACCGTGCGCAGGCGCTCACGATCGCGGGAGCTGTCGATTGTCGAGAACGTGCGAGGCTGGGCCGCGGCCCTCGGCGTCAAACCTTCACCTCGATCGTGGCGCCACGCTTGTAGCGCACGTACAGGAACGCCATCGGCAGAATCAGCATGCCCGCGGCGATGATCGTCAGTCCGAGCAGCACGGCGGAGAGCAGCACCGCCTGCTGGGAACGCTGCGCGGCGTGGAACATCGCGGAATCCTGCCTCGCGAGCAGCACGATCATCGACTGGCGCGCCTGCGTGCCGGCGTCGGTCCCGGTGCTCGTCAGCCCCAGCAGAACGTTCTGCACTAGCTCGCGCTCGTGCTCGTCGTCCATCGAGTTGGCCAGCCCCGCGAGCTCGACCCGCAGCTGACGTCCCAGACTGTCGCGTTGCGCGAGCGCCTCGGGGCGGCGATACGCCGCTTCCGTTGCCGTGGACATCTGACGCCAGACCTCGAGCCCGGCGCTGTAGCGGTGCAACGTCTCGACTGTATTGGCGCCATGCGTCACGGTCGATGCGGCTTCACGCAGCGAGAAGATCAGCCACATCCCGATGACGAGCGCGAGCGCGAGGGTAACCGCGCTGATGGTGACGGCGACGCCGGGGCGGATGAAGGTGTAGTCCTTCATCGCGATGGCGAACGACGAGCGGCCGACGGAGGGCCGAGATGAGAAGCCGGAAGGAGGATTTGTCATGGAGCCACGCTATGCTTCATCCAGAGGGGTGTCAATGCGCTTGACGGGAGTGACCAGAGGCACAATTTGTAGGGTCGCGCCCCCGAACTCGACCCCGACACTTCCCAACTCACCTTGGGGATGCCAGGAGGATTGTTGACCGCAGCTCTTCGAGGGGACGCAGGTGAAGTTCTGCGTCAGGCGAGTGCCGTCCTGGGCCGGCCCGTCATCCTGTGGGAAATCACCGGCGCCCACGAAGCGGTGCCGCGCGCCAGTAGTGAAACCGATCTCCAATCGAACGCTCCCACGCTCGATCT
>Ga0207708_10004508_pt1 | contig 10246 bp, 8 predicted proteins | sample KBSK5101metaG_FD_184340 | JGI IMG/M metagenome (GOLD analysis project Ga0207708, IMG submission 184340) | Corn, switchgrass and miscanthus rhizosphere microbial communities from Kellogg Biological Station, Michigan, USA - KBS K5-10-1 metaG... | ecosystem: Host-associated > Plants > Roots >...
GCACCTCTGCAAGCAGGCGCTCGCAGGAATCGAACAGGATCACGGCCTCCGCATCCCGTAGCCGCTCAACCACGCGATCGAGCTGATTGTCGCCGCGCGCTTGCACAGCACGATTCAGCAGACGCGTCACGTCGCGGGGCTCGACTGCGCGGGCGAGATCGACGTACCAGACGCCGTCCCCGATGTCCGGCTGAAGCGGCCGAACGGCCTCCAGGGCGACACGCGTCTTCCCGACGCCCGGCGGCCCGATCAGCGTCACGACACGGTGTGCGGTGAGCTGGGCGGCGACATGGTCGAGCTCCGCCTCGCGGCCGACGAACGACGAAGCCGGCGCCGGCAGGTTGCCCCGCCGCACCGGCACCACGGGCACCCCGGCGATCGCGGGGTCATGCGCGAGGATCGCCTCCTGCAGAGCGCGAAGCTCCGGGCCGGGCTCCAGGGCGAGGGTGTCGGAGAGCAGCCGCCGCGCTTCATGGAACGTATCGAGCGCATCCGCTTGGCGGCCGCCGCGGTACAGCGCCAGCATCAGCTGCCCCCAGAGCCGCTCGCGGTACGGGTTGTCGTTCAGCGTCGCACGAATCTCGGGGACGAGGTCCCGGTGCTCACCGAGTGCCAGCGCCGCATCGAACCGCTCCTCCTCGGCGTCGAGGCGCAACGCGTCGAGCCTCCGCGCCTCCGCGCCGAACCAGGGTGCATCGGTCAGGCCCTGGAGCGCAGCGCCGCGCCAGAGCGCGAGTGCCGCTGTAGCGTCCGCCGCCGCCGCGCGTGGGTCGCCGGCGCGCCGTGCCGCCTGGGCGGCCGCCAGCAGTTCCTCGAAGACGATCGCGTCGACGGTTGCGTGGCGTAGCGCGTAGCCCTGGCCAGAACCGGCCACGGTCCCGTGACCAAGCCCGGCGCGCAGTCGGGCTATATGGTGCTGGACAGCGTTTCGCGGAGCGGCGGGGAGGTCCGCCCCCCACAGCGCGTCGATCAGGTCGTCCACCGCGACGACGCGGCCGTGCGCGAACGCCAACATTGCCAGCAGCGCCTGCCGTTTCGAGCCCGGAATGGGGACGTGCTGCCCACCCGCGATGACCTCGAACGGGCCCAAGAGCCGGATTTCCAGCGGATCGCTCATTCGCAGCTCCCACGGGAAGTGGGCGAAGAGTGTCGCACTCCCTGAGGGCGTCGTAAAGCGGCCCGCCGCGAATGGCGACATCGTTGCAGGGGCGGCGCGGTGCTGAGGACGTAAGGATGTCCGTCCCCCTGGGGCGCCTGTCACGGCGTCCGGCGTCGTCGCCGGGAGCGAACCCGCAGCTCAGTTCGGAGAAGGGTAGGGTGTCCGAGATGGACGGCGTGGAGCAGCAGCTTCGCAAGCTGGGCGGCAACCTCACCGGGACACTTAACCGGCTCAGGCTACCGGCGACTCTGGTCGATCGTGAAGGGGTGATTCGCTGGCAGAACCCGGCCGCTCGAAGAACGTACGGCGACCGCGCCGGCCTGAAGGTGGGCAGCGTGGTGCTCCGAGACGCCGGCAACGACGTCGACGCGCGGCTCGGCGAAATCCTATGGAACGGTGAGGCTGCCGATTTCTCTCTGCGGGCGAAGCTCCCGGACGGTCGCACCGAGCGCATCGAGGTGTGTGCTGTGCCGGTGTTTGGCGGGGGAGCGGCGGTCGGCGTGTTCGGGGTCAGCCAGTCGGTGGTCAGGGGCGTGCCCGTTCGCAGGACGAGCAATCACACGGAACTCACGGGCCGGCAGTTGGACGTGCTCGCGCTGTTAGCGGACGGCAGGTCGACGCGCGAGATTGCGCAGACCCTCGGAATCAGCATCACCACCGTGCGGAACCACGTGGCGAGCCTCATGCGCACACTCGGTGCCCACACCCGCCTGGAAGCCGTCATGATGGCGAGCCGCGCCGGTCTGGTTTGACCGGCACCTGAAACGAGACCACGGTTCCTTTCCCGCGCGACGAGGAGATCCCGATGGTGCCGCCGGATGCCTCGACCTGCTCCACCATCGCAGCCAGTCCCATACGAGGGATCGCGGAGTCGCGCGCAGGATGTTCCGCGAGGTCGAAGCCACACCCGTCGTCGTGCACAACGCCAACGAGAACGTCCTCCACAAGAGCGGGCGCGGAGAACGGCTTCCGCCATCCCGTGCCGATGCAGCCCCTCGTTCCGTGACTTTCTGGATTCCACGACGCGGCATTGTGGACGTGCTTTCCGGCAGCCCGCCAGATGAATTTGCATCAATTCGCGTAACAACCAGACGTGGGCCGACGGCTTTCGCAAAAGCGTTGGGCGACGTTCTTAAGGTCTGCGGTTAAACACGGACGACACGGCCTCGAGGGTGTGAGGAGATGGCTTACCGTCTGCGTTGACTGACCGATAGGACGGAGGTCGCGGTTGTGGGCGACTCGCTGGAAGTTCGTCTGCTGGACCCGTTCGAACGGCTGAGACCCCGAGGCCTGGCAGCCGCCCTGAGGCGCATGGCAGCACGATGGCAGCGACGCCGCTGAGAGTCCGTTCGAAACCTCGTTACGAACAAGGAGGGACAATGGCCGCCATCGACAATGTCGAAGCTCGAGGCGTCCGAGGACGCCGCTAACACCGCGGCACGCGAAGCCCGGCGAGAACTGCGCTCGAAAGCGTCAGGCGGAGATGAGGGAAGACGTGGACGCGTCGGGAAGCTGAAGCAGACGCTGCACGCCTCCTGACGGTCGCCTCGGTACGGCGGCAACGGTTTCATGGGGACAAGCGACGATGACCAGGGAGGTCATGATGACGAGCTCGGAGAAGCTAATGGACGCGTCACAGAAGCTGGCGAAGCTGTCAGCACGCGCGAAGGAGGCGGAGGATCACGCTGCCACCGCGCGGAACCAGGCCAGGGCTGACGTCGAGAAGTCTGCCAGCGAAGCGCGGGCAGCGGCAGAAGCACACGCCGAGGAACTGCGAAAGAGCGCAGCGACGACCGGCGCCCAGATCTCCGCGTCGTGGAACGACATGCAGCGGTCGTGGGCCGATCATGTGGCCCAGGTGCGGGAGGACATCGACGAGAAGAAGGGCCAGTTCGACGCGAAGCGGGCGGGGACCCGAGCCGACGACGCGGAGGTCGACGCTCTCATTGCGATCGACTACGCCTACGCGACGGTCGAGGAGGCTGAATACGCGGTGCTCGATGCGATCTCGGCGCGAATGGAAGCCAACGATCTCGCGATGACCAGCTAGACACCTCGCCGGTGGCAAAAGCGGCCCGCTCATCTCGGCAGTACGCGTGGTGGGCGGGCCGCTTTGCGTCCGCAAGCGGCGCCGCCCGGCGACCCCTGCCGCCGGTTAGAACTCGGCCAGCCGCTCGGTGACGATGATGCGCGCCGCCGCGTCGATCAGGGCCAGGTGCGAGAACGCCTGCGGGAAGTTGCCCAGGTGCCGCCCTGTGGGTGCGTCGAACTCCTCGGCGTAGAGGCCCAGCGGAGAGGCGACACGCAGCAGGCGCTCCATCAGATCGCGTGCCCGCTGATGGTCGCCGATCAGCGCCAGGCCGGACACCAGCCAGAACGAGCAGATCAGGAACGTCCCCTCGCGACCGGACAGACCGTCGTCCGTTTCGTCGGTGCGGTAGCGGAGCACGAAGCCGTCATCGGTCAGGTCGGCGGCGATCGCGTCGACCGTGTTTCGCATCCGCTCGTCGGTACCCGGCAGGAACCCGAAGATGGCTGCGAGCAGCGTCGAGGCGTCCAGGGCGTCGGTCGCGTAATGCTGCCGGAGCACCCCGGCGCTGCTCACTCCGTGATCGAGGATGTCGGTGCGGATGTCGGCGGCCATCTCTGCCGAGGTGCGGGCCATGTCGGGATATCCGCGCATCTCCGCCAGCTTCGCCGCTCGGTCGAGTGCCACCCAGCACATCAGCTTCGACGAGACGTAGTGCTGTGGTGCGCCGCGGGCCTCCCAGATCCCCTGATCCGGCTGCTGCCAGACATCGGCGGCGCAACGGGCCTGGCTCTCGACGATCGGCCACAGCCGGCGGGGAAGTCGCTGGCTGCGCGTGCTGTGCAGCAGGATCGAATCGAGCACCGCCCCGAACACGTCGTTCTGCTGCTGGTCGAACGCCCCGTTGCCGATCCGTACCGGCCGAGCTCCGGCGTACCCGGACAGCTCGTCGATCGTGGACTCGGTCAGGTCCCGTCGCCCGTCGATGCCGTACATGATCTGGAGCGAGCCGTCCGCGTCCGGCACCAGGTCGGCGACGTACTGCATGAACTCGTTCGCTTCCCAGTCCAGGTTGAGCAGGTGGAGTGCCCGGAGCGTGAACGTGGTGTCTCGCATCCAGGTGAACCGGTAATCCCAGTTCCGCTCACCGCCCGGCGTCTCCGGCAACGATGTTGTCAGTGCGGCCACCGTCGCGCCCGTGGGCATGTAGGTCAGCCCCTTGATCGTCAGCGCCGATCGTTGCACGGGCTCGAAGAAGCGGTGGTCGGGGAAGCGACCGCGGTCGAGCCAGGCGCGCCAGAAGTTCGCGGTGGCGTCGAGTCGGTCGGTGGCGTCGTCCGCGTCCGCCGGCGACCCGAGGCCCTCGTCCCAGCAGAGCGCGCAGAACATGCGATCCCCGGCGCGCAGCGTGTGGCGTGCCCGCACGGCCGAACCCTCGATGCCCAGCGAGAGGTCGGTCGCGAGGCGCACCACCTGCCCGGCGCCGCTGGCATCTGCCGTGTGTCCGTCGTCGTCCACCGCAGACCACTCCGCCGGTGCCCGGCCGTAGTCGAACGCCGGCTCACAGATCAGCTCGATGTCGACGTTTCCTTCGAAGCACTCCACCGTCCGCACGAGCGCGTGCTCGGCGTCGTCGTCCGCGGGCGGGCGCGTGTGCGGCGTGACCGAGTCCGGGTGGTTCCTTGGGCCCATTGTCAGCGCGTCCCGCACCACCACCCAGCCGGTCGGGGTGCGCCACGTCGTGGCAACGACGTTGGTGCCCGGCTCGTAGACGCGGCTGGTCGGATGGTTGAACCCGAAAGGGCCGAGCCGGAAGGAGCCGGCTCCCCGGTCGAGCAGGCTGCCGAAGATGCTCGGGGCGTCGAAGCGCGGCACGCAGAGCCAGTCCACGGATCCGTCCGGCGCAACGAGCGCGCCCGTATGGCAGTTGGAGAGGAAGGCGTAATCCGCGATTGGCGGGAAGGGCGACGGCTGCGCCGCGCTCGGCTGAGCAGCCGCCTCCCGGGACGCGCCCGCCGACTCCTGGGTTTCGGGCTCGACCACCATCAGCTATCCGCTCTCCCCCACCACCCCGGGACGGGTCAGAGCCCAGATGACCCAGATGTCCAGCCCGATCACGAGCAGCGACCAGAACGGGTAATACGGGATCATGAAGAAGTTGACGACGGCGCTCAGGATCGCGAGCAGTATGGCGGTGACCGCCGCCCATGTCCGGCCGGCCAGCAGCCCGAACCCGGCGAGCAGGATCACCACTCCCAGAATCAGGTGGATCCAGCCCCACGCCGTGACGTCGAGGTCGAATGTGTAGTTCCGGGTCTTGACGTAGAGGTTGTCCTCAGCGATCGCCGAGATACCGGAGATGATCTCGAAGATGCCAATGATGATCATCATCGCCGCGGCGAACGAGACCGCCCCGATCGCCCAACCCGACACCTGTGTATCGGCTCGTCGGTCATCTGTCGTCATGACGCCACTCCCTTCTGTCGACCGCTCTTCCACGGCCGGTCTCGGCCGAGGCTGGGTCGACTGGTGATGCTGTTGCTGAACCGGTGCTCACGTCCACCCCCAGGCTGCCCGAAGGGGTCAGCGGGCATGATCCTGCGACGCCGAGCGTGGATCGTCACCCTGTGGGGGTGATTCGCCGCCCACCTCACGTCATACGTATCACCCGAACGGGACGATGATCCGATCGGCGATCGAGGGCGACGATCTCGATGTGGCCTTGGGCTCCGACATCGACGCCGAGCTCGAGCAGTTCGAGCAGTAACCCGTCTGGCTGTTGCCCATGGAGACGCCCGCACCCGTTCGACGACGCCGAGGACTGGCCGGATACGTTCCGGCGCTGACATGGCTGCCGAACTACGACCGCCGGTGGCTGCGAACCGACATTACCGCTGGGATTGCAGTTACGGCGCTCGTCGTGCCCAAGAACCTCGGCTACGCGGAGATCGCGGGCGTGCCGCTGCAGAACGGGCTTTACGCAGCGGCCGCCGGCGCGATCATCTACGCGCTGTTCTGCACCTCCCGCCATATCTCGACCGGGCCGAGCTCCTCGCTGGCCGCCGTGGCAGGCGGGGCGGTGGTGCTCACGGGGCTGGGGGGCCGCGATGCCGCGCAGCTGGTGGCCGCCATCACCATTACGACGGGCGTGCTCTTTCTGCTGCTCGCGGTGCTGCGGATGGGATGGATCGCACAGTTCCTGTCCAAGGCGGTGATCACGGGGTTCCTCGCCGGTGCGGCGATCGACGTCGTCGTCGGCGAGCTCCCGAAGCTGACCGGCACCTCGTCCGAGGGGGACAGCGCCTGGCGTGAGGCGAGCACGTGGCTGCAGTCGCTCGACGAGGTGCACTGGTTGACGCTCCTCGTCGGCGTTGTCGCGCTGGGCGTGATACTCGGCCTGCGCTTCCGAGCGCCAAGCGTGCCGGGTGCGCTCGTCCTCGTCGCCGGGGGCCTGCTCGCATCATCCCTTTTCGACCTGGGTTCCCACGGGGTGGTGCTGGTCGGTGACGTGCCGCGCGGCCTGCCCACCCCCGAGCTTCCCTCGCTACAGCTGGTGCGCGACAACGTCGGCACCATCGCCATCGCCGCGGTCGCCCTGCTCGTGATCGGCTTCTCGCAGACCGCCGGCGATGCCCGGGCGTTCGCCGCACGGCACCGTTACCGGATCGACGTGAACCAGGAGTCGATTGCGCAGGGGATGGCGAACCTCGGAGCCGGGATCTTCCGGGGGATGCCCGTATCGACGAGTCTGTCGGCGAGCTCTCTCAACGAGTCCGCCGGGGCCCGGACACCCATGGCGTCGCTGACGACCGGAGCGCTGATCGTGGCAACCCTGCTGGTGCTGGCGCCGCTGTTCTCGGACCTCCCCAAGGCGGTGCTGGGTGCCGTGATCATCGACGCAGTCGTCTTCGGCATGATCGACGTCTCCGAGCTGCGCCGGTTGTACCGGGTAACCCGCTTCGACTTCTGGGTGGCGATCGCCGCCATCCTCGGAGTACTCTCGGCCGGCGTGCTGGCCGGAGTTGTGGTCGGCGTCGTGCTGTCGCTGGGCTGGCTTCTGTACGTGGCGACGCGGCCGCCGATGCCGTTGCTCGGCAGGGAGGTGGGCACACAGGTGTTTCGTGACCTGGAAACGCACCCCGGCGACCAGACCTACCCCGGCGTTCTTGTCCTCCGGCTGGACGGCGGACTCTTCTTCGCGACTGCGGAGGCGCTGGAGGATCGGATCCGGCGGCTTCTGGACGGCGGGGAGGTGCGCGACCTGATACTCGACATGGAAGGCGTCAACTTCATCGACTCGCAGGGGGCTTCGAAGATGACCGAGCTGCTCGAGCTGAGCGAGGCGGAGCAGGTGACGCTGCACCTCGCGCGTCTCAAGCCAGACGTGCGAGCCGTGCTCCAGGCGGACGGCACGATCGACCGCATCGGTGACACCCGAATCCACGGGAACGTCCACCGGGCGGTGGAGGCCGGCCTCGCGTCGCACGCGGACGCCACCGTCTAGGGCGAACGCGTCCGCAGACTGCCCGGCTCACCGAGCGTCGAAGTCGGATGGCGGCCGGTACCCTGCCTCCGAACTGCGCCGCGCGCTGCGCATCGTCCACACGGAGAACGCCAGGCCGAACGCGCCCACCGCGATCAGGATGTCGCCGACGATGTCCCAGTCGACCGATACGCCGGCGACATCCCACGAGATGGTGAGCGCAAACCGCAGGATCAGGCCCGCGGCGAGCAGGAAGATCGAGATCCCGATACCCATGCGGCCGGCGGCTCGCTCTTGCCGTCGCTAGCGGTTCGCCTTGTGGCTGATCGCGACCAGTCTCCCTAGACCGCGACCGGCTCGCCGTGAAGTGCGGCCTGCAGCCGTGCGGTGTCGTCCTCGGACAGCGACGTCTTCAGCACGGTGCCGCCGTACTGGCGCAGGCCGGCGATCGCCTTGTCCGGCGTCGCCTTCTCGATCACCATGAACAGCGCCGAGGTGCCCGGCTTCAGCATCGCTCGGACCTGCTCCTGGAACTGCTTGTCGATGGTCGACTTCTCGAGATGCGCGAACAGCGCGCCCAGTCCCGCGCCGACGGCCATGCCGAACACCGGGATGAAGAACAGCACCCCGAACAGCAGCCCCCAGAACATCCCCCAGGTCGCGCCGGCGCCGGTGGTGGGGCCGTGGTTCGTCGTCACGCTGTACTTGCCGTCCGGCTTTCGCACGATGGCCGCCGCCGCGTCCGCCTCGATGATCAGGTCACGGCTGAGCGTTTCCACTTCGGCAAGCGCTTCTCCGGCCGTCGTCTGGTCGTCGTACCCGATGGCAATCAGTTCAGCCACTGCGTCCCCCTCGGTCGTCGCTACGTTTGCGCTCGGCCTCGCCGGCCGGTGGTGCTGACTGTGGCACCGTCGCCTCAACGGGTAATCACCCGGTCGGGATGATCCGCCGGCGGCGAGGATCAGGGCCGCGGCCGGGCGCCGGGACTCAGCTGGCCCGAACCCCCGGCGCGGGGGCGCCGTTCGCTGACCGTGGTGTCGCCGAGCTGGTGCCGCAGCCCGGCGGGGCGGTCGACGTCCACGCGACCGCGCCCGAACGCATCGGTCCGTCCCCAGCGCCCGGGGATGTCGAGCAGCTCCAGCCGCCCGATCCCCCGGGGGAGCGCAGGATCGACGATCAGGTGGCCTTCCAGCGGCTCGAGCCCGAGCATCGTGCGGAGTAGCAGCAACGGCGTCCCGGTCGACCACGCCTGCGGGCTGCACGCTGTCGGATACTGCACCGGGTAGCGAGTGAGCGACCGCGGGTAGCCTCCGAATGCCTCCGGCAGCCGGCCGTCGAAGAACTCGGCCGCGTCCAGGATCCCCGCTGCGACCCGGGCCGCCTCGTCACGGAATCCGTACCGGCGAAGCCCCCAGGCGATGAAGGAGTTGTCGAACGGCCAGACGGTGCCGACGTGGTAGCCGATCGGGTTGTAGCGGCCCTCGTCCTCGGCGAGCGTGCGGACGCCCCACCCGGAGAACAGCCGCTCCTCCATCAGCCGCTCGGCGACGGCGGGTGCGCGCTCGTCGTCGACGATGCCGCTCCACAGCAGATGCCCGATGTTGGACGTGAGCGCGTCGACCTGCCGGCCGTCGGCGTCCAGCGCGAGAGCGTAGTACTCGCCGTCGGCGACCCAGTAATCCTCGTTGAACCGCCGTTTGAGGTCGGCAGCCTGCTGCTCCAGCGAATCCGCCAGGGCCACGTCCTGCCAGACCAGACGGGCGAGACGGGCGCCGCGCACCTTGGCGTCATACGCATACCCCTGAAGCTCGCAGGTTGCGCGGGGGAAGCCCGGGAGCCGGCCGTCGTGATACGAGATCGAATCCCACGAGTCCTTCCAGCACTGGTTCTCGAGCCCGGTCTTCTCGTTTCGGCGCTGGTAGCTGACGTAGCCGTTGCCGAGCAGGTCGCCGTAGTCGTCGATCCAGCGCAGCGCCGCCCGTGCCTCGGTTTCGAGCTGGCCGACGAGCTCGACGTCCCCCGTCCATCGCTCGTACTCGTCGAGCAGCACGACGAACAGCTGCGTCGCGTCGGCAGCACCGTAGTACGGCGAGTGGGGTCGCTCCTCGAACGCGGTCAGCTCGCCGTAGCGGAGCTCGTGCGGAATCCGGCCCGGATCCTCGTCGCGAAAGTCGTCGGTGCGCGCGCCCTGCCGGGCGGCGAGCTCGCGGAGCGTCGTCGCGGCCAGCTCCGGCACGAACGGCAGGGCCTGCAGGCTGGTGAAGATGCTGTCGCGGCCGAAGATGGTCATGAACCAGGGCAGCCCCGCCGCGGGCAGGCTGCGCCCGCGCGCGCTCAGCGGCGAGAACCGCAGCGCCGCCAGATCGACCAGGCTGCGGGTGTACGTCCGTTGCAGCGGCTCCCAGTCGCACATGAGACTGGGAGCCTCGTCCAGCCAGGTGGCGAGCTCCATCGCCATGTTCGGACGAGGGCGGGTGTCGCTCCGGCCGTACTTGGTCTCGGTGATCCTCGCTCCCGCCGCGACCACGCTGGTGACGACGTTGATCTCCGCCCGCCAACTGCGCCTCGGCTCGAT
>Ga0207708_10004511_pt1 | contig 10242 bp, 14 predicted proteins | sample KBSK5101metaG_FD_184340 | JGI IMG/M metagenome (GOLD analysis project Ga0207708, IMG submission 184340) | Corn, switchgrass and miscanthus rhizosphere microbial communities from Kellogg Biological Station, Michigan, USA - KBS K5-10-1 metaG... | ecosystem: Host-associated > Plants > Roots >...
CGCGGCGTCGAAGCGCTCGTAGCGGGCCCGGACCACCGCGCTGCCGGCCGCGAGCAGGTCCTCGTCGGGCAGCGCGAGCACCCGCGACGCGGCGTCGCGGCGGCGCCACTCCACGTCGAGCCGCCCCGCGAGCGCCGCGACGAGCGCGGTCCGCCGCAGGCACGCGTCGCAAGCGCCGGGTTCGCGCTGGGCGGCCGGGTCGGCGGCGGCGCCGCCGCGCGAGGGCCCGGCGGCGGTCATGCCGCGGCGGCCAGGGCGGCCGCCTCGAGCCGGAGGGCGGCGGCGAGCGTGATGTGCTCGGGGCCGACGGTGGAGCTCTCGTCGAGGTCGGCGAGGGTCCGGGCGACGCGCAGGACGCGGCCGTGGCCCCGGGCGGAGAGGCGATGGCGGTCGTGGAGCTCGTAGAGCAGGCGCAGCGCGCTCGGGGTGGCCTCGGCATGCTCGCGCAACAGGCGCGCGGGCATCTGGGCGTTGCAGGTCAGGCCGTGCGCGGCGAGGCGGTCGGCCTGGCGCTCGCGGGCCGCGACGACGCGCTCGCGCACCGCGGCCGAGGACGGCGCCTGCTCGTCCCGGAGGGCGCCGGCGGCCGGGCGGCCGACCGCGACGAGCACGTCGATCCGGTCCAGCAGCGGGCCCGACAGGCGACGGTGATGGCGGCCAAGGTCGGCGGCCGAGCAGGTGCAGTCGTCGCCGCCGAGCCCGCACGGGCACGGGTTCGACGCCGCCACGAGCATGAAGCGCGTCGGGAACGCCATCACCTTCTGGCCGCGGACGATCGTCACGTGCCCGTCCTCGAGCGGCTGGCGCAGCGCCTCCAGCGACGGCCGCGCGAACTCCGAGAGCTCGTCGAGGAACAGCACGCCGTGGTGGGCGAGCGTCGCCTCCCCCGGGGTCGGGTGGGCGCCGCCGCCGACCAGCCCGGAAGCAGAGATCGTGTGATGCGGGGCGCGGAACGGCCGCTCGACCGCGAGTCCGCCTCCGTGGTGCAGGCCGCCGACCGACGAGATCCGGGTCACCTCGATCGCCTCGCCTGCGGTCATCGGCGGCAGGATCGACGGCAGCCGCCGCGCCAGCATCGTCTTGCCGGTGCCGGGCGGGCCGTGCAGGTAGAGGTTGTGGCCGCCGGCGGCAGCGACCTCGAGCGCCGGGATCAGGCCGTTGTGGCCGCGGACGTCGGCGAGGTCCAGCGGCGCCGCGCCGGCGAGCGGCTCCGGCGCGAGATCCGCGGGCACCGGCGGCTCCGCGTCGCCGCGCACGAAGTCCACGGCCTCCTCGAGCGTCGCCGCGGCGAGCACCTCGAGCTCGGGGACGAGCGCGGCCTCGGCGGCCACGCCGCACGGGAGGAGGATCCGCCGCAGTCCGTGGCGGCGGGCGCCCTCCGCGATCGCGAGCGTCCCCCGCACCGCGCGCAGCTCGCCGTTGAGCGCCAGCTCGCCGATCACGGCGCAGCCCGCGAGCTCGTCCGCCTCCAGCTCGCCGCCGGCGACGAGCAGCGCGAGCGCGAGCGGCAGGTCGAAGCCCGGGCCGATCTTGCGCAGGTCGGCGGGCGCCAGGTTGACCGTGATCCGCCCGCCCGGGAACACGAAGCCCGAGTTCTGCAGCGCCGCGCGCACCCGCTCGCGCGCCTCGCGGACGGCCTTGTCCGCCAGCCCGACGACCGTGAACGCCGGCAGGCCCTTGGAGCGGATGTCGGCCTCGACCCACACGCGGCGGCTCGTGACGCCGTCGACCGCGAACGTGCTCACGCGCGCGATCACGGCTCAGAACGCGTTCTCGATGTGGTCCAGCCGCACGAGACCGTCGTCGCGGTCGACGAGCACGCCGATCGCGTCGAAGCGCAGCTCCTCGTGCCACGGCCGGTCCGACGGCTCGCTCAGCCAGTGGGCGGCGATCCGCCGCACCTGCGACTGCTTGGCGCCGTGCAGGCTCTCCAGCGGCTCACCCGAGCCGAGCCGCCGCGTCTTGACCTCGCAGAAGACGAGCGTGCGGCCGTCGGAGAGCACGAGGTCGAGCTCCCCGAAGCGGGTGTGGTGGTTCTGGGCCAGGACGGAGAACCCGAGCCGCGCGAAGTGGGCAGCGGCGAGCCGTTCTCCGAGCCGGCCGAGGTGCTGGCGGTGAGGGGTCTGCATGCCCGCGGACGCTAGGTCCGCGGCCAGAACGCTTCAGCACGCGATCGTCACGAAAGCGTGCCGTGATGGCGACGATTCAGTCTTCGCGCACGATCAGCAGGCTGCGCGACACGTGATGGGCGAGCTTGCCCGCCACGCCGCCGAGCATGAAGCGCGAGCCGCCCCCGGTGTTGCCGCGGGCGCCGACCACGATCATGCCGGCGTCCTGCTCGTCGGCCACGTCGACGATCACGTGCGCGGGGTCGCCCTCGCGCGCGTGCTTCTCGACGGTGAAGCCGGCCTCCGTGAAGCGGCGCTCGTCGCGCGCGAGCACGTCCATCGCCACCCCGCGCATGTCGATCGTGTCCTGGCGGGCGGTCATGCCGAGCCGCTCGAGCGTCGACTTCCCCGGGTAGGCGGAGACGAGGTGCACGCTCGCGCCGGAGCCGCCCGCGAGCTCGATCACCTTGCGGATGGCGGCCTCGGCGCCCGGCGACCCGTCGGTGCCGACGACGAACGCGTCCATGCGCCGAGCCTAGTGGAGCCGCGGGCGCGCGCCTAGAGGGGATTCAGCGCGCCCGTGAACACGTCGTACATGAACGCGTCGACGCCGAAGCCGTCCGGCATGTGGCTGCGCAGCCGGCGGGCGCCGTCCTCGACGGCGGCCGCGGCGGCCTCGTCGGAGCCGTGTCCGGCGCAGTCGGTGTGGCCCATCACGATCGCGCGCACGACGCCGAGCCGCTCGACCGCCGCGCCGAGCGAGCGCAGCACGTCGTCGGACACGGTCGCCCCCGCGTTGCGGATCACGTTCGCGTCGCCGAGCGAGAGCCCGAGCACGGCGAGCGGGTCGATCCGCGCGTCCATGCAGGTGATGATCGCGAGCCGCTGGCGCGGCTCAGGGCGTTGCGGCGGCAGGGACGCCGGCGCGGCCGCCGGCGCCTCCGGCGACGGATCGCCGGCCGGCGGGTCCATGCCCCGCGTCGATCCGAACGGCTCCCAGCTTCCGGGCACCGCTAGAGCGCGAGCTGCTGGTACGCCATCGACTGGAACGACATCCGGTGCAGCGGCGAGACGCCCTGGCGCTCGATCGCGGCCCGGTGCTCGGGCGTCGAGTAGCCGACGTGCGCGGCGAACTCCCAGCCCGGATAGCGCTCCTCCATGCGGACCATGAAGCGGTCGCGCGTGACCTTCGCGATCACCGACGCCGCCGCGATCGCGGCGCTGGTGGCGTCGCCGCCGACGACGGGGCGCTGCTCGAACCCGGTGGCGGGCACCGGGAAGCCGTCCGACAGGCACAGGCAGCCGGGGACGCCGACGCGCCGGAGCATGTCCGAGAGCGCCGCCAGGTTCGTCTTGTGCAGGCCGCGCTCGTCGATCCCGCGCACGCAGCGCGAGGTGACCGAGACCGCGGTGGCCGCCCGCATGACGCGCGGGTAGAGCATCTCCCGCATCTCCATGTTGTGCTGCTTGGAGTCGTTGAGCGCCGACAGCGAGCGCAGGTCGGCGAGCGTCAGCTTCTCGTAGTCGAACAGCACCGCCGCCGCGACCAGCGGACCGGCCAGGCAGCCGCGCCCCGCCTCGTCGGCGCCGGCCACGAACCGCGTGCCGAGGCCGCGGTCATAGCGAAACAGCCGGCTTCCGGAGGACCGTCGTCTGCGACGGGCCCGGCGCATCGCCCTAGAGGAGCCCGATCCGCTTGGGAGGCCAGTAGGTGGCGAAGGCTTCCCCGATGATCCACTTTCTGGGTACTGGCCCCCAGAATCGGCTGTCGTCGGAGCTCCCACGGTTGTCGCCCATCATGAAGTAGTGGTCGGCCGGAACCGTGATCTCGCGCGGGAGATCGCAGGCCTCACCGCCTCCGCAGGGCTCTGCGAAGGACTCCTTCTGGCGCTTCCCGTTGAGGATCACGTGGCCGTTGCGCACGGCGATCCGGTCGCCCGGGCCCGCCACGACCCGCTTGATGAAGTTCACGTCCGCCCGCTCCTTGGTCGGCTCGGCGCAGACCTGGCTCGGGGGCGGCGGGCCGCCGCCGCACTCGGTCGACTCCTCCGCGCCGGCCGGCGGGTGGAAGACGACGACGTCGCCGACGGAGGGATCGGTGAAGCGCGCGCCGATGCGGTTGACCAGCACGCGCTGGCCGATCTCGAGCGTCGGCACCATCGACTCCGACGGGATCCGGTACGGCTTGACGAGGAACGCCTGGATGCCGAGCGCCAGCCCGAGGGCGACGACGACGATCAGGACGAGCTCGAGGAGCGATCCTCCCGCTGAGCTCTTGGGCTTGGAGCTCTTGGGCTTGGTGGCCACGGCGCCCGCGCCTCAGGCGGCCTCAGCCGCGGTCTTCGGCGGCTTCGGCGTCCTCGGCCGGAGCCTCGGGCGTCTCGTCGGCCGGGGCCTCGGCGGAGGCGTCCTCCGCGGCGGGGGCCTCGAGATCGGCCTCCTCCAGCGCCTGCGCGTCCACGGCCTCGCCGGGGACCTCGGAGTCCTGGGCCGCCGCGGCCTCGGCCGCGGGATCGTGCAGCAGGCCGGCCTCGACGGTCTCCTCCGGGCCCATGTAGCGGCGCTCGCGGACGCGGGCGCGCTTGCCGACCCGGCCGCGCAGGTAGTAGAGCTTGGCGCGGCGCACGTCGCCGCGGGCGGCGACCTCGATGCGCTCGATCTTCGGGGAGTGCACGGGGAACGTGCGCTCCACGCCGACGCCGAAGGACTGCTTGCGGACCGTGAAGGTCTCGCGCACCCCTTCGCCCTGGCGCTTGATGACCACGCCCTCGAAGACCTGCGTGCGGCGACGCGTGCCCTCGATGACCTGGAAGTGGACCTTCACACGGTCCCCGGCCGCAAAGCGGGGGACGCGGCGCAGCTGTGCGCGCTCGAGGCTGTCGATGACGGTGCTCATGGCGAAAAAAGAGCCGCGTCGCCAGGGGGGCGCCGCGGAACGGGCTGGAATGGTAGCGAAGAGCCTACGCCCGTCGGCGGCTCTGCTCGCGCCGCCACTCACGAATGCGCTCATGATGGCCCGAGAGCAGGATCTCGGGCACCGTCCAGCCGCGCCACTCCGCGGGGCGCGTGTAGTGCGGGTACTCCGGCGCGCCCTCGAGCGCCTCGCTGAACGACTCCTCCAGCGCGGACTCGGCGTGGCCGAGCGCGCCCGGCAGCTTGCGCAGCACGGTGTCGAGCACGACCATCGCGGCGAGCTCGCCGCCGGCCAGCACGTAGCGGCCGATCGAGACCTCGTCGGTGCAGAAGTGGTCGACGATCCGCTGGTCGAAGCCCTCGTAGCGGCCGCACAGCAGCGTCAGCGCGGGCTCGGCGGCCAGCTCGGAGGCGAGCGCGTCGTCGAGCAGGCGCCCGCCCGGGGTGAGCGCGATCACGCGCCGGTGCTCGCGCAGCTCCACCGGGTCCTCGCCGTAACGGGCGCGCAGCGCGCCCTCCATCACGTCGACGCGCAGCACCATCCCGGCGCCGCCGCCGAACGGCGTGTCGTCGACCGCGGCGCCGCTCAGCGTGGTCGTCGCGCGCGGGTCCACGCAGTCGAGCGCGTGGCCGAGCGCGAGCACGTTGGCGACGTGGCGCTGGGTCCGGTACCAGTCGAACCACTGCGGGAACAGCGTGAAGACGTCAACGTCCATCCACGAACCCCAGGTCGACGTCGATCCGCCGCGCGTCGATGTCGACGGAGCGGACCGCGTCGCGCACGAGCGGGATCAGCCGGTCGCCGACCTCGAGCGCCTCGCAGGAGGGCAGCGCGATCATCCGCTCGACCACGCCGACCTCGGTCTCCCCGTCGACGACCAGGCAGCCCTGCAGGTCGCGCGCCCAGAACTCGCCCTCGGCCAGCGGCGGGGCCTCGGACTCGGGCACGCGCAGCTCGCTGCCGCGCAGCGCCTCGGCCTCCTCGCGGCTGGCGCAGCCCTCGATCCGCAGGATCGGCTTCTCGGGCGTGCCGTCGTGGCGCGTCAGGACGACGCGGCGGTCGCCCAGCAGCAGCTCCTCGCGGCCGGCCAGCAATTCGGCGTCGACGCGGACCACGTGGAACGACCCGTCGAGCCCGTGCGGCTTGCCGACGTAGCCGGCGAGCAGCGAGCTACTCGACGATGTCGACGAGGACGCGCTTGTTGTCCTTGACCGCGGCCGCCTTGACCACGGTGCGGAGCGCTTGCGCGGTTCGTCCCCCGCGCCCGATGACCTGGCCGTAGTCATCGTCGGCCACCGACAGCTCGAGCACGAGCGTGCCGTCGTCCTCCTCGAACTGCTCGACCTCGACCTTGTCCGGCTCGTCGACCAGCGACTTGGCCAGGTAGACGAGCAGGTCGCGCACGGGGCGCTAGGACTCGATGCCCTGGATCTTGAGCAGCTTGCGGACCGTGTCCGAGGGCTGCGCGCCGCGGGAGAGCCACAGCTTCACGCGCTCCTCGTCGAGCACCACGGTCGACGGCTCGGTCTGGGCGTTGTAGCGGCCGATCGTCTCGATGACGCGGCCGTCGCGAGGGGACCGGCGGTCGGCGACGACGACCCGCCAGACGGGGTCCTTCTTCCCGCCGACGCGGGTGAGACGCATGGAGACGGACATAGCGGCCGAGGAGAATAGCGGAGGCGATTATCGCTGGCGCATCATGGCCCCGAGGTCGGGCATCTTGCCCGAGCTGAGGCCCTTCATCATCTTGCGCATCTCGCCGAACTGCTTGACCAGCTGATTGACCTGCTGGACGCTGGTGCCCGAGCCCTTGGCGATGCGCTGGCGGCGCCGGCCCTTGATCAGCTCGGGGCGGGCGCGCTCCTCGGGGGTCATCGAGAGGATGATCGCCTCGACGCGGTCGAGCTCCTTCTCGTCGACCTGCAGCTTGGAGAGCTGGTGGCCGGCGAGGCCCGGGATCATCCCCAGCAGCGACGTCAGCGGGCCCATCTTGCGGATCCGCTTGAGCTGGTCCAGGAAGTCCTCGAGCGTGAACTGGTTCTTGCGCAGCTTCTTCTCGAGCGCCTTCGCCTCGTCCTCGTCGACGGACTGCTCGGCCTTCTCGATGAACGACAGGACGTCGCCCATGCCGAGGATCCGCTGGGCCATCCGGTCGGGATGGAACTTCTCGAAGTCCCCGAGCTTCTCGCCCGTGGACGCGTACATGATCGGCTTGCCCGTGACCGCCTTCACCGACAGCGCGGCGCCGCCGCGGGCGTCGCCGTCGAGCTTGGAGAGGATCACGCCGTCGAACTGGGCGACCTCGGCGAACTGCTCGGCGACGTTGACGGCGTCCTGGCCGGTCATCGCGTCGACGACGAGCAGCACGACGTGCGGCTGCACGCGCTTCTTGACGTTCGCGAGCTCCTCCATCAGCGCCTGGTCGACGTGCAGGCGGCCGCTGGTGTCGACGATCAGGACGTCCTTGCCGTCGCGCTTGGCCTGGTCGAGCGCCCAGCCGGCGATGTCGACCGGGTTCTTGTCGGTGCCCTGCTCGTAGACGGTCGCGCCGGCCTGGCCGCCGACCTTGATCAGCTGCTCGACGGCGGCGGGGCGGTAGACGTCGCAGGCCGCGACGGCGACGGAGGAGCCGTTCTGCTCCTTGAGCAGCTTCGCGAGCTTGGCGGTGGCGGTCGTCTTGCCGGAGCCCTGCAGGCCCGCCATCAGGATCACGGTCGGCGGGCGCGGCGAGAAGCTCAGCCCGGCCGAGGCGCCGCCCATCAGCGAGGTCAGCTCCTCGTTGACGATCTTGACGACCTGCTGGCCCGGGTTGAGCTGCTTCTGCACCTCGATCCCGAGCGCCCGCTCCTTGACCGTGCTCGTGAACTGCTTGACGACCTTGAAGTTGACGTCGGCCTCGAGCAGCGCGAGGCGGATCTCGCGCATCGCCCGGGTGATGTCCTCCTCGGACAGGGCGCCGCGCTGGCGCACGCCCGCGAGCGCGCCCTGGAGCTTCTCGGAGAGTGAGTCGAACATCGCCCTTGAGACTGTAGGGCCCCGCGCGCTCTCAGCGGGCTCCAAGCTTCGGGCTCATGATGGGAGGCGGATGCGAGTGCTCGTGGTGGAGGACGACGCGCGGATGGCGGCGGCCATCGGCCGCGGCCTGCGCTACGAGGGACTGATCGTCGACGTGGTCGCCGACGGCGTCGAGGCGCTGGCCCGGATCGGGGCGATCGAGTACGAGGCCGTCGTGCTCGACGTGATGCTGCCGGGGATGGACGGCGTCGAGACCTGCCGGCGGCTGCGGGAGCGCGCGCACTGGGTGCCGGTGCTGATGCTCACGGCGCGCGACGCGGTCGAGGACCGCGTGCGCGGGCTCGACGGCGGCGCCGACGACTACATGACCAAGCCGTTCTCGCTCGCGGAGCTGACGGCCCGCCTGCGCGCGCTCGCGCGCCGCGGCCAGGTCGAGCGCCCGACCGTGCTGGAGGTCGGCGGGCTGCGGCTGGATCCCGCCACGCGCCAGGTCAGCCTCGACGGCGAGCCGGTCGAGCTCTCCGCTCGCGAGTTCACGCTGCTGGAGGCGTTCATGCGCCGCCCGGGGCAGGTCCTCACGCAGGGCCAGCTGCTCGACGCCGCCTGGGACGCCGGCTACGAGCAGCGCTCCAACGTCGTCGAGGTCTACGTGCGCTACCTGCGCCGCAAGCTCGGGGCGGACATGATCGAGACCGTGCGCGGCGCCGGCTACCGGCTTCGCCGGGACGGCGGCGCATGAGCCGCGTCCCGATCCGGGTCCGGCTGGCGGCGCTCGTCGCGCTGGCGATGATGCTCGTGCTCGCCGGCGTCGGGCTGTTCGTCTACCTGCGGGTGGCGGACGACCTCGACGAGAGCATCGACACGACGCTCGAGGCGCGCGCCGCCGCGGTGGCGGCCTCGGGCCGGGCCGACGCGGGCTCGCCCGGAGACGCCGAGGACGGCTTCGCCCTGCTGATGGCGCCCGACGGGCGCGTGCTCGAGCGAACCGGGGGCGCGGAGGGCCCCGTGCTCACCCGCGAGGAGCTGGCGAGCGTTGCGTCCGACGACGTCGAGGCCGAGCGCGAGATCGACGGCGTCGACGGCACGACGCGGCTGCTCGCCGAGCGCCACGGCTCGACCGTCGTCGTCGTGGGCCAGTCACTCGACGACCGCGACGAGACGCTCGCGGCGCTGGCGGGCGCGTTCGCGCTCGGCGCGCCGATCGCGGCGCTCGTGGTGGCGCTGCTCGGCTACGCGCTCGCGGCGACGGGCCTGCGGCCGGTCGAGCGGATGCGCGCCCGCGCCGCCGGCGTCTCGCTCGAGGCGCCCGCGGAGCCGCTCCCCCTCCCCGCCGCGCATGACGAGATCCACCGGCTCGGCACGACGCTCAACGAGATGCTCGACCGCCTGCGCGGCTCTTACGACCGCGAGCGGCGCTTCGTCGCCGACGCCAGCCACGAGCTGCGCACGCCGGTCGCGGTGATCAAGGCCGAGCTGGAGGGGGCGCTGCGGCGCGCCCCGGCCGACCCGGACCTGCGCGAGTCGCTGAGGGCCGCCGTCGACGAGTGCGACCGGCTCGCCCAGCTCGCCGAGGACCTGCTGGTGCTCGCGCGCAGCGGCGACGGCGCGCTCGCCGTGCGCCCGGCGCCGCTCGACCCCGCCGAGCTGCTCGAGCACGTGCGCACGCGCTTCTCCGCCCGCGCGGCCGAGCACGGGCGGGCGCTGCGCGTGGACGCCGAGCCGGGGCTGATCCTCGACGCCGACGAGCTGCGGCTCTCGCAGGCGCTCGGCAACCTCGTCGACAACGCGCTGCGCCATGGCGAAGGCGCGATCACGCTGAGCGCGCGGCGGGCCGGCGAGGAGGTCGAGCTCGCGGTCGCCGACGAGGGCCCCGGGCCGGAGCCGGAGCTGCGGGAGCGCGCGTTCGAGCGCTTCGCCCGCGGCGACGAGGCGCGCACGCGCGGCGGCGCCGGGCTCGGGCTGGCGATCGTGCGCGCGATCGCCGAGGCGCACGGCGGCACCGCCGAGCTCGGCCAGGATTCGGCCGTGCGCCTGCGATTGCCGTCTCAGGTGGATCCAAGCTCGCGCTCATACGTTGGCCCCATGCCAACGCAAGGAGGAACGACATGAAGGACAAGTTCAAGGGCGCGCTGATCGCCGTCGGCGTGATCGCCGTGCTCGCGACGGGCGGCGCCGCGATCGCCGGGGCCACGGGCGGCGGCGACG
>Ga0207708_10004524_pt1 | contig 10232 bp, 11 predicted proteins | sample KBSK5101metaG_FD_184340 | JGI IMG/M metagenome (GOLD analysis project Ga0207708, IMG submission 184340) | Corn, switchgrass and miscanthus rhizosphere microbial communities from Kellogg Biological Station, Michigan, USA - KBS K5-10-1 metaG... | ecosystem: Host-associated > Plants > Roots >...
CTCGTTACACAGCGACCACTGGGTGACGGCGGGCAGCGGGGCGGAGTCGTTCTCGTCCTGGTACCCGCCGGAGTAGCGGCGGCCCACCGCCTGCACGAACTTGCCGTAGGCCTTGGGGTCGGGCTTCCACACCGGCGCCTCGGAGCGGCTCGGCGGCTTCTCGCCCTCGGCGTAGTCCGGCGCCGGGCCGGTGACGGTCACGTAGACGCCCACGCCCAGCGACGCGGCCGTGCGGACCGCGCCGTCGTAGGGGTCCCAGTTGGCGGCCGGGTAGCTGGCCGGGTTCGTCGGCTTGCGCTGCGCCTTGCGGCCGCCCTTGCCGACCACGTTGCGCCAGATGAGGTTGATGCGGACGGTGTCGACGCCCAGCCCGGCCATCCGCTGCAGGGTCGAGGCCTGGACGTCGGGGCCCCGGTAGAGCACCAGGTCGTCGTCCTGCATGAGCGACTGCTGCGTCGTGCTCGCAGCCGCGGGCGCGGCGATGCCAAGGGCCACGAAAAGCGCAAGCGGCAGCGCGATGAGCGGGCGAATTCGCATTGGGCAGTCCTCCGGTCTAACAGAGGGAGTCGGCGAGGGTAGCGGGTCGATTGACCCTGAGCGCCGGTAGCTTTCGGCGTGATGCGAATGTCCACGCTGTTCCTTCCGACCGAGCGGGAGCCCCCCGCTGACGCCGAGGCGCTCTCGCACAAGCTCATGGTCCGGGCGGGCCTGATCCGGCAGGTCGGGAGCGGCCTGTGGTCGTGGCTGCCCGCCGGGTGGCGGGTGCACCGCAAGGCGGAGCAGATCGTGCGCGAGGAGATCGACGCCATCGGCGGCCAGGAGATGCTCATGCCGGTCCTGCTGCCGGCCGACTACTGGAAGCGCTCGGGCCGCTACGAATCGGTGGGCGCCGAGCTGTTCCGCCTGCGCGACCGGCGCGACGCCGAGATGGTCCTGGCCATGACCGAGGAGGAGATCGTCACTTCCCACGTGGCCAGCGCCGTGCGCTCGTGGCGGGACCTGCCGCTGATCCTCTACCACATCCAGACCAAGGAACGGGACGAGCCGCGCCCGCGCGCCGGGGTGCTGCGGACGCGCGAGTTCATCATGAAGGACTCCTACACCTTCGACCGCGACCCCGAGGGCCTGGACGTCGGCTACGCCAAGCACATCGAGGCCTACGACCGCATCTTCGATCGCGCCGGCCTCGAGTGGTACCGGGTCGAGTCCGACGTCGGGATGATGGGCGGCAGCGGCGCCCACGAGTACATGGCCCCGTCCGCGTCGGGAGAGAACGAGGTCGCGCTGGGGCCCGGCTACGCCGCCAACGTCGAGGTGGCCGCGGCCGAGCCCCAGCCGGTGGAGCTGCCGCGCCCGCTCGACGCGCCCATGCCCGAGGCCACGCCCGGCCTGACCACGGTCGAGCAGGTCTCCGGGGCCCTGGGCGTGGCGCCAGGCGCGCTGCTGAAGGCCTACCCGATCGTGCTCGACGACAGCGGCGCCATGCGCATGGTCGTCGTGCGCGGCGACCATCGGGTCAACGAGGTCAAGCTGGGCAACGCGTTGGGCGGCGGCTTCCGCCCCGCCCATCCGGACGAGGTGGTCGAGCGCATCGGCCCGCCCGGCTTCATCGGGCCGGTGGGCACGCGGGTCTCCGTCCTGCTCGACGCCGCAGTGGACCCCGACGGCACCTACGTCGCCGGCGCCAACGAGCCCGACCGTCACCTGATCGGCGTGCGCCCCGCCCGCGACTTCACCTTCGAGGTCGGCGACGTGCGGCGGGTCGAGGCCGGCGACCGCATCAACGGCGCCCAGATCCGGCTCGAGCCCGCCATCGAGGTCGGCAACATCTTCAAGCTCGGCACCCGCTACTCGGAGCCGCTCGGGGCCACCTACCTCGACGAGTCCGGCCAGGAGCAGCTCATCTGGATGGGCTGTTACGGGATCGGGCCCGCGCGCATCGCCGCCGCGGCGGTGGAGCAGTACGCCGACGAGGCGGGCATCTCCTGGCCGCGTGCGCTCGCGCCCTGGGACGTGGAGCTCGTCGGCCTGGGCAAGCCCGGCACGCCGGAGCACGAGCTGGCCGAGCGGCTCTACCGCGAGCTCGGGGCGGCGGGGCTCGAGGTCCTCTACGACGACCGCGACGCCGGCCCGGGGGAGAAGTTCACCGTGGCCGAGCTCCTGGGCTGCCCCGTGCGGGTGACCGTGGGCCGGCGGACGCTCGAGGCGGGCGCCCTCGAGGTCCAGATCCGGCGCGGGCGCGAGTCCGAGAGCGTGCCGCTCGAGGGCGCTGCCGCCGCGGTGGCCGAGCGGTGGGCAAGCCTCCGCTGAGCGCGCCGCGGCGGACGTTCCGCCGCCTGTCCGGACTCGACCGCTCCGGGCCAGCGCCCCCCGCCACACAGGCCGGCGCGCCGCTGCACCCGTGGACGATCCCCAACGCGATCGTCGCGCTGCGCCTGCTGGGCATCCCGGTCTTCCTCGTGCTCGTCTACCGCACCGACGACGGTCACTCGGTGGCCGCGGCGCTCCTCTATTTCGCCCTCGGCCTCTCCGACTACCTGGACGGCATCGCCGCCCGGGCCCTGGGGCAGTACTCGCGGCTGGGGACGATCATCGACCCGTTCGTGGACCGGCTGCTGGTCGTCGCGGGCATGGTCGCGTGCTGGTCCTACGAGCTGCTGCCGCGCTGGGCCATCGCCATCCTCATCGCGCGCGAGCTGTTCATGCTCGTCGTCGCGCGCTACGGGATGCGGCACGGCATCGACCTGGCCATCAACTGGCCCGGGCGCCTCGGGGTGTGGCCGGTGCTCGGCGCGCCGTTCTGGGCCATCATCGGCGTGCACTGGCTTGCGCTGGTCATGCTCTACGCCGGTCTGGTGCTCACGCTGTGGTCGACGGCGCTCTACCTGCGCAGCGGCCAGCGCCAACTCCATCTGCAACGCTCAAGTCGAGCTTGACCCCGGGGAGGTTTGCGGGGCTATACTCGCGCTCCGCGCAATGCCCGGAGGACACATGGACACCTTTCCGGATCTTGGCTCGCTCAACGACCAGGAGCTCAAGGACCTGATCCAGCAGCTCACCGACGAGGAGATGGAGATCTCCTACCGGCGGCGGATCCTCCACGGCAAGATCGACATCCTCCGCGCGGAGCTGGTCAACCGGCTGCGGCGCAGGCACGAGGAGGGACTTGAAGTCATCTCCGGCGCGGACGTGGCCAAGCTGACCGACATCCTCTCCGGACGCGTCCCTGCCGGGGCGGACGAGTAGCCGGGGCGGGGTCCGGCGTGGCTCTCCACTGCCCGGAATGCGGCTTCGTCAACGACGAGAGCGCGAACTACTGCCAGAAGTGCGGCGCCTACCTTCACCCGGGGGAAGAGGCTGAGGACTCGACGACGATGACCTACGCGATCGACGAGACCGGCGAGCTCAAGCCGGTCGACCTCGACGAGGTCACCTCGCAGGGCGCGGCGCTGGTCATCCGCGCCGGCGGCGGGCGCGTAGGCGAGTCCTTCGCGCTCTCCGGGGACCGCCTGAGCATCGGCCGGCGCCCCGACGCCGACATCTTCCTCGACGACGTGACCGTCTCGCGCGATCACGCCCTGCTCATCCGCCGCGCCGACGGCTACCACCTCGACGACTGCGGCTCGCTGAACGGCACCTACGTCAACCGGCGGCGGGTGGAGTCCGTGCGCCTGGAGGACGGCGACGAGCTCCAGATCGGCAAGTACAAGCTCTCCTTCCTGACCCGATGACCATGACCCCAGAGATCCAGCCCGAGATCGAGCTCCCGGACCCAGGCGCCGCCGACGGGCCGCCCTCCGTGCGCGGCAAGGCGATGACCATCGGCGCCGTCTGCAAGGCGCTCACGCCCGAGTTCCCCGAGATCTCGATCTCGAAGATCCGCTACCTCGAGGACCAGAAGCTGCTGCAGCCCAAGCGCACCCCCGGCGGCTACCGGCTCTACTCGCAGCAGGACCTGGGCCGGCTGCGCACGATCCTGCGCCTGCAGCGCGACGAGTTCCTGCCTCTGCGGGTGATCCGCAACGAGCTCGCGCGCGGGCGCACCGAGGCCGACCTGCCCACCGCGGCGCGCGAGGGCACCAGCGGGCGGCGCGTGGCCTCGATGGGGGTCAAGGAGCGGGGGGCGACCTTCAGCCTCGAGGACGTGCTCGAGGAGACCGGCGCCGAGGGCAAGCTCGTGGCCGAGCTCGAGGACTACGGCGTCATCAAGGGGGAGAAGCGCAACGGCACGCAGTGGTACGACGAGACCGAGCGCGAGATCATCCGCGCCGTGACCGAGCTCGCCCGCTACGGCGTCGCCGGGCGCAACCTCCGGGTGTTCCGCACCTCCGCGGACCGCGAGGCGGCGCTGCTGCAGCAGATCCTCCAGCCGGCCCTGCGCTCGCGGAACGCTGCCCGTCGCAAGGAGGCGATCGAAACGCTGGAGAACCTGGCCGCCGTCGCCTCACACCTCAAGCACCTGCTGCTCATCCGGGACCTGCGGAAGATCACTGGTTGACCTCCGCGCCCACATAAGGGACATCCGCGGCTTCCCGAAGCCGGGGATCGTCTTCAAGGACATCACGCCGCTGCTGCTCTATCCGCCTGCCTTCGACGAGGCGGTGCACCGGCTCGCGCAGTGGGCCAAGCCGCGCGACGTCGACCTCGTGGTCGCCGCGGAGGCGCGCGGCTTCATCCTCGGCGGGGCGCTGGCGCGCGAGCTCGGCGCCGGCTTCGTGCCCGCGCGCAAGCCGGGCAAGCTCCCGGCCGACACGGTCTCGTCCGAGTACCTGCTCGAGTACGGCGTCGACGCCCTGCACGTGCACGCCGACGCGCTGGCCGGCGGCTCGCGCGTGCTTGTGCACGACGACCTGCTGGCCACTGGCGGGACCTCGAGCGCCCTGGTCGCGCTCGCTCGCCAGATGGGCGCCGAGGTCGTCGGCTGCGCGTTCCTGGTCGAGCTCGCCTTCCTGCACGGCCGCGACCGGCTCGAGGGCATCGACGTCAACGCGCTGGTCGCCTACGACGAGGAGTGAGAGGCCCGTGCCGATCACGCGCCGGCGGCGCACGCTCGAGGCCCCGACCGACGCGGTCTGGGCCGTGGTCGCCGATCCCCACCACCTGCCGCGCTGGTGGCCGCGCGCCGCGCGGGTCGAGGACGTGAGCGGCGACCGCTGGACCATGGTGCTGGCCACCGCCAAGGGCCGCAACGTGCGCGCCGACTACCGGATCGTGGCTTCGGAGGCGCCACGGCGGCGCCGCTTCGCCCAGGAGCTCGAGGGCTCGCCGTTCGAGCGCCTGCTGCGTTCCTCCGAGGTCGAGATCGCGCTGGCCGAGACCGAGCAGGGCAGCGGCACCGAGGTCACGATGGAGCTGGCCCAGAAGCTGCGCGGCGCCTCCCGCCTGGGCGGCTTCATGTTCCGCGGCGCAGCCAAGCGCACGCTGGACGAGGCGCTCGAGTCGCTGGAGCGGGCCGTTGTGGGATGAGGCCCCGCGCTGGTCGGGCTGGGGCCCGGCCGACGCCGCGCCGCGCGAGCTGCCCCCTGCGGCGGGGCAGCTGCTGAGCGCGCTCGGCGTCGACCCGGAGGCGCGGCGCCGGGCGGTGGCGCTGGAGGACGTGCGCCTGCCCGACCCGGCGCTGCCCGAAGGCGTGCGCGACCGCCTGGCGCGCGTGGCGGCCGTGTACGACGACCGGCTCGCGCGGGTCGTCCACGCGGCCGGGAAGTCGTACCTCGACCTCGTGCGCCTGCGCGCGGGCGACGGCACCCCCGCGCCGGACGCGGTGGTCGTGCCCGGGGACGCGGCCGCGGTAGGCGAGACGCTGCGCGTGTGCGCCGGCGCCGGCGTGGCCGTGGTGCCGTTCGGTGGCGGGACGAGCGTTGTCGGGGGGGTGGAACCGTTCCGCGGTGACTTGGGGGCGGTGGTCGCGCTCGACCTTGAGGCGCTCTCCGGCCTCAGCGCCCTCGACGAGCGCTCGCTCGTGGCCGTGCTCGGCGCGGGCATGCGCGGCCCGGCGGTCGAGCGGGCGCTGAACGAGCGCGGCTACACGCTCGGCCACTTCCCGCAGTCGTGGGAGTACGCGAGCCTGGGCGGGATGGTGGTCACGCGCTCGGCCGGTCAGGCCTCGACCGGCTACGGACGCGTCGACGAGCTCCTGCGCGGGGTCACGTTGGTGGCGCCCGGGGCCAGGCTGGCCCTGCCGGTGCGCACGCCCAACGCGGCCGGGCCCGACCTGCGCGAGGTCGTGGCGGGCTCGGAGGGGACGCTCGGCGTCGTCACCGAGGCGGCGCTGTCGGTGCGTCCGCGCCCGGAGATGCGCCACTACGAGGGCTGGTCGTTCGCCTCCTTCGAGGCCGGGGCCGAGGCCTTCCGCGCGCTCGAGCACGAGGACGTCTCGCCGGACGTAGCGCGGCTCTCCGACGAGGCCGAGACCGCCGTCAACGCGGCCGTGGCGGGCACCTCGGTGCAGGGCTGCCTGGCCATCGTGGGCTGGGAGGGCGGCGAGCGCGAGGTCGAGCGCCGCCGGGCCGCATCGGCGCGGGTGCTCGAGCGCAGCGGCGGCGGCGCCCTCGGACGCGATCCGGGCGCGGCCTGGAACCGCGGGCGCTACGACGGGCCCTACCTGCGCGACTCCCTGCTCGACCACGGCGTGCTGGCCGAGACGCTGGAGACGGCCACGACCTGGACCGGCCTGCACGCGCTCCACGACGCCGTCGCTGCCGCTCTGCGCGGCGCGCTCGAAGCCCGGGGCACGGCGCCGGTCGTGCTCTGCCACGTCTCCCACCTCTATTCCGTGGGCGCGTCGCTGTACTTCACCGTGATCGCCCGCCAGGAGCAAGGCGATGAGGTCGCGCAGTGGCAGGCGGCCAAGGCGGCGGCGTGCGAGGCGATCGTCGCGCAGGGTGCCACCATCACCCACCACCACGCGATCGGCCGCGACCACGCGGCCTACCTGGAGGCGGAGATCGGCCCCACGGGCATCGCGCTGCTGCGGGCCATGAAGGCCGAGCTCGACCCGGCGGGGATCCTCAACCCCGGGAAGCTGCTGCCTAACTGAGGGTCAGCTTCCCGCGCAGCACGATCGTGCCCGGCTGCTTGGGGTTGCCCTGCTCGCGGGTCACGACGAGCTCGTTGTACTGCGCGGCGCCGTTGGGCACGGCGATCACGTTCTGGAACTTCCCCGACTTGCCCACCGGCGGGTCGACGAAGCCGAGCAGCTTGGCCTTGGTCGGCGAGCTGTACAGCCACACCGCGTACGCGCCGTTCTTGGTCGACGGGGCGAGCTTCTGCCCCAGGATGGCCAGGCCGCGCTGCTGGCCGGTGGCCAGCACCTGAGCGACGCCCACGGCGCCCGAGCCGTTGGCCGCGTGGAGGTTGATCTGCGCGATCGGCGTGGGCTGCGCGCTGGTCTGGGCCTGCTGCTGCCGTTGCTGCGGGGTGGCGGTCGGGGTCGAGGCGGCCGTGGTCGTGGTGCTGGAGTCGTCGCCCCCGCCGGTGACGAGCAGGATGACGACGACGGCGGCGATCACGGCCACGCCGGCGAGCAGCAGGATGCCGCCCATGCGCGACGAGCGCCGGGGCCCGTCCTCGCGCAGCGGCTCGCCGCCGTCCTCGTCGGCGTCGTCGCGGTCGCGGCGGGCCTGGTCGGGGATCTCGGGCAGGTCGGTGCCGCCCAGGGGGCGCAGCTCGGCGGACACGCTGCGGGCCCACGCGCGTGCCGCGGCCGAGTCGGCCAGGTAGTCGTGCGTCTCGTCGGCCTCGGCGTCGCTCTGCTGGCCCAGGAGGTAGTCGGCCACCTCGGCGCGGCGGCTCGCCGTCAGGCCCGCGCTGGACGGGCCCAGGGCCTCCAGCGCGTCCACCGCGCGGGTGCGCACGGCACCGGATTCGAGGCCGAGCATGGCGGCGATCTCGTCGTAGCTCTTGCCCTGCTTGAGCACGAGCTGAATGACGGCGCGCTGGGTGGCGTCGAGCGTGTCGACCGAGGTCATGGACGGACCAAAGTATCGTCCTCCGCCGTGGATACGCGCAGCTTCACAGCCAGCGAGGGCACCTTCGACGCCCACTACGGGCTCGAGATCCTCGACTACGGCGAGGACGAGGTTCGGGGCCAGCTCGTCGTCCAGCCCCACCACAAGCAGGGCGCCGGGCTGCTGCACGGCGGCGTCCTGGCCTCGATGGCCGAGGCGCTGGCCTCGCTGGCCACGTTCGTGGCCGTCGCGCCCGAGGGCAAGGCGGCCATGGGCATGAGCAACGCGACCACGTTCATGCGCCCGATCACCGAGGGCACGGTCCACGCGGTGGGCCGCCGGCGTCACCGCGGGCGCACCACCTGGGTGTGGGACGTGGACTTCACCGACGACGCCGGGCGCCTGTGCGCGACCACGCGGATGACGATCGCCGTCCGCGATCTGCCGGGCTAGCGGCCGCCGCCGAAACCGCGCCCGCCGCCGGAGCCGCCTTGGTGATGGTGGTGGCCGCCGAAGCCGGAGTTCTGGCCGTGGCCGCCGTGGCCGTCGAAGCCGCCGTGGCCGTGGCCGTAGTGGGCGCCGGCGGTGCCGACCGGCCCGGCCAGGGCGAGGGCGACGACGACGGCGAGCGCTGCGAGGGGCTTGTGCGTGATGGAGGTCATGGCCGCGAAGCTACGCCCGCGCCGCCCCGCCGTCGGTCGGATATCCGACAGGAAGGATCCCCCCCGCGGCGGTGTCCGGGGGCCTAGCCCGAGTACCGGTTGGTGATCGGCATGCGCCAGTCGCGCCCGAACGACTTCGTCGTGATCTTGATCCCGGGCGGGTTCTGGCGCCGCTTGTACTCGGACAGGTCGACGAGCCGGGTCACGCGCTCGACGGCGTCGCGGTCAAAGCCCATGCGCACGAGCTGGTCGCGGCCGACGTCCTCCTCCACGTAGGCCTCGAGGATCGGGTCGAGCACCTCGTAGGGCGGCAGGGAGTCCTCGTCGCGCTGGTCCGGGCGCAGCTCGGCGCTGGGCGCCCGCTCGATGATCGTGGGCGGCACCACCGGCCGGTCGCCGTGCTCGTTGCGGTAGCGCACGAGCTCGTAGACCAGCGTCTTGGGCACGTCCTTGATCACCGCGAAGCCGCCCGCGGTGTCGCCGTACAGGGTCGAGTAGCCCACCGAGAGCTCGGACTTGTTGCCGGTCGTCAGCACCAGCCAGCCGAACTTGTTCGACAGGGCCATGAGCAGGTTGCCCCGGATGCGCGCCTGCAGGTTCTCCTCGGTGATGTCGGGGTCGCGGCCGTCGAAGGTCCCGTGCAGCGCCCGCTCGTAGGCCTCCATGGTCGGCCCGATCGGCAGCTCGAGGACCTCGACGCCGAGGTTGCGGGCCAGCTCGCGCGCGTCGCGCTGGGTCTCCTTGGACGAGTAGGGCGAGGGCATGATCGTCACGCTCGCCCGCTCGGCCCCGAGGGCGTCGCAGGCCAGGCAGGCCACGAGGGCGGAGTCGATCCCGCCCGAGAGCCCGAGCACGACGTGGCGGAACCCGTTCTTGACCACGTAGTCGTGAAGGCCGAGCTTGAGCGCCTCGTAGACCTCGGCGTGGTGGGGCAGGAGCGGGGCGATCGGCCCTGAGCGGGGGTCGTCGTCGGTGGGCACGTTGGGGCGCGGGAGCGCAGCCAGCTCGTCGACCTCGGCCTGCATGCGCCGCGCCGCCGGGCGGTGGCGGGTGTCGCGCAGGCGGGAGGCGCGCGAGCCCTCCGGGTCGATCGTGGCCACGAGCAGCTCCTCGCGGAACTGGTGGGCGCGGGCGATCACGGTGCCGTCGTGATCGACGACCACCGAGTGGCCGTCGAAGACGAGCTCGTCCTGGCCGCCGACGAGGTTGCAGAACGCCACCGCGGCCAGGGAGTCGCGGGCGCGCTGCACCAGCATGTTCTCCCGCTCGCCGCCCTTGCCCGCGTAGTAGGGCGAGGCCGAGAGGTTGATGACCACGGTGGCGCCGGCCAGCGCCTCGTCGGACAGCGGCGGCCCGGGCTCCCAGATGTCCTCGCAGATGGTCAGGCCGACGACGGCGTCGCCGACCTCGATGAGGCCGCCGCGGGTGCCCTCCTGGAAGTAGCGCTCCTCGTCGAAGACGCCGTAGTTGGGCAAGTAGGTCTTGCGGTAGATCCCGCGGACCTTGCCGCCGGCCAGTACGGCGGCGGCGTTGTAGACGTCCTCGGCCCGCTCGGGGAAGCCGACCAGGGCGACGATGTCGTTGGTCTCGGCCGCCAGCCGCTCGACGGCGGCGCGGGCGTCGG
>Ga0207708_10004528_pt1 | contig 10227 bp, 11 predicted proteins | sample KBSK5101metaG_FD_184340 | JGI IMG/M metagenome (GOLD analysis project Ga0207708, IMG submission 184340) | Corn, switchgrass and miscanthus rhizosphere microbial communities from Kellogg Biological Station, Michigan, USA - KBS K5-10-1 metaG... | ecosystem: Host-associated > Plants > Roots >...
TTCGAGCGACTGCTGCGCGGGCGGCAGCACCGCGCCCTGGGGGTTGTATACGAGCGTCAGCTTGAGTCCGCTGCCCGCTTGGCCATAGCCCAGGCGGTTGAGCGCCTGCAGGCCGCGCACGCTCGCATCGAACACGCCTTTGCCGCGCTGGCGATCCACATTTTGCTCGAGGTAACAGGGCATCGATGCCACCACTTCAACGCGGTGCGCGGCGAGGAACCGCGCGAGATCCTCCTGTCCCGGCTGCTCGAGGATCGTCAGGTTGCAGCGGTCCATCACGTGGATATCGAGTTCGCGCGCAGCGCGTACGAGCTCGCGGAAATGCGGATTGAGTTCCGGTGCCCCGCCCGTCACGTCGAGCGCGGTGATGCCGGCCGCGCGCGCGAATGCAAGCACGTCGTCGACGATCTCGCGCGTCATCGATTCAATTCGCGTGGGCCCCGCGTTCACGTGGCAGTGCACGCATGCCTGGTTGCACTTGTAGCCGAGATTGACCTGCAGCGTTTCCAGCCGCTTGCGCCGGATCGCGGGAAAGTCCGAATCCCGCATGCGCGGGAGTGTGGCGTGCATTACAGTTTCTCCATCGAATTACGTATACGCTGATGCATCGCTGCATGCATCTTGCTTCAGCACTGTACTATTGTCGTGCAACGATGCGAAGCAGCGGTCCATTGTGCGGAAATTGCGCGGCGCTGTCACTAACGCAAAAACCTGCGGCTTTTATGACGAAACGCTGCTGTTTGCGCAACCTTGCGCGCGCGTAAGCGGGCCGTTGCCGCATGTTGCTGCCGCCGCAACTGCATGCTGCAGAGTCGCGCGAGCGGGTTTTTCCTTACAACTTGCGTTGACCGCAAGCCTCTGATTGCGCTATGTTTGCGGTTTCCCCCCGGCAGTTTGCGTCCGCGCATGCCCAAGACAACCAAACCAGAATCAACTCCCACGTTCGAAAGTGCGCTCGGCGAGCTCGAAAGCATCGTTGCGCGCATGGAAGATGGGCAGCTTTCTCTCGAGCAATCGCTGACGGCGTACAAGCGCGGCGCGGAACTCCTCAAGCTGTGCCAGGCGCAGCTGGCAGATGCTCAACAGCAGGTCAAGGTCCTCGAAGCCGGCGCCCTGAAGAATTTTGCCGGTGGCGACGACGACTGATTTCAAAGCCTGGGCAGCCGCGCACCAGCAACGCATCGAAACACAGTTGCAGGCGGTATTGCCGAGTGCCGAAGTGGCGCCGCAACGCCTGCACCAGGCGATGCGCTATGCGGCCCTCGGCGGCGGCAAGCGCGTGCGCCCACTGCTCGCCTTTGCTGCGGGCGAAATGACCGGCGCCGATGAAGAACGCGTGGCCATCGCCGGCGCGGCGGTTGAGCTCATCCATGCTTATTCGCTCGTGCACGACGACCTGCCGTGCATGGATGACGACGTCCTGCGGCGCGGTAAACCGACGTGCCACGTCGAGTTCGACGAGGCGACGGCACTGTTGGTCGGCGACGCGCTGCAAAGCCTCGCGTTCCAGTTGCTGAGTGAGTACCGGCTGACGGAAGACCCGGCCGCGCAGCTCGAAATGGTCAAGCTGCTGGCCGCCGCATCGGGCTCGCGCGGCATGGCCGGCGGACAGGCGATCGATCTCGCGGCCGTCGGCGCGTCCTTGAGCATGCCCGAGCTCGAATTCATGCACATTCACAAGACGGGTGCCTTGATCAGAGCGGCGACGCTACTCGGCGGGCTCTGCGGCAAGCGGCTCGACGAGCGCGCGCTGGCGAAGCTCGATCATTTTGCGAAATGTATAGGGCTCGCATTCCAGGTGGTGGACGACGTGCTCGACATCGAGGCGACGACGGCGACGCTGGGCAAAACTGCAGGCAAGGACGCGCAGCAGAACAAGCCGACTTACGTCAGCGTGCTGGGCATTGCCGAATCGCGCAAGCTCGCAACCGAGTTGCGCGAGGATGCGCTGGCGGCGCTGGATGTTTTTGGCGCCAGTGCGCGGCGGCTGCGCGAGCTTGCGGATTTCATCGTATTGAGAAAGTTCTGATGTACGACTTGCTGCTGACGATCAACGACCCCGCCGAATTGCGCAAGCTCGAGCGCAAGCAGTTGCCTCAGCTCGCGCGCGAACTGCGCCAGTTCCTGCTCGATTCGGTGAGCCAAACGGGCGGCCACCTGTCGTCCAACCTCGGCACCGTCGAGCTCACGATCGCATTGCATTATGTGTTCAACACGCCGCACGACCGCCTGGTGTGGGACGTCGGCCATCAGACTTATGGCCACAAGGTATTGACCGGCCGCCGCGCGGAAATGGAGAAACTGCGCATGTGGGAAGGTATTTCCGGTTTCCCGCGCCGCGAGGAAAGCGTGTACGACACGTTCGGCACCGCGCATTCGAGCACTTCGATCAGCGCGGCATTCGGCATGGCGGTCGCGAGCCGGCTCGCCGGCATCCCGCGCCATTGCGTCGCGATCATCGGCGACGGCGCGATGAGCGCCGGTATGGCGTTCGAAGCGCTCAACAACGCAGGCGACGCTGCCACCGACCTGCTGGTGATATTGAACGATAACGACATGTCGATCTCGCCGCCGGTGGGCGCGCTCAATAAATACCTCGCCAAGCTGATGTCGGGGCGCTTCTACACGGCCGCCAAACGCGCCGGCACCAAGGTGCTCGGCGAATTCGCGAAGCGCGCCGAGGAGCACATGAAGGGCATGGTCACCCCCGGCACGATGTTCGAGGAGTTCGGCTTTAATTACATCGGGCCGATCGACGGCCACGATCTTGACGCGCTCGTGCCGACGTTAAAAAACATCAGCGAACTCAAGGGTCCGCAGTTTCTGCACGTGGTTACGCGCAAAGGCCAGGGCTACAAGCTCGCGGAGGCCGACCCGGTGCTCTACCATGGCGTGTCGAAGTTCAAGCCCGACGACGGCATCATCGGCGGCAAAAGCGGCGGCAAACCGACTTACACCCAGGTCTTCGGCGACTGGCTCTGCGATATGGCGGCGCGCGACGAGCGGCTCGTCGCGATCACGCCCGCGATGCGCGAAGGCTCGGGGATGGTGCGTTATTCCGAGCTCTTTCCCGAGCGTTACTTTGACGTTGGCATCGCCGAACAGCATGCGCTGACCTTCGCGGCGGGCCTCGCATGCGAGGGCCGCAAACCGGTTGTCGCGATCTACTCGACGTTCCTGCAGCGCGCGTACGACCAGCTCATCCACGACGTGACCATCCAGAACCTGCCGCTCGTGCTCGCGATCGATCGCGGCGGACTGGTCGGCGCGGACGGCGCCACGCACAACGGCAGCTTCGACATTTCCTATTTGCGCTGCCTGCCGAACATGACGGTGATGACGCCGTCGGATGAGAACGAGTGCCGGCAAATGCTCTTCACCGCGTTTCAACTGAATACGCCGGCGGCGGTGCGTTATCCGCGCGGCGCGGGTCCTGGCGCCGCAATTCAGCAGGAGATGCGGGCGCTGCCGGTAGGCAAGGGCGAGATTCGCCGCCGCGGCAAGAAGCTCGCGCTGTTGTCGAAGAAAATCGCGATTCTGGCCTTCGGCAGCATGGTCAAGCCGGCGCTCGACGCCGCGGAAGAACTCGATGCCACGGTCGCCAACATGCGCTTTGTCAAACCGCTTGACGAAGCACTGGTAGCGGAACTCGCTGAAAGCCACGATCTTCTGGTCACGGTGGAGGAAAACGTGATCATGGGCGGCGCCGGCAGCGCGGTGCTCGAAGCATTGCAAAGATTGCGCATCAAGGCAGCAGTCTTGCAGCTCGGCTTGCCGGACCATTTCATCGATCATGGCGACCCGGCGCTGCAGCTTAAAAGCTGCGGGCTCGACAAGGCCGGCATCGTCGCGTCGGTCCGCGAGAAACTCGCCGAGTAGGCGGGTAGTATACTTAACTGATCCCACGACGAAATCCTGATTCTAATGGCAAAAAAACAGAAAATTCCGGCGCCATTCGTCCCTCGTAACGGCGACGACGGCTACGCCAAGATCGATCAATACAACGCAGACACGGTCAAGCGCATCGCCAGCCGCTATCACGACGTGCTCACCGAGCTGGGCGAGGACCCGTCGCGCGAAGGCCTCGTCAAAACCCCGGAGCGGGTCGCCAAGGCGCTGCAATTTCTGACGCACGGCAACAATCTCGATCCGGCGGGGATCCTGCGCTCCGCGATGTTCAAGGAAGAGTACCAGCAGATGGTGATCGTGAAGGACATCGAGGTTTACTCGTTATGCGAGCACCATATACTGCCGTTTTTCGGCAAGGCGCATGTAGCCTACATTCCGAACGGGTACATCGTCGGGCTGTCGAAAATTCCGCGCGTGGTGGACGCATTCGCGCGCAGGTTGCAGGTGCAGGAGCGGCTCACGGTTGAAATCCGCAATTGCATCCAGGAAACGCTGAAGCCGCTGGGCGTCGCGGTCGTCATCGAAGCTCAGCATTTGTGCATGGTTATGCGCGGTATCCAGAAGCAGCATTCGATCGCGACGACGTCTGCGTTCACGGGCGAATTCCAGCAGGACCGCACGCGCGCGGAGTTTATCCGCCTGATATCCAAGCGCGGCGACTGAAAGCTGTCCAAATGGGACCGCAGGCATGACCCAGACCAGCGAATCCATCGTCGAGCAATTGCTGCCCGATGTGCGCAAGGGCCGCATGCTGATACTTGTCGACGACGAAGACCGCGAGAACGAGGGCGACCTGTTCGTGGCGGCCGAGCGCGCCGCGCCTGATGCGATCAATTTCATGGCGGCGCACGCGCGCGGCCTGGTGTCGCTCGCGTTGACCGAAGAGCGCATGCGCGAGCTCGGATTGACCCTGATCGCCGACGATTCCGGCAACCAGAGCAAGTTCGGCACGGCGTTTGCGACGCCGATCGATGCGCGGGAGGGCGTGGGTTCCGGCATGTCGGCCTACGATCGCGCGCGCACGATAGAAGTGGCGATTGCCGACGGCACCAAGCCGGGAGACCTGATCCGGCCGGGAAGGCTGCAGACCCTGCGCGCCCTTGAGGGCGGCGTGCTGGCGCGCCGTGGCCATACGGAGGCGGCGGTCGATCTTGCGCGGCTCGCGGGACTCAAGCCCGCCGGCGTCATCTGCGAAATCATGAACGAAGACGGCACCATGGCGCGCATGCCCGAGCTCGAAAAGTTCGCCGCGCGGCATGCAATTAAAATTTTGCGCATTGCGGACCTGATCGAGTACCGCCGTCACGAGCGCCAGGTACGGCGAAAATCGGAGACCACTCTGCCGACGCGCAATGCGGGCACGTGGCAGCTGATGGTTTACAGCGACGACCTTGAGACCGTGCTGTACGTGGCGCTGGTCAAAGGCGCCATCAGCCCTGATACGCCCACGCTCGTGCGGCTGCATTCGCAATGTCTGACCGGTGACGTGTTCGGCTCCGAGCGCTGCGATTGCGGCGAGCAACTCGAAACCGCCATGACGATGATTGAAAAGGCCGGCAAGGGCGTCGTGGTTTACATGTTCGACGAGGGGCGCGGCATCGGGCTGCTGAATAAGATCCGCGCCTACGCGCTGCAGGACCAGGGCAAGGACACCGTTGAAGCCAACCATGCGTTGGGGTTCGCCGCCGACATGCGGGACTTCAAAGTCGGCGCGCATATTCTGTTCGACCTGGGTGCGCGCCAAGTGCGGCTGATGACCAACAATCCTGACAAGGTCAAGGCGCTCGAAGATTACGGGCTGAAAGTGACCGAACGCGTAGCGCTCGAAATTGCGCCGCGCTCAGCCAACCGCAATTATCTGCAGACTAAGCGCACCAAGTTCGGTCATTTGCTGTCGCTGGGAGAGAAGCAGGATTGAGGATTGAGCAAGAGCGCATCCTCAATCCTAGAACCTTTTCTTCAGCGTCATCGTTTCGCCGTCGCGCTTCATTTCCATGCGGTTCAGAAAGCTCATGCCGAGGAGCACCACCGGCATCGACGCTTCCGGCTGCACGATGCCGTCGACATTGTTGAGCGTCACGGTGCCGACGCGTACTTCGTCGAGCTTGACATGGTACGCGGCCACTACACCGTTGGCAGTCGACATCGCGACTCTCTGACCGCCAAGATAATTGATGCTCAGGCGCTTCGCGTCGCTCATGCCAAGCGTGATGAAGGAGGCGCCCGTGTCGACGATGAACTGCACCGTCTGCCCGTTGATTTGCCCTGCGGTAATAAAGTGGCCGTCACGGCTCGATTTGAGCACGACGCTCTGGGTGCCGGCGCCGGATGGTGAGGAGCCTGCGCTCAGCCGGTCGCTCTGACCCATCTTGAGCGTCTGACGCTGCCCGCCGAGCTCGAACACCGCTGTGTCGCCCGCGACGCTGACGAGCTTGACGCCTTCAGGTGAGGATTCGCCGACTGCGAGCCAGCGCGGCTTGCCGCCGTCGATCACGAGCAATGCTTTGTTGCCGACGATGCCGTTCAGGTTGACGTCGGCCGCGATTGCGACTCCCGCCGATAGGAAAAGTAAACCCGCTAAAGTATGATGGATGGCCCCAGACACTCTGCGCACGGTACGCTTTCTCCGCTAATGAAGTCAGTTGCCATCTTCAGACACGCGCCCACCGAAGGGCCGGGTTATTTTGCCACATATCTCAATCGTCATAACATTCCGTGGCGGGTGATCGGCGTCGATCTCGGCGAGCCGGTGCCCGCGGATCCGCGCGAGTTCAGCGGTCTCGTTTTCATGGGCGGGCCGATGAGCGTGAACGATGTCACACCGTGGATCGCGCCGGTGCTGAAACTCATACGCGATGGCGTTGCGGCCGACGTGCCGGTGCTGGGGCACTGCCTCGGCGGCCAGTTGATCTCGAAAGCGCTGGGCGGCACTGTCTCGCGCAACCCGGTGAAAGAAATCGGCTGGGGCGACGTTTCAGTGGTCGACACGCCGGAGGCGCGCGGTTGGTTCGGCCACGCCGCGCCTGCGTTTACTTCATTTCACTGGCACGGTGAAACGTTTACGCTGCCGCCGGGCGCCGTGCGCGTGCTGACCAATGTCTATTGCGAGAACCAGGCGTTCGTATTGGGTCCGCATCTGGGCATGCAGTGCCACATCGAGATGACGCCGGAGATGATAGCTTCGTGGTGCGAGTCGGGCGCCGGCGAAATCAGCCGCAGCCGCAGCCCGGCGGTCCAATCGGTCGCGGCGATCAAGGAAGGCGGCGAGCAGCGCCTCAATCGGCTGCACGCGGTCGCCGATGGTGTATACGACCGCTGGACTGCGGGGCTGAAACGATAATCAGCGTAAGCCGTTAATCGCGGAAATTCTTGAACTGCAGCGGCACGTCGGTGATGGTGCGCTTCACCAGCGTAATGACTTCCTGCAGCGTGTCTTTTTTCGGTCCGGTAACGCGCACGACGTCGCCCTGGATCGAGCCCTGCGCCTTCAGCTTGTTTTCCTTCAACAGCTTGACGATTTTCTTCGCGAGCTCCTGCTCGACGCCTTCCTTGATTTTGAGCGGTTGCTTGACCGTATCGCCCGTGGTTTTCTCGATGGTCCCGGGGTCGAGCGAGCGCACGTCGATCGCCCGCTTGGAAAGCTTGCCGGTCAGCACGTCCTTGACCTGGCCCAGCTTGAAGTTGTCGTCGGCGAACACCATCAGGATTTTCTGCTTGCCTTCATCCTGGATCTCGACGCGCGCGTCGGAACCCTTGAAGTCGAAGCGGTTGGTGACTTCCTTGTTGCATTGATCGACCGCGTTCTTGATCTCGACGTGGTTGACTTCGGATACGATGTCGAAAGACGGCATGGGATGCTCCAGCGGTTAACGGCGCTTCAATTTGATGGAATGTGACATGACCGGCAGCCCCGTCGCATCGTCGAACTCCGCGGCGGCCTCGATCGCGAAGCGTGCGACGTCTTCCGCGCTGCGCTTGGGGTCGTCGTAAACGCCATACATTGCGCCCAGCGCGACGTCGGTGCCGCTGCCGATCGCATAAAACTTCACGTACTCCTGAACCGTGCGGTGGGCGCCGACGCCGAAAATGCCGTGCGGATTCGCGAGCAGCACGTCGAAGCGGCTGGATTCGAGCGAATCGTCCTTGTCGCTCGTGGTCACCAGGAAATACTCGTTCTTAAGCACCTCGTGAAACGCCTGCCAGGTGCGGAAGATCTCGAGCGTGCTGCCAAAGCGCGCCTTCGTTTTCGCACGCGCAAAATAGTCGTGCATGATGGTTTTGAACGTCGCGGAGCCCGATGCGCCGATGAACGTGTCGCCGGCGGCGACGATCTTGTTATTGTTTGCGATGTAGGCAGCCGACTCCTTGCCCGTGCCCCATTTGGTCAGCGTGTCGGCGGCAATCGCGGTGTACCCGTTCTTTTTGACTACGGCGATGGTGGTCATGGCAGGTCATTTTACTACCGTTACACGCCTTGAGCCGGTCTTCCCGCGCGTCGCGCGCTGCGCTAGCCGAAGTGACAGACATAATGGACGGTCTCGAGCGGCTCGATGTCGAACGAGCTGTTGGCGGGCACTTCGAAACTGTCGCCCGCCTGCAGCGCGCGCCACTCACTGTCGCCCGCGAGCTTGACGCGGCATTTGCCCGCGACGATTTCCATCAGCTCGGGCTCAGCGGTTTTGAACGTGAGCTGCGAAGGGAACAGCACGCCGACGGATTTGCGCGTGCCGTCGCCGAAATGCACGGTGTGGCTGACGCACTTGCCGTCGAAATACACGTTCGCTTTTTTGACGATGCTGACGTTATCGAATGTCTCCACGGCAATTCCTTATTTGCGCTTGCGCTGCAGGTTGGCCGCAATGCGCATACGCAGCGCGTTCAGCTTGATAAAGCCGGCGGCATCCATCTGGTTATACGCACCCTGGTCGTCTTCGAAGGTCGCGATGTTCGGATCGAACAGCGAGTCGTGGTCGGAATCGCGCCCGACGACGATCACATTGCCCTTGTAGAGCTTGATGCGCACCCAGCCGTTCACCCGCGCCTGCGACGCATCGATCATCGACTGCAGCATTTTGCGCTCGGGGCTCCACCAGTAGCCGTTGTAGATCAGCGACGCGTAGCGCGGCATCAGGTCGTCCTTCAGGTGCGCGACCTCGCGGTCGAGCGTGATCGACTCGATCGCGCGATGCCCTTTCAGCATGATGGTGCCGCCGGGCGTTTCATAGCACCCGCGCGATTTCATGCCGACGTAGCGGTTCTCCACGAGGTCGAGCCGGCCTATGCCGTGCTTGCCGCCCAGCGCATTGAGCTTTTCCAGCACTTTGGCAGGCGTGAGCTTCTTGCCGTTAATGCCGACGATGTCGCCGCGCTGGTATTCGAGGTCGACGTATTCCGCGCGGTTCGGCGCTTTTTCCGGGGACACCGTCCAACGCCACATCGACTCCTCGGGCTCGCGCGACGGGTCTTCGAGGATGCGGCCCTCGAACGAGATGTGCAGCAGGTTCGCGTCCATCGAATAGGGCGAGCCGCCTTTCTTCTTCATTTCGACCGGAATGCGGTGCTTCTGCGCGTACTCGAGCAGCTTTTCGCGCGATGTCAGGTCCCACTCGCGCCACGGTGCAATCACGTGGATATTCGGCTCGAGCGCGTAATAGCCGAGCTCGAAGCGCACCTGGTCGTTGCCTTTGCCGGTTGCGCCATGGCTCACGGCATCAGCCCGCGTTTTCTTCGCAATCTCAATCTGGCGCTTGGCGATCAGCGGCCGCGCGATCGAAGTGCCGAGCAGGTATTCGCCTTCATAAATGGCGTTCGCGCGGAACATCGGAAACACGAAGTCGCGCACGAACTCCTCGCGCAGGTCGTCGATGAAGATTTCCTTGACGCCCATCTTCTTGGCTTTGGCGCGCGCCGGCGCGACTTCCTCGCCCTGGCCGATGTCGGCCGTGAAGGTAACCACTTCGCAGCGGTAGGTGTCCTGCAGCCATTTGAGGATGACCGAGGTGTCGAGGCCGCCGGAATAGGCGAGCACTACTTTCTTGATGTCAGGCATTGCTTGGGGTCCCGCCGGGCGAAAAACGCAGATTTTAAGCGTCGCGGCCGTCGAGAGCCAGCAAAATCAGTGCTCCAGCACAGGCGTAAAATCGGGACCATACCCATGAGAGCGAGAGAAACGGTGCGACCTGGTTTCAGCGCAATGAACGGCGCGAGGATGGCGGCGGCATATCGCGGTGTCCTTTTTTCGCTGTGCGCGTTCACGTTCAGCGCCGCGTGCGCCCAGCCGTACCCGACCAAACCCGTGCGCCTCGTTGTTACTTACAC
>Ga0207708_10004529_pt1 | contig 10227 bp, 11 predicted proteins | sample KBSK5101metaG_FD_184340 | JGI IMG/M metagenome (GOLD analysis project Ga0207708, IMG submission 184340) | Corn, switchgrass and miscanthus rhizosphere microbial communities from Kellogg Biological Station, Michigan, USA - KBS K5-10-1 metaG... | ecosystem: Host-associated > Plants > Roots >...
CGACATCGATAATCACCCGGGTCGCTGCAATCTTCTTCTCTTCGATGTACATCTGTAACCGCTCGAGCACCTGATGCAGCGTGGTCCGCGACGTGGACTTAATTAGAAGCTGCTGGCGATGAACCTTCTTAATGCGTTCGAGTGGCGCCGGGGCGGGACCGGAGATCGGGTGCTCGGCGACCGACTCCTCGGGCGCCACGCGGGCGGCGCGGTTCGCGCGCCACAGGAGCACGCAGCCGACGGCCAGCGCCACGCTCACGACGACCGCACCGACCGCGCCGTTCCCGAACAGCTCGATCACCGCGTAGACGATCCCGGCCGTGGCGGCCGCGGCCGGCAACGTGAGGACCCAGCCCGTCACGATCCGGCGCGCCATCCCCCAGTCGACCTGCGCACCCGGACGGCCGACGCCCGAGCCCGTCACGGCCCCGGAGACGACCTGCGTCGTCGACAGCGGGTAGCCGACGTGCGAGGAGGCGAGGATCACCGTCGCGGCGACCGCCTCGGAGCCGAAGCCCTGCGGCGGCCGGACCTCGACGACCTTCGTGCCGAGCGTCCGCATGATCCGCCAGCCGCCGGCGTAGGTCCCGAGCGCGATGGCCACCGCGCACGACACGACCACCCAGGTGGGCACGGAGAAGTCGTCGCCGCCGGCGATCGAGCCGTTCGCGATGAGCGCCAGCGAGATCACGCCCATGGTCTTCTGCGCGTCGTTCGTCCCGTGCGCCAGGGCGACCATCGAGGAGGAGGCGACCTGCGCCCAGCGGAACCGCCGCTCGGCCTGCTCGGCGACGGCGCGGCGGATGATCCGGTAGACGAGGAACACGCCGGCCGCCGCGATGAGGCCGGCCAGCAGCGGCGACAGCACGGCAGGGACGAGAACCTTCGAGAGGATGCCCTGGACGTCGATCGCGGAGCCCCCGGCCGCCACGAGCGTCGCCCCGACCACGCCGCCGATGAGCGCGTGCGAGGAGGACGAGGGCAGGCCGAACCACCACGTGCCGAGGTTCCACGTGATCGCGCCGATGAGCCCGCCGAGGACGACCGTCGGGGTGATGGCGTCGGCGTTGACGATGCCGCCGGCGACGGTGGCGGCCACCTCCAGGGAGATGAAGGCGCCGACGAAGTTCAGGACCGCGGCGACGGCCACGGCGATCTTCGGGCGCAGCGCGCCGGTGGCGATGGTCGTCGCCATGGCGTTCGCCGTGTCGTGGAAGCCGTTCGTGAAGTCGAAGCCGAGCGCGACGATGACGACGAGCACCACGATGACGTCCCCCGCCGACACGTCCGGGACCGTATCGCCGGAATCACGCTCTATGCAGAAGCTGTAAACGGGTTGTTAACAAGTTGAGAAGGCGCGAGGCGCCGGCACCGGCCCGCCGGCCGCGCCACGCGGCGCGTGAACGCCCGCCGGAACCCGCGAAGATGCGTCTTCCCGGCGGCGGCCGGTCCTCCGCCCGCCGGACCGGGCCACAACCCACGGAGGTCGCAATGAGCGAGCAGGGCAAGGTCGTGATCAACCTGGCGACGGGGCTCGAGGACTCCGAGCGCGTGACGGTCGCGCTGCTCGTGGGCGGCGCGGCCGCCGCGGCCGGCAAGCCCGTGACCATGTTCCTGACCAAGGAGGCCGTGCGCCTCGCCGTGCCGGGCGTGGCCGAGGGCGTCGCCTGCGACGGCTGCCCGCCGCTCCCGACGCTCGTCCAGCAGTACGCGGACGCCGGCGGCGAGCTGCTCGTGTGCCCGATCTGCTGGAACTCGCGCAAGCTGCAGGACGCGGACCTCGTGCCCAACGCGCGGCTGGGCGGCGCGACGCCGCTGTGGGAGTGGATCGGCGACGGCGCGACCGTCTTCAGCTACTGAGCCGAGAAGCGCCGCGCGCGCGGCTACCGTGTGCCGCGCATGGCCGACCAGGACGGCGACGCCCTGCTCACCGTCGACCGCCTGCCGCACGCGGGACCGTCGCTCGAGGTGGTGTTCCTCGAGGACGCGAGCATCGGCGCGGCGGCCGCGCGCGGGCCCCGGGCACCGCATCGCCACGACTATCACGAGCTGATGTGGACGCGGACGGGCAGCGGCCGGCACCTCGTCGACGGCGAACCGGCCGCGGTCACACCGGGCACGATGACGCTGATCGGGCGCGGGCAGGTGCACGTCTTCGAGGAGGCGAGCGGCCTCTCGGGCGCCGTCATCCGCTTCGGGGACGAGTTGCTGCACGAGGGCCCGTCGGCGCGCGCGAGCCCCGGGTGGCTGCTCGGCGGGCGGGGGTCGCGGACCGTCGTCGTGCCGCGGGCCGAGGTCCCGCGGCTGGAGGCGACCATCGACACGCTCGCGGCCGAGGCGCGCCGGCCGCTCGACGCCTGCAGCATCGACCTCCAGCGCCACTTCCTGTCGGGGCTGCTGCTGTGGCTCGAGCGCTGGTACGACGCCTCGCGCACCCAGCAGCGCGACGCCGACGACGCCGACCTCCAGCTCTACCGGCGCTTCGTCGCCGTGCTCGAACGCGACTTCGCCCGCCACCACGAGGCCGGCCACTACGCCGACGCGCTGCGCGTCCCGCCCGCGGTGCTCTCGCGCACGCTGGCGAGCGTGACGGGCCGGGGGACGAAGGAGCTCGTGACGGACCGGGTGATGCTCGAGGCGGCGCGCCTCCTGCGCTTCAGCGACCTCAGCGTCGGGGAGGTGGCGTTCCGGGCGGGATTCGCCGACCCGCTGTACTTCTCGCGCGCGTTCAAGCGCCACCGCGGCGAGGCGCCGATGGCCTACCGCGCGCGGCTGCGCGGCCTCGCGCCGGGCGCCGGCGTGCCCGTCGCCGCGCGCTGAGCCACCCACCACGGGCCGCTCCGCGGCGCTCGTCCCTGGCGCGTCACGACCCTCGTCCGTCGCCGCGACAGGGAAGTCCATGCATGCGCGAGGAGTCGCCATACCGGACGCCCCGTTCGCGTGCGACGGTGTGGCCATGACCGTCGACTCCCCTTCCACGCAGCGCGAGGCGCCCGCGCTGCCCCAGACCCTCCGGCTCGGCGCCGTCGACCTCACGGTCGCCGACCTCGACCGCGCTGTTGCGTGGTACCAGTCCGCGCTCGGCTTGCGCGTCCACCGTCACGAGGCCGATGTCGCGGAGCTCGGGGACGGCGTCGAGACCGTCGTCGTCCTCCACGAGGATGCCCAGGCGCGTCCCGCCGGGCGCCACGCCGGGCTCTACCACTACGCGCTGCTCTACCCGAGCCGCGAGGAGCTCGCGCGCGCGGCCGTGCGCCTCGCCGCCACGCGGACGCCCATCGAGGGCGCCTCGGACCACCGCACGCACGAGGCGATCTACCTGCCCGACGCCGACGGCAACGGGATCGAGCTCGCAGCGGATCGCCCGCGCGAGGAGTGGCCGACCGACCTCGGATACCAGCACGGCCCGGCGCCGCTCGACTTCGACTCGCTGCTGGCCACGGTGGCCGGCGAGGAGCGCCGCGACCACATCGGCGAGGGCCTGCGCATGGGGCACCTCCACCTGCACGTCGGCGACATCGGCCAGGGGCTCGCGTTCTACCGCGACGTGCTCGGCTTCGAGGTGAAGGCCAACCTCGGCTCGGCGGCCTTCGTGTCCGCCGGCGGCTACCACCACCACCTCGGCTTCAACGTGTGGCGCGGCCGCGGCGTCGGCGCGCCGCCCGCGCACACCGTCGGCCTGCGGCACTGGACCGTGCAGCTCCCGACGGACGCGGACGTCGCCGAGGTGCGCGCCCGCGCCGAGGCGGCCGGCGTCGAGGTCGAGCCGGCCGACGGCGGCTTCCTCGTGCGCGATCCCTGGCGCGCCGCCGTCGCGATCGTCTCCACGGAGGCCACGGGGCTGCGCTCGCAGGCGGTCGTCGCCACCGAGAAGCCCTCGCCGTACCTCCTGCAGGTCGCGAAGCACTTCCGCCACAAGCTCGACGTGCGCTTCGACGAGCGCGAGGCCGTCGTCCCGTTCACCGCGGGGCACGCCGACCTGCGCGCCGGCGAGCACGCGCTGACCATCACCGCGTTCGCCCAGACCCCGGCCGACCTCGGGCGGGTGGAGCGGGTCATCGGCTCGCACCTCGAGCGCTTCGGCAAGCGCGACGAGCTCGCCGTGCGCTTCGAGCCGCAGTCCCCCGCACACCGCTGAGTACCCGTCTCGAGACAGAACCGTGCGGCGGCATGGCCGGCGCGCTCGTGGCGCTCGGCTCCCTGCGCATGACGCGCAGCAGCCGCCCGGCGCCGGCTTTCGGCAGCGCCGTGAAGATCGTCGCGTAGCGCCCGGCGCAGCCGCGGGAAGGAATCCGCGGCAGACGACGTCATGGTCGACATGCGCGTCCTCTTCACGACGACGGGGCACTCGGGCCACCTCCTCCCGCTCGCGCCGGTCGCGCACGCGACCGCGGGGGCGGGACACGCGGTGGCCATCGCCGCGCAGGCGTCGCGGGTACCGGCCGTGGCGCGGATGGGTCTGCCCGCGCTGCCGCTCGACGAGGCGCCGGACGCGGCCTGGGCGCCGCTGATGCGCGAGCTGGCCCGCGCGCCCCAACGCACGGCCGACCGGCTGGCGATCGCCGACGGCTTCGCCCGGATCAGCGGCGGCGCCGCGCTGCCCGGCGCCCTGGAGCTGATGGAGCGGTGGCGCCCCGACCTCGTCGTGCACGAGGGCTACGAGATGGCCGGACCGCTCGCCGCCGAGCGCCTCGGCATCCCGACCGCGCGCGTGGCGCTCGGGCTCGCCTCCACGGAGCAGTGGGTGAGCCGGCTGGCCACCCCCGCGGTCGACGAGCTGCGTCGCGAGCTCGGCCTGCCGCCCGACTGCGGCCCGGTTCGGCGGCACACGCCGTTGCTCAGCGCGACGCCGCCCGGGCTCGACGACGGGCCCGCGCACCGCTTCCGGACGCCGCCGGCGCCGGCCGCTCCGCCGCTGCCGGACTGGTGGGAGCGGCCGGCGGACCCGCTCGTCTATCTCACCTTCGGCTCCGTGTCCGGCTCGCTCCCGCTCTTCCCGGGGCTGTTCCGGAGCGCGCTGGACGCGCTCGCGTCGCTGCCGGTCCGGGTGCTGCTCACCGTCGGCGGTGACGCGGACCTGGCCGCCCTCGGCCCGTTGCCCGCCAACGCCCACGTGGAGCCCTGGCTGGCGCAGGACGACGTGCTCTCCCACGCCGCCGCGGTCGTCGGGCACGGCGGCTACGGGACGACGCTCGGGGCGCTGGCCCACGGCGTGCCGCTCGTGCTCCTCCCGCTCTTCGCGGGCGACCAGTGGCGCAACGCCCGGCGCGTCGCCCAGCTCGGCGCGGGGCTGCTGCTCGAGGACGGCGATCGACTCGCGATGGAGCCGCCCGGCCCGGCCGTGATGGCGGCGGTGCCGGGCGCGGTGGAGCGCGTCCTGACGGAGCCGCGGTTCCGCCGCACCGCCCGGCGCGTCGGCGCGGACATCGCCGCCCTGCCGCCCGTCGACGCAGCGGTCGGCGTGCTCGAGGACGCCGTGCGCGCCGAGGCGGCGTAGGCCGGCCGGGGCGGAGCGCGCCCGGGCGCGGCGTCCGCCGCCGGCCGCTCAGGCCATGCGCGGGCGGAGCGCCGGGGCCGGGCGGGTCAGGCCCGTGGCGCGGCGGCGGAGGCGCTCGAGGCGGCCGGCGTGGCGGCCCTTCGCGGCGGTGACGCGGCTGCGGCGCCACTCCGCGATGGTCATGCCCTCGGGGATGTCGGTGTCGATGTAGGTGGTGTCGTGGGCGGGGTGGAGCATGACTCCAAGATGCCAGCGCACGGTCTGCCGCTCCAACGGGGAGGCAGGCGTGCGCGGGTGCGGCGCGCGGCGCACCGCCGTTCGCGGAATCCCCCGGCGGGGTGCGGCTGGGCCGGGGAGCGCTGCGGCAGGCCGTACGCCGGCACTCCCGCCCACCCGCCGGGCGGGCGTGCCGGTCAGTCGCCCCAGTAGCGCTGCTCGCGCCACGGATCGCCGTAGTCGTGGTAGCCGAGCGACTCCCAGAAGCCGGCTTCGTTCTCCGGCATGAGGACGAGGCCGCGCACCCACTTGGCGCTCTTCCAGAAGTACAGATGCGGGACGAGCAGGCGCGCGGGGCCGCCGTGCTCCGGCTCGAGCGCCTCGCCGTCGTACTCGTACACGACCCAGGCGCGGCCGTCGCTGAGGTCCTCGAGCGGCACGTTGGTGGTGTAGTCGCCGTCGCTCCACGCCATGACGTAGGCGCCCTCCGTCTCCACGCCGTCGAGCAGCGTGTCGACGGAGACCCCGGTCCAGGTCGTGTCGAGCTTGGACCACTTGGTCACGCAGTGGATGTCCACGGTGAACGTCTCGGACGGCAGCGCGAGGAACTCCGCTCGCGTCCACGAGCGCGGCGTGTCGACCGCGCCGTCGATCGTGAAGCTCCACTCCTCCGGCGGCGTGCGCGGCGTCGGGCCGGCGGACAGCACGGGGAAGTCGCGCGTCAGGTACTGGCCCGGCGGCAGCCGGGCGGGGTCGACGCTGGGGCGACGGCCGTGGAAGCCGCGCGAGATGGGGGACATGGCGCTCCGCTCCTTTCGCTGCCGTGAGGCCAACCGTACGGCCGCGGGCGCCGTCGCGCCACCATCGCGGCGCGGCGCGTACCGTTCGCGGCGCAACCGGAGCGGAGGAGGAGTGCGCGTCGATGATGTGCGCGGTCGCAGTGCGGCAGATCAAGCCCGGCAGCTACGAGAAGTTCCGGGTCGCGTGGCAGCACGACCCGTGGCTGCCGCGATACGAGCGGGCGTTCGTGATGCGCAACGAGGACAGCCCGGAGCACGTGCTCACCATGGCGTTCTTCCCCGGGACCAGCGAGGAGTACGAGGCCGCGCGGGACGACCCGGAGACGATGGCGGCCGAGGCGCGGCGGTTGCAGCGCATCGCCGAGTGGGAGGAGCGGGTGCTCGTCAGCGGCGTCTACGAGGTGGTGGAGGAGGTGCTCCCGCCCGGAGCGGCGTGAGCACCGGGCGCCCGCCGGCGGCCCGATCGGCCGCCGGCGGACCGGGCGCGGGTCAGCTCAGGCCCCACTTGTCGAGGCGGACGCCCGTGACGCGGGTGCGCTTGTTCTTCGCGGCCTTGTCCCACTCGAGGTCGCCGAGGCCGTAGGCGAAGGTCGTGCCGGGCTCGATGTCGAGCGAGGTCTCGCTCGACCCGTTCTGGCCGCCCTTCAGGCCGACGGTGACGCCGCTCTGGGTCGCGTCGACCGACCCCTTCACGGAGGTGTCGACGCGGTCGGCGAGGCTCGCCTTGGCGACGACCCAGACGACGATCGCGACGCGCAGGTCGTTGTCGGCATGCGCGAACTGCTCGCGCACCTTGTCGTTGCCGTTGATGTAGCGCATCAGGTCGCCGGGCTCGATCGCCAGCTCGATGAGCTTGAGATCGCCGCTGCTCGCCAGCTTGCGCGTCTCGCTCACCTGGCCGCCGGCGAACTTGACCTGCATCGGCTTCAGGTCGGCGGTGATGTCCGTCGCCGACGACTGCTTGAAGTCGATGTCGAGCGTCGTCGCCTTGATCACGTCGAAGTGCGACGGGGAGATCTGACCCTGCGGGTCGAGGAAGTTCGCGTCGAAGACCGGCGTGCGCTTCGGGCCGTGGCTGCCGAGCTTCACCAGCGACGCGTTGCCGCGGAAGTACTCGATGCCGTTGTACTTGATGTGATTCGTGCGCACCTTCACGCTTGTCGTGAGCACCGACATGACTGCCTCCTGCTGAGGGGTGGATGGGGGTCCACGATCGTGAGGCCCGGTGCGCACGCGGACCATCCGGGGAACCCCGGGCGGTTCCCCGCGACCGTCTCCCCGTGCCCTCAGCCGGACGGCGTGCGGGTGCTCACGGCGACGGCCGTGTACCCCAGGCGCCGACGACGGCGGGCAGCAGCACGACGGCGTCGAGCTCGGCGACCTGGGCGGCGATCCGCTCCTGCAGCGTGTCGAGGCCCAGCTCCGCCTCGTCCGCGATGCCCTCCGCGAGGATCTTCGGCGCGAGCGAGCGCACGACGCCGGCGCACAGGAGGGACCCGACCGGGTCGGTGGGCGCGAGATAGGCCTGGATGCCGAACGTCTGCACGTCCGCGAACCCGGCCCGGCGCAGCAGTTCGCCGGCCCGGGCGCCGACGCGGGGATCGGCGCCCGCCGCCCGGAACGCCGCCTCCATCCACCGCTTGGCGGACGCGACCAGGGGCGCGTCCGGCTCCGTCCGCAGGGCGCCGATGTCGAACTCGACGAGCACCATCTTCCCGCCCGGGCGGAGCGCATCGAGTTGCCGGCGCAGGACCTCCTGGCGGTCGGGCAGGTGGAACAGGAGCAGCCGCGCGACGATGGCGTCGAACGGCTCGCTGACGGTGAACGTGCGCGCGTCGCCGTGCAGGAAGCCGACGTTCTCGAGGCCCGCGGCCGCGCGGCGCTGCTCCGCGATCTCGAGCAGCCGCGCCGCCTGGTCGACGCCCACCACCGACCCGCCCGGACCGAGCAGGCCGGCGACCATGAACGCGACGTGGCCGAGGCCGGTGCCGAGATCGAGCACCCGCATGTCGCCGCCGAGGCCGGCCGCGCGCAGCAGCGCCTCCGTGGCCCCCGCGATCGACTGCGCCTGCCCGTCGAGGCGTGCGATCTCCGCGTCGTCGCTGCCCAGCACGTATGCGGTCTGCTCGGTCATCGCTGCCTCCGTGGCTCGCCTGCGGCCATCCTCGCCGGGGGGCGCCACGCGGCGCAAGTCGCCGGCTCAGCCCGGCAGCCAGTCGGGGTCGAACACGCCGGGCTCGTCCGGCGGGATGCCGGCGTAGGCCTCGTGCGGCAGCGTGGTCTCGCGCCGGACGCCCGCATCGTGGCGCAGCGCCGCGTCGGCGACCGGGTAGACGACGCCGCGGTCGTCGCGGGCGCCGACGGCGAGGATCGCGCACGGTCCGTCGCCCGCGCCGACGAAGACGTGCTCCGTCCACGCGGGAGAGTGCACGAAGTCCCAGGCACGGAGCGGGCGCTCCCCGCCCTCGACGATGAGCAGCGCCTCGCCGCGGAGGACGAGGAAGTCCTCCTGGTCGGCCTCCCGGTGGTAGAAGCACGCGGCCTCGCCGGGCTGCAGGACGCCGACGTTGACGCCGACCTGCGGCCAGCGCGTCGAGCCCTCGAGGTCGGTGTAGGCCCCGAAGCGCCCGCTCATCCAGCGCGCGTCGGCGAGGTTGACGACGAACCAGCCGTCGCCCGCCGGCACGCCGTCCTCGAGGGGCGCCTCGGCGATCCCGCGCGGCACCTCGCCCGCCACGATGGGCGCGGCGTCGCGCCGGCTGAGGTGGTCGGTGATGCCGGCGATGCGACCGTCGTCGCCGACCGCGAAGCGGATGTGGACGCCGGCGCGCAGGCGGGCGTCGAGCCGGGCGAGGGCGGCCGCGCGGACGTGGAGGCTCGCGCCGCGCGGATCGGCGGTGGCCTCGAAGCCCTCCGCGTCGTCCAGCGCCGCGGCGCGCTCCAGCCACATCGCGACGACCGCGTCCGGCCGTTCGGCGCGCCACTCGGGGCGGATGCCCTGCCACGCCGCGCCGGGGGCGAGGAGCGCGCGCAGCGCGCCATTGTCGCCGCGGCGCCCCGCGTCGAGCCAGGCGATCAGGACGTCGAGGTTCCGCCGCCGGGTCGTCATGGAGGCGAGCCTGTCACACCGCCCTGGGCCGCCGCCACGCCGCCCGCAGGGGCTTCGCGCACGCTCTCCACGGTGCAGGCGCCCGGCTGCCCCTGGACGATGTCGGCAGCGCCCTCCCAGAAGCTCGGGAGGATCCGCATGGGCACGAACTGGTTGCGCGCGGCGGCGCGCAGCGACAGGTCGAGGCCCGCGCCCGGCACGCGCAGCCGCCAGTCGAGCGGATAGGTCGCGGTCGCCCTGGCGGGCTGGGTGGCGCGGCCGGACGGCATGGCCGAGAAGGACCCAACCGGGGTCGCGCGGCCGCGTGCGCTGACCCGGCGGCTGAGTCCGCTCCCGCGCGGATCAGGTGCCCGCGGAGGTGCTCCTCGGCCTGCGATGGCAGACGAGGCAAGGGATCACGATCACGATCGGTGGCAGCTTCGGCGCGGCCTGTGGCTTCGGCGCGCCTGCGCTCCGAATTTTCAACAGCGTGACGTGGCAACCGAAATCATCCGTTGAGCAGCAAGAGATCAACAGGCTGCAAGAGCGCGACAGCGTCGACCCTGATCGCGACGGCTTGATCGACGACGCAGACGTGCATCGTTCTGGCGTGGAGATCGACGCCG
>Ga0207708_10004531_pt1 | contig 10226 bp, 9 predicted proteins | sample KBSK5101metaG_FD_184340 | JGI IMG/M metagenome (GOLD analysis project Ga0207708, IMG submission 184340) | Corn, switchgrass and miscanthus rhizosphere microbial communities from Kellogg Biological Station, Michigan, USA - KBS K5-10-1 metaG... | ecosystem: Host-associated > Plants > Roots >...
TCCCGCTCGATCGGCTCGCGCCCGGCATCCCAGATCAGCTGCTCGATGTCCGTCGTCGACAGCGCCGTCGGCGTCGACGATCCCGCCATGTGATAAATCGTTTCCTCCTGCACCGTGCCGTCGAGGTCGTCGGCGCCGAACCACAACGCGGTCTGCGCCACGTCGACGCCGCAGGAGATCCAGTACGCCTTGATGTGATCGACGTTGTCGAGCATCAAGCGCGCCACCGCGTGCACCTTCAGCGTCTCGCTCGCCGAGGGCGGCGGGAGCTTGCGCATCTGGTTGTTGTCGGGATGGAACGCGAGCGGGATGAACGCCTGCAGGCCGCCGGTCTCGTCCTGCAGCGCGCGCGTCTGCATCAGGTGATCGACGCGCTCCTCCACCGTCTCGATGTGGCCGTAGAGCATCGTGACGTTGGTGCGCATGCCGAGCCCGTGGGCGATGCGATGAATCGCCAGGTAGCGAGGACCGTCGCACTTGTCGTGGCAGATTTTCTGCCGCACGCGCGGCGCGAAGATCTCAGCGCCGCCGCCAGGCAGCGAATCAAGGCCCGCCGCCTTCAGTTCCTGCAGCACTTGCGTGTCGCTCTTGCCGTAGTGATCGGCGAAGAACGCGATCTCCACGGCGGTAAAGCACTTCAGGTGGATGCCTGGCCGGACCTTCTTGAGCCCGCTCAGCAAATCCGTGTAGTAGCTGAACGGCAGTCCCGGGTGCAGGCCGTTGACGATGTGCACTTCGGTCACGGGCTCGCCGGCGCGCTGGCGGAGCTTGCCGAGGATCTGCTCCACCGACATGGTGTGCGAGCCCGGCATGCCCTCCTTCAACCGCGCGAACGAGCAGAACAAACACGACGCTTCGCAGACGTTGGTCGCTTCGAGGCGGAGATTGTGATTGAAGAAGGTGCGCGCGCCATGTCGCCGCTCACGCTCGCGATTGGCGATCCAGCCCAGCGCCAGCAGATCGGTCGAGTTGAACAGCGCGACGCCGTCTTCGAACGTCAGACGCTCTCTCGCCTCCACCTTCGTGGCGATCTCAGACAACCCGGCGGCGACTAAGCGGTCATGCATGATGGCAACTGGCAACTGGCAACCGGAAACTTCAGCCTGCGATTCCCTGGACCTGGGCACGAATGGTCCGAGTCCGTGGTCCATCCATCTCGCCGCACAGCACGCGCTGCCAACGGCCGACCACCAGCTCCCCGCCGCTCACCTGCATCGTCACCGAGTGGCCAAGCATCATCGCGCGCAGGTGCGAGTCGGCGTTCTGCCGATCGCAATCGGAATGATCGGGATCGTTGTGCTTGTAGTACTTCTTACGCGCCACGACGTCTTCGAGAAACGCGAGGATGTCGTCCTCGAGCGCCTGCTGCGATTCGTTGATGAACACGCTGCACGTCGTGTGCATCGACCAGAGCGAGAGCAGCCCTTCCTGCACGCCCGATCGCCGCACGAACGCCATCACGGTGTCGGTGAGGTCGACCAGCTCGATGCGCCCGGCGGTGTCGATATCGATGGTCTCGGCGGCGACGGCGAATCCGCCCGCGCTGGCCGAGGTGGTCTTCGCCACGGGCGTCTCCCGCACGGTGATGACCGAGCTCTTGGACATCGTCCCATTGTAGTAACATTTCGGGTTCAACCGTCCCGGGCAGGGGGGGAAGTGGGTGTAATGCCCACACGGTCCCGCCACTGTATGCGGAATACTCCGCGAGTCAGGAAACCTCCTGCCCAAGGGCCAGTCCATTTCGAGCGCGTGAGACGCTCGGGAGGCAACCATGACTGCAGCAATACGTCCGCGCTTGCGGACGCTGATCACCACTCTCCTTCTTTCCTTCGCACTTCCCCTTGCGGCCTTTGCCGCGACTCTGTCGGGGCGCGTCGTCGATCCGGACGGCCGCGCTGTCGCCAACGCGGAGGTGATCGTGACGGGTGTGGCCGCGGCGCCGCTCCGCGTGCGGTCCGACCACGACGGCAGGTTCGTGTTTGCCGGCCTCGATGCCGGCCGGTATCGCGTCACCGCCAGCGCGCCGGGACTGGTGAGCGACGCGACGACGGTCGACGTCGCCGCCTCGCCGGCGACGCTCGACATCGCGCTGCACATCAGCGCCATCGCCGAAACGCTGGTCGTTTCAGCCGCGCAGATCGATCAGCCGCTGTCGCGCACGCCCGACAGCGTCACCGTGATTCCTGGAGCCGAGCTCGAGGCGAAGCAGCAATTCATGCTCGCATCCGCGCTGCGCTCGGTGCCGGGGCTCACGCTGCAGCAGAACGGCGGGCCCGGCACGGTCACGTCCCTCTTCACGCGCGGCGGCGAATCCGACTTTACGCTCGTGATGGTCGACGGCGTCCGCGCCAACTCGTTCGGCGGCGGCCTCGATCTGTCGCAAGTGCCGCTGCAGGATGTCGATCGCATCGAGGTGATCCGCGGACCGCAAAGCGCGCTGTACGGATCCGACGCGATCGGCGGCGTGATCAACGTCATCACGCGCAGCGGCGGATCGCCCTCGGCTCAGGCGCACGTCGAAACCGGCAGCCGCGACATGCGGCGCGCATCGGGCGCGACCACAGGTGAAGTGAACGGCGTGCGCTGGCAGGGCGGCGCCAATTATTTCGAGGACGCGGGCTTCACTGGGCAGGCGGCGAACGGCCAGACGGTCTCCAACGACGACGCCCAGGCGACGCAGGCGTCGGCATCGATCGGCTGGCGCCACGCCACCGCCGGATCCGACGTGCAGGGATCGTTTCAGTACGTCGACACCGAGCGCGGATCACCCGGTCCGTACGGATCGGATCCCGCCCATCGCTACGCGGGTGTCGACACGATTTCTCGCGGCACCACCAAGCGGGTCGGCGGCGGCGTGCGAATCGTGCAGCCGTGGTTCGGCGCCTCGAGCCGGGTCCGGCAACGCGTCGACTTCGACGTGGCGGACTACGACCTCACCTTCAAGAGCCAGTTCGGTGTATCGGACGGCAACACCCACCGCTCGCACGCGCGCGTGCAGACCGATGTGTCGGCGAATGCCGCGCTTGGGTTTTCGGGCGGCTTCGAATGGCTCGGCGAGCGTGGCGGCAGCACCTTCATCACCTCTGGCAGTCCCGGCGCACCCACGCCGATCGAGCGGGGCGTGCTCGGCGTTTTCGGCGAGGGCCGGTGGAGCGCCGGTGATCGCGCCACTGTCACCGCGGGCATTCGCGGCGAGCGCATCACTCGCGACGCGCTCCCCGGCGATCCGCTGGCGTTCACGCCGCGCCCCGCCTTCCCCGAGGAAACCATCAACTCGGTGAACCCCAAAATTGCCGCATCGTTTCGGATCGCGGACAGCACGCGGCTCCGCGGCGCGTTCGGCACCGGCATTCGGCCGCCCGATGCGTTCGAGATCGCGTTCACCGACAATTCGGGATTGAGGCCGGAACGCAGCAAGAGCGGCGAGTTCGGCGCGACCCAGACGTTGGCCGGCAGCGCGGTTCAACTCGATGCGACCGCGTTCTTCAATTCCTACACGGATCTGATCATCTCCGTCGGCCGCACTTTCTCCGGGTCGAGCCGCTACCGTACCGACAACATCTCGAATGCTCGGGCCCGCGGCGCCGAATTCAGCGCGGCGTGGCTTGGCAATTCCGGCGTGGGCGTGCGGGCGAACTATACCTTCGTCGACAGCGAGATCCTCGCGGTCAACGGATCGTCGAGCGCCCAAACACCGTTCGCGGTCGGCGATCCGCTGGTGCGCCGGCCGCGTCATTCCGGATCGATCGACGCGTCACTCACGCTGGGGCCAATCAGCGCGTTTGCGGAAATGCAGATGCGCGGCGAAACGCTGGACATCGAACCGGCATTCGGCGCCAGCGGTGGCCTGTACCCGAACGAGGGATACACCGTCTTCAACCTCGGCGGATCGTGGCGGCCGGTGAAGCCGCTCGAAGTGTTCCTGCGGGCGTTGAATCTTTTCGATCGCCACTACGAGGAGGTCCTCGGCTACCCGGCGCCGGGCCGGACCGCCTACATGGGTGTCCGCGTTGCTGTGGGCAGATAACGTTTCGTTCCGATATGCGGCGGGCGCGCCGCTGGTGGTGGACGGGGTGACCGTCCGCCTGGCCGATGGTGCGCTCGCCGGCATTCTTGGTCCGAACGGATCCGGCAAGACTACGCTGCTGCGATTGCTGAGCGGCACGCGCGTCCCGAGCTCGGGTCGCGTGCTGCTCGACGATCGGCCGCTCGATCGGTTGTCGCGGCGGGAAGCGGCGCGTCAGATCGCCGTCGTGCCGCAGGAGACCGAGCTCGCCTTCGAATATCGCGCGATCGAGATCGTGCTCATGGGACGCCATCCCCACCTCGGCGTCTTCACCGTCGAAGGACCTGACGACGTGAAGATCGCGCAGGAGGCGATGGCCTCCACCGGCACGAACCATCTCGCCGATCGGATGTTTCACGAGCTGAGCGGCGGCGAAAAGCAGCGGGTGGTGATCGCCGCGGCCCTGGCGCAATCCGCCAATCTTCTTCTCCTGGACGAGCCGACCGCCTCGCTCGATCTCGGATACCAACTCGAGATTTCCTCGCTCCTGCAGCAGCTCAATCGGGATCACGGCGTCACCATGGCAATCTCGACGCACGACCTGAACCTGGCCGCGTCGATCTGCCGCGAGCTGATCCTGATGCGCGACGGCCGCGTCCTCGCCGCCGGCCCGACGCAGGAAGTGTTGACGCCTGAAAACGTGAAGCGTCTCTACGACGTCGAGGCTGACGTCCACGTCAACGACGCCACCGGCCACATGACCGTCGTTCCGGTCCGGCTTGCCACGCCGAAGCGCGTGCGCGAAGCCGGGCGGATACCAAAGTGAGCATCCGCCGACGGATCGCCACGGTCGTCGCCGCATTCGCGGTCTTCGCGATCGCGGTGATGATCTGGGCGCCGACCGTCGGCAGCACGCCGATCTCACTGGCGCGGGCGTTCGATCGCTCGATTCCCTGGGACGACAACATCGACGCGCAAATCTTCTTCGTGGCACGGCTACCGAGGGTCCTCGCCGGTGGACTCGTCGGCGCCACGCTGGCGGCGGCCGGAGTCGTGCTGCAGGCGCTCCTGAGGAACCCCCTCGCCACGCCCTTCACGCTGGGCGTGTCGGCCGGCGCCTCGCTAGGCGCGATGCTCGCGGTGACGATGAGGCTGGAGTTGAGCGTCCTCGGGATTACGTCGATCCCGCTGGCCAGCTTTGCCGGGTCGCTTGTCGCGACGGCAATCGTGTATGCGCTCGCTTCGTCACAACACCGCGGACTGTCGACCAACGTGTTGCTGCTCGCTGGCGTCACTCTCAATGCGTTTTTTTCCGCATTGATCCTCTTCGTGCAGTACCTCGCCGACTTTGCCGAAGCGTTGCGCGCCATTCGGTGGATGATGGGCGGACTCGACGTCGCCAGCTACGTCCCGATCGTCGCGGCACTGCCGTTGATCCTCATCTCGTTCGGCGCATTTGCGATGATGACCCGCACCCTCAACCTGCTGAGCGTTGGCACCGAAGCCGCCGCGGCAAGAGGCGTCAACATTGTCGGCGCACAGCGGCTGGCGTTCATCAGCGCCTCGCTGGCCACCGGCGCGGCGGTGTCGCTCGGCGGCCCGATCGGCTTCATTGGGATCATCGTCCCTCACCTCGTCAGGTTGATGATCGGCTCCGATCACCGTATCGTGCTGCCGGCTTCCGCACTGTTCGGAGCGGCATTTCTCGTATTGTGTGATCTGGCCGCACGCACGGTGATGTCGCCGCTCGAAATTCCGGTTGGCGTCGTGACCGCCCTGATCGGCGGACCATTCTTTCTCTGGCTATTGGTGAAGCGATCATGACGAAAAATGCAAACACGAAGAACACGAAGGTCACGAAGACAAGCACGAAGCCAATCATTTTGGCAGCCCAAAAAAGTGTCTTCGTGCTTACCTTCGTGTTCTTCGGGTCCTTCGTGTTTGCATTTTCGGCGCAAACACCACCCCGTCGGATCATTTCACTCGTCCCCAACGTCACCGAGATCCTGTTCGCGATCGGCGCGGGACCTCAGGTCGTCGCCGTCAGCAACTACGACGTCGAACCGCCCGAAGTGCGGTCCTTGCCCACGGTCGGCGCGCTGATCGATCCCGATACCGAAAAGATCATTTCGCTGCGTCCCGACCTCGTCATCACCTACGGCAGCCAGACCGAACTACAGGACCAGCTCAAGCGCACCTCGATTCCGTTCTTCGACTATCGCCACGGCGGCCTCGACCACGTCATGGTGACGATGCGCGCGCTCGGAGCGCGGACCGGGCACGTCGATCAGGCGGAGACGGTCGCGCGCCGATTGCAGGCGGCCATTGATGCGGTGAAGGCCCGCGTCGCCGGCAAGCCCAGGCCGCGAACGCTGCTCGTGTTCGGCCGAGAGCCCGGCTCGCTGCGCAACATCTACGCCAGCGCCGGCCGCGGCTTCCTCCACGACATGCTCGTCGTCGCCGGCGGCGAAGACGTGCTGAACGACATCGACAAGGAGTCGGCGCAGGTCAATACCGAGATGATCCTCACCCGCAAGCCCGACGTGATCCTCGAGCTGAATGCGGCGAGCCGGTTGAACGAGGCCGACCTCAAGGCCGTCGTCGATCCGTGGATGACACTCTCTTCGGTGCCCGCGGTCCGCAACAAGCGCGTCATCGTCCTCACCGGGCCCGGACTGACCGTGCCGGGCCCGCGCGTCATCGAGGGCATCGAGCAGATGGCCAAGGCGCTGCATCCGTGAAGATTCTCGTCTCGTGGTCGACCGGCAAGGACTCGGCGTGGATGCTCCACATGATCAATCGGGATTATCCGGGCGCCGCCGCGGGACTGCTCACTACGACGAACCAGGCATTCGATCGCGTGGCGATGCACGCGGTCAGGCGCGAGCTGCTCGAAGCGCAGGCCGCGGCGGCGCAATTGCCGTTGCATGTGCTGCCGCTGCCGTGGCCATGTTCGAATGCGCAATACGAATCGATCATGAAGACCGCGATTGAAGGGTTCGTCGCTGACGGCTTCACGCACGTGGCCTTCGGCGATCTGTTTCTCGAGGACGTGCGCCGCTATCGCGAGGATCGGCTCGCCGGCACCGGGCTCGAGCCGCTGTTTCCAATCTGGAAAACGAAATCGACCGCCGACCTTGCCCGCGACATGATTGACGCAGGATTGCAGGCCAGGCTGACCTGCATCGATCCCCGAAAGCTCGATCGCTCGTTCGCCGGCCGTTCCTTCGATTCTGACTTGCTGAACGACTTGCCGCCTGGTACTGACCCTTGTGGTGAAAACGGCGAATTCCATTCGTTCGCGCTGGCGGGCCCGATGTTCACCGAAGCGATCAAGCTGACCGTTGGCGATATCGTTGACCGGGACGGATTTGTGTTCGCGGATCTGACGTTGTCCTCGTGACCTTCGTATCCTTCGTGGTTGCCTTTTGAAGTACCCGAATCGCATCGTCTGCCTCACCGAGGAAACCACCGAGACCTTGTATCTGCTCGGCGAGGGCGATCGCGTGGTCGGCATCTCCGGCTACACGGTGCGTCCACCGGAAGCGCGTCAGAAGCCAAAGGTCTCGTCATTCCTTCATGCCCGCTACGAGAAAATCGAGGCGCTGAAGCCGGACTTGATTCTCGCGTTCTCCGATCTGCAGGCGGACATCACCAACGATCTCGTGAAGCGCGGCTACCCGGTTTTTACTTTCAATCAACGCAGCGTCGCCGAGATCCTGCAGATGATTCGTGTGCTGGCCGGCATCGTCGGCGTGCCTGAGAAAGGCGCGGCCCTTGCGGCGGCATTCGAGCGCGATCTCGACGCGATTCGCGAGCGCGCGTCGGCGCTGCCCCGCCGCCCGAAGGTCTATTTCGAGGAATGGTACGACCCCCTGATCAGCGGCATTCGCTGGACCGAGGAGCTGGTCGAGATCGCCGGCGGCGAGCCGATCTTTCCCGAGCTCGCACAGGCCGGGCTCGCGAAGGATCGCATCGTCACCAGCGAGCAGGTGATCGCGCGCGCGCCGGAAGTCATCATCGGATCCTGGTGTGGCAAGCCGGTACGACGGGAAAAAATCGCGGCCAGGCCCGGATGGCAGGACGTGCCGGCCGTCAAGGACGGCCACATCTACGAAGTGAAGTCCACTTACATCCTGCAGCCCGGCCCGGCGGCGCTGACCGAGGGCGTCACGCAGTTACACGACATCATCCGCCGCGCTACAATGGAGAGATGACCAGACTCGCGATCGTGCTCTCCTTGACGGCCCTCGCCGCGGCGTGCGGCCGCACCGGCGGCCCCGCATCCTCGCCCGCTCCTTCCGCCAATGCCTGGGCGGTCGTGAACGGCCACGAGATCACGCGCGACGACGTGGAGAAGGCGTATCGCCGGGCGGCGCCGGACAATCAGCAGCAGCCGTCCGAGGAAGAGGCCTACACCGCGAAGCTCAATCTGTTGAGCGAGATGATCGTGCAGGACGTGCTGCTCGAAAAAGCGAAGCAGCTCAAAATCGAAGTGCCCGAGAGCGAGCTCGACAACGCCTACAACGAGGCGAAGAAGAACATTCCACCCGCCGCGTTCGAGGAGGAGTTGAAGAAGCGCAACCTCACCGCCGCCGACATGCGCGAAGATCTGCGCCGCAACCTGCTCGCGCAGAAGGTCGTCGAGAAGGAAGTCGGCGAGAAGGCCACGCCGAGCGATGCCGATATCAAGGCATTCTTCGAAGCCAACAAGGCGCAGTTCAATCGCACCGAAGATGCCGTGCGCATCGCCCAGATCGTCATCACCCCCGTCCGCGATCAACAGCGCACCAATCGCACCGGCGACGACGCCGGTTCGCCGCAGGAGGCCACCGCCAAGGCGCAGATGTTGATGCAGCGGCTGAAGGAAGGCCTCGCGTTCGGCGACCTCGCCGCGGACTACTCCGAGGATCCGGAATCGGCCCAGCGCGGCGGCGACCTCGGCTTCGTGCCGATCTCGGCGATGGCGCAAGCCCCTCCGGCGTTGCGCGACGCCGTGCTCCAGTCGAATCCTGGAACGGTGAAGCTGGTCGGTCAGGGCGGCGCGTATACGATCGTCCTCGTCGTCGCCAAGGACAAGAAGGGCCAGAAGGATTTGAGCATGCCTGAAGTGAAGGACGGCATCAGCTCGATGTTGAAGAACCGCAAGGAACAGCTGCTGCGCGCCGCTTACCTCTCGGCGCTGCGCAACGACGCGGTCGTCGTCAACGTGCTCGCGAAGCAGATTGTCGACGCGGGCGGCAAGGTGGAGGCGATGCCGAAGTCGGCGACGCCGGCAGCCACACCGGCGCCGCCGGCGAAGAAGTAGTTACACGAAGATCGGCAGCGACTGATCGGCGGGCGGGAACACACCTTCCTGCTCGCCCCATTCCAGCATCTTCAGCACGGCCGACTCGTCGAGCTCGACCGTGTAGTCGTTCACATACAACTCGATGTGCCGCTGCGTGACGCCTGGATCCATTTCCTGCGCGTGCGCGGCCACGTAGTGCCGGCTGGCTTCGGGATGCGCGAACGCGTACTCGACGCTGGCGCGAAGCGCGCGATCGATCGCCGGCGCCAGCTGCGGCGCCAGGTCGCGTCGAATCGCGATCGCCGCCAGCGGCAGCGGGCATCGCATCCGCTGTTCCCACACCTGGCCGAGATCGGTCAGCAGCGTCAGGCCCTTCGCCTGATACGTGAACCGGCCCTCGTGAATCAGCACGCCGCAATCGACGTCGCCTCGCAACACGGCGTCTTCGATCCGATCGAACCGCATCACCACGGTCTCGAAGCGGCCCAATTGTCTGAGCAGCAGCGCCGCCGTCGTCCGATCGCCCGGGATGGCGATGCGTCCCCCGACCTCACGCGGTGACGTTGCGACGATGATCGGGCCGACGCCGAAGCCGGCCGCTCCACCGGCACGCAGCAGCATGTAGCGATCGCGAAGTGCGTGGCCGTAGGCGTTGATCGAGACCTTGGTCACTTCCGCGTCCGTGCCGGCGGCACGGATGTTCAGCGCTTCGATGTCGTCGAGATGCGGCGTGACCCTGATGCCCGGAATCAGTCCATGCACGATCGCGTGAAACGCGAACGTGTCGTTGGGGCAGGGCGAGAAGGCGAAGTTAACCGGCACTAGAAACTAGTGTAGCGGTCTTGAGGTCTTGAGGTCTTGAGGTCTTGAGGTCTTGAGGTCTTGAGGTCTTGAGGTCTTGAGGTCTTGAGGTCTTGAGGTCTTGGTTCC
>Ga0207708_10004533_pt1 | contig 10225 bp, 6 predicted proteins | sample KBSK5101metaG_FD_184340 | JGI IMG/M metagenome (GOLD analysis project Ga0207708, IMG submission 184340) | Corn, switchgrass and miscanthus rhizosphere microbial communities from Kellogg Biological Station, Michigan, USA - KBS K5-10-1 metaG... | ecosystem: Host-associated > Plants > Roots >...
GGCCTTTGCTATCTACTTAGCAAACGCTATGCACAAGAGAGTACGGCTCCGGGCATGCTAGGGTCGACCCTTCTGTTATAAGGACTTAACGTCCTGACAAACTTCGTGGGGTGGGTAGGAATCCTCTAGAGGTACCGTTGTATTTCGTGGGATCCGTTTAACTCCACGGATAGCGATCCGTGGTTAGCGCGACATTGAAGTGTTAGTGCGCGGAATGCGACGGGGACCCCGCAGACACATGCGTGTCACGCCGGTGTATGCCGAGCTTTAGCATGCGCGTACGCAATGTGCTCGGGTTGAGCCCGAGGATATTCGCAGCGCCACTCGGGCCTTCGATCCGCCATCCAGTGTGTTCCAACGTCTCCATTATGTACTCGCGTTCAATCTCACCGAGCGTCTTGGTGGAGAACGGCTGCTCGTCGACAGCGATTTCAAAATGATCCACCAATTGCAAGACGCTTCCCTTTGCATGGATAACAGCGCGCTCGATCACGTTAGCCAATTCCCTGACGTTACCCGGCCATGAATGCGCTTGCAATCGCTGTAACGACTTCGGCGACACTGACGTGATTGTCTTCCCAAACTTCTTTGCGTATCCATTTACGAAGTGCTCAACCAAGAGGGGGATATCCTCTTTGCGTTGTCGCAAGGGAGGCACTGTGATCGGGTAAACATTCAGGCGATACCAGAGGTCTTCGCGAAAGTTCCCTTTTTCAACCTCGAGTTTCAAATCGCGATTCGTCGCCGCGATAATGCGAACGTCTGACTTGATCGTTTTAGTTCCACCTAGTCGCTCGAATTCGTTTTCCTGAATCACACGCAGAAGTTTCACCTGTAACTCGAGCGGCAGCTCTCCGATTTCATCGAGGAAAATTGTCCCACGGTCTGCCAACTCGAACCGGCCCGGTTTTCGCGCGCCGGCTCCAGTAAACGCACCTTTCTCATGGCCAAACAACTCGCTCTCGATCAGGTTGGGAGAAAGCGCAGCACAGTTCACCTTTATTAATGGCCGATCCTTTCGCGAACTCGCTTCTTGAATAGCGAGCGCAACAAGCTCTTTGCCAGTACCCGTCTCACCTGTGATGAGCACAGTAGTATCAGTCGGTGCGACTTGCGTAACTTTGAACAGGACATATTTGATCGCATCGCTCTCGCCCACGATCTCCCCAAAAGTCGAATCCCGTTGCAGTTCTTGCTGAAGGTAGATATTTTCCGCCTCCAATTGGTTCTTCATACGATGCAGTTCTTCGTGAGCCTTGCGCAGACTCACTTCCGACTCTTTACGTTCGGTAATATCAAGACATGAGCCGATATACCCAAGAAAGACGTGGTCGGGTGTGGAAAAACAAGGCGTGCCGTTGTCGTAGACCCAACGATACTCACCGTCGCTTCTGCGTAGTCTGTACTCCATGTGGAAAGGTGTTCGCAGGTCAAAACTTTTCGCGTAAGTGTCAAGACAGCGATTGCAATCTTCCGGGTGAATGCCTTCGGACCAACCGGTTCCCAGTTCCTGCTTCAGGGAGCGGCCGGTGAAATCGAGCCATTGCCGATTGAAGTACGTGCCTCCTTTATCCAGACCCGACATCCAAATCATGATCGGCGTCGCATCGGCCATATTTCGAAAACGTTCTTCGCTTTCCTGTAAAGCCTTTTGCGCTGCGACTCGCTCGGTAATATCAGTCGATGCGATAAGCAGACACTCCTCATTAACGAATTCAAGTTTTTCCGCCGATGAAAGCAATACTCTTATTGAGCCGTCTTTCGTCAAGAATCTTGTTTCGCGAACACCGACCGAATCGGAACGATTCAGTTCCTCGATGAACTCCTCCTGCTGCTCTTTGGTCTTCCAGATCCCAAGCTGCAATGCGGTGTGTCCTATTACTTCCGCGCGTGTGTAGCCGCTCATCTTGAGGAAGCTTTCATTGACGTCGACAAAGACTCCGCCGGCAATCGTGACGATCGACATTGGTTGCGGATTCGTCCGGAACGACCTTGCAAAGGTCTCCTCGCTCTGCATTCGTGCCGCTTCCGCCTCATGCCGCTCAGTTACATCAAGCGTAACGCCCCGGATTCCCACGATGGTCTCTGTTTCATTTAGTTGCGGCGCGACGTGCGCCTCTGCCCAAACAATGCTGCCGTCTTTCGCGCGCATGCGGAATTGAAGAAGAGTGGGGGTGCCGGAAAAAACCGCCGCCGCTTCACGGGCGACTCTTTCTCGATCGGCTTCATGTACCAGCCCAAGCGCGAAGCTGGGACTCGACACGCATTCAGCTACCGTGTACCCCACCATCTTCTCAGCATAATCGCTAATGAAAGTCGTTCTTACTTCGTGTGTGACTGGATCTATTTGCGCTTCCCACACAATTCCAGGAACGTGGGAAACAACTTCATTGAGGCGCACGCGTTCTGAGTCGGCCAGAAGTGCCAGTCGACGACTTTCGACCTCTGCCTCGCGGCGTCGCGCACGCGTCACCAAGAGCCAGATGATCAGAAGTGCTTGCACCAGGAACGTGGCAAGACCAGCAACGACAGGCCATTGATCAAGTGCGAGGAATGTCTCGACCTCGATCGGCGTCGGCGCTTTGGCTAGAACTGATGAGAGCCAGAGTGCAGAAATCGCAAAGAAAAAAAGAAAGAGGAATGCCTGCCTGGCGAGTCGGAGTATTAAAGATCCTTTCGCCGGAACCAACCATCGCGAAGGCCAAGACGAAGAGTATGAAACTCTATTCGGAGGTATCCGAGGGGAGATAAACGGAAACATAGCAACACTCTCAGCGTCTGGCGCCTCTCGACGCTTTAAGAGTGCTTAGGCGAAAAACACCTGTCGAGGAGAGGTGACTTCAATTAATCCGCTTGAACTGACCAACGTTCGCCACTAGAGCGAACAACAAAAATCGGTAAGGGTGAAGAAGCGAAACTCCGTCCAGCGCCTCGCTACTCTCCAACACCGGCAAAAGCAACGAGACCCAGTCTCTTTGGAATTTGGACCCTGAATTACCCTTTTCAATACGGCGCCGCGGGGTGTTGGCGAAGTGAGCCCTATTCTTACTTCACTTATGACCCGCGGCGTCGCCTGCGCAGATCGCCGCTGAGGTGTCGTTCCAAAACTACTTAGCGGCGACCGCCGCCGCCTCTAAAACCTCCACCACCTCTCATGCCACCACCACGGAAACTGCCGGCACTGCTGCTTCGACTTGGACTTGAACTGCGATTGTAAGTGCCGTAATCGCGACTGCGTTGCGTTCCTTCTCTTCGCGCCGCACGATCCCGTTCCAGACTCTGACGGGTCCCTCGATCCATTTGGCTCCCTGATGGCTGACCTGTGCGGTCACCCCTGGCACCGTCTCTTTGACCTCGTTCTTGCTGTTTCGCACGGTCGTTCAACATGCTATCGCGAACCGATTGATCCGGCTTGTTCGTCGAATTCCATCCGCCGTTGTCCCACTTGCTCCAGTTGCCATTCTGATCACGACGGTAGACATTTCCATCTCTGCCCGCGTAAACGTTCTCGCCATTCGATCCAACAAAGCCACGACCACCCTCTCCACGACGAGAAATCATCGTTCCCTGATCACCGCGGGTAACGCGAGTGGTGTTACCCGCGCTGTTGGTAAATCGTTTGGTGTTCACCCAATCGTCTCCACGTTGTACCGTTGTCGATCCCCAACTGCCGTACACACCCGAACCTTGTCGCGTTTTCGCGTAAGTTCCGGTACGCGGGTTATAAGCCTCAGCAGCGCCGCGCGCGCCATATGGTCCATACGCGAATGCTCCGCGAGAATACGTACCAGTGCCCGGGTTGTAACGTGCACCAAACCCAACACCGCCGTATGGTCCATAGATTCTTCCCGCAGTTCCGTACCTTCCAGTGTATGGGTTGTACCAGGATCCGTAACCGTAAGTTCGCAACGGCGGGTAATAGATTGGGTAGTAACCCCCGTACCAGTAATAAGGCGGGTAATACCAACCTGTTCCCCACACGGCACAGCCCCAACCGATCATCAAACCGGAGTAGCCTGCGTACGCCGCATAGGTGACCCAATCATCGTTCTTGTCTTCGTCTTCTTCGACCGTTACGTAGGTCACGCTGTGTGCCGGCGAGTTTGCCGGAATATCGTAGATTTCCTTGGGAACAGAAGTGGCGAGAGTCCATGGACCCTTCGGCGTATTCGCCATGAACCAGATTCCCTCGAAGAGCATGTAATAGGTGTCCCCGAATTTGATGATTTCTTTGTCGGTGTTTTTGGCGCGTTGGAGTTGCGTGCCCTGTATTGCCTCGTATTCAGGTTCACCGTTGTAAGCAACCTCGGGAGCAGTCATTTCTTTCTTGTTAACACGCGCAATCTGCGGCACCTGCGCAAGCAAAACTGCTTCGGCGGCTTGTTGTGTTCCAGGCACTGAAGCCAGGACTCGTGAACGCGGATGTTCAAGCGAGATAAGCTTGAAGTCTTCCGGAAGGTCAGGTGTGGTGAAGTTCCAGGGTCCAAGTAAGGTTGGCGCCTTGAACCATCTGCCGGCTACGAGGTAATAGAACGGGCCATCTTTCCCATAACGGAAGATATCGCTCTCGGTATTACTGACCCACAGCAATTGAGTACCGGGAACGGCAACATACTGAGGTTCGCCATCGAGCAAAATCATTTCGGACGGATCGGATGTGACGTAAACACTTGGAGGCCGCTTAACAGGAACTCCTGGAAGACTGGCGCGAACATCTTTCCAATTCTCGTCGTCTGGTAACTGGTTGAAACTCTCAGGGAGTTTGCCCGCGGCCGACCATGCGCCATTCAAGGTCGTTGCTCTAAGCCAGGTAGTGTCATTGCGCAGATAGAACAATCCCGTTGGTGTGTGCTGAAAGACATCCCAGTTTGTATTGACAGCGAATTTGAGTTCGTTTTCTTTGATCGGACTCCAGATAGGCTCACCATCAAAGCTTACGAGGATTGCCGGCATGTTGCTGAAATAGATCTTGGGTGCGTCGCCCTTAATACCCGCGACGTTTTTCGGACGGATGGAGCTCTTGTCAACATAGGCAAGCACCCGATCGAGCGAGATAATGCGTTCCTCATCAGGCAGGTTTTTCTCTAGCTCGTTAACGATCTCACGCGTTTGCTCTTTGGGAAGCGTTTGAAAATTCGTCTCCGTGATCTTCAATTGCGTGAACTTCACCAATCGTTGTTCCAAGGCAACTGCGGTATCCGCTTCAATCTTGATTGTGCCCAGTGCGGGTTTCTGTTCACCCTTCGCTACATATGAAACCGCGGCAAGCGCGACCGCGTGCTTTTGATTATCCCAACTAGCGAACTGCGGTTGAAACACTACGATTTGCGCTTCGCTCGGCAAACTGTAGCCACGCGGCCAACCGCGATCGGCAGCTTGTGTCGGGACCTGCGTTTGCGTCATCGACGGCGAGGCTGTCGACTTAGCGGCGCTCTTCCAGGCCACGTCGGTTGAGATCAATGAAAGAGTGATGATGAAAACGACTAGCGCTGAACTGACCATTCGCTGCATGACGGGATCACACCTTTCCCAGCTTTGGCCTCGATCTTTCCCAAACTAATCCTGCGGCTGATCTTATGAACCAGTTGAGAGGATGATACTGTCACTTTTGACAGTGAAGACGCAGATCCGTCGCTGCTCGACTCAGAACGGGAGCGCAGCGACCGCTGTGAACCTACGTTGTGCGCCCGTTAATTTGAAAGCAGTCGCTTCGCTCCTGTTCTGAGGCTTGCCGGTTGCTCCCGGCTCTGTGTGACTACTTGCCGACGTCAATAAGTCTTTCGAGGATCAGTTTGTAAGCATCTGCCGAGATTGACGCGTAACCGAAAAATGGTTTGTCGTTGACGACTATCATGAAGACAACCATGGCAAGAAAGCCCCCCATGAGGGCTATTAGTATTGCGTGCAACCTCCAGTCCGGAATCTTGTAAAAGTATGCGACCCCGATACTGATAGCCGCCCCCACCCAAATTACTGCCCACATTGTGGACGACAGACCGCTGCCAACAGCATCGATACGTAACCGGCGGTAATCGTGGAGCGTGTTGAAAGCCCTTATGGTTTCGGCGTGCACCACCGACTCACCCGCGTTCGATGGGTGGAAGGCGTAAAGCTGGCCTGTGAAGTCGTCCATGATGCGCACGCCATAGTCGAGTGTTTGACCGCGCCCACTCTTCTGCGCGGGCCAAGCTTCGTTAATGATAAAAACCGTATACTCGCGTAGCTTCGACCGCAACTCTTCGCGCACAGGCGACGGATAGCCGCCAACGTCTCTGTACAACGAACCTATTGAGGCAGCTTCTTTTGAGACCAACTCAGAAGCATTTGAGTTTGTATTCCAAACTCCCGCCGCGATTAGCCCGACAGTGATTCCATAAAACACACCAATCGCCTGCACAGTTCCACTTACTGCTTCGTGAACGCCCTCGTGATATTCGAGTCGAGATATCAAAAAATGCCTTGCTACCCACAGCCCAAGCAGCGCGGCGGTCTCGATGAAGACAAGGATAATGAGCACGCCAATGACCGGTGAGAGTTGGTAGAGAAAAATTGGCAAATTCACCCTCTGTCGATTCTAAATTGGACCAAAGAGATTTCGTGAAGCCAATTGTGCTTCGGTCTTGCCTGCGTCATTGAACACCGGATATTGCCTTTTCATGCAATCGCAGAAACGCCTTGCTCCACCTGCTCGCGGCGTTTATTGTCGCCGCCGCCCATGCCTTGCAAGTCGCCCGTTTCAGCAAGCGATTGGTCGTAAAGATCCACAAACATGCGTTTGGATGTTGCCTCTAACAGACTGAGCTCCAAGCGTAGCAGCGGCGCGCGCTTCTCGGGCAAAATCTCAATCATGTTGTCTAACATCGCTTTCAATCGACGCGTTACCTGAATACTGTCGCCTCCATAGTGGCGAATCTCCGTAACAGCGAGATGAACAAAATCCTCCCAGTTTGGTGTTCGATAAAGGAGTCGAACGTGTCCGGTTCTGTCGATTTCCCTTCCGTCGCCGAGATTGCGAGAGCCAACGTCACGAAGCAGATGATGGATGTGATCCAGCGCTAAGACGGCACTGGTTGGATCGTTAATGGCTGGCGAAAGCGCCTTGGAAGCGATATCAACAATAATGCGGAACGCAAAGGTTGGATCTTGATCGAGAGTACGTTCCTGGCCCAGTGCGACTGACGAGCGCAACGTGTCGGCAGAAAGACTTTCGCCGCCTTCATAGAGCCGAAACATCAGATCGCCTTCCGCAAGGAAGTCACCGACTTGAGGAACTAATTCGATCACGCAATTCGATCGTTCAGCGAGTGATACGAGCCCTTTCCGATCAAACGCCAGCACGACTCCATCGACTTCGTTGTGAATTACTCGCCGTGGCTCCCTCTTTGAATACTCGTTGGGTTTTGAGACTGATGGATCGTCTCTTTTGAGCTTGGAAGGGTAGACACTCTCGACGACGTCGCGGCCTAACGATCCCACAACCTGTAACGCTGAGCTTGGTCTTAATGCCTTTCCGACACCATCAAGGAAATAGAGAAACAGTGCGAGGTTGAATAGAAACCCATACGCAGCTATGTAACTGCTCAACAATGGAACGGTCCCACCTATCCGAACAAGAACTCCGACAGAAAATGTAAATGTAAACACGAATGCTGAGACACAGAGTTTGCGAATCCGACTGCGGTAAACCAGGAGAATGATCCGAGGCGTGAGTTGAGCACTACCAAGTTGGACCGCAACCAGCACCGCCGAAGAGGCCACGACCACGAGTGTGAACATCGATGCGGCTACGGTTCCTATAACTGTTCGAGCAGTTTCCGGAGCCATTTTTAACTGCCAGCCCAATGTGGCATCAATCTGGTTAACCAGAGCCACCATAATCAAGCCGGCAAAAATGCTGAAAACGGGCAGAATCCAAATTGAGTTCCGGAAGTAAAGCTGGAAGCGATATCGGGCTCGCCACTTCATGTCTCAAACTCTCAAACCTCAGATTTCAAATTTCGGATCTCAGAATTATTTCCCTTCGAACTCTGACTGAAAGGTACGCTTGCTAGTTTTACTGACGCCCTTCAACGAAAGCTTCGAGACGGATTTGCCGTCATCGCCTAGCACCAATCTCCCAGTGCCTTGGATACCGCTTGCAGTAGCACCGCCGACGATCTCGAGATCGAACGCCGTCTGCGAATCACCGCGATTGGACCATGTCGCATTCAAGAACACGGTGATGTCGGTAACGAGCGTGATCTCGGCCTTCCGATCTGGCAGCAGCTTTACGATCACGGATGAAATCTTGAACGTCTCTTCTCCCACCTTCATCCAACCCTGGCCTTCGGAGTGGGCTAAGCGCTCCTGACTCTCTTGTGCCTGCACGGCTGACTGTAATGGCCCAACCGTCGCGAGCGTCACGACGAAAACGATTAAGATCAACTTCCTGACTGACTGCATGCCGCCCTCCTCAGGATTACGAATATGGATTCCGCAGCAGGCTATAGTGATTGAATTGAAGTGGTAACTGTTACTTCTGACAGTATCTTTGAGGTCTAATTGTGAGGGGCCAATCGTTGTCTGATGTTGTAGCGGACCTGGAACATGCCATTGATAACCGCAAACATGAACGCGGTTGAGATGCCGCAAAGCAAAACCCCTGAGATTCCCTCGATCGCACCGAGCAGTCGCCACCTGTGTGCCAACACTACATCGCCGTAGCCGATCGTTGTGTAGCTTCCCAGCGAAAAATAGAGAGCGGTTTCGAAGGTGGCGAACAAGCCTCGCGAGTAATAGAAGAGCGCCCAAAGCGCTGTCTCGGACACATGTAACACGAGGACTCCCGAAAAAGTAGGACTATAAGAACGCTTTGGCGTAGCCTGGCGCCTTGCTCAAGATAATCGCGCCGGTTGAACAACCACTCAGCCATCAACATCAGTCCGCCCGTGGAGCAGTACACAAACAAAAACAATTACTGCCGCTACTGAAATCTCGGTCAACATGGAAGTTCACCAATATCACCCACTCTTTACTCGCCCGCACTGTTAATTCTGCCAGTATCAGCCCCACGATCACGACACTAACATTCCCTCAAAATTGAGAGGCATCTAGTTTTTCCTGCCAGGTTTCCGGCGGGACCGTGACTAAGAACCAAGTTCTACAATTTAAGGAGTGGCGATGAAGATCCTGCACAGGCGAAATCTTTCGGCTTCATTGGCAGCGCCGATCGTGGTGGCCGCATTGACGATCAGTTCGGGCTGCAGCAAGTCAAAGGGCGGCGGACACACTGCCGCTCAGACAGCTCCCCCGACGGTAGTCGTAGCTTCTGTGAACCAAAAGACGGTGCCCATTTATAGCGAGTACGTTGGACAGACACGGGCAGACAATACGGTGGAATTGCGCGCGCGCGTCGAGGGAGTCTTACAGAAAGTTTATTTTCGAGAGGGCTCTCCAGTGAAGAAGGGTCAGATCTTGTTCACCATCGACAAGCGTCCGTTTGAAGCATCGCTTCAGTCTGCCAAGGCAGTCGCGGCCAAAGCTGTCGCGGATTTGGCCCAGGCACAACAACGCACTGATGTTCTTCAGGCGCAAGCCCAATTGGCAGAAGCACAAGCAGTATTCACGAAAGCCGATCAGGACGTTAGGCGACTCACTCCACTGGCAAGGGAAAAAGCCGTCACCGAACAGGATCTAGATGCCGCGATTGCGCAACAGAAGTCGGCGAAGGCGACGGTAGATGCGCGACAGGCCAACCTTACGAATCTCGAAGCAGCGGTTAAATACACGATAGAACGCGCGAGAGCTGAAGTGTCCGGGGCCAATGCGCGCGTCGCGCAAGCGGCACTCGATTTGAGCTTCTGCGATATCCACTCACCCATCTCGGGAACCATTGGCTTCCTCCAGGTTGATGAAGGAAACCTCGTGGGCCGAAATGACGCAACACTTCTCGCGACAGTCTCCGCCTCCGATCCTCTGCTCGTTGATTTCAGTGTCAGTGAAATCGAATACCTGAAGTTAACTGATCCGGAAACGGTGGGAGATCGACGAGGAGCTTTGCGTTTCGATCTGATTCTCTCTGACGAAAGCCTACATCCGTATCAAGGCACATTTCGAGTGTTGGACCGCACCGTAGATCCGACCACTGGAACGGTAAAGGTTGAAGCGACCTTTCCAAATCCGGGTGGCTATTTGCGACCGGGCCAGTTTGCTCGACTGCGCGTGGCGGTTGCTGAAAGAGAAAACG
>Ga0207708_10004536_pt1 | contig 10223 bp, 9 predicted proteins | sample KBSK5101metaG_FD_184340 | JGI IMG/M metagenome (GOLD analysis project Ga0207708, IMG submission 184340) | Corn, switchgrass and miscanthus rhizosphere microbial communities from Kellogg Biological Station, Michigan, USA - KBS K5-10-1 metaG... | ecosystem: Host-associated > Plants > Roots >...
CTATGCCGACGTCGAGCCGTGGCTGAAGTCGGAGTTGCCGTTTCGCCGCCAGTTCATCGAGCGCTGGCGCGCGAAAGCGCGCGAGCCCGCGTTTCGTTCGGCGCTGATCGCCAACCTGTCGTCCCACCCCGAGTGGGACCCGGTGCTTTTCCCCGAGAAATACCTGCCGAAAGACCCTGCCAAGCCGGCGTCGGCAGCCTCCGGTGCCACGCCCACCGCGGCGGCCCGCTGACGACTTGTGGAGACCTGAGAGATGAGACTGCTGCTCAAATTCAACCTGATTTTTCTGCTGATTTTCGCCGCCGGCCTGGCCGCGATCAGCCAGGTCTCGTGGTCGCTGCTGGAGCGCAACGCGCGCGACGAGATCGCGCAGAGCGCGCGCCTGCTGATGGACGCGGCGATCGCCACCCGCACCTACACCTCGGGGCAGGTGGCGCCGCTGCTGCAGACGCAGATGAAGTACACCTTCCTGCCGCAGACGGTGCCGGCGTTCTCCGCCACCGAGGTGTTCAACGGGCTGCGTCAGAAGCACACCGAGTACGCCTACAAGGAGGCGGTGCTGAACCCGACCAACCCGCGCAACCGCGCGGTGGAGTGGGAGACCGACATCGTCAACCAGTTCCGCAACAACAAGGACACGATCGAGATCGTGGGCGACCGCGACACCCCCACCGGGCGCTCGTTCTACGTGGCACGGCCGCTGCGCATCGGCAACCCCAACTGTCTGCAGTGCCACAGCACGGTCGACGCCGCGCCACCGACGCTGATCGAGCGTTATGGCCCGGCCAACGGCTTCGGCTGGCAGCTCAACGAAGTGGTGGGCGCGCAGATCATCTCGGTGCCGACGCAGGTGCCGCTCGATCGCGCCAACCAGGCATTCAAGGTGTTCATGACCTCCACCGGCATCGTGTTCGCGGTGATCGCCGTGGTGCTCAACCTGATGCTGTGGATGCTGGTGATCCGCCCGGTGACCAAGCTGTCGCAGTTCGCCGATCGCGTGAGCCTGGGCGAACTCGAGATCCCCGAATTCAGGCGCACGTCGCGTGATGAAATCGGCGTGCTCGCGCGTTCGATCGGCCGCATGCGCACCAGCATGGTCCAGGCGATGAAAATGCTCGACAGCTGACCCTGTCCGAGGCGCCCGCTCCCCGACACGATGGCCACGCTCAAAGTCCCCGAGAAGCTCGGCAAGTATCCGATCACCGGCGTGATCGGCCGCGGCGCCATGGGCATCGTGTTCAAGGGCTACGACCCGGTCATCAAGCGGCCGGTGGCGATCAAGACCATTCGCAAGGAGTTGCTCGAAGACGACGATGCCGGCACCGGCATCGCCGCCTCCGGCATCAGCAGCCAGTACGCGTCCGACACGCTGTCGAGCCGCTTCCAGCGCGAGGCGCAGGCCGCCGGGGCGCTCAACCACCCTGGCATCGTGGCGGTCTACGAGTACGGCGAGGACTCCAGCTACGCGTTCATCGCGATGGAGCTGGTCGAGGGCAACAACCTGCGCGACTACATCGCCAACGGCACCAGCTTCGACGAGCAGGACACCGTCAGCATCATGTCGCAGCTGCTCGATGCGCTGCACTATGCGCACAGCGCCACGGTCTGGCACCGCGACATCAAGCCGGCCAACATCATGGTGATGAGCAACGGCCGCATCAAGCTCACCGACTTCGGCATCGCGCGGCTGGAAAGCGCCGACCGCACACGCACCAACGTGATCATGGGCACGCCCGGCTACATCGCGCCGGAGCTCTACCTCGGCGGTCAGGTGGACCATCGGATGGACATCTTCGCTGCCGGCGTGGTGTTCTATCAACTGCTGGCGCGCAAGTCGCCGTTTCGCGGCGGGCCGGAGGCGATCATGCACGACGTCTGCTACCACGACCCCGAGGCAGCGTCGCGGGCCGACCCGTCGCACCGCTGGCCGCAATACGACGCGATCGTGTCCAAGGCGATCGCCAAGGCACCGTCCGATCGCTTCCAGAGCGCCGGCGAGTTCCGCAGCGCGATCCTCGACGCCTATGCGCAGCCGGTGGCCAACACGATCTCCGAGGCGACGATCGTGACGCACCGCTCGAAGTCGGCATTCGCGGAGCCGGGTCCAGGCAGCGGCGGGGCCGCGCCGTCGACGCCCAAGACGTTTTCGGTGGCCGGGTCGAGCGCGCCGCCGCCCACCGGCTGGAGCGGCGTCGTGCTGGCCGGCGTCGAGGTCGAGATCGCCAAGTACGTTGGCCCGGTCGCCAAGGTGCTGGTGCGCCGTGCCGCCAAGGAGAACAAAGACCTCGAGTCGCTGGTGGGCGCGCTGATGCCGGCGATCGACGACCCGAAGGAACGCTCGGCCTTTGCGCGCGCGGTGCTCGGCAAGCCGATGACCACGCCGTTGCGCATCACGCCGAAGATGCCCGAGGTGTCCACCGCCCCGCCTGGCACCCGCCCGGGCGACCTGCTGAGCGCGACCGACCTCGAGCGTGCCACCAAGGTGCTGATCGGCTACATCGGCCCGATCGGCAAGGTGATTGCCAAGCGCGCGGCCACCGAGGGCGTGAGCCGGCGCGACTTCTTCGCCAAGGTGGCGGGCAGTCTCGACAACGATGCCGTGCGCGAGCGCTTCATGCGCGAGGCCGGCTTCGTCGAGGTGTAGCCTTCTTGATCCCAGGCTGACCGCGGCGCAGCTGTCGGCGCCAAGGCGAAGGACTCCCGCGTGAGCGCCGACGACCGCACCGTACTGATCGACTCCGAGCGCACCCTGCTGATCCCGCGCCCGGGCGGACGCGCCAGCCCGTCGCGCGGCAACAAGTCGCCCGCCGGGGCCGCCCGCCCCGGTGCGACGCTGCAGCACTTGGTGGCGGGCATCAATCCGCTGCTGGTGGCGGCCGGACCGCTGCTCGCGCTGCAGGCGCAGCTGCGCGCCACCAGCGCGCACAACGATCGCTCCGGCCTGCAGCGCCAGCTGCTCGGGCTGATCGGCGAGTTCGAGGAACGCGCGCGCGCCAGCGGCGTGAGCCGGCCGCAGGTGATCGCGGCGCGCTACCTGCTGTGCACGTTCATTGACGAGGCGATCGCCGGCACGCCGTGGGGCGCCAACCCGCCGCCGGGCACCAAGGGCCTGCTGCAGGAGTTTCACGACGACGAGACGGGCGCCGACAAGGTGTTCGAGCTGCTCGAGCGGCTGAGCGCCGATCCGCAGGCCAACGCGCCGCTGCTCGAGCTGTTCTACGTCTGCATCGCACTCGGGTTGCAGGGGCACTATGCCGGGCAACCCAACGGGCGCGCCGAGCTCGACGCGCTGGGCGAGCGCCTGCTCGAGCAGGTGCGCCCGGGGCAGCTGTCGAGCGATGCGCGCACGCTGTCGCAACACTGGGCCGGCGTGACGCGGCGCGCGCCGACGCTGACGCAGGTGCCGCTGTGGATCACGCTGGTGATCGGTGCCGCGCTGGTGCTGGCCGCGCTGCTGTGGATGTCGTCGCGCCTGAGTCGTCAGGCGGCGCCGCTGCTGCAGCAGCTGCATGCGGTGCAAACCACCGTGGCGTCGCCGGCGCCAGCCACCGCCGCAGCCAAGCCGCGGCTGGCGCCGCTGCTGGCCGACGATCTGAACGCCGGTGCGCTGGAGGTCGTCGACGAAGTTCAGCGCTCGATCGTCACGCTGAGCGCCGACGCGCTGTTCGTGCCCGGCAGCGCGCAGCTGCAGGCGGCGCAGCGCGAGCGCCTACGCCGCATCGCGCAGGCGCTGGCCGGGTTGGCGGGGCGCGTGGAGGTGGTCGGGCACACCGACGATCAGGCGCTGGAGTCGCTGCGCTTCCCGTCCAACTGGCACCTGTCGCGCGAGCGCGCGCAGGCGGTCGCCGCGGCACTGGTCGAGAGCGGCCTGCCTGCTGCGCGCGTGCGCGCCGAAGGTCGCGCCGAGACCGAGCCGCGCGCCCCCAACGACACCCCGGCGGCGCGCGCGCGCAACCGCCGGGTCGAGGTGCAGCTGCTGCTGCCGCGCCCCGAAGGCTGAGCCGAAGCGCGTTCGCGATGCGCCCCGAGCTCCTCACCCACGTGCGCGCGCTGCTGATCGCGCTCGGCCTGTACGCGGCCGGCGCGCTGGTGTGGTTCGTCGGCCCGCTGATCCGCATCGGTGACACGGTGCCGCTGGCCGGCGACCGCGCGCGCGCGCTGGCGATCGCCGGCGTGCTGCTGCTGTTCGCGCTGCACGTGGCGTGGCGCGCGTGGTCGTCGGCGCGCCGCAACCACCAGCTGCTCGACGGGCTCGCGCCCGCGCCGCGGGGTGTCGAGTCGGCGGCCCCCGGCGCGCCCGAGGTGGCAGTGATCGGCCAGCGCTTCACGCAGGCGCTGCAGGTGCTGCGTGGCCGCCGGGTGCAGGGCAAGTCGACGCGCGGCTGGCTGCGGCGCCGCACCTACGTCTACGAGCTGCCCTGGTACATGATCATCGGCGCGCCTGGGGCCGGCAAGACCACCACCATCGTCAACTCGGGGCTGGACTTTCCGTTCGCTTCCGAGCTCGGGCCCAAGGCGTTGCGCGGCGCCGGCGGCACCCGCAATTGCGATTGGTGGTTCACCTCCGACGCGGTGCTGATCGACACCGCCGGCCGCTACACCACGCAAGACAGCTACCGCGAGGCCGACCGGGCCGCTTGGCTTGGCTTCCTGCAGCTGCTGGTGCGGCACCGGCCGCGCCAGCCGATCAACGGCGTGATCCTGACGCTCAGCGCCACCGATCTGCTGCAGCCAGACAACGAGCGCAGGCGCACGCTGGCGCGCGAGATGCGCGAGCGCCTCGGTGAGCTGCACACGCAGCTCGGCATCCGCTTCCCGATCTACGTGATGGTCACCAAGTGCGACCTGCTGGCCGGCTTCGCCGAGTTCTTCTCCGACTTCGACAAGGACGAACGCGCGCAGGTGTGGGGCACCACGCTGTCGCTCGATGCCGCGGCCACGCGTGCGCCGCGGGCCGTCGGCCAGTCGGGGGCGGCGGCCGCACCGGACGCCGACACGGCGGCGCGGCTGGCGCGGCTGTCGGGCGAGCTGGTGGCGCTCGAGAAGTCGCTGCACGACTGCCTGATCGCGCGCCTGCACGACGAGCGCGATCGCGAGCGGCGCGCCGCGCTGTTCGGCTTTCCGCAGCAGTGGCGCGTGCTGCGCGACGCGCTCGACGAGATGCTGCGCATGACGTTCGAGTCGGGCGGTGCCGCGGCGCCGCTGCTGCGCGGCGTGTACTTCACCAGCGCCACGCAGGAAGGCTCGCCGATGGACCGCGCGCTCGGTGCGTTGTCGCGTGCGCTCGGGCTCGCACACCGTGTGCTGCCGCCGGGTCGCCCGAGCGGCCGCTCGTACTTCGTGACGCGCCTGCTGCGCGAGGTGGTGCTCGGCGAGGCCGGGCTGGCGGGCACCAACCGGCGCTGGGAGCGCCAGCGCACCTGGCTGCATGGGGGCGTGGTGGCCGCCAGCACCTTGCTGACCGTCGCGGCGCTGGCGTGGGCCTGGCACGAGTACAGCGCAAGCACCGGTGCGCTGGCAGCCAGCGCGCCGGCCATCGAACGTCTGCAGGCGCAGGCCGCAGTGGCCAAGGCCGCCGCACCGGGCAGCGAACTGTCGACGATGGTGCCGCTGCTCGATGGCCTGTGGTCGCTGGCGGGCGAGGGGGCGCCGGCGCTCGGCCGCGGCGCTGCCAGATTGGGGCTCGACGCGAGCGGCAGCGTTGCCGGTGCGGCGCAGGACGTGTACCACCACGTGCTGCGCGACAGCCTGGTGCCGCGGCTGGCCAAGCGGCTCGAGCAGCGGCTCGACGCCAACGGGGCCGATGCGCTGTTCGCGCGCTACGAAGCGCTGAAGGCCTATTTGATGCTGTTCGGCGGCAGCCACTTCGACGCCGGTGCGTTGCGCAGCTACCTGGTGGCCGACTGGGACCAGAACGCGGGGCAAGTGGGATCGGCCGCGGCGCGCAAGGCGTTGCGCGAGCACCTCGACCGGCTGCTCGCCAGCGGCGAAGTCGGCGCGCCGTCGATGGCCGACAACACGCTGGTGACACGCATGCGCCAGCAGTTGGCCAGCGCGGCGCCCGCGCAACGCGTGCTGGCGCGGCTGCGCCAGGGCGACGCGAGCGCCGGCAGCGTGCCGCTGTCGATCGAGCCGGCCGCACTCGCCACGGCGCACAAGGTGCTCACGCGCGCCAGCGGGGCGCCGCTGGATGCCGGCGTGCCGCCGCTGTATGCGCGCACCGGTCAGGCTGGCTTGCGCGCCCGCGTGCAGGACAGCGTGCGCCAGCTCGACGATGAAGCATCTTGGGTGCTCGGCACGCCGCCCACCAGCACCGACGCGACGGCGCGCGCGCGGCTGATCGATGCCATCGAGTCGCAGCTGGCGATCGAGCGCCTGCGCGCGTGGGACGCGCTGGTGTTCGACTTGCGCCTGCTGCCGGTCTCGTCGCTGACCGCGGCCGCCGAGCAGGCGCGGCTGATGTCGCGCACCGATTCGCCGCTCAACGCCTGGCTGAGCGCGCTGCTGCGCGACATGGGGCCGAATGCGCGCGACGCGCCGGTCGATGCGCTGTCGGCCGAGGCCGACCGCTTGCAGGCGCTGCGCGCGTACACCCTCGGCACGCCGGCTGGGTACGAGCCGGTGCACGCGGCGGTCGGAAAGGTCGCGACGCAGCTGGCGGCGATCGACGACGCGGCGGCGCGCAAGGCAGCGGCGCCCGCGGCCGACGCCTGGCAGGAGCTGAGCGCCGCGGCGGCGCGCGTGCCCGAGCCGCTGCGCACGCTGTGGCAGCAGCTCGGCGAAGCCGACGCCGCGTTGGCGCTCAACGCGCTGCGCGAACTGTGGGGACAGCAGCTGGCGAGCGACGTGACGCCGCCCTGCCTGCGCGCGGTCGATGGCCGCTATCCGTTCGTGCGCCAGGGCACGCAGGAGGTCTCGCGCGAGGAGTTCGCGCGTGCGTTCGGCAGCGGCGGCTTGATCGACGGCTTCTACCAGCGCCACCTGGCGGGCTGGGTCGATACCTCGACGCGGCCGTGGAGCATGCGCGTGGTGCCGCAGGCGCGCTGGGGCGATGCGCTGTTGCCGTTCCAGCGCGCACAGGCGATCCGCGCCGCTTTCTTCGGCGACGGCGGCCGTCAATTCGGCGTGCGCATGGACCTGCGCCTGCTCGAGCTCGACCCCGGCATCGGACAGCTGACGATCGACGTCGACGGGCAGGCGGTGCGCTTCGCGCGCGACACGCGCGGCGTCCAGACGCTGCAGTGGCCCGGCCCGGGCGGCCTGGGCCGCATCCAGCTGCAGGCCACCGCGCCGGGTGCGCCGAGCGGCGCGCGCTTCGCGTACGACGGGCAGTGGGCGCTGCTGCGCTTGTTCGAGCACGTGCGCATCGAGCCGGCGCCGAGCCCGGGGCGCGTGGTGCTGGTGTTCGACGTCGAGGGGCGGCGCGCGCGCATCGAGGCACACAACCCGAATGGGCCGCTCGCGATCACGCTGCCCGAGCTGGAGCAGTTCCAATGTCCGCGTCGCTTGTGAGCGGCCAGGGTCGCCTCGCTGCCGGCTGGTTCGGCAAGATGCCGGCGCTCGGCGACTTCGCGTCGCGCCGCCTGAGCGCGCAGTGGATCGCGGCGTGGGACGGCTGGCTGCAGCGCGAGCTGGTGCGCTCGCGCAGCGCGCTGGGCGATGACGACTGGCTCGCGCTGTTCCTGGTGGCGCCGGTGCGCCGCTTCTGGCTCGCGCCGGGGCTGCTCGACGCCCAGACCTGGCTCGGCGTGCTGATGCCGAGCGTCGACAGCGTCGGGCGCCACTTTCCGTTCACGCTCGCCTGTGCGATGGCGCCTGGGCACGACGGCCTGATCGATGCACTGGCCAACGACAACTGGCTCGACGCCGCCGACGCGCTGGCGCGCGCGGTGCTGGACCCGGCGTTCGACGCGGCGGCGCTCGAGCAGGCCGTCGGGGAGCTGCCGCCGTTGCACGGCGAGCGGCGTTTCGAAGCGCACGCGGGCAGCCGCCTCGCGCACGAGCTGATCGAGATCCAACCCGCTCTGCGCTGTGCCTGGTGGTGCGAAGGCGCCTTGCGCGCCGACGAGTTCGTGCTGGCGCCCGCGTTGCCCAGCGGCGCAACGTTCGACGCGCTGTTGCACAGCGGTGCGCAGGGTGACTGAGCGCGCGGCGCCGCGGCGCGCGGGCCCCGCTACCATCCGCACCGTGGGGTGCCTGTGGTGGTCGAGGTGGCGCGCCGGGGCGCGCGCGTGGCGCGGCGTGGCTGCGCTGTGCTGGCTGTGTGCGTTGGCCGTCGGGTCGACGGCGCCGCCGGCGCTGGCGCAGGCGATGCGCGGCGTGTCGCTGACAGAAGAGCGCATCGCGCTGGTGATCGGCAACGCGGCCTACAAGCACGATCCGCTCGACAACCCGGTCAACGACGCGCGGCTGATCGGCCGCACGCTCGAGCAGGCCGGCTTCAAGGTCGCCCTGCGCGAGAACCTCGACCGCGCTGCGATGTTCGGCGCGCTGCGCGAGTTCGGCGGTCGTCTCAACGAGAACACGGTGGCGGTGCTGTACTACGCTGGCCATGCGCTGCAGCTGCGCGATCAGAACTTCATGATCCCGGTGGACGCCGAGATCCGCAGCGAGGACGAGATCGCGGTGCAGGGGATGGACCTCACCTACATCCTCGGCCAGATGTCGCGCGCCAAGAGCCGCGTCAACGTCGTGATCCTCGACGCCTGCCGCGACAACCCGTTCGCCAAGCGCGGCGGCTCCGCCACCACGCAGGGCCTGGCCCAGATGGACGCGCCGATCGGCACTTTGCTGGCGTATGCCACCGCACCGGGCAAGCCGGCGCCCGACGGCATCGGCAAGAAGGGCAACAGCATCTACACGGCGCAGCTCGCGCAGCACCTGCTGACGCCGGGTCTGCCGGTGGAGATCATGTTCAAGCGCGTGCGCGAGGCGGTGGTGCGCGAATCGCGCCAACTGCAGGTGCCGTGGGAGCACTCGTCGCTGCTCGGCGAGTTTGCGTTCGTGCCGGGGGTCAACGCCAGCGCGGAGACCGCCGAGGCCGACGGCAACGCCGAGATGGCGTTGTGGAGCAGCGTCCAGGGCAGCACGCGCGCCGACGACTTCCGCGCCTACCTGCGCCAGTATCCGAACGGGCGCTTCGCCGCAGAGGCGCGCGCGCGCGTCGCTGAACTGTCGGCGCCGCTGGCCAGCGGCCGCGCCCAGCTGATGCCGAAGGTCGGCGACACCTGGCGCTACCGCGTGACCGATCAGTTTCGCTTCGGCGACCTGTTCGTCACCGCGCGCGTCGATGCGGTGGGCAGCGACGGCATCGCGGAGACCTGGACCACCACCGCCGATGCCAAGGTGCGCACCACCCTGGTGTCGCTGAAGCCGGGCTTCAACCCGCTGCCCGACTGGGGCATCGCGCCGCCGGAGTTCGCGCCTTACCTGCAGGCGGCGGATGCGCCGCCGGGCATCGCCGACGCGATCGGCGTGCAGCGGCGCACGATCGACGCGGTGCCGATGACGCTGAAGCCGCAGTGGCAGGGCGAGGAGGACGTCATCGTCGGCGCCGGGCGCTTCCGCGCACAACGGCTGATGCTGCGCGGGCAGGCCACCAGCGCACGCACCGGGGGTGCGTTGGAAGCGGTGTATCTGGTCTGGTATGCGCCGAGCGTGCGGCGCATCGTCAAGTATCAGGTCGAGGCGCGTGCCGGTCGCAACGTGCGCGAGTCGACCACCTTCGAGCTCACCGAGTACAAGCTGCAGTGACCGGCGTGGCGCCAGCCGGCGCCGCGAAGGCGGGGGCGAACACGCTCAACAGCAGCAGCGCGGCGGTCAGGGTCCAGATCAGCGTGGGCAGCCGGGTCGGCGTGGTGGCAGCGGTGGGGGCGTACATCGGTGCGCCTCTCAGCGGCTCACAGCCAGGTTCATGCCGGCCCGCGCCAGCATCTCCTCGTGGCCGGCATGGCTCGACTGGCTGAGCGTCAGGAATCCGGCAAAGGCTGCCAGCAGGGCAGCGAACATCAACATCTTGGCGCGATTCATGGTTTTCTCCTGCGCCCGGCGAAGCGGAAGAGCCGGGTGTCGCTGCTCAGTTGCAGCCCGGGCGGCGGCGGTTGGGCCTGCACCGCCACGGGCGCGGCGAGCAGGCCGAAGACGGCCGCGAGCGCGACCGCCGCGATCCTGATGGGCATCGGGTCCTCCCTCGTAGGTACGGCGGCCGGGGCGCTCGACCGAAC
>Ga0207708_10004537_pt1 | contig 10221 bp, 5 predicted proteins | sample KBSK5101metaG_FD_184340 | JGI IMG/M metagenome (GOLD analysis project Ga0207708, IMG submission 184340) | Corn, switchgrass and miscanthus rhizosphere microbial communities from Kellogg Biological Station, Michigan, USA - KBS K5-10-1 metaG... | ecosystem: Host-associated > Plants > Roots >...
CAACAACGCCGACGCGCTGCAGGTGTCGCCGTCGTTCATCAGCCAGTACGTCGACGCCGCGCGCGCGATCGCCGTCGAAGCCGTTGGCGACCCGCAAGCGTTGCCGATCGCCACGACCTATGGCGACCCCGCCAACATGGTCATCTCGCTGCCGCCCGACGCCGCGCCCGGCACCGGCTTGCAGCAACATCACCTTCCCGGCATGCCGTTCGGCACGCGCGGCGGCTTCGTCGTCAAGCACAACTTTCCGGCCGACGGTGAATACGAGCTCACGATCGGCGACATGGCGTTGGCGCGCGAAGTGCCGCGCATGGAGTTCGAGAACACCGTCGTCGTGCTGCTCGACGGCAAGGAGTTCTACCGCACGAACATCGGCGGCGAGGTCGATCACAAGTCGATCGACACGCGGCTCGACCCGGCCGTCGAGGAGATCAACAATCGCCTCCGCAAGATCCACTTCCAGGCAGCCGCGGGCCAGCACGATCTCGCCGTGACGTTCGTGCATCGCAGCTACGCCGAGAGCGACGAGCGCACGCGAACCGTGGCGCTCGAAGGCGGCCAGGAGCGCATCCAGGCGGCGCACGCACTCGAGATTCGCGGCCCGTTGACGGTGACGGGCATCGGCGCTTCGCCGAGCCGCGACAAGATCTTCATCTGCCGGCCGTCCGACACGCCGAACGAGCGAACCTGTGCCGTCGACATCGTCACGAACTTGGCCGAGCGCGCGTTCCGCCGCCCGATCACCGACGAGGACTTGGGCGGGCTCATGGCGTTCTACGACGCGGGCTTCAAGTTGGGCGGCTTCGAAGTCGGCGTCCGCGACGCGCTGAGCGCCGTGCTCGCGAGCCCGCATTTCTTGTACCGCGCGGAAGCGGGCGACGGCGCACTGACGGACCTCGAGGTCGCGTCGCGGCTGTCGTTCTTCCTCTGGAGCAGCGTGCCCGACGCCGAGCTGCTCGAGCTCGCGGAGAAGGGCAAGCTCGGCAAGCCCGACGTGCTGGCTGCGCAGGTCGATCGCATGCTCGCCGACGATCGCGCGGAGTCGCTCGTCGAGAACTTCGCGTTCCAGTGGCTCGAGGTTTCGAAGCTCGACAAGATCGTTCCCGACCGGGGCCAGTTCCCGTACGCGGCCGGCTCGCTCGACATGCGCGGATTGATGAAAGAAGAGCTCCGGCTTTTCATCGATAGCGTGTTCCGCAGCGATCAGAGCGTCATGGACCTCCTGACGGCCGATTACTCGTTCTTGAACGAGCGGCTCGCGATGCACTACGGCATCGAGAGCGTCAAAGGCGCTCGCTTTCGTCGTGTCACGCTGCCCGACGACTCGCGCAATGGGCTGCTCGGCAAAGGCGCCGTGCTCGCGTTGACGTCCTATCCGAACCGAACGTCTCCCGTGCTGCGCGGCCAGTGGATACTGGCGCGCCTCGTCGGCGCTCCGCCGCCGGCGCCGCCGCCCAACGTACCGACGCTCGCGGAGAACAAGCGCGGCGAGGCGCCACGGACGCTGCGTGCGCGCCTCGAGCAGCATCGCGAGAATCCGACCTGCTTCGCGTGCCACGGCATCATGGATCCGCTCGGCTTCGCGCTGGAGAACTACAACGCCGTCGGTCAGTACCGCTCGCTGGACCCCGATACGCGGGACCCCGTGGACGCGAGCGGAGTGCTGCCCGACGGAACGGCGGTCGGGGGTATTGCCGACCTGCGCCGCGCGCTCACGGCGCGGCCCGAGCAGTTCGTGCAAGCGCTGACCGAGAATCTCATGACGTTCGCGCTCGGCCGCAAGCTCGACTATCGCGACATGCCGGCGGTCCGCGCGATCGTGCGCAACGCCGAAAAGGACGACTATCGCTTTGCTTCGCTCGTCCTCGGTATCGTCTCGAGCGATGCCTTCCGCGAGCGGGAGGCCGTCACCGAAACGGTGGCGTCTTTAGAGTAAGCTAAGAGGGAAACGGAGAACTGCCGCTATGTTCTTGACGCGCAAGCATCTCTCACGGCGTACGGTCTTGAAGGGCGCCGGCGCCTCGATCGCTCTGCCGCTGCTCGACGCAATGATCCCGGCCGGCACGGCGCTCGCACAGACGGCTGCCGCGCCTGCGACGCGGCTCGGCTTCATCTATTTTCCGCACGGTGCGCTGCGCAACGAATGGGAGCCGGCCACGACGGGCCGCAACCCCAAGTATCCGTTCATCCTGGAGCCGCTCGAGCCGGTCCGCGACTACGTCACGATCGTCAGCGGCCTGCGCAACAAAGCGGGCGAGGGCGGCGTGCCGCACGGTATCACCGAGGAGACGTGGCTCAACTGCGTGCATCCGCGGCAGCGTAGTGTCGACAAGGGCATCGGCGTCACGGCCGATCAGCTCGCGGCGCGCTATCTGCAGAAGGACGCGCCGCTGCCCTCGATGGAGATCTGCGGCGAGCCGGGAGGCATGATCTCGTTCCGCACGCCGAATCAGCCCCTGCCGATGGAAGGCAATCCGCGCAAAGTCTTCATCTCGATGTTCGGCCAGGGCCAGACGAACGCGGAACGTCAGACCATCCTCGGCACGACGACGAGCTTGCTCGACTACGTGACGGAGGCGTCGGCGAGCCTGAACCGTAAGCTCGACGCTGCCGATCGCGCGAAGGTCAGCGACTACCTCGATTCGGTGCGCGAGGTCGAGCAACGCGTCGAGAAGCTCAAGGAGAGCACCGAGTCGTTGGCGAACCTGCCGGATGCGCCGATCGGCGCGCCCGACGACTTCGGCGAGCTGCTCGCGGTGCAGTTCGAGTTGTTCGCGCTCGCCTGGGAGACGAACCGCACCAACGTCGTGACGATGAAGATGGTCGAGGAAGCCAGCATGCGCGTTTACGCGAACCTCGACGTTCACGAGGCGTTTCACCCGACCTCGCACTGGGGCGGATTCCCGGAGCGCATTGCGAACCTGCGCAAGATCCAGAACTATCACACGGCGCTGTTCTCGAAGTTCGCGCAGCGCCTGGCGCGCACGCCCGACGGCGACGGCTCGGTGCTCGACCACTCGATCATCCTGTTCGGCAGCAACATGGGCAACAGCGACGCGCACGACGCCGACCTGCTGCCGGAAGCGTTGATCGGACGCGGCGGCGGCCTCAAAGGCAACCAGCATCTGCACTATCCGCGCAACACGCCGCTCGCGAATCTGCTCGTCACGATGCTCGATCGCGCCGGCATACCCGGGAGCGAGCTCGAGAAGTTCGGCGACAGCACGGGCCCGTTCTCCGAGGTCTAGAGGCGTTAGACCCATCATGCTCGTTAAGACCATCCGCTCCGCTGCATCGCTCGCGCTGTCGGCGCTTCTGTTCGGCGGCGTGAGTGTGGCGGACGACGCCGACGTCAATCAGCGCAAGCCGGACGGCAGCACGCCGCTGCAGTGGGCCGTCTATGACGGCGACGCCGCCGAGGTTGGGCGCTTGCTGCGCGCGGGCGCCGATGCACGCATCGCGAACGACTACGGCGCGACGCCTATGAGTCTCGCGGCCGAGATCGCGGACACCGGGATCCTCAAGCTGCTGCTCGACGCGGGCGCCGATGTCGACTCGCCGAACGCCGACGGTATGACTGCGCTGATGCTCGTCGCCCGGACGGGCAACGTCGAAGCCGCGAAGCTGCTGCTCGACCGCGGCGCGACCATCGACGCACGCGAGGGCTTCGGCGGCCAGACCGCGCTGATGTGGGCGTCCGCGCGGCGTCATCCCGAGATGATCGAGCTCCTCGTCTCGCGCGGCGCCGCGGTCAACGCGCGCTCTGCCGTCCGCGACTATCAGCGGCACATCCAGGCCGAGGGACGGCCGAAAAGTCTCGACACCGGCGGTTTGACGCCGCTGCTCTACGCCGCGCGCGAGAATTGCCGCGAATGCGTGAGGACCTTGCTCGCGAAAGGCGCCGACATCGACCTGCCCGATCCCGACGGCGTCTCGCCGCTGCACATTGCGATCATGAACGCGAATTGGGATCTCGCGAAGGATCTCGTCGACGCCGGCGCCGACGTCGATCAGTGGGACATCTACGGCATGGCGCCTTTGTTCTCGGCCGTCGGCAGCCGCACTCGTACCGACGGCGGGCGCGCGTCGATCGATCCGCCGAACACGACGACGGGATTGGACATCGTCGAGCTGCTGCTCCAGCGCGGCGCCGACCCGAACATGCAGCTCTTCTTCCGACCCGCGAACGTGCGCGGCGCGACGAACTTGCGCGGCTCGACGCCGCTGATGCGTGCGGCAAATCAGAACGACATGGAAGTCGTGAAGCTGTTGCTCGAGCACGGCGCCGACGCGACGGTGTACCAAGCGGACCGCCAGACGCCGATCCACGCGGTGCTCGCGGGCCGCGCGAACGAAAAAGACGCCATTGAGCTCATCAAGGTCTTTCACGACGCGGGCACGGACGTCAACGTCGTCGCGCTGGTCGTGCACATGGAAGAGGTGCGCGGCGGCTCGGCGCTGCATTACGCCGTTCGCAAGCGCTACAAGGAAGTCATCCGCTTGCTTGCGTCGTACGGCATCGACATGAACTTGAAGGACCAGGACGGCCTCACGGCGCTCGACTACACGCAGTCGCGCGGCTTCATGCCGTTCATGGCGCTCCAGACGCCGCGCTTCGACGAAGAGGCGGCGTTGCTGCGTGAGCTCGGCGCCACGGTCATGATGGCTCGCGACCCCGACTGGCCCGTCCTAGGCCCGCCTCAGGGTTTGTGGCCGGACATCTGGCCGGTCGGCGAGCCCGTTGAGCACCCGCCGGTCTACACGCACGCGAGAGCGAGTCATTAGCAACAGCTTTTCCCGGCGGCGTGTGCTGCACGCGGGCGCTGTCGCGCTCGCGCTCCCGCTGCTGCGGCCGCTTGCCCTGCGCGCGCAGGCCGCGGCGGCAAGCGTCACGACGACCGATCTCGGCGGCGGCCTGTTCCTGTTCCAGGGCGCGGGCTGCAACGTCGTCGCGCTGCGCGGACCCGACGGCGCGCTGATGATCGACGGCGGGCTCGCCGAGAACGCCGATGCTCTGCTGCGCGCGGTGTTCGCCGCGACCGGCAACGCTCGAGTCGATACGCTGATCGACACTCACTGGCATCGCGATCACGTCGGCGCGAACGAGCTCGTCGGCCGCGCCGGCGGCACGATCCTGGCGCACGAGAAGACGCTGCAGTATTTGAGCAATCGCGTCTACTCGGGCGCGGCGGGCAACGTTCTCGAGCCGCTGCCCGAGATCGCGCGGCCCACCAAGACGGCCCGCGGCGAGGGATCGCTACAGTTCGCGGGCCAGAAAGTCGACTACGGCTACCTGCCCGCCGCGCACACGGACGGCGATCTGTTCGTTCAATTCCGTGCGGCCAACTTGCTCGTCGCGGGCGGCGTCGTCTCCGCGGAGCGCTGGCCGCCGATCGACTACCACAACGGCGCCTGGTTCGGCGGGCGCGTCCGCGCGCTCGAGCGGCTCGCGGGGCTCGTCAACGCCGACACGCGCGTCGTGCCCGCGCACGGCCGCTTGCTCACCGGCCGCGACGTCGCGCATCAGCGCGACATCTACGACGAGCTGTTTCAGACGATGATCGGCTACATGAACATGGGCCTCGGCGCCGAGGACGTCGTCGCGCGCAATCCGCTGAAGAAGTACGAAGCAGAGCTGGGCGACGCCTCCGAGTTTCTCGACAGTGCGTTCCGCAGCATGCAGATCGCCTACGTTCCGGACTAGCTGTGAGCGGTAGGTGCCGGTGTTACGGTTTCGGTTCGCGCCGCGGCCGTGCACGGATTCCTACCGCGTCCGTGCGGCGCGAACCGAAACCGTAACACCGGCACCTCTTTCCGAATGCTCTTCCAGCGGCGGTTTCACGAGCGAATCGTCAAAGGCGAGATCCGCTGCACGGTGCGCATCTGGCGGCGCCCGCACGTCAAGGTGGGCGGCCGCTATGCGCTCGGAAACGGCGCGATCATCGTCGACAAGATCCACGAGACACGGCTAGACGACATCACGCCGGCTTTGGCGCGGCGTTGCGGTTTCGAGTCGCTCGTCGATCTCATCAAGGTCGCGAAGCACGGCCACGGCGAGCGCGTCTTCATCATCGACTTCCACTACGACGGCAAAGAGGGCGCGCGCCCGAAGACGTCGATCGGCGTCGTCCCCGCCGAAGAGCTCGCGGAGCTGATTCAGCGACTGGACGCGATGGACCGGCGCTCTCGAATCGGACCTTGGACGTTGGCGACGTTGCGCGCGATCGAAGCGCGCCCCGGCGTGCTAGCTGCAAAGCTCGCTCGCGGGCTCGGTCGGCCGCGCGACGAATTCAAGCGCGATGTCCGCAAGCTGAAAGTACTCGGGCTGACGTTCAGCCTCGAGATCGGCTACCGGTTGACGCCGAAGGGGGAAGCGCTGTTCGCCGACCTTCGATCCGCGGCCGGCCAGATGGAACCGGCGCAAAGCTCGAGTAGATCTACGATCGCTCCGGGGAGGGGGAAGCGTCGGCTCTAGCGCCGTGCGAGAGCAACTCGTCGAGATCGCGCGGGTCCACGGGTTTCGTCAGATGATGATCGAATCCCGCGGCTCGAGCGCGACGCTTGTCGTCCTCTTGTCCCCAGCCCGTGAGCGCGACGAGACGCACGCGTTGGCCCCATGCCGTTTCGCGGATTCGTGTCGCGACTTCATATCCGTCGACGTCGGGCATGCCGATGTCGAGCAGCGCGACCTCAGGCTGAAAGCTGTGCGCGAGCGTCAGTGCCGCCTGGCCGCTGTGCGCCGTGCACACCTCGTGTCCCGCCAGCCGCAGCAACATCGCGAGCGTATCCGCCGCGTCCACGTTGTCGTCGGCGATGAGGATCCTGTGCGTTACGACCGTGTTGCGCGGCTCGGGCGCGGCGAGCGGCTCGGTTGGACGTGTCGTGCCGGACGCGTGGCACGGAAGCGTGACGACGAACTCGCTCCCGAAACCAGGGCCGTCGCTGAACGCCTCGATGGTGCCGCCGTGCAGGTCGACGATACCTTTGACGAGCGCGAGACCGATGCCGAGGCCGCCTTCGGCGCGACCGCTGGCATCCTGGCCTTGAGAGAACATCTCGAAGATGTGCGCCAGCGCTGACGGCGAAATCCCGATGCCATTGTCCTTCACGGAAATTCGCAGCATGGTGCCTGCGACGCGTGCCGCGAGCGTAAGCCGGCCGGGCGGGTCGGTGTACTTGGCGGCATTGGTCAAGAGATTCGACAACACCTGCGCGAGCCGAACCGGATCGGCGTCGAGTGTCGGAAGCTCGGGCGGCAGATCGACCGTCAAGCCGTGCGCTCGGGCTTTGATCAAGGGACGCACCGCTTCGACGGCGGTGTCGACAACGGTGCCGACGTCGACCGGTTGCTTCTTGAGCTGCAGCTTGCCGCGCGTAATTCGTGCGACGTCCAGCAGGTCGTCGAGCAAACGCGCCATGTGCTGCACTTGCCGGCGTATCACTTCCCGTGACCATGACAACTGCTCGTCGTCGAGCGTCAGCGTCAACATTTCCGCAGCCACACGGATGGGTGCCAGAGGATTTCTGAGCTCGTGTGCCAGTGTGGCCAGAAACTGGTCCTTGCGTTGATCGGCCTGACGCAGGGCGTCCTGCGCATCCACCAGGGCCGTCACGTCGGGGCTGACGCCGACGTAGCCCAGAAACTGCCCGTTCGGCCCGATGCGTGGTGTCGCATACGACTCGATCCATCGCCATTCGCCGCTCGCACTACGCACGCGCGCCTGGGCGCGGAACTGCGTCCGCTTCGCGACGGCGTCGTGATAGGCGTTCATGTAGCGCGCCGTGTCGTCGGGGTGGAGCAGGCCTCGCCACGCGTCGTGTCGGACGCGCTCCGGTGTCACACCGAAGAACTCGCGAAACGCCTTGTTGACGAACTCGATGGCGCCGCCCCTGTCCATCGCCCAGATGATGACGGGCGAGCCGTCCGCCATCGTGCGAAACCGCGCCTCGCTATCGCGCAGCCGGGCTTCTGCGAGGTGCCGATCGGTCACGTCGAGCTCGGCCCCGACGGTGCGCACGGCGTGCCGATCCGCTCCTTCGCCGACGAAGATCGTTCGTGCTCGGGCGACGATCCAACGCACTTCGTTGTCGCTTCGCCTGATGCGGTACTCGAAGCTGAATTGGCCGTCGCCGGCGGGATCGTGGGCCGCTTCAACTGCGGCCTGGAGCGCCTCACGGTCTTCCGGATGAATCTGAGCGTCGAGCAACGCAAGTTGTGGGGCGACGTGCGGCGGCATGTCGTGGATTTGCCGGAACTGCTGTGACCAGTACAGCCGGTTCTCTATGTGATCGTGATCGAAGACACCGATGCCGACGATGCGTGTCGCGAGGGCGAGTTGCTCTTCACGCCAGACGAGCCGCTCCTCGGTGTGCTTGCGCACGGTCGTCTCGAGGCACACGCCGACGAGGCGCGTAGCGCGTCCGGCGGCGTCATACAGGAAACGACCGCGCGGTTCGATCCAAACGACGTCGCCGGTGTCCGCGCGGACGATTCGATATTCGGATCGGTAGAGCGTGTGCTCTTGCTTGGCGAGCTCGAGCTCCGATAGCGCGCGCTGGCGATCCTCGGGATGCAGCCGCGAGGACCACATCTCGAGTGTCGCGCGTCCTGCCGGGTCGACGGGATAGCCGAAGAGCCGGAAGTGATTCGCGGACCAGGTCGACTCGCCGGCTAAGAGGTCGGTGTCCCACGTGGCGAGGCCGGCTTCCTCGATAGCGAGTTGCAGGCCGGCATCGCCGTCCTGTCCGTGCGGGGCAGCGAGGTCCGCGGTTGGAGAATTGCTCTCCGTTGTGCTCCTCCCGTGCGCCACTTCGCGGGCGCTCGTCCATGAGAGAGGTCTCGGTCCGGATCGCATGTCCCGGGCCAAGCCGTTCGCGGCGATACCGTGGCTTACGCTACCGCGTTCGGAGCAAAAGCTCCATATCCGGGAGAATTGTCGACGGACGGCGGTGGTCGGCAAAGGCCCGCCCCCGCGTGCATACTCGAAGCCATGGGCGTACTCAAATCGCCGAGCCGAACCGGCGCGCTAGTGGCCGCGGCGGCAGCCACCGTCCTTGCGGCGGAAACCGCACGTGCGCAAGTCGACGACTCGATCCGCGGCGCTCCGAGCGAGGCCAACTACTTCGTCGCGACGCCGGCGGGTTGGAAGCACCCGATGACGCCCTGGGGCGAGCCCGATATCCAGGCGACGCTCGACATGATGCAGGCCTCGCGCGTGCCGCTCGAGCGCTGCGCGGACAGCTACTCGGGCCGCCGGCTGCCGACGTTCCTGTTCGGCGACGCGGCGGGCAGCGGCGGAGGCGCGCAGGCTCGCGCTTGTGATGCCAGCAAGGCCTGGCTTACGCAGGCGGAATACGACGAGCGCATCGAAGCGTGGCGCAGCCAGGGCGACGCGAGCCGCCGGGCGTTGGCCGCGGGCGATCTCGGCCTCTCGATCCGCGCCGGCACTCTCGATCCCAACATCCCGCAGCGGCAGACGAGCCTCATCGTCGATCCGCCGGACGGGTTGCTGCCGGCGCTGACGCCCGAGGGCAAGCGACGGGCGTTGACGATGCGCAGCGGTTGGTCGCTGCCCGGCGAGAACCCCACCTACGACTCGCAGCAGGACTTCGATAGCTGGGATCGCTGCATCACGCGCGGCATGCCGTCATCGATGATGCCGTACCGCTACAACGGCGGATTCAGGATCGTGCAAGCACCGGGCTACGTCGTGTTCCAGCTCGAGATGATTCACGAAGCGCGCGTCATTCCGACCGATGGCCGTGAGCCGCTTCCCGCAGAGATCGCGCAATATCTCGGCGCGTCGCGCGGCCGCTGGGAGGGCACGACGCTCGTCGTCGAGACGAATCACTACGTGCAAGGCCCGCCGCTGATCAATCTCGCCGTCGTCGGTTCACCGCCCGGCAATCGCTTCCCTTATAGCAGCGAAATGAAGACGACCGAGCGCGTCTTACGGATCAACGACGAGTGGTGGCTCTACGAAATCACGACTTCGGACCCGGTCGTCCTCACTCGGTCATTCACGGTGCGCTACCCGATGCGCAACGACGCCGAGTACTTCATGCCGGAATACGCGTGCCACGAGAACAACACGATCGTCCCGAATTATGTCCGCACGAATCGGCACGAGCGCGCGAGCCCGACGTCGATGCCCGCAGAGCCTGTGAAAGTTCCGCGAGAGCTCGCGGATGCGCTCGCCGGCCGTTGGGTCGGCCGGCCGC
>Ga0207708_10004539_pt1 | contig 10219 bp, 8 predicted proteins | sample KBSK5101metaG_FD_184340 | JGI IMG/M metagenome (GOLD analysis project Ga0207708, IMG submission 184340) | Corn, switchgrass and miscanthus rhizosphere microbial communities from Kellogg Biological Station, Michigan, USA - KBS K5-10-1 metaG... | ecosystem: Host-associated > Plants > Roots >...
CTGGTCGCAGGCCCGTGCACGGTCGAGTACCGGGAGCAGACGCTCGAGACGGCCCGTGCGGTCGCTCAGGCCGGCGGGACGATGTTGCGCGGCGGGGCGTTCAAGCCGCGGACGTCGCCGTACACGTTCAGCGGGCTCGGTGAGGAGGCGTTGACGATCCTCGTCGAGGCTCGTGAGGAAACCGGGCTGCCGATCGTGACCGAGCTGATGGATCCCCGCGACGTCGAGGCTGTTCTCGAGCACGCGGACGTGATCCAGATCGGCGCTCGCAACATGCAGAACTTCAACCTGCTCTCCGAGGTCGGCAGGGCGGACAAGCCGGTCTTGTTGAAGCGCGGCCCGGCGGCGTCGATCGAGGAGCTGCTGATGGCGGCCGAGTACATCGTCAAGGAAGGGAATTCCGAGGTGATCCTGTGCGAGCGGGGGATCACGACGTTCGAGCGCGCGACGCGGTACACGCTCGACATCAGCGCCATTCCCGTCCTGAAGCAGGAGACGCATCTACCGGTGATCGTCGATCCGTCGCACGCCGCGGGCCGGCGTGAGCTCGTCTTGCCGCTTGCGCGTGCCGCGGTGGCGGCGGGCGCGGACGGGATCATCGTCGAGGTGCATCCGCGACCCGAGGAAGCGCTCTGCGACGGTCCGCAGCAGATTCCCGTCGCCGACTTTCCGGACTTCGCAGACGAGATTCGCACGCTGGCCCAGTTGATGGGCCGCACGATCGGCTGACGATGGCGGTTGAACGTCTGGCCATCGTCGGCACGGGGCTGATCGGTGCATCGGTTGGCCTTGCCGCTCGCGAGGCGGGCGTCGCCAGCGTGCGCGGCTGGGACATCGATGCCGAGGCGCTCGGCGTCGCAGGGGAGCGTGGCGCTCTCGATGCTGCCGAGTCGCTCGGCGACGCTGTGTCCGGCGCGGAGCTCGTGATCGTCGCGGCGCCGGTCGCAGCTTTACCGGGGCAGGTCGCGGCGGTGCTCGACGCGACGGGCGACGGGACGACGGTGACGGATGTCGGTTCGACGAAGACGCCGGTCACGCGCGCGGTTAGTGACGGTCGCTTCATCGGCGGTCATCCCGTCTGCGGCTCGGAGGCGCATGGGCCTGCGCATGCCACGACCGGTCTCTTTCGCGGGGCGACGTGGTTCCTCACACCGGACACGACGACCGATCCGGAGCGCTACCGGACGCTGCACGGCTTCGTTGCCTCGCTCGGCGCCGTGCCGGTCGCGGTCGACCCGCAGGCGCACGACCGGCTCGTCGCGCTCACGAGCCACCTGCCGCACGCCTTGGCGAACGTGCTCCTGAATCAGGCCGGCGCGTCGCGGATCGACGGTCACGAGCCGCTCGCCGCGGCGGGAGGGTCGCTGCGGGACATGACGCGAGTCGCAGGCGCGAACCCGCGCATCTGGGTCGACATCTTCCTGGACAACGCGGAGGCTCTGGCTGCGGCGCTCGCCGAGCACCGGCGGCGCATCGAGCAGGTCGAGCAGGCACTCGCGTCAGGTGATGCAGGCTTTCTCGCCCGCTGGATCGGCGAAGCGTCCGACAACAGGCGGCGCATGCTTTCCGACGCGTACGAGCAGCCCGGAATGCTGCAGCGGCTGCGCGTGCATGTGCCCGACCGGCCGGGTGTCCTCGCCGGGATCACTCAAGCGCTGGGCGCGGAGCGCATCAACATCGAAGACTTCGAGCTGCAGCACCTGTCGCGCGAGCGAGGCGGCACGCTGACGCTGCTGGTCGGTGGCGAGGACGAGGCGGAGCGAGCGGCGAAGATCCTCGAAGCGCAGGGGTACCACGTCGTTGTGTCACCTGTCCTTGAGTGACGTGTCCCGGTGTCGGACATGGTGTCGTGGGTGTGACGGAGACGTGCCGTACCCGACATCGCCCCTGCACCTGGGCACGAAACTCCGTCCCCAGACTGGTGTCGGACACCACGACTTGGGTGTGACGTAGACGTGACTCGCGTGGAGCCGGCCGGGTCGTTCGTCGGGCACCTCGCCGTGCCCGGTGACAAGTCGATCTCGCATCGCGCGGTGCTCATTGGCGCGCTTGCCGAGGGCGAGACGCACGTTCGCGGCTTCGGACGTTCTGCCGACACTCGGTCGACGATCGAAGCCGCGCGGGCGCTCGGGGTTCAGGTCGACGATGTCGCCGACGACGAGCTCGTCGTCCACGGCGTCGGCGTGCGCGGCCTTCAGGCTCCCGACGAGCCGATCGACGCCGGGAACGCCGGCACGCTGATGCGACTCCTGACCGGGATCCTGGCCGGCCAGTCGGGCCGCTACGAGGTGACCGGCGACGAGTCGCTTCGTACGCGGCCCATGGATCGCATCGCCGAGCCCCTCAAGCGGATGGGCGCGAAGATTGAGACGACGAACGGGTTGCCGCCTGTGGTGATCCACGGCAGCGCAAAGCTGAAGGGGATCGAATACGCGTTGCCCGTCGCGAGCGCCCAGGTGAAGTCGGCCGTCCTCCTCGCAGGGCTGAACGCGAAGCGCCAGACGACCGTCATCGAGCCGATGCCGACCCGGGACCACACCGAGCTCATGCTCCAGGCGGCCGGGGCGCAGGTCCATCGCAGGCCGGGCTCGGTCTCGGTCGAGCCCGCCCGCGCGCTCCACCTCCCGGAGGTGATCGTCCCGGGCGACTTCTCCTCCGCCGCTCCGTTCATCGTGGCGGCGACGCTCCTCGCCGGGTCCGAGCTGACGATTCACGGCGTCGGGCTCAACCCACGCAGAACCGGGCTGCTCGACGTCCTCGAGCGCATGGGGGCGCGGATCAGCATCTTCAACCGCAGGAAGGCCGGCGGCGAGATGATCGGCGACATCGACGTCCGTTCCGCGGAGCTGACCGCGACGGATGTCGGGCCCGGCGAGGTGCCGCGCCTCGTCGACGAGCTGCCACTCTTCGCGCTTGCCGCCGGCAGTGCCCGTGGCGTCAGCCACCTGACCGGAGCGGAAGAGCTCCGCCTGAAGGAAACGGACCGCATCGAAACCGTGACAACTGGGCTCCGCGCACTTGGCGTGCGGATCCAGGCGCGCGACGATGGCTTCGAGGTGAGAGGCGTCCCCACGCGTCCCGTCGGCGGCCGCATGCCGTCCAACGGAGACCATCGCATCGCGATCCTGGCGGCGGTCGCTGGCCTCGTCTCCCGTGAGGGCACGGACGTCGAGGGAGCCGACGCGGTCGCTATAAGCTTCCCCGGGTTTTTCGACCTCCTCGATTCAGTCTCCAGACGATGATCGTCGCCATAGACGGCCCCGCAGGGGCAGGCAAGAGCACGGTCGCACGGCGCCTCGCCGAGCGGCTGGGCTTCAGCTACCTCGATACCGGGGCGATGTACCGCGCGCTCACCTGGCTGGCGATGCGGCGCGGCCTGCCGCTCGGTGACGGCGAGCCGCTCGGCGATCTCGCCCGCTCGAACCCGGTGACCTTCGATGAAGGCGGCAGGGTCTGGATCGCCGGCACGGACGTGACGTCATCCATCCGCAGGTCCGACATCGACCGCAACGTCCCCGCAGTCGCCCGCCATCCGGCCGTGCGTGAGGTGATGCGCGAGCGGCAACGCGAGCTCGGCCACCAGGGAGACGTCGTGATCGAGGGACGGGACATCGGCACGGTCGTCGCTCCCGACGCCGAGGTGAAGATCTACCTCAACGCCGATCCGACCGTGCGCGCACGGCGCCGGCAGGTCGAGCGTCCGGACATCGGCGGCGACGCCCTCGCGACCGATCTGCGGCTGCGCGACCAGAGCGACGCCGCACGGATGCAACCGGCCGACGACGCGGACCAGATCGACACGACCGACCTCGAGGTCGACGACGTCGTCACTCGCATCGAAGAGCTCGTGCAGCAGCGCCTGGCCGCGTCGAGGCCATGAACCGCACGCAGCTCGTCCAGCTGTTCGGGCGACCGTTCTTCGCCGGCCTGACACGCATGGCGGCGCCGTTCCGCGTGTACGGCCGAGATCGAATCCCGCTGAACGGCCCAGTCGTGCTCTGCTTCAACCACTTCTCCTGGGCCGACCCCTGGGCGATCGGGTCGCAGGTCCCGCGCACGCTCTACTACGTCGCGAAGCAGGAAGCGCACGACACGCCGTTCATCGGACAACTCATCCGCGCCTTCGGGACGATCTCCGTCCGCCGCGGTGAATCCGACCGCGAGGCAGTTCGGCTCATGCGCGAGATCGTCCAGCGCGGCGACGCGCTCGGCATGTTCCCCGAAGGAACGCGGCAAGAGCTGGAGCCGGGGCCGGTGCTTCCCGGCGCCGCGATGATCGCGGTCCAGGAAGGAGCACCTGTCGTCTGCGGCGCCATCCACGGGAGCCAGTTCTGGAAACCGGGGAACTTCCACCCGATCTCGGTCGCGTTCGGCGAGCCGTTCGACGTCACCGGCCATCCGAAGAACTCGAAGGGCTACCGCGCAGCGGCGCTGGACATCCAGCAGGAGCTCCGCCGCCTCTGGGAGTTCCTCGTGCTCACGCACGAGCAGGGACGGCCGCGCGTGGCGATCCCACCCAGATGAGCGAGACAGTCGAGGCCCCGCTGATCGGGACCGTGGCGATCGTCGGCTTCCCGAACGTCGGCAAGTCGACGCTCGTGAACCGGCTCACTGGTTCGCGCGCCGCGGTGGTCCACGAGACGTCGGGCGTGACCCGCGACCGCAAGGAGCTCGTCGCCGACTGGAACGGCAAGCGCTTCTTGCTGATCGACACCGGGGGCGTCGACATCGCCGACCAGTCGCCGATGACGAAGTCGATCGCCGTGCAGGCGAAGGAAGCAGTCTCGCAGGCCGATCTCGTGCTCTTCGTCGTCGACGCCAAGGCAGGCGTGAGCCCTGGGGACGAAGAGGTCGCGGACATCCTTCGCCGCGCACACAAGCCGGTGCTCCTGATCGCCAACAAGATCGACGACCCGAGCCAGGAGAGCCTCGCGCTCGATCTGCACCGCCTCGGGCTCGGCGACCCGATTCCGATCTCGGCACTCCACGGCCACAGCACCGGCGATCTGCTCGACATGGTCGTCGACCGGCTGCCGGGGACAGGCCGCGCCGAGATTCCGGAGGACGCGATCCGCGTCGCGATCCTCGGCCGGCCCAACGTCGGGAAGTCGTCGCTGCTGAACGCGATCCTCGGCCGTGAGCGGGTCATCGTCTCCGCGACTCCCGGCACGACACGCGACTCGATCGACACGATCTTCGAACGTGGCGATCGAACCTTCGTCCTCGTCGACACGGCCGGCATCAGGCGCAAACGGCGACATCGCCAGGGCATCGAGTACTACTCGGAGCTGCGCGCACGCGAAGCCGCCGAGCGCGCCGACGTGGCACTCGTCCTCATCGACGCTTCAGAGGGCCTGGTCGACCACGACCTCGCCATCGCAGACATCGCGCGGAAGGCTCAGGACTCGACGATGGTCGTCCTCTCGAAGTGGGACGAGACGACGATCGGGATCGAGGACATCCGGCCCGAGCTCGAGCGCCGCCTACGCCAGCGCCCGCCGCACGTCGCCGTGTCGTCGAAGACGGGCCGGGGAATCGAACGGCTGCTCGACGGAATCGAGAAGCTCTACGACAAGCACGTCGCGCGGGTCTCGACATCCGAGCTGAACCGCTTCCTCGCGGAGCTGCGCGAAGCACGACAGCCGCCGTCACGCAACGACAAGCGGCTGAACCTGATGTACGGCGCTCAGGTGTCGGCGCGGCCGCCGCGCTTCAGATTCTCGGTGAACGATCCGACACTCGTGACACGCGACTACGGCTACTGGGTGGAGAACCAGCTCCGCGATCGGTTCGAGCTCGAGGGCGTGCCCGTCACGATCGACTTCGTTCCTCGCTGAGCGAGATGTGCAGCACCTCGCCGCGGTCGACGAAACCCGCGCGCCGGTAGATCCTCGCCTCGTCCGGGCCGCCGGCCATCAGGAAGACGAGCGTCATGCCCTTGTCGAGCGCGGCTCGCGTAAGCCAACCCGCCATCGCCGCCGCGATACCGCGGCGTCGGTATTTCTCGCGCACTCCGATGGCGGCGAGCTCGCTGACTCCGTCGTGCGGCGCGACGCACAGTCCGCCACCCGCGGCCTCGCCGGTCTTCGCGCTTCGTGCAAGCACGACGACACCGCCGGTGTCCGCAGTACGGCGGAGCCCTGCGACGGCGCCGTCGAGTAGAGGGTCGCTCTCGCCGTACGCCTCCGACTGGACCTCTGCGACGCCGCGGAACTCCTCCTCGGTCGAGGGCGCCACCAGTTCAATGCCGACCGGTACCTCGAAGCGTGGGGTCGCGCACGTCATGAGCGGGAGCCGTCCTTCGACCTCGAAGCCTGCTTCGAGTAACACTGCTTCCACGGTCGGGGCAACGGAGGGGATGTACTCGAGCCGCGGCTTGCGCTCGCGTGCCCGATAGGCGTCGATCAGGCCCTGGACATCGGCCGGCGTGGCGGTTGCGCCCTCGTCGGGGATCGCATAGTTGAGGTAGGGGTTGGCGGTATCCCGCGTGAACGTCGCGAGAAACGGGCCGATCTGCTCCGTGTCACGACCCCGCGGGGCGTGATGCCTGAGTGCGTCTTGGATCCTGCGTTCCACGATCAGAGGCGTCAGGATGACGCGCGTGAGGATCGTAGTTGTCGGTGGAGGTTCGTGGGGGACAGGCTTCTCCTGTCTGCTGCGGGACCGAGGCCACGACGTGACGCTCGCGTGTCGTGATCCGGAGCGAGTGCGCATCGTCAACGAGACCGGCCGCAATCCGAAGTACCTGACGAACGCCGACCTCCGCGGCGTGCGGGCCGCGACCATCGACGAGGCGCCCCTCGCGGAAGCGGAGGTGATCGTGCTCGCCGTCCCGAGCGTCGCGTTCGCGGCCGTCGCCGCCGCCCTGCCCGGGGAGGCGCCGGTGCTGATCCTCACGAAGGGACTCGACCCCGCCACCGGTACTCGTCTCTCGACGCGCGTCGAGGGTCGCTCGGTCGCGGTGCTCTCGGGGCCGAACATGGCGGAGGAGATCGCCGACGGCCTCCCGACTGCGACGGTGATCGCGAGCGAAGACCGAGAGCTCGCGGAGCTTTTGCAGGAGGCGACCAACTCGCTGGTCTTCCGCGTCTATGTCAACGACGACCTCGTAGGCGTCGAGCTGTGCGCGGCGGCGAAGAACGTGATCGCTCTGGCGGCCGGCGGCGTGGACGGGCTCGGGCTCGGCGACAACGCGAAGGCCAGTCTGATCACGCGCGGTCTCGTGGAGATGTCGCGACTCGGCGAGGCTTGCGGGGCACAGGCGGAGACGTTCTCGGGTCTCGCCGGCCTGGGCGATCTCACCGTAACCTGTTACTCGGGCTATGGACGGAACCGCAAGGCGGGCGAGCTGATCGCCCGCGGCGCCACCGCGGACGAGGCCGCAGCCCAGATCGGGCAGGTCGTCGAAGGCCTCACGACGGCACCGGTTCTCAGAGATCTCTCACATAGGGTCGGCGTGGAGCTACCGATCACCGAAGGCGTCTGCCGCGTCCTCGGCGGTGAGAGTCTCGACGTGCTCCTCGCCAACCTGATGGGTCGTCAGCCGACCGCGGAATGAAAGCTACGATGGGGAGCGATGCGCTCCGCCGCCGCAGCGCTCGCCGCAGTCGGCCTCCTGCTCATCGCAGCAGGCTGCGGTAGCAGTAGCGCCGCAATCACACAGACATCGTCAGGCGCCGACGCCGCGAGTCTCGTCCCGGCGAGCGCCCTTGCCTATGTGAGCGCCGACGCGAATCTCGACTCGCAGCAGTTGCAGGTCCTCACCGATGTCTTCGGACCCCTGCCGAGCAAGCTCGACTACAAGAACGACATCCATCCGGCGCTCGGCGACCGCGTGAACCTCGCGGTGCTCGGCATCGACAACGGCCAGCCCGAGGCGGTTGCGCTCGTCCAGCCGACGGACGAGGCCAAGCTGAGCGCACTTGCGAAGAAGTTCGACCAGGGAAGCGAGCACTACACCGTCGAGCAGATCGGCGGCTGGTCGGTCGTCGCGGATTCGGCCGAGGCGTTTCAGTCGGTGCGGAACGCCGACTCGGGGAGCTCGCTTGCCGACACCGCGAATTTCAAGAGCGCCATGTCGCAGGTCGGCGACAGCGGATTCGCAACCGTGTATGCGTCGGGCTCTGGCGTGCAACAACTCCCGGCGAAGTTGCAAGCGCTTGTACGCGTCGCAGGCTCGCCGCGCTGGATCGCAGCGAGCATCACGGCGGACAAGACCGCGCTGCAGATCAAGGCTCGCGCCGCCGGAGGAACGTCGCCGGCGGCCTACCGGCCGGCCCTGCTCCACGACGTGCCCTCGGGCGCGATTCTCGCGGTCTCGTTCAAGGATGTGAATCAGCTGCTCGCGCGCGTTCAGAGCGAGCCGTTGCTCCGGACATCGCTGCCTCCGTTCGTCACCAGCCTGCGCTCCGTCAGCGGCGAGGGTGTGCTCTACCTCCTGCCGGGCACCCTCATCCCGGTCCTCACACTCGAAGTTCATCCGAGTGATCCTGCCGCCGCGACAAAGGCGCTTCGCGGAGTCGCCGCGAAGGCCGGGAACATGCTGCCGCTCCACGTCGAGCGGCACGGGAAGGTCGTTCTCCTCACCAACGCCGCTCCCGGCACCAGTCGCGGCAGTGGGTCGATCACCGACGATCAGTCGTTCAAGGATGCGCTCGCCGCAGCCGATGTCCCCGCCAAGGTCACATGGCTCGCGTACGCAGACATTCAACGGCTCGCACCAATGCTGCAGGCACTCGCCTCACTGAGCGGGAATGGACGGGCGAAGCCGGCGACGACCGCAAAACTCGACAAGTTCAAGACCCTCGTCGCATTCGGCGCCCGCTCCGGCTCGACGCGCAGCGTCGAGGCCAGGCTCACCTTCCGCTAAAGCTCGCCGGACTGTTCGCCGTCGCCGCGCTCGCACTCGCAGGCTGCGGCGGTACGACGAACCCAAGCTCGGGCGCCTCTGATCTCGTTCCCGCCTCGGTTCCGGTGTTCGTGACGATCGACTCCGACCTCGGCTCGTCGCAATGGCAGCAGGTCGACGCACTGGCGAACAAGTTCCCGGACAAGCAGAAGGCGATCGACTCGATCAACGCGCAGTTACAGAAGAAGGGCCTCGACTGGGAGCGCGACGTGAAGCCTGCGCTCGGTCCGGAACTGGACGTGGTCATGCTCGACCTCGCGCACCCGAACGAGACAGTAGGGCTGCTGCAGCCGAAGGACCAGGGTGCGTTCGAGCGGCTCGTGAAGAAGGGCAACAAGATCGACCCGTCGAGCAAGCTCCTCTTCCACCAGTTCCACGGCTGGACGGTCGTCTCCGACAAGCAGGCGACGATCGACGCGTTCGAGCGGGCAAGCGACTCGGCGAAGCACACGCTCTCGGCGGACAAGACGTTCTCGTCGGCGATGGGCAAGGCGGGAGACGGCATCTTGCGCGCCTACGTCAATGGGCCTCGCTTGATGGCGGCGGCGCGAAACGTCCTCGGCCCGGACTCCTCGTCCTACTTCAAGAAGCTCGGGACGCTCGACTGGCTGCTAATGAGCGTGCGCGCGAAGTCCGACGGGATCGCGTGGGACACAACGGTTCATGGCACGCCCGGCAAGCACGGCGTGACGGCACACGGGTCCGACGGCAGCCTGCAGAAGCTCGTGCCGAAGGATGCGTTGCTCTATCTCGCATTTCACGGCGCCAAAGGGATGCTCTCCGGGCTCGGCGCCAACCCGGCCCTGCAGCAGTCCGGCTTCAAGGGGCTCGGCGGCGCGCTCGGGCGGTTCGACACGATTCTGCAGGGCGAGAACGCGCTCTACGTCCGCGCAGCCGGCGGTCACGTCCCGGAGGTCACGTTCATTGCGGCGCCTGGACACGGCGTCGACGGGGCGGCGGTGTTCGGCCGGCTCGTCAAGGGCTTTTCCCAGGGCCAGGGCCTCCACTACGCGAACGTGAACGGCAGGCTCGTCGTCAGCAATCTCCCGTCGGGAATCGCTTTCGCGAAGACCGGCGGCAAGAGCCTGGCGGAGAGCCCCGAGTACCAGGGCGCCGCCAAGAGCTCCGGTCTCCCGACCAAGCCCGAGGTCGTCCTGTACGTCGACATCCACAGCACGATCCCGGTCCTCCAGCGGTTGGGCAACGGCAGGATCCCGGCCAGCATCGAACGGAACCTCAAGCCCCTGCGTTCCGCGGTCGAGTACGCCGTGAGCCGCTCCCACGAGCTCCAGGTCTCGTTCTTCTTGCGCA